>Ga0081539_10007071_pt1 | contig 10377 bp, 5 predicted proteins | sample TabmetS4T2R2_FD_71023 | JGI IMG/M metagenome (GOLD analysis project Ga0081539, IMG submission 71023) | Tabebuia heterophylla rhizosphere microbial communities from the University of Puerto Rico - S4T2R2 | ecosystem: Host-associated > Plants > Roots > Rhizosphere ... | reverse complement strand
GGCGGCCGTCTGCGGCGTCGCGCTCCTTTGCGGCGTCGTCGTCGCCCGGCACGGATACCGCGTGAATATCGTCGACGCGCTGAGCGACGGCGCCCGCGGCATCGCCGGCTCGCGGTCGCACCGCTCGCGATCGGCGCTGCTGGCGCTGCAGGCGGCGTTGGCTGTGGTGCTCCTCGTCGCGGCCGGACTGGTGCTGCGCAGCTTCGTGAACGTGCGGGCCGTCGATCTCGGATTCGTGCCGGACAATGTGTTGACGATGGGTGTCAGCCGGCACACAACACCTTCGCCCGGTCCGTCGCCGAACGAGTGGATCGGCGAGCTGCTGCGGCGCGTCGAGGCGCTTCGCGGCGTCGACGCGGCAGGAGCGATCTCGCTGCCGCCGCTGGCGCTCGGCGCCGTCGGCGCCGACACGCGCGTCGTGCTCGAGGGGCAGCCCAACACACCGCGTGTGCGCCAGATGAATCCGCTTCTGAACCATCAGGTGGCGTCACCCGGCTACTTCGCCGCGACGCGAATCGCTCTGAAGCGCGGGCGCTTGTTCGATGCGGCGGACGACAGCCGCGCGCCGCGCGTGGTCTTGCTCGGCGAGACCGCGGCGCGGCGGCTCTTTCCCGGCGAGAATCCGATCGGCAGGAAGCTCGCGATGCCGGCGCTCGTGCCGGGAGAGACCCAGCTCACATGGCGCACCGTCGTCGGCGTCGTCGCGGACGTGAGATATCGCGGCCTCGGCGATGCCCGTCTGGACGTGTATGAACCGTTCCAACAGACGACGATTCCGGCTGGCCATCTGGTGATTCGGGCGGCAGACGATCCGTTGGCGCTCGCCGGCGCGGTCCGGCGGCAGGCCCTGGCGCTCGATCCGCTCGCCCTCGTCGAGGGGATGACCACGATGGAGGCCGTTGTCGGACGCGTGACCGCTCCGTGGCGGCTCGGCGCGTGGGCGTTGACGGTGTTCGCCGCGCTCGCGTTGGTGCTCGCGCTCGTCGGATTGTTCAGCGTCGTCTCGCTCGAAGCCGCCAGCCGCAGGCAGGAGCTGGCCATCCGCGCCGCCCTCGGCGCCGCGCGAAGGGATCTGTTGCGCGCGGTCATGACCGGCACCGCGCGATGGGCCGCTGCCGGTGCGGCGCTCGGTCTGGTCGCGGCGGCCGCTGCCGCACGTGCGATGCGCGGTTTGCTGTTCGGCGTCCAAGCGCTCGATGGCTTCACGTATGCCGCGGTGATTCTGCTGGTCGTCGCAGTGGCGGGGATTGCGTCGTATCTGCCGGCCCGGCGAGCGGCGGCCGTCGACGCGATGACGCTTCTGAGGCGGAACTGATGCTCGGCTAAGCCTCGCCCTACCCGTCGTCTCGTCAAACTCGTCGTCTCGTCTGCTCGTCGTCGTAGCGCGAGGCTTCAGCCGAGCGTCACTTTGGTGTGAGTGTCAGCTTTCCCAGCGCTCCCGCGTCGATAGCGGCGCGATCCATCCGCATCTTGCGGTGGCGCATCGTCTGCCAGTCGGGCAGGAAGTCGTCGTAGTGCGCCGACAGGGGATGGCCCGACTCGCCGACCGCGTCGAGGAAGCGGCTGTCGTTGGCCGGCGAGAGATCGACGATCTGGCGATAGCCGGGAATGGACTGCTGCTCGTAGAGCGCGTCGGCGACGACGGGGCCGACGTTGACGGTGCTCCAGTCGCCGCCGTTCGGCACGGAGCGGCTGAGGAGCGGACGAAGCGCGGCCACGGCGTCGAGACCTTGATGGGGGAACTTCGCGCTGTGCAGCGCCTCCCATCGCCATTGGCTGACGTCGTTGCCGAGCGTGGCGCTCACCTTCGCCAGTCCGCGACGGAACGCGGCCGTGACGACATCGTCGCAGGTCTCCTTCTTGTCGGTCCGCACATCGTCGCACCATCGCGCGTCGCCGCGCGCCGCGCCCGACAGCGTGTTGATCAGAAATCTGGTGACGTACGAGAACCGGCCGGCATATGACGCCGTGACGGCAGGGCCGAGCTCGTCGCCGGCGATGGCCTCGGCCAGCTCGTGAAACCACGCCGCGAAGATCGCCGGCTCGGGGCGCGCACCGTCGGAGGCGCCGTCCCACTGTGCGAGGAGATTGACCGCGCGCGATTCGATCTCCTGCTCCGGACGGACGTGGACCAGCAGCAGCGGCCGGAGCATCTGCCCGTGCAGCGACAGCCGATCGCCCTGAATGCGCGCCATGTCATCCGCGGTCAGCTTCGTCCGGCCCTTCAGCAGGTCGAGAATCCGCTGCGCGCGATACGGGACGGGCCACTCGAGCCCGAGCAGGTAGGGATAGTCCTTGGGCGCCGGCCGATGATTGGCCGTAACAATGAAGTGCTCCGGCGGATCGTAGAGGTGGGGCAGCTCGTCGAACGGCACCCAGCCGGTCCACTCGGCGTCCCCGGTCCAGCCATCGGCGGGGCGTGAGCCGTCGCCGCTGGCGCGCAGCGGAATCCGCCCGGGCGCGTAGTAGCCGATGTGCCCCTCGACGTCGGCGAAGACGAAGTTCTGGGACGGCGCGACGAACTCGCGAAGCGCCGAGGTGAACTCGGTCCAGTTGTGCGCCTCGTTCAATTTCAGAAACGACTGCAGGGTCGTATCGTCGGCGTCGAGCGCGGTCCAGCGGAAGGCGAGCGGCTCGAGCGGGGCCGGCTTCGGCCGGTCGGGCCGCGCCGCGGCGGCCGCGTTGACGGCGTTGATGCCGTCGGAGATGAGCGGACCGTGCCGCGTCGCGCGCACGGTCAGCTCGATCGGCGCGCCGCCTTTCACGACGATCGTTTCGGGAATCGTCGTCAGCGGCTCCTGCGCGCCGCGGAACTCCGCGAAGCCGCCCGTCGCGTCGAGACGCTCGCGATAGAGATCCTCGACGTCGGCCGCGACGTTGGTCTCGCCCCAGGCGATGAAACGGTTGCGGCCGATCGCGACCGCCGGCGCTCCCGGCAGCGTGGCGCCGATGACGTCGAAGTCGCCGCCGGTGACGTGCGCGAGATACCAGGTCGACGGGATCTTCGCGCTCAAGTGCGGATCGTTGGCAAGGAGCGGCCGGCCGCTCGCCGTCAGCGTGCCGTCGAGCACCCAGTTGTTCGAGCCGAGCGCCTCCGCCCGTACGTTGCCGAGCAGGAAATCGGCGACACTGCGATCGCCCTGCGACAGCGCGGCGACTACTGAGGCCAACGATGAAGGCGCGCCGGTCGCGTAGGTCGCGTGGGTCGCGTGGGTCGCGTGGGTCGCGTGGGTTGGTTGGGTTGGGGTCAGATAGGTCGCGTGGGTTCCTCCGGGCTCATCGTTTCCACGCCTGGCGCCATCGGTGATGCTCAGGCCGTCGGGCGCGTAGGGCGGCATCAGCTGCCGCATCCGCTCCTCGCCGACGGCGCGAATCAGGTCGGCCCGCAGCAGCTCGAACGAATAGTTGGCGCTGAGATCCCAGGCCATCATCTTGACCCAGACCTCCACGTCCGGGCCGGTGAACGGTTCGGGCTCGAAACGCAGCAGCGAGAACTCGGGCGGCAGCGTGCTGCCGTGGTGCGAGGCGATGAAGGCGTTGACGCCCGCGCAGTAGGCGTTCACCTGCTCCTTCGCCCATGCCGGCGAGCGCTCCCACGCCGCGCGTGCCGCACGGCCGAAGCCGACGATGCGGAGGAAGCGATCCTGGGGAATCGTCGCCGCGCCGAAAATCTCGGACAGCCGGCCGAAGCCGATGCGCCGCTGGAATTCCATCTGCCAGAGCCGATCCTGCGCGTGAACGTAGCCGAGGCCGTAGAGCGCGTCGCGCTTGCTGGCGGCGAAGACGTGCGGAATCGCGTCGGCGTCGCGCACGATCTCGACCGGCGCCGACAGCCCCATGACGGTGACCGTGCCGTTCAGCTCCGGCAAGGATCGCCGCGCGTAGAAATACACGAACAGCACCGCGGCAAGCAGCAGGAGCACGATCACGCCGGCGGCTCTCGTGAGGACTCGACGCATCGATGAAATAATAGCGACTTTCGATGCCGCTCGCCGCTCGCCCGCTCACTCAATCGCCGACGCTCAAGCCGCTGCTGGATCGCCTCTACTCCGAATTCAACTATCCGGACTCGGCGACCGATCCCATCCAGATCGTCCGGCGGTTTCAGGCCGCGGCGGATCGCGAGGTCGTCGGCTTCATCGCCGCGTCGCTGGCGTTCGGGCGCGTGACGAGCGTGCTGCAGTCGATCGAGCGGGTGCTCGCCATCCTCGGACCTCAGCCGGCGGTGGCCGTACGTCGCTTCGACCCGCGGCGCGATGGCCGCGCCTTCGACGGGCTGGTGCACCGCTGGACGCGCGACACCGACCTGATCGCGCTCGTCTGGGTCATGCGGCAGATGATCGACGAGGCCGGGTCGATCGAAGGATTTTTTGCCGCCGGAGCGGCTTCCGGCGACATGGCGGCCGCGATCGACTCGTTTTCGGCGCGAGCGCTGAAGCTCGATCTGAAGCGCGCCTACGGCCGGGTGCCGTCGCGCCCAGGCGTCTGCTACTTCTTTCCCCGCGCCTCCGCCGGCAGCGGCTGCAAGCGGCTCAATCTCTTCCTGCGTTGGATGGTCCGCCACGACGCGCTCGACCTCGGCGTCTGGACGCGAATCCGTCCGGCGCAGCTCATCATCCCGCTCGACACGCACGTGATCCGCGTCGGGCGGTGCCTGCAGCTGACGAAGTACACGAGCCCGGGGTGGCGCATGGCCGCCGACATCACCGCGTCGCTGCGGCAGTTCGATCCCGACGATCCCGTCAAGTACGACTTCGCGCTCTGCCACGTCGGCATGATGAACGCCTGCGGCTTCGGCCGGCCGCAAGGCGACACGCAGTGCCCGCTCCGCGGGGCCTGCCGGCCCAAAAGTCGCAAGTCGAAAGTCACAAGTCGCTAGTCCCGAGCCCCTAGTCCCGAGCCCCGAGCCCCGAGTCCCGAGCCCCGAGCCGCTGATAGACGCGCGCGGTTTCTTCGACCATGCGTTCGACGGTGAAGCGTTCGTTGACGCGGGCGAAGCCGGCCGCGCCCATGCGATCGCGCGAGGCGCGGTCGCGCAGCAGCGTGACGATCGCCTCGGCGAGCGCCGCGGCGTCTCGGGGTGGGACGAGCAGTCCGGTCGCGCCGTCGTCCACAATCTCCGGAATGCCGCCGGCGCGCGTCGCGACGATGGCGCGGCTGGCGGCCATGGCGTCGAGCAGCGACGTGCCCAGCCCTTCGGTCACAGAGCTCATGACGAACAGGTCGAAGCCCTTGATGCAGCCGAGCACGTCGGTACGGAAGCCGGGCAGCAGCACGTGCTTCTCGAGGTGGTGTTCGTGCACCTGCTTCTCGAGGTGCTCGCGCAGCTCGCCTTCGCCGAGGATGACGAACCGCGCGTCGGGGATCGCCTGCACGACGCGGTGCGCGGCGTCGATCAGGTAGCGCTGCCCCTTGTGCGGCACGAGCGCGGCGACGTTGCCCACGACCGGCGCGCCGTGCGGCAGCCAGAACGTCTCGTGCAGGTTCACCGGCGGCGCCGTCAGCACGTGCTCGACGTCGATCCCTTCATGCACCGTCACCGTCTGCGCCGCGGGCACGCCGTCGGCGACCAGCATCTGGCGGATCGCGTCGGAGGCGGCGATGAAGCAGTCGACCTGACGGTACTTCCAGCGCGAGAACGAATTGCCCTTGAGGTGAAAGTCGACGCGCCGCGACGCCACCAGCGCCGCCTTCGCCTCTGACGCACTGGACGCACTGCCGAGCGACAGCGCGAGCGACGCCATCGCGACGCCGTGCGGATCGTGGGCGTGGATGACGTCGGGCCTCAGCTGCTTGATGACCCGCGACAGCTTCCATGCCGCGCGCAGGTCCATCTCCATGCGCGGCGCCAGTGGGATGAGATCCAGCCCCTCCGCCACGCGCCGCCGCAGCTCGCCGTCGGGATGCGCCACGAGCGTCGCGCGATGCCCGATCGCGCGCAGCCCGTTCACCGTCAGCAGGACCTGGTTCTGTCCACCTCGCCACGTTCTCGCGGTATCTATGTGGAGGGAGAACATCAACTCTTGGGGCGTTCCAACTCCCACAACTTCGCGAACTTCAGGAAAACGTAGTAACTATTCAATCCCGAGATGATCAGCCCCGGCAGGCCGTCTCTGATGCCGCCGCGCGCGACGTAGTTGCGGAGGAACGCCAGCGGCGGATGACAGGCGAGGTCGAAGAAGCCGGCGCGGCGTCCAGCCTCGTGCATCTGGCGCGCGGCGTAGGTCGTGTAGCGGTCGACGGTCTCGAGATGGTCGGAGATGTCGCGGTAGGCGTAGTGCTGGAGCTCGCCGCGCAGCTCGCCGAGCGACCCGTTCACCATGACCGCTTCGTGCACGTAGCGCCCGGTCCACTTCGCGCGCGTGCGGTCGTAAAGGCGTGTCTGGTAGTCGGGATACCAGTCGGTCGTGCGGACCCAGCGCCCGAGGTGCCAGGTCACGCGCGGCATGCGAAACGCCGCATCGGCCGCTTCCCCCGCCAGGACCGCTTTGATCTCGGTGGCGAGCTCGGGCGTCACCCGCTCGTCGGCGTCGAGCGACAGAATCCACTCGTGGCTGGCGATCGACGCCGCGTAGTTCTTCTGATCGATGTAGCCGGGCCAGTCGCGCACGACGACGCGATCGGTGTAGCGCTTCGCGATGGCGACGGTGTCGTCCGTGCTCCTCGAGTCGACGACGACGATCTCGTCGGCCCATTGAACCGACGCGAGCGCCTCGCCGATGTCGGCGGCTTCATCCTTCGTGATGACGGTGACCGAGACCCGCGCCACGCACGGGAGTGTATCGCGCGAGAGGGCTGAGAGCTAAGGGCTGAGGGATAGGGCAAAGGGTCCTTCAGCCCTTAGCCCTGAGCCCTCCGCGAAGCGGCTAACGCCCGGCAACAGTTATTTGTGTAGGGCCGGTCGTGCCAACGAGCGGTACGAGCTGCACGGCCTCGAAGTCGACGAGCGACTTGTTGTAGTCCGAGATCGCCTGGATCTCGGCGAGGCGTGCGACCGCGAGGTCGCGCTGCGCCTGGAAGACGAAGAAGCTCTGGGACATGCCGGCCGCCAGCTTCTTCTCCTCCGCCTCGAGCTTGCTCTCCTGCAGGAGGCGCGAGGCGCGGGCCGAGCGGACGCGCTGCTGGTTGGTGTTGACGTTTCGCGCGACCGCGCGCACCTGTGTCGCCACCTGCATCTCGAGGTTCTTGAGCTGCGTCTGTGACTGCTCGTATTGGATCCGGGCGCGCGCCAGATTCGCTTTCGGCGTGCTCGTGCCGAGCGGGTATCCGATCGTCAGACCGACCGTCCAATTCGGATACGTGTTGCCGAGGATGTCGCCCAGAATCGACCCATACCCCCGATCGCCGATGACGCTGCGCTGAGCGGTGCCAGCGATGATCGCCGCCAGATCCGTGACGGGGCTCAGTTGCACGCCGCCCGTGGCACTGGTGATGTAGCGAAGGTTCGCGTTGACGTCGGGCAGAATCTGATTCCGGAAATAGCGGATATTGATGTCGCTCTGCTCGATGTTGTTTTTGGCAGCATGCAGGTCGGTCCGCTTGTCGAGCGCGTTGCGAACGGCGGCGTCGACGTCGATCGCCTGCGCCTCGAACGACGGCGCGTCGGTCGGCTCGAACGAGACGGTCCAGAAGTCCGGCGTGCCCGGATCGAGGATGAGCGCGCGCAGATTGTCCTGCGCGGTCTTGATGTTCGCTTCGGCGATGATCACGCCCTGCTCGTTGCTCGCGACTTCGGCCTGCGCCTGGACGATGTCGATCGGGGCCATCGTGCCGATCTCGACGCGCTTCTGGTTGTCGCGCAGCGACTGCTGCGACAGCGCCAGCGACTGCTGCTGCGCGGCCAGGCTGTTGATCGCGTACGAAAGGTCCCAATAGGCGTTGCGGACGTTCCGCATCGTCTGGGTGATGACCGATTGCAGTTGAATGTCCGAGAGGTCGCGCAGTTTCTGGCTGCTCTGCACCTGCTGGCGGATCTGATCCACCGAGAAGTTGCGAACCAGCGGCTGGCTGTACTGGACGTCGAGAAACGAGTTGATCTGCGGCAGATAGTTCGCGGACAGGCTGGTCGTTGTCGAGCGTTGGCTGAGCCATGAGGCGACATACGAGCCGCCCCACGGCAGCGTCTGCGTCGCGCCCATCTGGTTTGTCACGCTGCCATTGAGAATGTTCGAACCGCTGCCCGAGAACGCGTTCGTGGGCTGCTGCGTCTGCGAGTTCTTCGACAATGTATTCGACAGAGTTGGAGCCCACAGGGACTTCGCCTGGAGGATGGTGACATCCTGCACCTGCGGATCGAGCCGCTGAATCCGGATCCCCAGGTTCTGGTCGAGGCCAAGCTTTGTGGCTTCCTCCATGGACAACCGCCGGACCGGGCCGGTCGGCGCCGCTGGCTGAGCCGCGGCCTGGGCGGCAGCGGCCTGTGCGGAAGCGGACAGGCTCTGACCGGAAGCGGACACCACCAAAGACCCCGAAATCGCCGCCGCGAAGGCGAGCACGCGGGCGCCGCGCATTGATTCGTACAGACGCATTGCTTGGGCTCCTGAGATGGAAAAAACGGGTCGAACTTCTAAATAGACGGTCGGAAAGGGGGTTTCGTTCGGCAATTGTATAATGTCGGCCCCTTTTTCGAGGCCTCCATGTCCATGTCGTCCTGCCGTTTGACGGCTGCCGCGGCCACGCTCGTTCTCGTCACCGCACCCGCCGGCCTCCGCAGTGCTGCTTCCCCGAAGTTCGAGCTCACGGTCGACAGCATCATGCGCGGACCGAAGTTGGTCGGCTATCCGCAGACCGGCCTGCGGTGGTCGGGCGATTCGAAGCATCTGTATTTCGAGTGGCGCCGCCCGGGCGACGACGAGGCGGCGACCTACGTGATTGCAAACGACGGTCCGAACCCCGGAAGTGACGCCGCGCCGCACAAGCTCACCGACGAGGAGCGGCGCAACGCGCCGCCCGCCAACGGCGGCGTCTGGGACCGCGCGCATCGGCGCGTGCTCTTCGTCGATCAAGGCGACGTCGTCCTGCTCGACACGGTCGCCGGCAGGCGCCGCCAGGTGACCCGCACCGTCGGCGCAGAGGGGAATCCGCGCTGGGCACGCAAGGAAGCGGCGGTGACGTTCACGCGCGACAACAACCTGTACCTGGTCACGCTCGACGGCTCGGCGGGCGTCGTGCAGCTCACCGACGTCACGTCGCGCAAGCGCGATCCGCGCGAGACCGACAGCCAGAAGTTCGTGAAGGCCGAAGAGCAGAAGCTGATCGAGCACACGCGCGTCGAGGCCGAGAAAAAGAAGAAGGCCGAGGAGAAAGAGAAGAAGCAGGCGCTGCCCAAGTACGAGCTCGCCGAGCGCCAGTCCGTACAGGATCTGCAGCTCTCACCGGACGGCGTTCATGTCTTCATGACCGTCGTCGAGCGCGCCGAATCGGCGAAGCGTCCGAACGTCCCGAACTACGTCACCGAGTCCAGCTACACCGAGGACATTCCCGTCCGCACGTTCGTCGGCGACGCGCAGGACACGCGCTCGCTCGTCGTGATGAACCTCGAGACGGGGAAGTCGCAGACGGCCGACGCCGACTTCGCCGCCACACGCGAGGTTCGCTGGAGCATGCCGCTGCTGAGCGACGATGGGTCGCTGGCGATCGCGAATGCGCGCGCGCACGACAACAAGGATCGATGGCTGGTCGCGGTCGATGTGTCGACGGGCAAGAGCCGCATCGTCGACGCGCTGCACGACGATGCATGGGTTCGCGAGCTCGGCGGCTTCGGGCCCGATCAGTCGTTCGGGTTCCTTCCCGACCAGAAGCATCTGTGGTTCCTCTCGGAGCGCGACCGCTGGATGCACCTCTATACGGTCGATGCCTCCACGCCCGGCGCCGCCGCGCGGCAGCTCACGCAGGGCCGCTGGGAGATCACCGACGTCGCGCTGTCGACCGATCGCCGCACGTTCTACATCACGAGCACGGAAGTCCATCCCGGCGAGCGGCACCTCTACTCGATGCCGATCGAGGGCGGCGAGCGGACGAAGCTGACGTCGATGACCGGCGGCAACGCCGGCGAGGTGTCGCCCGACGATTCGGCCATCGGCCTCGTCTACTCGTACAGCAACAAGCCGCACGAGGTGTATCTGATGAAGAACGCCGCGGGCGCGGCGGCGCGGCAGGTGACGACGACGCCGACCGACGAGTGGCGGTCGCACAAGTGGGTCGACCCGCAGCTGATTACCTACAAGAGCCGCGACGGCGCCGACGTCTACGCGCGCCTCTTCACGCCCGAGATGGTGGGGGCGAAACGCGACGCCGCCGCGCCGGCGGTGGTCTTCGTGCACGGCGCCGGCTACGTGCAGAACGCCCATAAGTATTGGGCGAGCTACTACCGTGAGT
>Ga0081539_10007070_pt1 | contig 10378 bp, 10 predicted proteins | sample TabmetS4T2R2_FD_71023 | JGI IMG/M metagenome (GOLD analysis project Ga0081539, IMG submission 71023) | Tabebuia heterophylla rhizosphere microbial communities from the University of Puerto Rico - S4T2R2 | ecosystem: Host-associated > Plants > Roots > Rhizosphere ... | reverse complement strand
CCCCAGGGACGCGTGAGCGAGGTGCAGCGACGCCAGATGACGACGGTGATGGCGCCCAACGTGCACAACATCGCCGTCGCCGGCACGTTCGACGATTGTCAGGACCTCGCCAAGGCGTGCTTCGGCGACCTCGACTTTCGCGACCGCCATTCGTTGACCGCCGTCAACTCGATCAACTTCGCCCGGGTGATGGCGCAGATCGTCTATTACTTCTGGGCAGCGTTGAAGCTCGGCGCGCCCCAGCGTCCCGTCGCCTTCACCGTGCCAACCGGCAACTTCGGCAACGTCTATGCCGGCTATGCTGCCCAGCGCATGGGGCTACCGATTCATCATTTCGTCGTGGCGACCAACAGCAACGACATCCTGACCCGCTTCTTCCAATGCGGCAGCATGAGGGTCGCCGAAGTCGTGCCGACGCTCAGCCCCAGCATGGACATCCAGATTTCGAGCAACTTCGAGCGGCTGCTGTTCGACCTCTACGACCGCAACGGCAAGGCCCTGGCCGAGGCGATGGCCGAGTTCCGCCGCACCGGCTCGCTCACGCTCGGTGACAATGCACTGGCGGGCGTTCGGGCGCTGTTCGATGCCGGCCGGCTCGACGAGGATGGCACGCTCGGCGCCATTGCCGACTGCCGGCACCGCTTCGGCGAGACGATCGATCCGCACACCGCCGTGGGCTACGCCGTAGCGCAACGGCACCGGCGCGATGCGAACGTGCCGATGGTCGTGCTGGCGACGGCGCATCCCGCGAAGTTTCCCGACGCCGTTGCGCGCGCCACCGGCGAGCGGCCGCGCCTCCCGGCGAGCCTCGCCGACCTGCTGGATCGCGCCGAGCGCGTGGAGCGTCTGCCCAACGACGTCGCCGCGCTGAAGGCGTCGATCGACGCGCAGATGTCCGTCGCGCACCAGCCCGCGCGTCTCGTTGCAAAGGTGCCTCTATGAGCGCTGTCAAAGTAACCACGCTCGGCAACGGCCTGCGCGTTGCCGTCGACGAGATGCCCGAGGTCGAATCGGCGTCGCTCGGCATCTGGGTAGCCTGCGGCACGCGCCACGAGACGGTCGAGCTCAATGGCATGGCGCACATGCTGGAGCACATGGCCTTCAAGGGCACTCGTACGCGTTCGGCCCGTGCCATCGCCGAGGAGATCGAGAATGTCGGCGGCAGCCTCAATGCCTATACCGGCCGCGAGATCACTGCCTATCACGCTTCGGTCCTGAAGGAAGATGTCGGGCTGGCGGTCGAACTGATCTCGGACATCCTGCGCAACTCGGTGTTCGATCCGGACGAGCTGCAGCGCGAGCGCGGCGTCATCCTGCAGGAGATCGGCCAGGCGCTCGACACGCCGGATGACCTGATCTTCGACCAGTTCCAGGAAACCGCGCTGCCCGGCCAGCCGCTCGGCCGGCCGGTGCTCGGCACCGCGCAATCGGTCGAGGCGATCGGTCGCGACGATCTCTTCGCGTACCTGGCGCGGCACTACACGGCGTCAAACATGGTGCTGGCGGCGGCGGGACGCGTCGAGCAGGACCGCATCCTCGCGTTGGCCGAGAAGTACTTCGGCACGGTGCCGCGCACGCCGGCCAATGCCGAGCCACCGGCGCCGCTGCGCTATGTGGGCGGCGACGGTCGCGAGGCGCGCATGCTGGAGCAGGCCCATCTGGTGCTGGGTTGCGAAGGCATCGGTTATCGCGACCCGGACTACTTCGCGCTCGCCGTCTACTCGACCCTGTTCGGCGGCGGCATGTCTTCGCGCCTGTTCCAGCGCATCCGCGAGGAGCGGGGCCTGGTCTACGGCATCCATTGCTTCAACACCGCCTATGCCGACGGCGGCCTGTTCGGCATCTACGCCGGCACGGGAGAGGACGATCTCGCCGAGCTGATCCCGGCCGTCTGCGAAGAGTTCTCGGGCGTGTCCGACACGCTCACCGAAGCGGAGCTGGTGCGTGCCCGCAACCAGATCAAGGCGGGGACCCTGATGGCCCTCGAATCCAGCGGTGCGCGCTGCGAGCAGGCGGCGCGGCACCTGATTATCCATGGTCGGCCGATCCCCTACGCCGAGATCGTGGCCCGCATCGAAGCCGTCGATCAGGACGCCGTGCGGCGCGTCGCCAGACGGCTGCTCAAGGGCAAGCTCACGCTGGCCGCCCTCGGCCCGATCGACGAACTGGAGCCTCTGGATCAGATCGCGGCGCGTCTGGCAGCGTAGGGCTGGGCGCCCGGGCTATGACCGGTCGACGTTCGCCGGCGACGTCGTGTGGCTCGCCATGCTGATCAGGCCCTGCGACACCTGCGGCGGTTTCGGCGCGTTGCGCGGCGGCACGTCGATCGCGGCGCGCTCGTGGACCGCCTTCACCTCGGCGCTGCGGCGGATCAGGTTGTAGCGCAGCGAGGTGAAGAGGTTCACCGGGAAGGGCATTTTGGCGTTGAAGTCGATGATCAGGACGACGCGCGTTTCGTCAGTCTGGTTCTTGACCCAGTGCTCGCGTGTGTCATCGAACACGATCGGCACGCCTTCTTCCCAGAAGAAGTGGTGGCCGCCCGCCTCCATCCAGCACTTCTCCGGTTCCTTCGGTACGATCAGCGGATAGTGGAAGCGGATCACGCCGGCCGCCGAGCCGCGATGGGGCTCGATCTCCGCCCCGCCGGCCAGGATGCTGAACAGCGCCGTGTGGACGCCGGGGATGCGGCAGATGGCTTCGTAGGTGTCGGGCACCGCTGCGGTGTTCTGCTTGATCTCGTGGCCCCAGATCTTCAGCAGGAAGGTCCGCCAAGCGCGGCCGTGCACGTAGAGGTCGCGCGGATGCACCTCGTGCAGGGCGGGGATCTCATCATGATGGCTGAGCAGGTACTGCAGGTCGGCCTTGATCTTGGCGTGGCTATTCTTGAGCTCGGCCAGGACCGGAAAGGCGCGGAGCGCATCCTCGCCGCCCAACGGCAGCTTTGGCATGCGCTTCAGGATCATGTCCGACATCCTGAGATTGAGGTTCTCGATGGGTTCCTGCGGCACCCAGATATTCTTGGTCAGGTAGAATCGGCCCTTTTGTCCGACGTTCGAGTTCTCTTCCTTCATGATGACAATCCTGGAAGCCCTCTCGGGTTGAGGTCACACCTTCATATTATGGTCCGGCCGTTGCAAGGCCAGCGGCGTTTCGCGGGACGCGGCGGACAGTCTCAATTTCCTACGCCAAGCCTCGGAGAACATGTAACAATTCCTAACTTATATTAGTATAGGCCAGATGTTTCGTTTTGCCGATGTCCCGTTGTCGCTGTCGGGGATGACCCGCATCACCGGCAAGCGCGTGTTTCTGCGGGCCCCGAGCATGGACGACTGGGCCGAGTGGGCGGAACTTCGGGCACGCAGCCGCGCCTTTCTCACTCCGTGGGAACCGACGTGGCCCGAGGATTCACTGGGCCGCGACCATTTCCGTCGACGCCTGCGGCAACAGGCGCGTGAATGGCGATCCGGCGAGGCCTACGGGCTGTTCATCTTCACCAACGAAGGGCGGCGGCTGGCGGGCGGCATCAACATCAGCAACGTGCGCCGCGGCGTCGCGCAGACGGCATCGGTCGGCTACTGGATGGGCCAGCCCTATGCCGGCAAGGGCCTCATGACCGACGCGCTGCGCGCCATCCTGCCTTTCGTGTTCGACGACCTGCGCCTGCATCGCCTTGAAGCGGCCTGTCTGCCGCACAACGAGCCCTCGAAGGCGGTGCTGCACAAGGTCGGTTTCCGCGAGGAGGGGCTGGCGCGCCAATATCTTCGGATCAATGGACACTGGGCCGATCATTTGCTGTTCGCGCTCCTGCGCGCCGACTACGATACGCTGCTGCGAGCGGCCCGCTGAAAGAGGCCGCCAGGAGGCCCCGACATGCGCAATCTCACGCCGGCCAGCATCACCGACGCCTTTGCCGAATACGCCAGGAACTCGCCATCGGCGCGCACCCGCGCCCTCCTGGTGAGCCTTGCCGGCCACCTGCACAGCTTCGTTCGCGAAAACGGGGTGACGCAGATGGAATGGAACGCCGCCATCGACGCTCTGACCAAGGCCAAGGACTTCACCGACGACAAGCGCAACGAGTACATCCTGTTCTCCGATCTCCTGGGCGTGTCCTCGCTGGTCGACATGGTGAACGCGGCGACCACCGGCACGCCCTCATCGGTGCTGGGGCCGTTCCACATCGAGGGTGCGCCAGAGTTGGCAAACGGCGGTGACCTGTGGCGCGGCCAGGTCGGCGAGCCGCTGGTCGTGAGCGGCACCGTGAAGGACGACAAAGGCTCGCCGGCCAAGGGCACCGTGCTGGCGCTGTGGCAGAACGGCGGCAACGGGCTCTATTCGCAGCAGGACAAGGCGGTGTCGCCGACCAACTATCACGCGCGGCTGACCGTTGCCGACGACGGCAGCTTCGCCTTCTCGACGGTGCGGCCGGTGTCCTACACCGTGCCGGATGACGGGCCGGCCGGCGACATGCTGCGCGCACTCGGACGCGAGGCGTGGCGGCCGGCACATCTGCACATGATCGTGCATGCGCCGGGCCACAAGCCGCTGATCACCGAGTTCTTCCCCGAAGACGACAAGTATCTCGACCGCGACGCCGTGTTTGGCGTGCGTGCGCCGCTTGTGCTGCCGTTCCGCAAGGTCGTTGACCGGGCCGCCTTGCCCGCCAATCTCACGGCACGCGACAAGCTGCCGATGCCGGTGTGGACGGCGAGGATCGATCTGACGTTGCCAGCGGCTTGATGCCGTTCATCAGCGTTCGGGACGTCTCCAAGGTCTTTGCCAACGGCGTTCAGGCGCTGGCCGCCGTCTCGCTCGAGGTCGAGCGTTCGGAGTTCCTGAGCGTGCTCGGTCCCTCCGGCTGCGGCAAGTCGACCTTGCTGCGTCTGATCGCCGGCTTGAGCGAACCCACCGCCGGAGCCATCGAGCGGCCTGGCAGCCGGGCCGACATCGGCTTCGTGTTCCAGGAGCCGACCTTGATGCCGTGGGCGACGGCGCTGGCCAATGTCGCCTTGCCGCTCAGGCTGCGCGGCATGGCGAAGAGCGAACGCGAGCAGAGGGCTGCTTCGGCGCTCGAGCAGGTCGGCCTCGTGGGGTTCGAGCACAGCTGGCCGCGCGAACTGTCGGGCGGCATGAAGATGCGTGTGTCGATCGCCAGGGCACTGGTCGTCGAGCCGATGCTGCTCCTGATGGACGAGCCATTCGCCGCCCTCGACGAGATCACGCGACACCGCCTCAATGCCGACCTGCTCGAGCTCTGGCAACGCAACAACGTCACGGTCGTGTTCGTCACGCACTCGGTGTTCGAATCGGTTTTCCTCTCGCAGCGCGTCACCGTGATGACCTCACGGCCCGGCCGCGTCGGCTCGGAGCTCGCGATCGCCGCCCTCTATCCGCGCAGCGATGCGTTCCGGACCTCGACCGAGTATGTCGGCTACTGCCGGCAAGCCTCGGCTCTGCTGGCAGCGGCCATGGCGGAATGAGGCCGAGGTTCGCCGCGCCGGTGCTGCTCGGCATTCTGATGCTGGCACTATGGGAAGGCGCGGTGCGCGCCGCCGCCATCCCGCCCTACATTCTTCCCGGTCCGCTGACGATTGCCGAGACCTTGGTCGCGGACTGGTCCACGCTGCTTGCGTCGCTCCTGGTGACGCTCAGGATCACGCTGGAGGCGCTGGCGGCGGCGGTCGTGGTCGGTGGGCTGCTGGCCGTGCTGTTCTCGCTGTCGCGCTGGCTCGAGCTCTCGCTGTTTCCCTACGCCGTCATCCTGCAGGTGACGCCGATCGTCGCCATTGCGCCGCTCATCATCGTGTGGGCCAACGACGTCGAGCTGTCGCTGTTGATCTGCGCATGGCTGGTGGCGTTTTTCCCCATCCTGTCGAACACCATCCTGGGCTTGCGCTCGGTCGATCCCAACCTGCTCAGCCTCTTCGAGCTCTACGGCGCCGGCCGCTGGCGCACGCTCGTGCATCTGCGCCTGCCGGGCGCGCTGCCGTACTTTCTGGGCGGCCTGCGCATCTCCGGCGGACTGGCGCTGATCGGTGCGGTCGTCGCCGAGTTCGTGGCCGGCACGGGTGGCAATGCCTCGGGCCTCGCCTGGCGCATCCTCGAATCGAGCTACCAGCTCAAGATCCCCCGCATGTTCGCCGCGCTTGTCCTGATATCGGCAACCGGCATTGCGATCTTCCTGCTGCTCACGCTGCTGTCGCACCTGCTGCTGCGGCATTGGCACGAGAGCACGCTGGAAATCGAACGCTGAGCCTACCGCCCGCTGCGTCGCGCCGGCCGGCCGCGTGAACCGGAGCCGGTACGCACGCCGCGGAACACGCGGCTGTTCTGCATCCGACCGAGATTGACGTTGGCCGTCGCGGCCACTGCCTGTCCGGGCAGCTCGAGCTCGTTGGCTTCCAAGCGGCGGATCTCGTCGCGGATGCGCGCCGCCTCCTCGAACTCGAGGTTGGCCGCGGCATCGCGCATGCGGCGCTCCAGCTCGGCGATGTGACTGCGCAGGTTGTGCCCGACGAGGTGGACATCGCCCGACACGCCGGTGTCGACCGTGTAATGGTCGCGTTCGGCGGTCGACTGCAGGATCTCGGCGATGTTCTTGCGCACCGAGGCGGGCGTGATGCCGTGTTCCTGGTTGTAGGCCTGCTGCTTGGTGCGGCGCCGCTCGGTCTCCGCCATGGCGTACTTGATCGAATCGGTCATCTGGTCGGCGTAGAGGATGACGCGACCGTCGAGGTTGCGCGCGGCGCGTCCGATCGTCTGTACCAGCGAGGTCGGCGAGCGCAAAAAGCCTTCCTTGTCGGCGTCGAGAATCGCCACCAGCGCGCACTCCGGTATGTCGAGGCCCTCGCGCAACAGGTTGATGCCGACTAGTACGTCGAACGCGCCGAGCCTGAGATCGCGGATGATCTCGATCCGCTCGAGCGTGTCGATGTCGGAGTGCAGGTAGCGGCAGCGAATGCCGGCCTCGTGCATGTACTCGACGAGGTCCTCGGCCATGCGCTTGGTCAGCACGGTGACCAGCACGCGCTGGCTTTTCTTGGCGCAGTCGCGGCATTCGGCGATCAGGTCGTCGACCTGCTTCTCGACCGGCCGCACGATCACCACAGGATCGATCAGCCCGGTGGGGCGGATCACCTGCTCGACGAACACGCCTTGCGTGCGCTCCATCTCCCATGGCCCGGGCGTGGCGCTCACGAAGATCGACAGTGGCCTCAGCGCCTCCCATTCCTCGAACTTGAGCGGGCGGTTGTCGATCGCCGATGGCAGGCGGAAACCGAACTCGGCAAGCACGCTCTTGCGGTTGAAGTCGCCGCGGAACATGCCGCCGATCTGCGGCACCGTGACGTGGCTCTCGTCGACGATCAGCAGCGAACTTTCGGGAAAGTACTCGAAGAGGGTCGGCGGCGGCTCGCCTGGACGTCGGCCGGTGAGGTAGCGCGAATAGTTCTCGATGCCGGCGCAGGAGCCGGTGGTCTCGAGCATCTCGATATCGAACAGCGTGCGCTGCTCCAGGCGCTGTGCCTCCAGGAGCCGACCGGCGCGGTTGAATTCGTCCAGACGCTGCTTGAGGTCGCTTTTGATTTGCGTGATCGCATGCTGCATGGTCGGCCGCGGCGTCACGTAGTGGCTGTTGGCGTAGACCACGATGTCGCCCAGGGTCGCCGTCTTCTCGCCGGTCAGCGGGTCGAACTCGACGATCGACTCGATCTCGTCGCCGAACAGCTCGATGCGCCAGGCCTTGTCCTCGTAATGCGCCGGGAAGAGGTCGACGGTATCGCCGCGCACCCGGAAGGTGCCGCGCTGGAAGGCGTTGTCGTTGCGTTTGTACTGCTGCTCGACGAAGCGGCGCAGCAGGGTCGAGCGGTCGACGCGCTCGCCCTTGGTCAGTCGGAAGGTCATCGACTGATAGTTCTCGAGGGGGCCGATGCCGTAGATGCAGGAGACCGAGGCTACGATCACTACGTCGTCGCGTTCCATGAGCGCGCGTGTCGCTGAGTGGCGCATGCGGTCGATCTGTTCGTTGATCGACGAATCCTTCTCGATGTAGGTGTCGGTGCGCGGCACGTAGGCTTCTGGCTGGTAGTAGTCGTAGTACGACACGAAGTACTCGACCGCGTTCTCCGGGAAGAAGCCCCTCATCTCGCCGTAGAGCTGCGCCGCCAGCGTCTTGTTGGGCGCGAGCACCAGCGCCGGCCGCTGCTGGGAGGCGATGAGGTTGGCCATGGTGAAGGTCTTGCCCGAGCCGGTGACGCCCAGCAGCACCTGGTCGTGCTCGCTGTTGCCGACGCCCTCGATCAGCTGGCGAATCGCCTCCGGCTGATCGCCCGCGGGGGTGTAGTCGGACACCAGTTTGTAGGGTTTGCCACCGACGCGCTCGGGCCGACGCTGCACGTACGGCATATGGAGCGGGACGGTCGATACGGCCAAATTCTTTCGGGGCATGGCCTGCATTATATGATGTCCGGCCGCACCGGCGGCAATGTTAGCGTCGGGCGAGATGCCCGATCTCGTGTCCGCGCCCTTCCTGATCTGCGCCGTCGTTGCCTGCATTGCAGGCATGGTGCGCGGTTTCGCCGGTTTCGGGGCGGCGATGCTGATGACACCGATATTCTCGGCGTTGCATGGCCCCGCCGTCGGCGTGGCGCTGTGCCTGCTGCTGGAGATCGTGGTTGCCCTGCCGCTGGTGCCGGGCGTCGTGCGCCTGGTCGATTGGCGGCGCATCGGCTTGCTGCTGCTGGCTGCCGCCCTCGCGGTTCCGTTCGGCAATGTCGTGCTGACTCTTTCCGAGCCGGCGCCGACGCGCTGGGCAATCTCGGCTATCGTGCTTGTTGCAGTTCTGTTGCTGGCAAGCGGCTGGCGGTTCTCCCGCAAGCCGCGCCTCGTCACGACGTTGATGGCTGGCGCCAGCAGCGGCTTCCTGAACGGCCTGTCGGGCATGGCCGGACCGCCGATTGCCTTCTACTATCTCGCAGGCGAGGAGAGCGTGACGCGTGTGCGGGCGAACCTCACCACCTATTTCGTCTTCGTCGATCTCGCCGCCTTCACGGCTTTCCTCCTGCGTGGCTTGGTCGACGGCGGGACCGTGATGCAGAGCGTTTTCCTGGCGCCGGCCGTCATCGCGGGCGGCGTATTGGGCGGCAGGCTCTTTCCGCTCGCGAGCGAACAGTTCTATCGCCGGCTCGCCATGGTGCTGCTGGTCGGCGTGGCGATCGGCTCCTTGATCCTGTAGGCGGAGGCGGCTAGCGGGGGCAGATGTCCATCTGGGAGAGAATCCTCGATGCGGCGACACGGCTCGCCAACGGCGAGTCGATCGGCGCGCTGCTGGGACGGTCGCCGCAACCTGCGGACGGCGAGCATCCCGGATTGCGCCAGATCGGCTTCACCGTCGGCGTAATCGCGCTCGGCGCCAAGATGGCGCGCGCCGACGGTGAGGTGTCGGAACTCGAACTCCAGGCCTTTCGCAATTTCTTCAAGGTGCCGCCCGGCGAGGAGAACAACGTCGAGCGCTTTTTCAATCTCGCGAAGCGCGACGTTGCTGGCTTCGAGAGCTACGCCAAACAGGTGGCGGCGCTTTTTCCCGACGCACCCGAGATACTGGAAAACGTGCTCGAGGGCCTGTTCGAGATCGCCAAGGCCGACGGCGAAGTGGACGCGGCGGAAGCCGACTATCTCGCCAAGGTCGCGCGCGTTTTCGGTCTCAACAGCAGTCGCTTCGAACGGGCCAAGGCAGCGGCGCTCGGCGTCATCGAATGCGAACCGTGCGTGATCCTGGGCATCGATCCGCTGGCGACCGACGAGCAGATCCGCGAGGCGTGGCTGCGACAGGTGCGCGCCAATCATCCCGATCGCCTGATCGCCCAGGGCTTGCCGGAAGAGGCGATCGCCATGGCCAACCGCAAGCTCGCGCTTATCAATGATGCCTACGATCGACTGCGCCGCGAGCGTGGGCTGGTACCGGCCGGACCGTGAAGATCGTTGAACTGCCGTCACCCAACCACGCGCGGCGGTCCACGGGCTCGGTCGTCGATGTCCTGGTGCTGCACTATACGGAGCTGCCACTCGGGCAATCGCTCGACGTCCTGCGCGATGCGCAACGCGAGCATCGCGTCAGCGCCCACTATGTTCTGGCCGAGGACGGGACGGTCTTTTGCCTGGTGCCGGAGGAGCGCGTCGCTTGGCATGCCGGTCGCTCGCACTGGCGTGGCCGCGAGGCGCTCAATGCGACTTCGATCGGCATCGAAATCGTCAACCTGCATGGTGATCGTCACGACTATCCCGACGTGCAGATCGCGGCATTGACTGAGATTTGTCGCGCGATTTTCGCCCGCCATCCGGCGATCCAGGCACGCAACGTCGTTGGCCATTCCGATGTGGC
>Ga0081539_10007069_pt1 | contig 10380 bp, 7 predicted proteins | sample TabmetS4T2R2_FD_71023 | JGI IMG/M metagenome (GOLD analysis project Ga0081539, IMG submission 71023) | Tabebuia heterophylla rhizosphere microbial communities from the University of Puerto Rico - S4T2R2 | ecosystem: Host-associated > Plants > Roots > Rhizosphere ... | reverse complement strand
ATCGAGGGGAAGTCGCGGCCCTCGAGGAGCGAGACCCAGTAATTGTAGGCGCGGACGTGCATGCGCCGCTCGTCCGTTCCGATGGCGGCGGTGACGTCATTGACCGGCGGCGCCTCCGAGGAAGCCGCAGGCTCGAAATCGCTCGGAAATTCCTGGTAACCGTCCATCGTTTACGCCTGGGCCCCACCGTTCCAGTTGAGCGCAAAATGACCGCCCGCCCTTACCAAAGCGTTAAGCATAACAGGGCAGGAAGAACGGCGCGCTTGCAGGGGCCCGGCGGCACTGATAGTGGGGCGCGCCTCCTCAAAAGAGCAAGCCGCTTTAGCTCAGCTGGTAGAGCACATCATTCGTAATGATGGGGTCGTGGGTTCGAGTCCCTCAAGCGGCACCATCCTCGCCTGCCGATCCGGGGGATCGGCGAAGCCGAGGATCGCGCATCCTACCGCAGCAGCGCCTTCCGGATCGGCTCGACCCAGCGCTGGCGCTGCATGTCCCACACGACGAAGTCGCCCTCGAACTGCCAATAGGCCCAGCCGAAGCCGCGACGCTCGGCTTCCGTGCGAGCGGCGCGGGTCCATTCGACGCGCAGCGGAAGCGGGGTGCCGCTCTTGTCGAAGACGCCGAACTCGCCGAGCAGGATCGGCCGGTTGTTGGCTTTCGCCCAGGCCGCGACCTTGTCGAAGTCAGCAGCGAGCGCCTTCCGGTCCGCAGCTGAGCCCCACGTCACACCGCGGAGCTTCTTCACCTCCTCGCCGGCCCAGGTCGCGCCTTGATGCGTAAAGTGGAAGGGATCGTAATAATGGAAGGTGACGAGGAGGTTCGGGTCGGCCGGAAGCTTGAGATTGTCCAATTCCCTCAGGCTGTTCCAGCTGGTCGGCCCGACGACAATGATGCGCGTCGGATTGGTCTTGCGCACCATCGTCAGCAGGTTGGCGAAAAGTGCGTTCCAGGCGGCGGCATCGAGTTTGTCGTGCGGCTCGTTGAGGAACTCAAAGGCGACGTTGCGCGGGGCCTTGGCGAAACGCGGCGCAACCTGCCTCCAGAAAGCCGGGAGCTTGGCGCGACACAATACGAGGTCTTCGGAGCAGGGATTGAAGTCATGCTCGTCGAGGATGACTCCGAGCCCCGCGCGCTGCGCCTGGCGGACAACCCCGTCGAGCTTGGCCAGCCATTTCGGGTCGAGCCGGTTGTCAGCGTCCATATGGCTGAATGCCTGCAGATTCACCCGCACGAAGTCGAAACCGGCGCGGCGGATCTCGCGGAAGTGCCGCCATTCGAAGCGCCGCTTGCCTGGGTCGGTCCAATAAGGATCGTAGCCGAGCACGTTCACGCCGCGATGGAACGGCTGGCTGGCGCTCGTGAGAGCACGCGCTGCCGGCGCGGCCGCCGTTTGCGAAGCGGTCGCCGAGGCGCATAGAAGCGCCGCAAAGATTGCAAACAGCCGACCGGGAAAACGCATTGGCCCTGCCCTTCGCATGTGACGACCAACTGCATGTGATAGCGCTACCATTCGTGCGTTCAAGCGCATGATCCGCGTCGGCCTCGTCGGTTATGGCCTGGCTGGAGCGGTGTTCCACGCGCCGCTGATCCGGGCCTGCGCGCGGTTGCAGCTGGCGGCGGTGCTGACTTCGCGCGAAGCGCCGTTCCGCGTCGACTCAATCGAGGAGCTGATCGCGGCTTGCGACCTCGTGGTCGTCGCCTCGCCGAACAACACGCACTTTCCGCTCGCCAAGGCAGCATTAGAGGCGGGGCGACATGTCGTTGTCGACAAGCCGTTCACGACGGGCCTCGAGGAGGCCGACGAGCTGATCCGGACCGCACGCGAGCGCGGTCTCGTGCTGAGCGTCTTCCACAACCGGCGCTGGGACGCGGATTTCCTGACGGTGAAAACCGTGCTGCCGAGCCTTGGCGAGGTCCTGCTCTACGAGGCGAATTGGGACCGGTTCCGGCCGGAGATCAAGCGCGGCTGGCGCGAAGAGCCGGAACCCGGAAGCGGACTGTTGAGCGATCTCGGCCCGCACCTCATCGACCAGGCGCTGTTGCTGTTTGGAATGCCCGAGGCCGTTTCGGCCGACATTTTGGCGCAGCGATCCAAGGCGAAGGTGGACGATTATTTCGACGTCGCCCTGCACTACGGCGTGCGCCGCGTCTGCCTGCGCAGCTCGAGCCTCGTCGCCGAGCCGCGCCCGCGCTTTGCGGTGCACGGCACTGGCGGCTCATTCGTCAAATACGGCCTCGACCCGCAGGAGGCCCAGCTCAAGGCCGGCATGGACCCGCGAGACGAGCGCTTTGGGATCGATGAGCGGAGCGGCACGCTGACGCTGGCGGACGGAAGCGTGAACGCGGTTACGAACGAGCGCGGCCATTACCTCGCCTTCTACGATGGCGTGGTTGCTGCAATCGAGAACGGCGCGCCGCCGCCCGTGGCGCCGCAGGACGCACGCGACGGGCTGGCGCTTATTGACCTCGCTCGCCGCGCTGCGGCCGAGGGGCGGCGCCTTGCTGTCCCGGCCGCCAGTTCGCCGGCAGGCTGAGCGGCCCCAAGGACACGGACGTATTGCTGCGCAGGTCGGCGGCGGAAGCGCCGAGCATCAGCCGGTACTCGCCGCCCGCGATGCGCCACGCTCGGCCCGCTTCGTCGAACGTCGCCAGCAGCCGCGGATCGACCTCGACATCGACCGACTTCACCTGGCCGGGGGCAAGCTCCAGCTTGGCGAAGCCGACCAGCCTCTTGGGTGCTTCCCAGCCGCCTTGGGCGGGCGAGGCATAGACCTGCCCGACGGCCATGCCGCGACGCTGGCCGCTGTTGCGCAAGGTGAAGTGCACGCGGACCGAGCCGTTCGCACCGGGCGAGGCCGTGATCGGGCCATAGTCAAAGCTGGTGTAGGAAAGCCCGTGCCCGAACGGGAAGAGCGGCTGCAAATTGTTGCGGTCGATCCATTTGTAGCCGACCGCCGAGCCTTCCGAATAGGGAAGCGGGAACTGTTCCATCTCGTCCTTCGTGCCCGGGCGCACCGGACGCGGGAGTTGCGCCTCGGTGGCGTAGAAGGTGACCGGGAGATGGCCCGACGGATTGACACGTCCGGTTAGCACGTTGGCGATGGCCTTGCCGCCCGCGCGGCCGGGGTACCAGGCTTCGAAGATCGCCAGCACGCGTGCCGCCCAGGGCATCGTTACGCCGGCGTTGGTCTCGAGCACGACGGCCGTGCGTGGGTTCGCCGCGGCCACCGCTTCGATCAAGGCGTCCTGGTTGCCGTCGAGCTTCATCGGCACGTCGATGGATTCGCTCGCCCATTGGGTACCGAAGACGATGGCGACGTCGGCGGCCCTCGCCGCAGCGGCCGCGGCCGCCGGATCGCTGCCGTCGACGAAGCTGACCCTTGCCTGCGGCAGGAGCGCGCGCAGCTCATTGAGCGGTGAGGAAGCATAATACATCACCGGACCCGGCCAGCCCGTCGGCTCCAGCCCCGGCACGGCATTGCCGCCGCGCGGATAAACCAGCGACGAGCCGGATCCGGCGAGCACGCCCTTGTCCGCATGACCGCCGATCAGCACCACGCTGCGGACATTAGAGCCGAGCGGGAAGAGACTGCCGTCATTCTTGAGCAGCACGATCGCCTGCTCGGCATCAGCCTGGCTGACCGCCTCGTTCGCGGCGAAATCGATGGGGCCGCCTTCGCGCACCGGATTGTCGATCACGCCATGAGCGTACATCGAGCGCAGGATCCGCCGGGCCATATCGTCGAGGCGCGCCCCCGGTACGCGGCCCGCCGCAACCGCCGCCTTCAAGGGCTCGCGGAAGAAGGGTGCGTCGTCGAAGGGCCAGCCTGACTGCTGATCGAGTCCGCCGAGCGCCGCTTTCTCCGTGCTGTGGGTCGCGCCCCAGTCGCTCATCACGAAACCGGAATAGGCAAAGTCGCCCTTCAGCACATCGTTCAGCAGCCAGCTGTTCTCGCAGGCGAAATCGCCGTTGACCTTGTTGTAGGAGCACATGACCGAGCCGGGATCGCCGCGCTCGATCGCGAACTGGAAGGCGAGGAGGTCGGACATGCGCGCCGCAGCGGGGGCGATCTGCACGTCATGGCCTTTGCGCCCTGTCTCGAGGTCGTTCAGCGCATAATGTTTGGTCGTGGAGATGATGTGGTTCGACTGGATGCCGGCGATCTCCGCCCCGACGATCGTTCCGGCGAGCAGCGGATCCTCTCCGCCATATTCGAAATTGCGGCCGTTGCGCGGATCGCGCGCGAGATTGACGCCGCCGGCAAGCATCACGTTGAAGCCGGAAGCACGCGCCTCGGCGCCGATCATCCGGCCGCCCCTGAAGGCGATATCGGGGTTCCAGGTGGCCGCCGTCGCAATCCCGCTGGGAAGCGCGGTACGTTCGCGCTTTTCCGGTGCAGCGCCCTGCGTCGCGACGCCGACGCCCGCGTCCGTCTGCCATTGCGGCGGGATGCCGAGCCGGGCGATGCCCGGAATATAGCCCGCGGAGCCGTAGCGCACGCCCGCCGGGGCCTTGGACTTCTTCCAATCGGCGTCGGTCGCGAAATAGCCGAAAACCAGCCGCAGCTTCTCGTCGAGGGTCATCCTGCGGACGGCGGCTGCCGCGCGTTCATCCGGATTCCCTGTCGCGCGTGACCTGGGCTGCGCATTTGCCGCGTCGAACATCAAGAGACTCGCGCAGGCGGCGAGCAAAGTCAGCCGATATTTGTTGGACATCCCTGTTCCTCTCCCCAATCGCCTCTCTCCGGAGACGCATAGACGCTTGACACTAGCCGCGGCGAGCGCCGATTGGTAGCGCTACCACAACGCCGGGACGAGGGTGTTTTTCCGGGTCATGCAATTCAGTGCAGCGATGCTTCCTGACGACGTCGGCGATGCGACGCTTGCCGGGCGCCTGATGCTCGACGCGGGGCCGACGCCCGTCGTGATTCGGGGCGGAGCGGTGTTCGACGTGGCGCGGGCTGCGCCGACCATCGCCGACCTGATGGAGCTCGAGGAGCCCTCCGCCGTTGCGGGCGAGCGGCTATTCGCGCTCGATGAGCTGTTCCGGCTACCAGCCGAATCTTTCCTCGCGCCCGTCGACCTGCAGCCGATCAAGGCTGCGGGCGTCACTTTCGCCATTTCGGCCATCGAACGCGTGATCGAGGAGCGCGCGCGCGGCGATTCTCGCGAGGCGGCAGCGATCCGCGACAAGCTCGAGGGGCGGATCGGCGGCGGAATCCGTTCGGTCGTCCCCGGCAGCGACGCGGCTGCTGAGCTCAAGCAAGCGCTGATCGAGGAAAACCTCTGGTCGCAATATCTCGAGGTCGCGATCGGTCCGGACGCCGAGATCTTCACCAAGACCGCTCCGCTAGCGAGCGTCGGCTGGGGTGCGGAAATCGGAATCCGGTCGGATTCCAGCTGGAACAATCCCGAGCCGGAGGTGGTGCTGGTGGTGAACAGCCGCGGCGACATCCGCGGCGCGACGCTGGGCAATGACGTGAACCTGCGCGACTTCGAGGGGCGGAGCGCGCTGCTCTTGAGCAAGGCGAAGGACAATAATGCCTCATGCGCGATCGGACCCTTCATCCGCTTGTTCGACGATCGGTTCACGCCGGACGACGTGCGCAGCGCGGTCGTCGAATTGGAGATTGTGGGACGCGACGGGTTCCGGCTGCAGGGCCAGAGCCGCATGAGCGAGATCAGCCGTGACCCGCAGGAACTGGTCCGCGAAGCTCTGAGCGAACATCATTATCCCGACGGCTTCGCACTATTCCTCGGCACTCTGTTCGCACCGACCGATGACCGCGACGAGCCGGGCCGCGGGTTCACCCACAAGATCGGGGACGAGGTGCGCATCTCCAGCCCAAAGCTGGGGACGCTGGCCAACACCGTCGCTACCTCGCGCGACGCGAAGCCGTGGACCTTCGGCCTGCGCGCGCTGATGCGCAATCTTGCCTCGCGGGGCCTCCTTTCCCAAGTCGACCAACGAAAGAGCGAAGCGTGCTCGACACACTGACCCATCTGATCAACGGGGAAAACATCGGCGGCGAGCCGAACGCCGAAAGCATCAACCCGTCCAACCTCGACGATGTTGTCGCGCGCTATCCCAAGGCGGGGGCAGCAGAGGTCGACGAGGCCGTGAACGCGGCGCGTGCGGCCTTCCCCGACTGGTCGGAAGCCTCGCCGGAAGCGCGTTCGGACGTGCTCGACAAGGCAGGCTCGATGATCATGGCGAGGGCGAAGGAGCTCGGCACATTGCTCTCGCGAGAGGAAGGCAAGACGCTCGCCGAAGGGACGGGCGAAGTGATGCGGGCCGCGCGCATCTTCAAATATTTCGCCGGTGAGGCGCTGCGCCGGCACGGACGGACGCTCGAATCGACACGCCCCTCGATCGACGTCCAGACTCACCGTGAGGCGGTCGGTGTCTTTGGGCTGATCACGCCCTGGAACTTCCCGATCGCGATTCCCGCGTGGAAATCGGCCCCGGCCCTCGCCTTCGGCAATACGGTCGTGCTGAAGCCAGCGACGCCAACGCCCGCCATCGCCTACGCAATGGCGCAAATTATTTTCGAAGCCGGCGCTCCTCCCGGCGTGTTCAACCTCGTCATCGGCCAAGGCGACGTTGGCCGCGCCATCGTCAATCACCGAGGCATCGACGGCATTTCCTTTACCGGCTCACAGACCGTGGGCGCCAGCGTTGCCGAGGGCGCGGCCAAAAGGCAGGCGCGAGTCCAGCTTGAGATGGGCGGCAAGAACCCACTGGTGGTGCTCGACGACGCCGACCTCGACCGCGCCGTCATGTGCGCGATCGACGGCGCCTTCTACGCCACCGGCCAGCGCTGCACCGCCTCGTCGCGGATCATCGTCACGCAGGGCATTCATGACCGCTTCGTTGAAGCGCTGGCGGAAAAAGCCGGCGCACTGCGCGTCGGCGATGCGCTCGACCCAGAAACGCAAATCGGTCCCGCGGTCAGCGAACAGCAGCTGGAACAGAACCTCAGCTATGTGAAGATCGCGCGCGAGGAAGGCGGCAAGGTACTGACCGGGGGCGAACCGCTGAAGCTCGACAAGCGCGGCTATTATATGGCGCCGACGGTGATTGCCGACACCGCGCCCGAGCAGCGCATCAATCGCGAGGAAGTATTCGGGCCCGTCGCGAGCACGGTGAAGGTGCGCGACTATGAGGAAGCGTTGGACGTCGCCAACCGCGGCGAGTTCGGCCTTTCCGCCGGCATTGTAACCGGTTCGCTGAAATATTCGCGCGATTTCCGGCGGCGAGTCCGCGCGGGGATGGTGATGGTCAATCTGCCCACCGCCGGCGTCGATTATCATGTGCCTTTCGGCGGCACTCGCAAGTCGAGCTACGGCGCGCGCGAGCAGGGCTTCGCCGCGGTCGAATTCTACACACAGACCAAGACGGTCTACATCTGGGGGTAAAACGTTTGACGGACGGGATCGACAGCCGCGCCGTGTATCCGAGTTTGCGCGGCAAGCGAATTCTGGTGACGGGCGGCGGCTCGGGCATTGGCGCGGCAATTGTCGAGGCGTTCGCGCGCCAGAAGGCCGACGTGACCTTCCTCGACATCAACGCCGCCGAGTCCGCTGAGCTGGGCGACAGGGTGGGTGCGAAGTTCGTCCAGGTCGACCTGCGCGACATCGCCGCTACGCAGCGCGCGATCGAGGGAATCCTCGACGGCGGAGCGATCGATGTGCTCGTGAACAACGCCGCCAATGACGACCGTCACAAGATCGAAGAGGTTACCGAGGAATATTGGGAAGATCGCCTCAACGTGAACCTCAAACATCAGTTCTTCTGCGCCCAGGCCGTGATTCCCGGAATGCGCAGCAAGGGCGGCGGGGCGATCGTCAATCTGGGGTCGATCAGCTGGCACCTGGCGCTGCCCGACCTGGTGCTTTACCAGACATGCAAGGCGGCGATCGAAGGGCTGACCCGCGCGCTCGCCCGTGACCTCGGACCGGACAACATCCGTGTGACCTGCGTCGTTCCGGGCAATGTGCGGACGCCGCGCCAGCTGCAATGGTACACGCCCGAGGGTGAAGCGGAGATCGTCTCCGCGCAGTGCCTCAAGGACCGGGTGATGCCGGAAGACGTCGCCGCGCTCGTGCTGTTCCTCGCTTCCGACGACGCGCGGCTGATCACCGCGCATGAATATTTCGTCGATGCGGGATGGCGCTGATGGCGAACAACGAGCCCAGGGATGTGTGGGATCTCGCTGCCGAGCTCGGCGAAGGATCCGTCTGGGTGCAGCGCGACCGTGCCTTGTGGTTCGTCGACATCAAGAAGCAGCAGATTCACCGCTATGATCCCGAGAGCGGCGGCAAGAGGAGCTGGGACTCGCCCGAGCAGATCGGATTCATCCTCCCGGCGGAAGGCGGAGGCTTTGTCGCGGGGCTGCAGTCCGGATTGTACCGCTTCGACGAGCAAAACGGCGATTTCGACCTCATTGTCGAAGTCGAACCCGAGCTCCCCACCAACCGCCTCAACGACGGCGTCGTCGATCCCGCCGGCCGCTTGTGGTTCGGCACCATGGACAATGGCGAAAGGGCGAAGAGCGGCGCCTTTTATTGCTTTGCCGAAGGGCGCCTGATCCGGACGCAGATCGGCGATATCGCAATCACCAACGGTCCCGCGGTCTCGCCCGACGGGCGGCTGCTTTATTATGTCGACACGCTCAAGGGCACGATCGACTGCGCCGAAATTCAGGACGACGGCACTCTCGAAAACCCGCGGCCGTTCGTCCGGATAGATCGCAAGGATGGGCATCCCGACGGCCCGACGATCGACAGCAACGGCTATATCTGGATCAGCCTATATGCGGGGTGGCAGGCGCTGCGTTACTCGCCGCGCGGCGAGCTGGTGGACCGCGTGCGCTTTCCGGTGGCGAACATCACCAAGATTGCGTTCGGCGGCGATGACCTGCGCACTGTCTATGCGACCACCGCCCGACAGCTGCTGAGCGCCGAGGAAATCGCCCGACAGCCGCAGATCGGCGACCTGTTCGAGTTCCGCGTCGATGTTCCGGGAGTGCCATGTCCGCTCGTCCGCTGCTGATCCTTTCAGCCCTGCTCGGTTCCGCCGCTTCGGCGGCACCGACGATCGATCCGCAGTTCGGCAATCACGCCGTGATCCAGCGCGGCAAGCCGATCCTACTCAGCGGCGATGCCGCGCCCAATGAGCCGGTGACAGTCACCTTCGCGGGTGCGCGAAAGGTCGTGAAGTCGAACGCGAGCGGCCGCTGGCTTGCCGAATTTCCGTCTCGCCCTGCCGGCGGGCCCCTCTCGATCGCCGTGAGCGGCGCTGACGGAATGACGAGCGCCAACGATATTCAGATCGGGGAAGTGTGGCTCTGCTCGGGCCAGTCGAACATGGAATATCCGCTGCGCCGGGCGCTCGACGGCGAAGGCGAAGTCCAGAACGCCACCGATCTCGATCTGCGGCTGATGAAGGTCCCCCAGCAGCTCGCCGGCGTGCCGGGCCAGCGATTCGCGAAGACACCGGCGTGGAAACCCGCAACGCCCGACTCCGCCCGCGATTTTTCCGCTGCCTGCTACTTCCTGACCCGCGATCTCCGCCGAACGCAGAAGATCCCCGTCGGAGCGATCGACGACACCTGGGGCGGAACGCCGATCCGCGCCTGGATGAGCGAGGCTTCGGTGCGGACAAGCGGTGGGGCGGAGGCCGCCGACGTGGTCCAGCTCTACCGCACCGATCCCACCGCGGCGGTGCGGCAGTTCGGCGCTCAGTGGGGCGCCTGGTGGCGATCCAAGACAGGAGACCCGCCAGGTCAGGAACCATGGAATCGGAGCGACCGGCTCAGGTGGAAGCCAGTTCCGTCGCTCACCTACTGGGACGATTGGGGCCCTGAATGGAAGGCGTGGATCGGGTCGATCTGGGCACGCGAGCGCGTGACGCTCACTCCCGCCGAAGCCGCGCAGCCTGCCACCCTGTCGCTCAGCGCGGTCGACGACGTCGATCAGGCCTTCGTCAACGGCGTTCCTGTCGGCGGCCGGAACGATCCCGCCAATCCGCGCAGCTATCCGGTGCCAAGGGGTGTCCTCAAACCGGGCATAAACGAGATCATGGTCTTCGTGCGCAACGCGTGGGGCCCGGGCGGCTTCGCCGGGCCGGCGGACCGCTTCACACTGACCTTTGCCGACGGCCACGCAAAGCCGCTCGCCAGCGGCTGGGAATATTCCCGGATAGCGGATTCGGTCGGCGAGCCGCCGCTCGCGCCGTGGGACGGACCGTCGGGCGTTTCGACCATCTACAATGCGATGGTCGCGCCGTTGGGGCCGCTCGGGCTCGCAGGCGTCGCCTGGTACCAGGGCGAGGCGGACGTCGGAAAGCCGGGCTATGACCGGCGCCTCGTAGCGTGG
>Ga0081539_10007068_pt1 | contig 10381 bp, 5 predicted proteins | sample TabmetS4T2R2_FD_71023 | JGI IMG/M metagenome (GOLD analysis project Ga0081539, IMG submission 71023) | Tabebuia heterophylla rhizosphere microbial communities from the University of Puerto Rico - S4T2R2 | ecosystem: Host-associated > Plants > Roots > Rhizosphere ... | reverse complement strand
CACTGAGCAAGAAGGGACCGGAAGTCCAGTCCTCTCGGATAGTCACGTCAGAGGCATGGTTCAGCGGGAACCAACCGAGGTCAAGCGCAAAGACATAGAGCGCCAGCATTGCTACGAAGAAATACGGGAACGCACCCAGCAAACTGAGGGTTGGGAGAACGAACGTATCGGCGAAGCGCCCGCGACGCCACGCCGCGACGATGCCAAGCAGTGTGCCGATGCCAAACGCGATGATGGTCGCCGTTCCAGCGAGGCGAAGCGTCCAGCCTAAACCGGTAGCGATTACCGTAGAGACAGGTACGGGAAACGACGAAACTGAAATGCCAAAATTGCCTTGCAGGAGGTTTTGCAGATACAGGAGGTACTGCTCGTGGAGAGGACCCTGCACGAAGCCAAACGCCTGGTAAAGTGATTCCATCGCGCGAGGGTCGAGACGCCCCTGGAAACGCGCGAACATCAACTGGACTGGATCGCCGGTCATCATACGGGGAATGAGAAAATTCAGAGTAATGGCAATAAAACCAGCGACTAAGTAGAACCCCAGACGCCTAATGAGGAAGCGCATTGCTTATTCCTTCTCACGCTAAATGTTTTTCAAAAAGGGGCTGGAGTCCCTCTTGGCATTCTCCAGCCCCAGTTTGGTACTCGATTTATTCAGATTGACCGCAGGTCGTATCGTCGATGCAATGAATATTGACGGCTACGATGCGAGCAGCGTCGTTTTGCCAGGGGCTGCCCTGAGCGTAGTAGTCTTCTTCAGTGGGCCAGCCGGTGAAACGAAGCGTGCTGTACTCATACCAGGTGGGCCAGGGCGAGAGCGGACTCATCAGGACGTTTTCGACGAAAATCTGGTCGATTTGTCCGATAATGTCCTTCTGCTCGGCGGGGTCGGCAGTTTGCAGGAAGTTCTGAAGCAGCTCATCCACTTCCGGGCTGGTCCAGCCGGGCATGTGCTGCCCTTGGCGGATACCTTCGTCGGTGATGAGGTCGCTCCCCATGATGTTGTGGAAGAAGTCATAGGGAGTTGCGCCCCAGTTGCTCCAAGCCAGCGACGCCTGGAAAGTGCCTTGCTGGAGATTGCTCTGCCACTCGCCGAATTCGGGGGTAATCATGCTGGCGTTCAGACCAATATCCTGGAAGCTCTGCGTGATCACCTGGGTCGCGGTCACAACGTCGGTCCAACCGTTGACGATCTGAGTGGTGAAGGCGATGGGAGAGCCATCGGGCTGATCGCGCCAGCCGTCACCATCACCATCCACATAACCGGCTTCGTCCAGTGTCTGGATGGCGCGGTCGGGATCATAGACACCCAGACCCATGTCGCTGATGGTATCGAGAACCGACTGCGGCACCCAATCCGCCCAATTCGGGTAAATGCCAGAAGCGTTTTCGGGAACGACATTAGTGTAACCGTTCATGGCAGTATCGCGGATGGTTTCGTAGGGGATTGCCTGCGCCAGCGCCTGACGGAATGCGACATCGTCAAACGGTGCCATTTCGGTGTTAACGTAGAAACCCCAAGGTCCACCACCACCCCAGAAGTAATAGTGATTGTGTTCCGGGTCTTGTGCGACGTAGGTGGTTTCAATATCGGGCACGAAGTTGCCAACCCAGTCAAGTTCGCCATTGATCAGCGCCAGGTTCGCGGCGTCGTTGCCGTTGATGGCAGGATAACGCAGGCAGTCCACGTAGGGCTGACCTTCCATCCAGAAATTCGGGTTACGGCAGATGGTATACGACTGCGAGCTGAAGTCGGTCACTTCCGAGAAAGGACCGGTGGTGACGGGATCGTCATTAGTATAGGTAACCGGGTCTTCAATCTCCGACCAGATGTGTTCCGGGACGATGCGCAGACCGCCGAGGTAAATGTGCGCCAGCGAGTAAACGTCGGTCAGGTTGAACTGAACCGTCAGATCATCAATCGCTTCGGCACTTTCGGTGAAGGCACGAACGCCACCCCGGTCGATCAGCGCGGGGAATTCCTGGAGCAGATTGAAGGTGAAGACCACATCGTCAGCGGTAAAAGGCTCGCCATCGCTCCACAGAACGCCTTCGCGCAGGTGGAAAATCACAGCAGTGAGGTCTTCGGTGTATTCGGAGCCAGTTGCCAGCCAGTAGGTCGGCTCACCGCCATCCACTGGGTCGTAGGCGACCAGGGGATCGTAAATGATATTGGTCGTGCCATCAATGGGCTGCGGGGCAAATGGGTTGAAGTTGCGCACCCAACCGGCGCTGTTCGCCTGGTTGACGACGACCGTGCCCCCACGCGGGATGTCATCCTGCGCGCTGATGATGCCAAAGCTGAGCACCAATGCAAGCGCGAGAACGACTAAAACGACAGACGAAAATTTCTTGAACATCAATTTATCTCCTATCGAAACCTTCATAAAACGCACGTCAGATTGAATGAGTGCTCGCGTGCTCACTATTCGATAATGCTAACCTCCTCTATAGCTATAGATTACGCGATATGGATTTCATCGCAAGTCCTCGGACGATTAAGGCGGCTTTCCTTCGGTCGAGTATCATTAATTTAGGAGCGCTCCCAAACAGGAAGTAAAGCGAATTATTGGATTTGGCAAAACAAACTTTTCGTTAAATTCCAAGCCATAATTCGTTTCAATCCCATAATTGGGAACGTTCCCAATTTATAGCAGTGTACTGAAGAACCGAAAGGGTGTCAACTAATTTGTGCTTTTTTACGAAGTCTTGGGACAGAATAAATCCAAACCCGGTTTGAGATCGTAGCGAGCCATCATATGTTTGTGCGCGTCGTGCGGTTTAGTACTGCCCTTTCCACCCTTCTCGCTGCGATCATTCTGCTAGCGTGCTCGGTCTTTTCGGGACGCGGCACGGAAATTGCCTATGAGAGCGACCGGGACGGCAACTGGGAAATCTACGTGCTGGACGTAGCGCATGGCGTTACTGTCAACCTCACACGGCACAGCGCCGACGACATCAACCCGGCATGGTCGCCGGATGGCAGCAAAATTGCCTTCAGCGCCGACCGTAACGGCGATGGACAACCCGAAATTTACATCATGAGCGCGAATGGTTCTGGGCTGCGACGGGTTTCGACCGGGAGCAGGAGTTACTTCAGCCCAAGCTGGAGCCGGGATGGAAACTGGCTGATTGTGGTGGTTGGCTTCGGTCAAATTTACCGAATGAACGAAGATGGGAGCAACGAAGAGCAATTAGGGCGCGGGTTTCTGCCGAGCCTTTCGGTAGATAATGCGTGGCTGCTGTACTATGCTGAAAGCGCAAGCACGATTGACTCTGATATTTTCGTCACCAATTTGACCACGCACCAGATCATCAACCTGACGAATAACCGAGCGAATGAATGGGGCGCGCGCTGGTCGCCGGATAATGAGCAGATCGTGTTTGCGACACTGCGCGGCGGCAAAACACGCATCTATGCGATGAACGCCGATGGCAGCGACGAACACGCGATCACAAACACCCGCACAAACGAGACCAGCCCTTCGTGGTCGTTTGATGGCGAAAATATTGTTTACAGCGCCGAAACGAACGGCTCTAAACAACTCTACTTGGTTAGCACAGAAGGCGGCAACCCGCAACAGATCACGGCTGACGCAGGCAACCATCAAGCCCCGGTATGGCGACCTGCGCCCGCCTGAAAATTCGGCAATTTCACCGAAAAACCTCTCGCGTTTTATAGCAAAAAACGTTAAGATGAACATAATCAGGTGTGCCAAACAATGGAACCCATGTCATGACTTTGAGGAATGAGATAAGCGGCGTGAATGCTGCTTATGCGCTTGAGTTATACGACCGTTACCGCAGCGACCCCGCTTCTGTAGACGAGGAGACGCGGCGCTTTTTCGAGAACTGGACCCTGCCTGTAGATGGTGCCGCCCCGGCAGCAGCGGTGGCAACGCAAGACATCAGCAAAATCGTCGGCGCAGTGAATTACGCACAGGCGATCCGCAATTTTGGACATCTTGCCGCGCAGCTTGATCCGCTCGGAACGGAACCGCCGGGCGACCCGGCGCTCGACCCGGCTGCACATTGGATCAACGAGGATGATTTGCGCGCGCTGCCCGCCACCTTGATCGGCGGCCCGCTGGTAGGCGCAGCGCGGAATGCATTTGAAGCGACTGAAATGCTGCGCGGGATTTATTCCGGCAGTATTGGGTACGATTTCGACCACATGCGCCAGCCGGAAGAACGCGAATGGCTGCGCAATGCGGTTGAATCGGGGGCGTTCGCTGCGCCACCGGACCCGCACGTGCTGCTGGAACAATTAACGGAAGTCGAAGTATTTGAGCGGTTCATCCACCGGATTTTCCCCGGCAAGCACCGCTTCTCGATTGAGGGGCTGGATATGCTCATTCCGATGCTGGATGTGACGGTGGCGACGCTGGCGCGGGATGGCGAACGGAACATTCTGCTGGGGATGGCGCACCGGGGACGGCTGAATGTGCTGGCGCACATTCTGAAAAAGCCGTACAAGCAGATGCTGGCGGAATTCAAAGACCCGATGCAGCCGCGCAAGTTCCGCGACGACCTGGGCTGGACGGGCGACGTGAAATACCACATGGGCAGCAGCCGGGCGCTGCACGAAAGCGGGATGGTGGATGTGGTGGTGCGGCTTGCGCCGAACCCCAGCCACCTAGAAGCGGTGAACCCGGTGGTGGAAGGCATGGCACGCGCCGCCGGAACCGACGTGAGCCAGCCGGGTGCGCCGCGCTTCGACCCGAAGGTGACGCAGCCAATCCTGATACACGGGGATGCGGCGTTCCCCGGTCAGGGGATTGTGGCGGAAACGCTGAACTTGTCGCAGCTTCCCGGCTACTGGACGGGCGGCACGATTCACATCATCACCAACAACCAACTCGGCTTCACGACTGAGGCGATGGATGCGCGCAGCACACTGTATGCAAGCGATCTCGCCAAAGGCTTCAAGATGCCGATCATCCACGTGAACGCGGATGACCCGGAAGCGTGCATCACGGTGGCACGGATTGCCTGCGCGTACCGCGCTCATTTCGAGAAAGACTTCGTGATCGACTTGATCGGTTACCGCCGCTACGGGCACAACGAAGGCGATGAGCCAAACTTCACGCAACCGCTGATGTACCAGACTATCGACAAGCACCCGACGGTGCGGAAGCTGTGGGCGGATACGCTGGCGCAGCGCGGCGTGGTTACGAATGACGAGGCTGAGGCACTGGTAAGTGAGAAAACGCAGGCGCTTCAGGATGTGCTCGCGTCGCTTGACCCAGAGAAGGACCTCGCCGATTATCGCCCCACTCCGCCGGAGCCGGGCACAGCACGCCGCGTGAATACGTCGATTCCGGTGGAGCGGCTGCGGGAACTGAATCGCTCACTGCTGACATTCCCGGAAGGCTTTAACGTGCATCCGAAGCTGCTGAAAGCGATCAACCGACGGCTGGAAGCCTTAGAAGATGAAAGCGCCCGCGTGATCGAGTGGGCGACGGCTGAGGATTTGGCGCTGGCGAGCATCCTCGAAGAAGGCACAGCCGTGCGCATGACCGGGCAGGATTCGGAGCGCGGCACCTACAGCCAGCGACACGCCGTGTTCCATGACGTGAAAACCGGCGAGACGTTCACGCCGCTGCAACAACTGCCGCAAGCCACTGCCGCCTACGAAATCCACAACAGCCCGCTTTCGGAAGCGGCGGCGCTGGGCTTCGAGTACGGTTACAACGTGCAGGAGCCGTGCCGCCTGGTGCTGTGGGAAGCGCAGTACGGCGACTTCGACAACGGCGGGCAGACGATCATCGACGAATACATTGTCTCGGCGCGGGCGAAATTCGGGCAAACGCCGTCCCTGGTGCTGCTGCTGCCGCACGGTTACGAAGGCGCGGGACCTGACCATTCGAGTTCGCGGGTCGAACGCTTTTTGCAAATGGCTGCCGACACAAACGTGCGCATCGTGAACGCGACAACGGCGGCACAGTATTTCCACGTGCTGCGGCGGCAGGCGCTGCTGCTGGAAACTGATCCGCTGCCGCTGATCATCCTGACGCCCAAGAGCCTGCTGCGTAACTCGCTGGTCGCGTCATCACTGAGCGAATTGGCACAGGGACACTGGCAGCCGGTGATCGACGACGCGGACGCCAAGCCGAAGACGGTGCGGCGCGTGATTTTGTGCAGCGGTAAAATTTACATCGACCTGGTGAGCAGCAAGCTCCGCGCCGAGGCGAAAAACGTGGCGCTGGTGCGGGTCGAACAGCTTTACCCCTTCCCCACCGCTGACCTGACCCCAGTGATTGAACGATACACCAACGCCGAAGAAATCGTGTGGACGCAGGAAGAGCCAGAAAATATGGGCGCGTGGGAATTCGCCCGTCCACTGTTGAGCGAACTGCTGGATGGACGCCTGCCGCTGCGTTATCTTGGGCGTCCGCGCAGTTCCAGCCCAGCAGAAGGGTCAGCGGCAGCACATAGCTACAACCAGGCGGCGCTGATCGAGCAGGCGTTTAAACAGGAAGTGAACGAAGCCGCCGGAATCGTCATTAAGTAAACAAGAATACAAGGACGGACGTATGTCATTCAACATTGTCGTACCGGATTTAGGCGAATCGGTGGTCGAGGCGACCGTCGTACGCTGGCTGAAAAAAGAAGGCGATCCTGTTTCGGTGGGCGAACCGGTGATGGTGCTGGAAACAGAAAAGGTCGACCTGGAAGTAGGCGCAGAAAAAGATGGTGTACTGGCGAGTATCGTGCAGCAAGACGGCGCGGATGTGAAAGTTGGCGATGTGCTGGGCGTGATCGACGAAGCGGCAAACGGGAAGGCAGCACCTACACAAGTGTCGGCTGAGAAACCCGCCGCACAACCCGTACCAACAACACCTCAAGCTGCACCTGCTCCCACCCCGTCTACAGGTGAGTCTGAAGCTGAGCCGAGCAAGCAGGCGACGCCGGTCGCGCAGCGTGTTGCCAGCGATAAAAATGTCGATCTGACACAAGTCGAGCCGAGCAAGCCAGGCGGACGCATCACCAAGAATGATGTAGAGCGTTACGTCGAGGCGCAGCAGACTCCCGCATCTACAGCACCTGCCAAGCCTGCGCCTAGCCCTGCCCCCGCAATGCAAGCATCGACTGCGGCAGCGCCGAAGCCGATGCCTGCACTGGTAAACGGGCGTGGTGAAGAGCGAATCAAGCTGTCGCGCCGCCGCCGGACGATTGCACAGCGGCTGGTCGAAGCGCAGCACAGCGCGGCGATGCTGACGACCTTCAACGAAATCGACATGACGGGCGTGATGGAACTGCGCGAACGACGCAAGGAAGTGTTCAAGGAACGCTACGGCGTGAGCCTGGGCTTGTCGTCGTTCTTCGTGAAGGCGGTGATTGGTGCGCTCAAATATCAGCCGCGCCTGAACGCCGAAATTCAGGGCGACGAGATGATCCTGAAGCATTACTACGACATCGGCATCGCGGTTGGCGCGGAAGACGGCTTGGTCGTTCCAGTGCTGCGCGACGCGGACCGGATGTCGTTCGCGGAAATCGAAAAGGCGATCAAGGACTACGCCAAGCAAGCCACTGACGGCACGCTGCCGATAGAGGCGCTGCGAGGCGGAACGTTCACGATTACGAATGGCGGCGTGTTCGGCTCGATGATGAGCACGCCGATCCTCAACCCGCCGCAGGTGGGGATTTTGGGTTTACACAAGATCGAGCAGCGCCCGGTGGTCATCAATGGCGAGATTGTGATCCGGCAGATGATGTACGTCGCCGTGAGCTACGACCACCGGATTGTGGACGGGCGCGAGGCAGTACAGTTTCTGGTTCGCATCAAGGAACTGGTTGAAGACCCGGAACGCCTCTTGATCGAAGGCTAAGCACACTCTGTAGGGGCATGACAAAGCAACCTAAGGTTGCACCATGCCCTTTTACTTATAAGATATGAAACACTTCCTTACTTTTTGTATATTATCGTGTCCTAGATTATACTCATTGAGTGGTATGTCGGAATACCGCTTTTAGTAACATGCTGATTTCCCGCACAGAGTAACTAAAGATCGTTCATTATTGAGCCAAAGAATCATCGGATGCCCGAACCGACCTCTATCCTCCGTCTCTACCTAATCCAAGTTGCATCCCTGCCCGGAGATTACCCAGTCGTCTGCTATCTCGTCCAGACGGGCGACGGCAAGAATATCCTGATCGACACCGGCTTACCGGACGCGGCGGCGCTTCCGCCCGGCTTTGAACCAACGCTGGGCAAAACGGTGGTTGAGCAGCTTGCTGCGTTGGGCTTGCAGCCGGGCGACATCAACACCCTCATTTGCACGCACTTCGACGCGGATCATGCCGGGCATCACAGCGACTTTGCCAATGCGGAAGCTGTCGTTCAAAAGGCGCACTACGACGACGCATTGACGAACCCACGTCATGGGCTAACACGCAGCCAATGGGATGCGCGCCAGTTTCGCTTCGTCGAGGGAGACACCGAACTCATCCCCGGTCTTGAACTCATCGACACGAATGGGCATAACGTTGGACACCAGTCGGTGCTGGTACGGTTGCCCGAAACTGGCGCTGTCTTGCTGGCGATTGACGCAGTTGGCGCTCAAAGCGACTTTCGGGCAAATCGTGACGATTTCTCGCGCGACGACAACGCGGAGGCGACGCTTGCCAGCACACGCAGGCTGCTCGACCTTGCACAGCGCGAGAACGCCGCACTCGTCGTCTTTGGGCATGACCGCGAACAGTGGAAGTCGCTCAAAAAGCTGCCCGACTACTACAACTGATCGCAGCCGCTCACGCGAAGATCACCGTCTTATTGTTGTAGATCAGCACCTGATGGCGCACAAACTGTATACGACTAGGAAATGTCAGCGCGCAGGCGGTTGAGCAAGCCGCTATAGCGTTCGGCAACCTTGTTGTTTTGCACCGCCATGTGGACGGCGCGGCGGCTTCCCACCAGCACGACCATTTTCTTGGCGCGCGTAACTGCCGTGTAGAGCAGATTACGCTGGAGCATCATGTAGTGCTGCGTGAGAAGTGGCATGACGACGACCGGATACTCCGATCCCTGGCTACGGTGGGTGCTGATGCAGTAGGCGTGGATGAGTTCGTCGGTTTCGCTGAACTCGTAGAAGACGTAGCGCCCGTCGAAAATGACTTCGAGCGACTGATCCTCAAAGTCGATACCGTGAATGCGCCCGATGTCGCCGTTGAAGACTTCCTTGTCGTAGTTGTTGCGCGTCTGCATGACCTTATCGCCTGCACGAAACGAACGCCCGCCGAGCTGCTTTTGAGCAACGCGCGTATCGCCATTGAGCGCCTTTTGCAAGGATTCGTTCAGCGCGTGAACGCCGATAGGTCCCCGGTACATGGGCGCGATGACCTGGACATCATCCATTGGGTCGATGCCAAACTTGCTTGGGAGGCGATTGCGGACGATATCGACCACGAGTTCCGCTGCGGCAACCGGGTCTTCTTCGCCGAAGAAGTAGAAATCCTTGCTGTTGTTGTCCATGAAAGGCGCGTCGCCGTTGTTGATGCGATGAGCGTTGACGACGATGTGGCTGGCTTCATCCTGCCTGAAGATAGTGTCCAGCCGTGTAACGTGGGCGACTCCGCTGGCGATCACATCGCGCAGGACGTTGCCCGCGCCCACGCTGGGCAGTTGGTCAACATCGCCGACGAGCATCAGATGCGTTTCGGGTCTGAGCGCCTTGAGCATGTCGTTGAAAAGTAGCAGGTCGAGCATGGAGGTTTCATCGACGATCAGCATATCCACGTCGAGCGGATTGTCCTGGTCGTAGACGAAGCCCTCCCCCGGCGTGTAACCGAGCAGGCGATGCAGCGTGCTGGCAGTGTGCTCGGTTGCTTCGCTCAGGCGCTTGGCGGCGCGCCCGGTTGGGGATGCCAGCGCAAAAGTGAAATCCATTTCTTCGAGCGCGTGAATGACCATACGTAAGGTAGTGGTTTTGCCAGTACCGGGTCCGCCTGTCAGAATCGACACTTTATAGGTCAGTGCGGCACGAACGGCTTCCTGCTGCTGGGCGGTCAGGGTAATGGCGTTCTCTTTGGCTAAATGGGCGAGAAAAGACTTCCATTTGATGCCACTGGCTTCATCGGTAATGGGCGACGGCGTTTGCGCCATATCGCGCAGGCGGTGGGCAACTGCAAGCTCAGACCGGTAGTAAACGGGGAGGTAAATCGCCTCTACCTTCTCGCCAAATTCGTTGACGACGGTATCGAGAATGAGGGTGTTGGTAAACAACTCCCGATCCAGCACTTCATTGATGCGCGCGGTATTGCGAATGGAAAGGAGTTCAGCACATTTGGCGATCAGTGGCTCGCGCGGCGAGAAAACATGCCCTTCCTTGGCAAGCTGGTTGAGCGCGTAGTAAATGCCAGCGCGAATGCGATTAGGCGA
>Ga0081539_10007067_pt1 | contig 10382 bp, 8 predicted proteins | sample TabmetS4T2R2_FD_71023 | JGI IMG/M metagenome (GOLD analysis project Ga0081539, IMG submission 71023) | Tabebuia heterophylla rhizosphere microbial communities from the University of Puerto Rico - S4T2R2 | ecosystem: Host-associated > Plants > Roots > Rhizosphere ... | reverse complement strand
GTGCGCGATGCGCTCGCCGAGGCACTCGATTTGCCCGGGCATCGCCTGCGCGTGGTCGCACCGGACGTCGGCGGCGGCTTCGGCGGCAAGGGCTCGCTCTATCCGGAGGAGATTTTCGTCTGCACGGCGGCGCGCCACTTGGGGCGCGCCGTCAAATGGACCAGCGATCGCATGGAGGACCTCGCCGCGACCAGCCAGGCGTTCGACGAGGTCATCGACGCCGAGATCGCCCTCGACCGCGAGGGCCATGTGCTCGGCTTGCGCGCGGACGTGGTCGGCGATGTCGGCGCCTATTCGATCTATCCCTGGACCGCGGCGCTCGAGCCGGTGCAGGTCGTGAGCTTTCTGCCCGGGCCGTATCGGATCGAGCACTATCGCGGCCGGGTCGAGGCGGTCGCGACCTGCAAGCCGCCGACCGGACCCTACCGCGGCGTCGGGCGCCCGGTCTCGACCTTCGTGATGGAGCGCCTCATCGACATGGCGGCGGCAAAGCTCGACCTGGATCCGAAGGAGATCCGCCTGCGCAATCTCGTGCCACCCGACGGCTTTCCGCACAAGATCGGCTCCGGCATCGTGTGGGACAAATCCGGCTTCGTCGAAGGGCTGGAAGCGGCTTGCCACAGGATCGGCTACGACGCTCTGCGCCAGAAGCAGGCCGCGGCGCGCGCGGCCGGCAAATGGTACGGCATCGGCATCGCCTGCTACGCCGAGCTCACCGGCATCGGCTCGCGCATCTCGGTCGCGCCCGGCATGCCGATCAACACCGGCACCGAGACCGCCACCATCCGCATCGATTCGACCGGCGCGGTCACAGCCGCGTTCGGTATCGCGTCGCACGGGCAGGGGCTGGAGACGACGCTCGCGCAGGTGATCGCCGAACATCTCGGCGTGCGGATCGAGGATGTGCGCATCCTGCAGGGCGACAGCGCCGCGGTGCCGGGCGGCACCGGCACCTATGCGAGCCGCTCGACCGTGCTGGCGGGCGGCGCCGCGCGCCTCGCGTCCGAAACGCTGCGCGAGAAGGTTCTCACCGTCGCCTCGCATCTGCTCGAAGCCGCGCCGGCGGATCTCGTTGCCGCGGGCGGCCGCATCACCGTCTCGGGGACAGATCGCACAGTCTCGTTCCGCGACGTCGCGCGCGCGGTCTACAGCGAGATGGGACGCTTGCCGCAGGAGGCGCGCGAGGAGCTCGCCGCCACCAAGACGTATGATCCGGTATTCGGCACCACCACGTCGGCGACGCATATTGCGGCGGTCGAGATCGATCCGGAAACTTTTTCTGTGCGGCTCGATCGGTTCGTCGTGGCGGAGGATTGCGGCCGCGTGATCAATCCGCTGATCGTCGACGGGCAGGTGCAGGGCGGGGTCGCGCAGGGGATCGGCGCCGCGCTCTATGAAGAGATCGTCTATGACGACGAAGGCCAGCTGCACACCGCGAGCCTGGTCGACTATCTGGTGCCCTCGGCCTGCGAAATTCCGCCGATCGAGGTGGTGCATCTCGAAACGGAATCGCCGACCACGCTCGGCGGTTTCCGCGGCATGGGCGAGGGCGGCACCATCGGGGCGCCCGCGGCCGTCGCGAACGCGGTGGCCGACGCGCTCAGCCCGCTCGGCATCGCGATCAACGAGCTTCCCGTGACGCCGGAGCGTTTGTTTCGGCTCATTGAAGCGGCACAGAAGAAAGAGTGAGTCATGGACCTCGGATTGAAGGGCAAGGTTGCGCTGGTGACCGGGGCGGGGCGCGGCGTCGGGCGTGAGATCGCCGCGAGCCTCGCGCGAGAAGGCGCGCGCGTCGCGATCAACTACCGCTCATCCGCCACGGATGCCGAAGCGCTCGCGGCCGAGATCAACCAGGCGGGCGGCAACGCGAAGGCCTACAAGGCCGATGTTGCGGACCTCGCCGCGGTGCGCGCAATGATCGAGGCGGTCGTCCGGGACTTCGGCGGGCTCAACATCCTGATCAACAATGCCGGTCTCGCCAAACGCCAGCGTTTCGTCGACACCACGCCGGAAGACTGGAAGAGCCAGATCGATGCCTGCCTCTATGGCGCGATCCATTGTTGCCATGCGGCGGCACCGCATCTGGAAAAAGCCCAGAATGGCCGCATCGTCGCGGTCATCGGCGATTCCTCGCGCGTCGGCGAGTCCGGGCTTGCGATCGTGGCGGCGGCGCGCGCCGGCGTGGTCGCGCTGATGAAGTCGCTCGCGCGCGAACTCGGCCGCTCCGGCACGACCTGCAACACGGTCTCGCTCGGCCTGGTCGAGACCGATCACGACAAGGACTGGGTCGAGGCCAATCGCGAGAAGCTCGAAAAGCTCTATCCGGTGCGCCGCCTCGGCCAGGTCGGCGACGTGGCGCCCATGGTGACGCTGCTCGCGTCGCCGTCGAGCGGCTGGATCACCGGGCAGGTGCTCAGCATCAGCGGCGGCTACAGCATGGTGTGATGCTCAATCGGCCACGCCAATGATGGCCGAGGAGCAAAGGAGGAGGCGATGCTGCATACGCATTTGATTGCGCCGATCCCGGAGCTGCTCAAACGCCACGCGCAGGAGCGCGGCGACAAGGTCGCGTATCGCGATGCGCAGTCGGCGCTCACCTACGCGCAACTCGAACAGCGCACCGGCCGGCTGGCGGCGCATCTCGCCGATGCCGGCCTCGCGGCCGGCGACACCGTCGCGATCCTGCTGCCGAACGGGACGCAATGGGTCGAGGCTTGTTTCGCGATCGCGCGCGCCGGCGCGCTCAGCGTGCCAATCAGCTACGAGGCAAGCGAGCCCGAGATCGCCTATCGGCTCGCGGATGCGAATTGCCGCGCCATCGTGACCACCGCCGAACGCGGCGATCTCGTCGCCAGGCTGAAAGCCAATGCGCCGAACCTCGCGACCGTCATCGCAACGAATCGCGGCGGCAGGCGCGACGACGCGCTCTCCTATGAGTCATTGCTCGCCACCGCGCCCGGATCCGACCCGCGCGATCCGGCCTTGATGCACGAGCCAGCCTTCATTCTCTATACGTCGGGCACGACCGGCCGGGCGAAAGGCGTGCTGCTCACCGTGCATGGCATGCTGTGGATCGTGGCGGCGTGCTGGGCGCCGATCGCCGGCCTCTGCGAACGCGACACGATGCTGTCGCCGCTGCCGCTGTTTCATTCCTATGCGCTCAATCTCTCGGTGCTCGGCGTGCTCGCGACCGGCGCGAGCGAATACATCATGGAGCGCTTCTCGACCGCGGAGGCGATGCGGCTCCTGAAAACCGGAGAGTTCACCTGCTTCCCGGGCGTGCCGACCATGTTTCATTATCTGATGCAAGGCGCGGAGGGCGATGCGAAGCTGCCCGGGCTGCGTGTCTGCATCTCGGCCGGCGCGATCATGCCGGCGACGCTGAACCGTGCGTTCGAAGAGCGCTTCGGCATTCCGCTGCTCGATGGCTACGGCATCACCGAAACCTCCACGATGGTGACGATGAACTGGCCGAGCGGCGGGCGCGTCTACGGCTCGTGCGGCTTTCCGGTGCCGGGGCTGAGCGTGCGCATCGTCGATCCGGCGAGCCACGACGACGTCGCGCAAGGCCAGGAAGGCGAGCTGATCGTGCGCGGGCCGAACGTGATGCCGGGCTATCTCAACAAGCCCGAGGAGACCGCGAAGGCGCTGCGCAACGGCTGGTATCACACCGGCGATCTCGCCAAGGCCGATGAAAACAATTTCCTCACCATCACGGGGCGGCTGAAGGAGCTGATCATCCGCGGCGGGCAGAACATCGCGCCGGCCGAGATCGAGGAGGTCGTGAACACTTATCCAGCGGTGCTCGACTGTGCGGTGGTCGGCGCGCCGCACCAGCATCTCGGCGAGGTGCCGGTGCTGTTCGTGGTGGCGCGTGCCGGGCAGGCGATCGAAACTGACGCGCTGCTTGGCCATTGCGGCGCGCGCCTCTCGGCCTACAAGGTCCCGCGGACGGTGCACATTATTAAGGAGATCCCCCGCACCGGCTCAGGCAAGATCATCCGCTACAAGCTGAAAGAGCTGTTGTCGCGCTAGAGGGTGATGAGTTGAGCTTGAATCAACGGCGCCAGCCATGTTTGCCCTCTCCCCATAGCCCGTCGAAGACGGGCGTAGACGCCCTTTCGTGGGAGTGGGCGTCGCAGGAAGCTCAACACACTCGGTTGGGTGAGGGGTTGCTTACCCCTCACCCAACATTCTGCGCTGAGTGCCCGAGTAGCCCTCTCCCACAAGGGGAGAGGGCGCAGTGACGAACTCTGCACTCGCGGAGGGGAAGTACGCGGGCTCGCGCAAACCTAAACTCATCATGCTCTCGCCTGCGAGATCAGCTCTGCTGCCGGTCCGGGATGTTCTGGCCGATGCGCCACAGCACGCCGGTTGGATCGACGATGACGAAGTCGCGCAAACCCCAGGATCTGTCGGCGGGCGGCTCGAGCATGACCTGGTACTTCGATTCCAGTTCGTGAGTCTGGACGTGCCGCCACCAGGCTTCGACATCGTCGACCAGCATGTGCATCATGAAATTGCCGGCATGCTCGGCGACGTAAAAATTCTGCAACAGGAAGCTGGCGTTGCCACGGCGAACATAGGCGAGATCGTCCGAGGACCAGACAATCGTGAAGCCGAGGTCGGCATAGAATTGCTTGGACAACGCAAAGTCGCGCGCCGGCACGTAGGCTTTGATCTCGACGATGCTCATGTCGCTCATCGTGGCGCTCCTTGATTGTCCGTAGCACTTATCACATTGAAATGAGAGCAGAATTTGATTGGATGCCGGGACACGCGGCGGCGGGACTCCGGCCGCGCCCCGGTATCCGTGGCTATCATAATTTCTAGGGCCCGGCGTGATATATGGACGCCGTCAGGGAGAGAGACTGTGAGCGAAAGTACAGGCACAAGCATCGTCGTCTCGCCGGCGGATGCCGGCGCGGTTGCACGGGTCAAATCCGAGATCGACATCTCGGACCGTTCACGCATCGTGACCTTCGGCGACCGCGCGCAGCGCTCGGTCGTCGAGTTCGCCGATCGGGTCCTGGCGCAGACCCAGAATCGCGAGCTCAACACCACCGGCAAGCTGTTGTCCGACATCCTGGGCAAGGCGCGCGGGCTTGATCCCGCCGCGCTGAAGGAAGGCGGGTTCCTCACGCGCCTGTTCTCGTCGCTGGAAGCGCGGTTGCGCCGCTTCGCCGAGCAGTTTGACGACGTGGCCGGCCAGATCGACCGCATCTGCGTCGAGCTTGACCGCAATAAGGAAGTCCTGCGCCGCGACATCGCGCTGCTCGACGACCTGCACGAAGAGACCCGGACCGCGCTCGGTGAGCTCGATGCGCATATCGCGGCCGGCAAGGGTTTCGCCGAGGAGTTTCGCGCCGGCAAACTGGCCGAGTTGGAGCGCGCCGCCACGGCGCCGGGTGCAGGCAGCGACGCCTTGATGGCGGCGCAGACCTATCAGGATGCCGTGCAGGCGCTCGATCGCCTCGAGAAACGCGTGTTCTATCTGCAGCAGGCGCGCCAGATCGGCATTCAGCAACTGCCGCAGATCCGCGTCGTGCAGTCCGGCGACGAAACCTTGATCGAGAACCTGCAGGCGACCACCGAGCTGACCATCCCAGTGTGGAAGCAGAAGATGATCCTGCTGCTCGGCCTCAACCGCCAGAGATCGGCGCTCGAGCTGCAGAAAACGGTGACCGACGCCACCAACGAGATGATGCGCCAGGCCTCCGAGATGATGAAGACCCAGGCGATCGAGATCGAGAAGCAGTCGCAGCGCGGCATCATCGACATCGAGACGCTGGAGAAGACCAACCGCGACCTGATCGACACCATCTCCGGCGTGCTCACGACCCAGGAGCAGGGCCGCAGCAAGCGCGCCGAGATCGAGCAGCGCATGGCGCAACTGACCGACGAGCTAAAATCCGCGCTGTCCAAGACACCGACATGACCAGCGCGTGGCTTTCGCGGCTCGCCGCGCTGCTCGCCGCGTTGCTGCTCGTCGGCTGCGGCGGAACCGGTCCGCAATTCACCATCCTGTCCGGCTCCGAGAACGACGTTCTCGAGCCGCTGGTGCAGGAGTTCTGCAAGTCGCGCAACGCCGCCTGCACGGTGCGTTACCAGGGCTCGCTCGATATTGCGCTCGCGCTGAAGCCCGGCAACGATCCGGCCGCCGACGCCGTGTGGCCGGCCGCCTCGATCTGGATCGACATGTTCGACACCGCGCGGCGGGTGAAGTCGGTGCGGTCGATCGCGCAGATGCCGGTGATCCTCGGCGTGCGGCAATCCAAAGCGCAAGCGCTCGGCTGGGTCGGCGCCGCGGTCACGACCAAGGACATTCTGGCCGCGGTCGAGTCCGGTCGCCTGAAATTTCTGATGACGTCCGCAACCCAGTCCAATTCGGGCGCGGCCGGCTATCTCGCCATGCTGGCCGCGAGCATCGGCAAACCCGATCTGATCGAGGCCGGTGATCTCGACAAGGACGATGTGCTGGGGAGCGTGCGCGCGCTGCTGCGCGGCGTCGAGCGGTCGGCCGGCTCGAGCGGTTGGCTCGCCGACCTCTATCGCAACGGCGAGCGGAACGGCGCGCACTACGAGGCGATGTGGAACTACGAGGCGGTGATCAAGGAGACGAACGACAAGCTGATCGCCGACGGGCAGGAGCCGCTTTACGCGATCTATCCGGGCGACGGCGTATCGATCGCGGATTCGCCGCTCGGGTTCGTGGACCGCGGTCGCGGCAAGGAGGTCGAGGGCTTTTTCGCCGATCTGCAGGCCTTCCTGCTGCGCGACGACATCCAGGCGCGGATTGCCAAGACCGGACGACGCGTGGAGCTCGGCCGCGCCGCGCCGCTTCCCGCCGACCGCGCCACCAACGTCGATCCGGGCCGTGCCGTCACGGTGGTGCGGCCGCCCGAGCCGGCCGTGATCCAGAAGGCGCTCGCGATCTACCAGGAGGCGCTGCGCCGGCCCTCGCTCACCGCGCTGTGCCTCGACGTATCGGGAAGCATGCAGGGCGTCGGCGAGCGGCAGTTGCTCGACGCCATGCGGTTCCTGCTGACGCCGGCCCGCACCCGCGAAATGCTGGTGCAGTGGTCGAAGCAGGATCAGATCGTGGTGCTGCCGTTCAGCGACCATGTGTTGTGGACCGCCAGCGCGAGCGGCGAGGAGAGCGAGCAGGCGGCGCTGCTCGCGCGCACGCTGGAGCTCCGCGCCGGCGGCGGCACCGACTTCTACTCCTGTGCGGCGAAAGCGCTCGTCGCGATGAAACCGCAGCTTGACGCCGGCGCGCATCTCGCCGCCATCGTCATCATGACCGACGGCAAGAGCCAAGGCTCGATGTCGACCTTCGAGCTGCCGTGGCAGGCCGATGCCCGCCGCGTGCCGGTGTTCGGCGTCACGTTCGGTGACGGCGCCGACCGCACTCAGCTCGACGCGCTGGCGAAGTTGACCGGCGGCCGCGTATTCGACGGGACTAAGAACCTGAGCGACGCGTTCCGCACGTTACGAGGCTATAACTGAATGCCGGCAGGGTCGTCCGGGCTCAACTGGATAGCAGGCGGCGCGGCGGCCGCCATCCTGTTGCCCGTGCTCGCAATTGGGGTCGGCATGCCGTTCTGGATCGCGGGTCTCGTGAGCGTCGTGGCGGGCGGCGGCATCGTCGCCCTGCTGGCGCCGCGCGACCGCTTCGCCCGGCTCGACGCCAGCGGCGCCGCACGCGGCAAGATCGAGTTTGCCCGCGAGTTGCTGACCGAGGCCGAGCCGCTGGTCGAGCGCATCGATGCCGCCGCGACCGAGCTGCGTGAAAAGAAGGTCGCCGAGCGCGTGCGCCACCTCGCGCGTACGGCGCGCGCCATCTTCGCCGCCATCGAGGCCGATCCGCTGCGCATCGATCGGGTGCGGCGGTTCCTGACCTATTATTTGCCGCGTGCCGCCGAGATCGCCGAAGCCTATGCGATGCTCGAGCGCGGTCCGGCGCCGGACGCCGCCCGCCTTGCTGCGACCGGGGCGCTGATCGATCGGCTCGATGCCGCATTCGCCCGCTACGGCACGGCGCTGCGGGACGCCGACCTCGACAAGCTCGACGTCGAGATGAAACTGTTGAAGAGCGCACTCGATGAGGATCTCGGACCCGCGCCGCCCAGCGTGCCGGCTGGTCCGGGCAACGGGAGAACCTGATGGCCATTTCGCGCCGCGCCGTGGGATTGGGCCTGCTCGCCGCGAGCGCGGCGGGGACCGGCGGCTATGTTTATCTGCGCGGCCATCCGGAGATCGCCGGCCGTTTCGGCGAGCCGCGCAAATTATTCGGCTTCGCCGGCGGCGAGAAGGAAGCCTTCCTCGCCAACGCGCGCGTGCGCAGCGTGTTCGAACGGCGCTTCGGCCTGATCCTCGACGCGCGGCGCGCCGGTTCGGTCGAGATGGTGCGCGAGCGCTCGCTGCTCGACCAGAAGCCGCAATTCCTGTGGCCGTCCTCGTCGGTGCTGGTCGAGGTCGCGCGCAACACGGGTCTGAAGATCTCGCGCGACCAGGTGATCTTCAACTCGCCGATCGTGCTCTATTCCTGGGACCGCATCGCCGACGGCCTGGTCAAGGGCGGCTTTGCCGAGCCAGCCGGCGGGCCGCGCTACTCGGTCGATCTGCTCAAGCTGCTCAAAGCCGTCATTGCCGGAGAGACCTGGGCGGCGTTGGGCGTCGGCGACCTGTTCGGCCGCGCCCGCGTCGTCTCGACCGATCCAAACAGGTCCAATTCGGGCTTCATGTTCGCCGGCCTCGCCGCCAGCCTGCTGTCCGGCGACGTGGTGGTGCTCGATACGCTTGGCCGTATCGATGGCGATGTCGCGACCGTGTTCCGCCGCATGGGCTTCAAGCCGCCCTCGTCCGGCAAGCTGTTCGACGACTACATCGCCGGCGGCGCCGGCGCCCAGCCGCTCATCGTCGGTTACGAGAACCAGCTGGTCGAATGGGTGCTGCAGGACCCCGAGCGATGGAAGCGGGTCGAGGCCAATGCGCCGACCAAGCCGGTGATTCTCTATCCGCGGCCGACCGCATTCTCGGCGCACCCGCTCATCAGCATCAACCGCGAGGCCGACGAGTTGATCGATGCGCTGATGAGCGACAGCCTGCTCGAGCTCGCCTGGGAGGATCACGGCTTCCGCGGTCCGCTCGGTTCGGTCGGCAAGGCGCGCAACACGCTGTTGCAGTCGCGCCTGATCGAGCGCATCGACTCGGTGCTGCCGATGCCGGACGCGCCGGTGATGCTGGCGCTGCTTGACCGGCTGGCGGCGTAGCTAGGTCAGTCGAGCGTCGCGCCGTGCGCGGCTGCGACTGAGCGCGCTGGCCCTACTGCGGCGGCGCGTAGGAGGCCGGATCGACCACACTGGGACGGCCCTCGAGCGACAGCTTTGAGACGCGGTCGGCAGTCTCAGCGATCACCTTGCCGCGCCGCACGACATAGCGGCGCACCGCGCGCATCCGAATGGCCTCGATCGGGTCGCGTGCCTGCAGCACGACGAAGTCGGCATTGCGGCCGACCTCGAGGCCGTAGCCTTCGAGCCCCATGATGGTTGCGGGATTCGTCGTCACAGCATCGAAGCAGTAGCGCATCGCGTCGCGTCCGGTCATCAGCGCGACGTGCAGACCCATATGCGCGACGTCGAGCATGTCGGCCTGTCCGAGCGAGTACCACGGGTCCATGCAGCAATCCTGTCCGAACGCCGTCAGGATGCCGTAGCCGCGCATCTCGGGGATACGCGTCATGCCGCGTCGCTTCGGATAGGTGTCGTGGCGGCCCTGGATCACGATGTTGATCAGCGGATTGGCGATTGCTGCCACGCCGGCTTCCGCCATCAGCGGCAGCAGCTTGGAAACATAGTAATTGTCCATCGAATGCATCGAGGTGAGATGCGAACCGGCGACGCGGCCCTGCAGGCCGAGCCGCTGCGTCTCATAGGCGAGCGTCTCGATGTGGCGGGAGAGCGGATCGTCGGTCTCATCGCAATGCATGTCGACGCGCAGGCCGCGCGCGGCCGCGATCTCACACAGCGCGCGCACGGACACCGCGCCGTCCGCCATGGTGCGCTCGAAATGCGGAATGCCGCCGACGATTGACACGCCCTTGTCGAGCGCGCGCGCGAGGTTCTGCGCCGCCGTGGGCGCGCGGTAGTAGCCGTCCTGCGGAAACGCGACCAGCTCGAGGTCGAGATATGGCGCGACCTTGCGCTTGACCTCGAGCAGCGCATCGACCGCGAGCAGCCGGTCGTCGCAGATGTCGACGTGGCTGCGCACCGCCAGCAAGCCTTGCGACACGGCGAGATCGCAATAGCGCAACGCACGTTCGACGACCGCCTCGTGCGTCAGCAGTGGCTTGAGCTCGCCCCAGAGCGCGATCCCTTCGA
>Ga0081539_10007066_pt1 | contig 10383 bp, 16 predicted proteins | sample TabmetS4T2R2_FD_71023 | JGI IMG/M metagenome (GOLD analysis project Ga0081539, IMG submission 71023) | Tabebuia heterophylla rhizosphere microbial communities from the University of Puerto Rico - S4T2R2 | ecosystem: Host-associated > Plants > Roots > Rhizosphere ... | reverse complement strand
CCCGAATGTTCCCTATCGGGAGGAATCCCTGGTCTGATCTGGTGCGCGAGGGGGGAGTTGAACCCGACCCCGAAATCGCCGTGACCAGCATCGCCGCAGGTCAACACCGTGTCGTATGTCGTCTGAGCGTGCCTGACGACGCCTTGCGACGCCGTAAAACGGCCACCGGTGTTCCCCGGGGAACCCGCCGCCCCCTGCCGCGACTCCCCCGAGCCAAGATCACCGCCGATAATCCACATTATGACGTATCCCCTGATCAGGGGCGTATCGGGCGGCACTCCCCCGCTCTAGGATGCGGGGGCCACCGGGGGCCTGCCGCCGTCCCCCTGATCGTGTGACGGCGTGTGCTCGCCGTACCAGGAGCGGTGACCGTTGATGTCTCGGCGGATGCCGCCGACTTCCTGCCCGCCGATCGTCAGGGTGGCCTCACGCCACCCTGAGGTGTAGAGCCGCTCCGCCAGCTCTGCTGGCGTTACGCCGACCGCGGCACCAGCGCGGTGCGTGCCGCGGCGGTCGCGCCCAGCGAACCGGAGGCTCACTCGCCCACCCGTCGGTCCGGCGTCAGGCGCTGCCTCTGCTTGCGCCGTCAGATCAACCCGGGCGCCCCGGCCGGGTCGCGCGGCTGCCCACGATCGGACGGTCGTCTCGGCCCATCGGGGCGTGCGGCCCACGTAATCGTCAGGGCGCGGGGCCTGGCCGCGGGACACCATCGCGGCCCACGTGCTGACCGCGAGCGGTTGGCCGATGGCCCGGAGCACGTCGAGCACCTGGGCGCGGGTCAGCATCCGCGCATCGCGAACGTGCAGGTCGTCGGGTCGGGCATCCCGGTCCGGGATCGGGGTGTATCCGATCGGCATGCGCTGAGCCTGCAGTTCCAGCCACGCCTCAGGCGGCATGCTGGAGTCGGCCGGATACCGGGACCACGACGACCACACGACCGTGTCAGGTGCGTCCATCTGGGCGGCGGTGTACCAGAGGTCCGTGTGAGATGCCTGGCCTGCAGGCATGTCTCGCAGCGGCCGGTCAGAGCGCAGCAGCAGGGTGCCGGGGGTGCGCAGGGGCCGGGTCGCGATGGCTTGCGCGATGGCCCTGGCTCGGGGCGTGAGGCGGTCTAGGTCGACGGCCTCTTGGATCTCATCGTCGTCGCGGAGCCGCAGGGTGATCCTCATCGGTCGCCCTCGGCGATGATGCGGTCCTCTGCGGCCTGCTCGCGGTCCTCGCTGGCGGCGGTGTGGCTGGCGGTGCGGGCCAGGATGGCGCGCAGAGCCGGGGCGTCGTCGAGGCGGCCCAGGTCGATCCATGCGATCCAGACCTCCCCGAACTGCGGGTGATGGATCGGCTCAGCGGCGAGCGGCTGGTAGCCGTAGCCCTGACCGGGCGCGTACCGCTCATAGGCCTTGAGCCAGACGGTGTCGCCGTGTAGCGGGCCGTCAGCCTCGATGGTGAGGGCCTGTCCGCCGTTCAGGGCCGGTCGGACGCGGTCGGCGGTGGAGATCACGCAGGGGTGGCCGTCGATGGATCGGGTACTGATGGGGGCTGTCGTCGTGGTCATGCCAAGAACGTTACAGCCTCACGTTGAGCAACGTCAAGCTGCGATGTCACCGAATTTGGGGCTCAAGCCCGAGGCCGACCGTGCCGATGCATTGAGGGTCCACCCATAGATGGGCCAGGCCCAGAGTCCCCGCACGGTGTTACAGCACCGTACGGATCAGTCCCCGGGCCCGGCTGTGACCCGACCTATCTAGGAGGTCGAGCACGATGACCGATCCTGCCATCCTGCCCGCCGCCGCGACGGCGAGCGGCGCGTCACCCGAACAGCCCACCGAGCAGCCCACCGAACGGGCCCGCATCCAGGGCCGCGCAGACCATCTCCTGGAGCTGCTGAACTGCGCGCACCTGTCGCTCGACATCGCCGCATCCTGCGAGACGGTCCGCGAGGCCAACGTCCACCTGCGGGCCGCCCGCGACTTCGTGCTCGACGCGCAGCGGGTCGCCGGATCCATCCGTGGCGGTGCCCGGTGAGGGGCCGCACCTGGGCCGTAGCCGCGCTCACCGCCGCCACCGTAGCCTCCGGAGCGGCCGCGTCTGCCAGCGCCCAGGAGACCGCCACAGTGGCGGTGCAGGCCACACCAACCGTCTCCGCGCCCGCCTACGTCGTCGCGCGCACCCCGGTGGTCGCCTTCACCGTCCGGGTGCGCACCGCCCGCCGCACCCTCGCCGGGGTGTACGAGGCCAGCGTCTACACCCAGTCCCCGTACAGCGACTACGGGATGGGCCTCGCCGGATACGGCACCTCCACCACCCCATGGGTGCCCGTCACCGTCTACGCCGACACCACCTGGACCGGGTGGGGCGCACTGCCGATGGTCGCCTGCGACGACGCGACCGGCGAATGCGAGGCGGCCCAGACCTCCCTCAAGCGGCCCTCCCGGGTCGCCGTCACTCACGCCGAAGCCCGCGGCCGGGGACGGGTGGCCGTGGCTGTCCGCGCCACCCACTACGACCCCAACCGGAGGGCCTGGCTGTCCTCCAACCGGTCCCCGATCCGGATCCAGCAGTACACGGCCCGCGGCTGGGTCACCGCCGCGACCGCCACCACCAACCGCGACGGCCTCGCCGGCGCGGTCATCACCGCCCGCCCCGGGTACCGGCAGTTCAGGGCGGTCCGGCTGACCGGGGCCACGGTCACCTCAGCGGTGTCCCGGCCGCTGCAGGTGCGGGTCACGTAGCGGCAGACACCCAGAAGCGGCCCCGCACCCCAGTCCGGGGTGCGGGGCCGCCGTCCGTACCCTGCCCGGCACGTGAAACTTTGTTTCGTAAATTCGCCGGCCCGGCCGGCGTTCCTCATGCGGCCCACGGGTCCTCCCCGTCGTCACGGCGCGCCAGCGGAGGCACCGGGTTCTCCTGACCGGCGAGGAACCAGCGGACGAAGTATCCCTGCCACTCATCGACGTCGGGGTCGCCGGTTGACTGTCCGTGCCGGCTCGCGGCGAACCGTCCGGGCCAGCAGATCGGGACGCCGTCCTTCGCTCCGGTCCTCATCCAGCCGTAGACCACGTTGACCGCTTCGGCTGGGTAGTTGCTCATGAACTTCGCCAGGAGGCGATGATCGCGCCGCTCTTGGCTGGTCGTCGGCGCCGCCGAATGGCGCTCGTTTTCGCGCTTGCGTGGCGGCGACTCGAAGTCCAGATCTTCAGATCCAGTGGACGTGTTCCATGGACGGTTAATGGATGGTTCGGGGGGCGCTGGCGCCACCCCCCGGGGGGCGCTACCGCCCTCCCCTCCCCTGGCGCCAGTGTCACCCCCTGGCGCTGGCGCCCCCCGGTCCCCCTCGATGTCAGCGCCACCGGGTGACGTGGGCGTCACCCGGTGCCCGGGGCCACGGTCGCAACCGTCCGGGCAGCGGACCAGGACGTGGTACCGGTTGGTCCGGGCATGATCAGCCGTCTCCGGCAGGCCGCCGGCCTGGGCGTCCACGCGCAGCTCGCCGAGACGCACCAGCCCGACGATCGCGCGTCGGACGTTGCGTTCGTCGACGTTGGCGTAGCGGGCGAGGGTGGCGATCGAGGGCCAGGCACCGCCGTCGCCGTCATGGTTGGCGATACCGAGCAGGATGACCTTCGCTGTGCCTTTGGCGGCGCTGTGGTTCAGGACCAGCGCCATGGACTCGATACTCACGGAAACTCCGCTCCGGACGCGGCGGCCCTCGTGTGTGTGCCACACTGGAAGGGCCACCCGCCGTCCGCTCTGGGTGGACATGCCCCCGGCGACTCACCATCGCGCGGGGGCCTTCGCTATCCGGCGCAGCCTACTCCGCGTCACCCACAGCAAGCCGAGAGTGACCGCGCGAGCACGATCAGGCGAGTCTCCCGCCCGCCCGCGTTACGTGCCTGCGATCCAGACGCACTCCACCGGTGCCGGCCCGGACGGCGTCAATGACCGCCGACACGGCCAGCGCCGCCAATCCGGGAGCCTCCTCATGCACCAGGTGGCCTGCGTCTACAGCGATGACGTGGACCGCGGCGAGTCGAGCCACCCATTCCCGCTGGAACGCCTGCCAGCGGGCGGACGCCTGCTCCGGAGTCCACGGCAGGTGCATCTGCGGGTCAGCTCGCCACCAGGGATGGTGGGGGGCCTGGCTGACGACCACGGCAGGTACGTCCGGCAGGTGGACGTCGCGCCGCTCTGCGTCGGCGGCTGCCAGGTCGAACCGGATCCCAGCTGGGTCGTCCTCCCGGATCGGGTCCCGGGCGGCCCGCTCCAAGAACATCGCAGGCGCGGTGGGGTCGAGCAGGACCAGGCCGGCCAGGTGGTCCGGGTAACGCGCCGCATAGGCCTCCGCGATCAGCCCGCCGAGGGAATGTGTGGCAAGGACCCTGGGCGCGGGCACGCCGGCCTGAGTCAGCAGGGTGTGCAACTGCTCCGCGGCTCGACTCGGCGGCCACGCCCGGTCGGCGAGCTCGGCGGGCAGCGGGTCGCTCCCGGCCATCCCGGGCCGGGCGTAGGTCACCACCGAGGTGAGCGCTGCAAGATCAGGCAGAACGTCCTGCCACTCGCTGAACGCGCCGGTCAGCCCGGAGACACACACCACTGGAGGCCTGCCGTTACCGACCTGCTCCACAGCTAACCGGTACCCGCCGACATCGACCAGCCACGTCATATCCCGGGCCCGGCGGGATCGACGAGCAGGAGCCGCAGGGCCTCGCGGTATGCGACGTAGACGGCGGGGATCGAGGCGATCTCGACGGCCTCGTCGGCCGCGTGCAAGCCTCGGTAGGTGACCCCAAAACCCGCGGTCGTCGGCACGCCGTGGACAGCGAGAAAGCAGCCGATGTTGGACGGGCCAGCCACGGCCAGGGCAGGGCTGAGGCCGGCGGCGTGCGCGCCGGCGAGGAGGGCAGCGGGCAGCGGGTGTCCGTCGGGCAGTCGAAACGCCGGCCAGGGCTCCGCGGCGCGGCTCCAGGTGCTAGGACGGGGAGCCGGGCTGCTCCGGTCGAGGGTGGCCAGCGCGGTCTTCACGAGGGCCTCGGCCCGAGCGGCGGTGAACGCAGGCGTGAGGCGGATGTCGACCTCAAGCTCGCAGCGGTCAGGGACGACGGAGTAGCTGCCGGAGGTCCCGCCGTGGATCGAAGTGACGGTCAGCTTCGGCGGCAAGCCCAGCGCCGGGTCCGCGTCGAAGGGGACTGAACCGTCTAACAGCCGGATCAATTCGGCGGCGCGGGTTAGCGCGTTAGACGGCCCGCCGCGCCGGGATGCGGTGTGTTCCGCGCGGCCGTGGACGACGACAGCAGCCCGGAAGAAGCCTCGGCCACCGACGATGATCCGCTCGCTGCCGGGGTAGCCGATCATGACGCCGTTCGGCAGCCGATCCAGGCCGTCCAGGTACCGGCGAATGCCGGCGAAGCCACCGGTGTGCTCGTCAAGGTCGTATAGCACGGTGACCCGCCCGCTGAAGTCTGCCCTCTGGGCTAGGTCCGCGACCAGGTGGGCGAAGACCGCGACTGCGGTCTTCGAATCGGACGACCCGCGGCCGTAGAGCCAGCCAGCCTGGACGTCGCCGGAGAACGGGTCTCGCCGCCACGCAGTCGGGTCGCCGACGTCGGCCGTGTCCAGGCAAGCGTCGAGTACGTAGTGCGGCCCGGGTGTGCTGCCGTCGACATCGCAGACGACGGCAGCCGGCCGGTCGGCGTGGTCGCGCAGGATGTCCACGTCGAGCCCGGCGGACTGCAGCCAACTGGCGGCGATCTGCACCACTGCGGCGCCGTCGTCCAATCCGCCGCGGCTGGGGTGCCGCACCAGATGCTGGGCCAGGTCCACGATCGAGTCGAGCTGGCGTGTGGCGTCGGCGCGTTCCTGCTCGGCGTGCGGCGCGATCGTCAACGGACTACCTCCAAGGCCTGGACGGCTGGCGAGTCGGGGATGGGTTCGGCGCTCAGGTAGGCCTGCCGGATGTGGCCGACATAGCGGCGGGCCAGGTCGGGATCGTCGATGACCAGGGCGGTATCGAAGTTGGCGATCGAGGTCAGCGACGGGATGACGATGACAGCGCCGATCTCACTGACGCACAGGAAACGTTCCTGATCCCGGAGCAGGTCCCGCAGGATGCCGATGTTGATGGTGCCGCGGGGACGGTCCATCCCCACGAGGTGGATCAGGTGGTTACGCAGGGCGTTATGGCGTGGCGGGCCGTACAGCACCCGGTAATGGGTCAACGCGGGGCGGTCGGCAAGCGTGCGCTCGATCAGGGCCAAGTAGTCGGGGTCGCGGCTGCGCGATCCTGTCACCGCTAGGACTTTGTGGGCACCGATGACGACGTCGGCGAGCGCGCTTTGAAGGTCGTCGTAGTGGTCGACGATTGCGTACCTATCCCCCGCTGTGAGCCCTGGCGAGAGAGCCTGCTGGATCGATCCGGCCAACTCCAGCGCGGTGACCAGGATGTCACCAGGTGCTGCAGCCTTTTCCTCCCACTCGCGAACCGCCTCGGGAGGAACAGGCCAGCCAACATGCTTCGAAAGCAGATCGGCGAATGCGGGGCGTTCCAGCCCGAGCGACCGACGCGCGGCGGTGAACCGGGCGCACGCTGAGGCCAGGCCGTCAATACGTCGCGGACGCGCCGCCCGGATGTCGATTAGATCGCCACCCGTCCCCGTCGTTATGGCCATGACCTGAACCACCTATCAGTTCATCCGCCGCTTGCGGCGCGCCTACGGATGGTTGCTCCCGGCGGATACGGGTTGCGAGTCAGGGAGTAGAGCGTTGCCAGCTGGGTCCTGAGTTCCCGTACCTCTGCGCTGAGCCCTGGGTCGGCTCCTGACTCGAGCGCATCAATGCGTTCTTGCTGCTCCGCAACGCGGCGCTCGAGTTCGGCCACACGTCGGTCCAATGTCGGGCGTGTCTCTAGGTCTGCAGGCACGGGGATGCGTTGCACGAAGACACCGCGGCCCTGCTCCCCCTTGAGCACGCCTACAGCGCGGAGATGCTGGATCGCCCGTCGGCTGGTCCCCTCGGCGACGCCGTAACGCCGGCGCAATTGCTCGCGCGAGGGGATCGCGTCACCGACCTTGAGTTCACCCGAGCCGATCCGCTGGCTGAGGTCGCGCGCGATCGCGAGCCAGGCGGCTTCGGATGTCGTCATGTACCACATGATGCGGCCTGGCCATGCGCAAGTGAGCGAAGTGGTTGACAACCTGGCCTGTGCCTGCGCATGCTTGCGCCTGCGCATGTAGCTGACAATGCCGCGATCACAACGGGAGAACAGCATGACGGTCACGCCGACGATGCGGCTTGAGCCCACCCTGCGCGACGAGCCGCTACTCACCGTCGCCGAGGTTGCCGCCATGTATCGCACGGAGCGCACCACGATCTACCGGCGCATCGAGGCCGGGGAATTGGCTGCGATTCGTGTCGGAGCGAACGGGCCTCTGCGGGTCTACGAGTCCGACGCCCGAGCGCTTGCGAAGCCCACCACCACGACCGCAGAGGACGCCGCCTGATGCCCATCGAGATCGTCCGCGCCTACCTCGCCGGCGCCGAATACGCGACCGCCCGGCACCCCGACCCCACCATCCCCGACATCCTGATCATCGACATCAACACCGACGACACCCGCGCCGCGGAGATCACCGCCCAGCACGCGGCCGAGGACCTGGTGCCGGCATGAAACGGCCCATCCCCCTCTACGAGGCCCGGCGGGTGCTGGACGTGACCCTGCCGCTCACCGAGATCATCGACGCGGTCGCGCTCACCTGGCAGGACCGCGGCCTGTGCGCCCAGGCCGACCCCGAGGCGTTCTTCCCGGAGAAGGGCGGCTCGACCCGGGAAGCGAAGGCCGTCTGCTCCCGCTGCCCGGTCACAGCCGAGTGCCTGGAGTACGCCCTCGCCCACGACGAGAGGTTCGGCATTTGGGGCGGAATGTCGGAGCGGGAACGCCGCGCCGAGAACCGCCGCCGCTCCGACACGTCGCGGAGGGCCGCCGCGTGACCCGCCGGCCACTCGCCCTTCTCGGCCGGGTCCTGGACCGCGCCGACCCCGCCCTGACCGTCCTCGGCGCCACCACCGCCGGGCTCCTGGCCACCGCCGCCGTCGCCGGGCTCGCCCCCGGGCTGGCGGTCCTGGCCGGTCTCCTCACCGTCGGTGGCACGATGCTTGCGCTGCCCGCCCGCCCGCAGCCGGTGCCCGCGGGGGGCAGCGCTCACCATCCTGAGGCGTCCCCGGATCGCCTGCCCGGGCAGTCCCCTGACCCCTCCGAGGGGCAGCTGCCCGGGCAGGCCCGCGGGCAGTCGGCCACCCTGCCCGCCGGGCTGCCCGCTGCCCGGGCCGGGCAGCTGCCCGCGGGCAGCGTCGACGAGGTGCCCGCGGGCAGCCCTGCCCTGCCCGCCCCCACCGGGCAGGGCACCCGCCCCCAGCGGGCCGGGCCGCCGTGAGCCCCCCGACCCGCGTCCGGATCCTGGAGGCCGCGACCGACCGGGTCCGCGCCGAGTTCACCGTCCCCGGCGTGGACCCCGACGACGCCACCACACTCCTGCTCCTGCTCGCCCGCGAGGCCCGGACCCGCCGCCTCGGCGACCCCGACGACTACCGGGTGCAGGCCTGGCATCAACGCCGCGGCTGGGTCGAGCACCGCCGCCCCTAACCCGCACCACCGGGCGGGGAGGAGGAACAGGGAGGGAGGAGGAACCGCCGCCCCCCTAACGCGCGCAGGCGCGCGCGACCACCTCCTCCCACCCCCGACCAGCCGCTCCGACCGATAGGGGACACCCCGTGCGCACCGACATCTGGTACCCCCTGCTGGGGTTCCTCGTCGCATCCAGCCTCGTCCAGCTCACCGTCGCCGTCGTCCACGTCCCCGGGAGGGTCCAGCCCTGGGTGACCTGGGGCGGCGGCGTACTCGCCGCAGCCCTGTCACTGACCGCCGGGATCTACGCCACCCGCGGCACCTGGATCGAGAGCCTCCTCGTCTGGGCGCTGCACCTGCACCCCCTGGTCCCGCTTGTCGTCGGGGTCGGGTTCATCGTCCTGGTGTGGCGGATGCTGCTCGCCGCCGCACCAGACCAGTACGTCTCCCTCACCCTGACCAGCGGGCTGATCTCCGCGGCGTTCTTCCTGCCGCTGCTGGCCGAGCACGCGGTCCCGCCCGGGCAGGTCGCCGACCTCGCCCGGCAGGCTGTCGACAACGCTGCCGCGTTCACCGTCGACCTGACGGCGGGGTGGTTCTGATGATCGAGGCGCTGATCCTGGCCGGCCTGTTCACGGCGTGGCTGGCGGGCAGCCGGGACCGGGTCGCCGCCCCTGCCCGGGCGGCTGCCCGCGCCGGGGCCGGGCAGGGTGCCCGGGCAGCTGCCCGGGAGACCCGCTCCCGGTGGGTGGCCGGGCAGCCGGGCCGGGGCGCGCGGGCTGCCCGCGGACGTGCCCGCCTCGCCGGGTGGCGGCTGCCCGCGGGCAGCCGGACGGTGCCGGTCGGCCGGGTCTTGAACGGGGTCGCCGACGGCGTCCAGCACGCCGCCGCGGGCATCGCCCGGGTCGCCGGCGGGGCGGCCGCGGTCGGGTGGGTGACGGCCCGGGAGACCGGCCGCGGCGCCCGGGACGGGTGGCGGGCCGGGCGGGCAGCCCACGCCGACCGCCGCGAAACCCGACGGCGGCTGCTGATCCTCGACGACCGGCCAGCCGGGACCGTCCCGCCCGGAAACCCGGACCCGCGGAACACCCCGCCCCCAGACCCGGAGCCGTCCGGCGGCGCCGTCATCCGGATCCGCCCGCGAACCACCACCACCGATCAGCCGACCGCAACCCCCGACCAGACCAGGCCAGGAGGCTTCACCATGACCACCACCACCGCCGGACACGTCACCGTCGAACTCACCAGCATCGACGACCTGATCAAGGGCCTGCAGGAGATCGCCACCTACCTGACCGACGTGCTGCCGACCGTCCGGCACTACGCCGAGGTCGCCGCCGCGCTCCCCGACACCCAGGGCCGGTTCCGCCCGGACGACGACACCCAGGCCGCCCTCCTGCACGTCGCTGAGACCGCCCCCGAGGAGGACCGGCTCGGCGCCTGGCTGGAGGCCTGGCAGGCCGCGCTGAAGGCCGCGGAGGGCTTCAAGGCCGCCGGCGAAGGCCTGCGCGGCACCGGCGCCGAGGGCGATCTGCAGGCCGCGGTCGGCGAATAGCCCCCCCGAGTCCCTGTCCACCCCGGGCTGGCGCCCGACCCCCCGGACACGTCGGGCGCCAGCCCCCAACCCTGCCCCCCACCACCGCCCCGCAACACCGCCCCGACCACGGGGTGACGACTGGAAGGGAACCGACCGGATGGCCGGCAAGAGCACACAGAAGCGGGGACGGCTGCTGCTGCGCGTCGCCGCCGGCGTCACGCTCGCCGCCGGA
>Ga0081539_10007065_pt1 | contig 10384 bp, 11 predicted proteins | sample TabmetS4T2R2_FD_71023 | JGI IMG/M metagenome (GOLD analysis project Ga0081539, IMG submission 71023) | Tabebuia heterophylla rhizosphere microbial communities from the University of Puerto Rico - S4T2R2 | ecosystem: Host-associated > Plants > Roots > Rhizosphere ... | reverse complement strand
CGACACACGGGAGCCCGGGCCACCGGGCTGAGAGGGCGGCTACCGGGCCGCCGACCGTCGGAACCTGCACCGGATAATGCCGGCGGAGGGAGGATCCCCACGATGGCTCAGCAGCAGGCCGCCGACGTCGTGGTGGTCGGCGGCGGGGTCATCGGCCTGGCCGTCGCCTGGCGGGCCGCCGGCGCCGGCATGACCGTCACCGTGGTCGACGAGACCCCCGGCCAGGGCGCGTCCTGGGCCGCCGCCGGGATGCTCGCCCCGGTCACCGAGGTCCACTACGGCGAGGGCCCCCTGCTCGGCCTGAACCTGGCCGCGGCCGACCGCTGGCCGTCGTTCGCCGCCGAGGTCGAGGAGGCCAGCGGCCACCCGGTTGGCTACCGCCCCGGCGGTACCCTGGCCGTCGCCCGGGACGCCGACGACAACGCCGCCCTGGAGGACCTCTACCGGTACCAGCTCCGCTGCGGACTCCAGGTAACGCGCCTCCGCAGCCGCGAGTGCCGCCAGCTCGAGCCTGGCCTCGCTCCCAGTATCCGCGGCGGGGTGCTGGCCGCCGGCGACCACCAGGTCGACAACCGCCTGCTGGTGGAGGCGTTGCTGATCGCCTGCCGGCGGGCCGGGGTGCGGCTTGTCGAGGGGCTCGTGGCCGAGCTGGCGGTGGACGGCGACCGGGTCACCGGGGTGGTGCTCGCGGACGGCGGGCGCTCGGGCGGTGGGTCGGCCCAGCCCAGTGGCGGGCCCCAACCCTCGCTGGCCGCCGGGAGCGTCGTCCTGGCCGCCGGGTGCTGGAGCGGGGGGCTCGGGGGGCTGGCGGCCGAGGCCCTGCCCCCCGTGCGACCGGTCAAGGGGCAGCTCCTCTACCTCCGGGGCCCGGCCTCCGAACCGCTGTGCTCCCGCAACGTGCGGGGGCTCGAGGTGTACGTGGTGCCCAGGGGCGACGGCCGGGTGGTCGTCGGCGCGACCGTGGAGGAGCAGGGCTTCGACACCCGCGTGACCGCCGGGGCCGTCCACGACCTGCTCCGGGCCGCGATCGAGCTGCTGCCCGACGTTGCCGAGCTGGAGCTGCTGGAGACGGTGGTCGGCCTGCGGCCGGGGTCGCCCGACAACGCGCCCATGCTCGGCCTGGCCGGTCCCGAGGGGCTGGTGGTGGCCACCGGCCACTACCGGAACGGGATCCTGCTCACCCCGGTCACCGCCGACGCCATCGCCGAGCTGCTCGCCACCGGGTCGGTCCCCGGCCTGATCGCCCCGTTCGCCCCGGGACGGTTCTCGGGCGGCGTGCCGATGGGGGCCGGGAGGAGTGGTCCGTGACCGTGACCGTCAACGGCCGGCCGGCCGAGGTGGACCCCGGCCAGACCGTGGCCGGGCTCCTGGCCCGGCTCGGCCACCCACCCGGCGGCCCCGGCATCGCCGTCGCCCTCAACGGCGAGGTCGTGCCCCGCAGCGCCTGGTCGACCACCCCCCTTGACGACAACGATCGCCTCGAGGTGCTCGGCGCCTCCCAGGGAGGATGACGTGATGGACGACCCGCTCGTCATCGCCGGCCAGAGCTTCGCGTCCCGGCTGGTCATGGGGACCGGCGGGGCGGCCAGCCTGGAGGCGCTGGAGCAGGCGCTGGTCGCGTCCGGGACCGAGCTGACCACCGTGGCCCTGCGCCGGACCAGCCCGGGCGCCAGCGGGTCGATCCTGGACGTCCTGCGGCGGGTCGGGTGCCGGCTGCTGCCCAACACCGCCGGCTGCTTCACCGCCCGCGACGCCGTCCGCACGGCCAAGCTGGCCCGGGAGGCGTTCGACACCGGCTGGGTCAAGCTGGAGGTCATCGGCGACGACCGGACCCTGCTCCCGGACGCGGTCGAGCTCCGCGACGCCGCCGAGACCCTGGTCGACGACGGCTTCACCGTCCTCGCCTACACCAACGACGACCCCGTCCTGGCCCGCCACCTCGCCGAGCTCGGCTGCGCCGCGGTGATGCCGCTGGGGTCGCCGATCGGCTCCGGGATGGGCATCACCAACCCCTACAACCTGCGGATCATCCTCGAGCAGGCGACCGTCCCGGTGATCCTCGACGCCGGGGTCGGCACCGCGTCCGACGCCGCCGTCGCCATGGAGCTCGGCTGCGACGCCGTCCTCCTGGCCAGCGCCGTCACCCGCGCCCAGGAGCCAGCCCTGATGGCCGAGGCGATGCGCAAGGCCGTCGAGGCCGGCCGCCTGGCCCACCGCGCCGGCCGCATCCCCCGCCGCCTCTACGCCGAGGCCTCCACCCCCATCGAGGGCGTCCCCGACCTCTCCTCCCGCCCGGCCGAGGGCACCCGCGGACCCGAGGGCCAGCCCCGCCAGCCGGACGGGCCGGCGGAACGGGCCGGATGAGGGGCGGGCCGGCGGGTCGGAGTGCGGTCGATGCGCGGGGACGAGCCCGTGCGTGACGGGGCGGGACGGCGGGAACGGCTGGCGGCGTCGCGGCTGTACGTGTGCACGCCGATCCGGCCGGACCTGGGCGAGTTCGCCGACGCCGTCCTTGGGGCAGGGGTCGACCTGATCCAGCTCCGCGACAAGCAGGCCGAAGCTGGCCCGCTGCTGGAGGCCTCGGCCGTGCTGCGCGCGGCCGCCGACCGGCACGACGCCCTGTTCGCGATCAACGACCGGGCCGACATCGCCTTGGCCGCCGGCGCCGACGCCCTCCACCTCGGCCAGGACGACCTGCCCCTGACCTGGGCCCGCCGCATCCTCGGCGACGGCGTCCTCCTCGGCCGCTCCACCCACGACGTCGCCCAGGCCACCAAGGCCGCCTCCGAACCCTGGGACTACCTGGTCGCCGGCCCCGTCTGGGCCACCGCCACCAAGCCCGGCCGCCCCGCCACCGGCACCGCCCTGATCGATGCCGTCGCCGCCCTCGGCCCACCCCAGCCCTGGTTCGCCATCGGTGGCATCACCCCCGCCAACCTCCCCGAGGTCACGGCCGCCGGCGCCACCCGGATCGTGGTCGTCCGCGCCATCACCGACGCCCCCGATCCCGCCGCCGCCACCCGGACCCTCCGCGAGCGGCTCGCGGCCGGGTAGGGGGAGGGCCGGCTCCGCCGCCGGTGCGGTGCGGCTCGGCCGGGGGCCCGGGCGGGAAGGGAGGGTCGGCGGGGAGGAGGGTCCGGCTCAGCCGGGGAGTCCAGGCCGGGTGGGGGAACGTGCCGGGCCCCGGCGCGCCGCCGGTTGAGGACTGGAACCGGAGGTGCCTGGCGCGCCGGGGCCTGCGGCTGGCGTCGCGGCGGCGAGCGCCGCATGGAGCCGCACGGGTTGGTGGGGGACCGGCCGAGCCTTCGGGTGGGGCGCGTCGCCCTGCCGGTGGGGACGACGCGGATCCTGGGCGCGAACCGACGCTCGACCGGCCCCCACGTCAGCTGGCCATGCGGCCCTCCAGGTAGGCGGCCCAGTAGCGAGCCCGGTCGCGGTCGGCGGTCGGGACCCGGCGATGGGAACTGGCGTCTCGGAGCAGCCAGGCGATCGTCTGGAGGTCGGCGCACTCCATGTCCGGGTCGATCGCGGCCGACCAGTAGATGGCGGCGTCGCGAAGCTCCTCGGGCGTGGACCTGCCCTGGCCGATCTCACGCAGCAGCTCCCCAACGGTGGCCGCGTCGTCCGGTCCGATCGTCGTCCTCATCAGCATCCGCCGGCTCCTCCCCTCTGTGCGTCCCGAGACCCTCGCTGTTCGAACATATGTTCGATCACCGGCGGCCAGGAGTCAAGCCCGTTGGCGAAGTCTGTGGACGGCGAGCGCGACCGCCGTCAGGAGCGCGAGCACGGCTCCGGTCGCGGTGGCCACACGCTGCCGTCCCTCCGTGGACCGACCCGCCGGCCGCTTCGGCCAGCATCACGGCCACGTCGTTGGCGGACACGAGCATGAGGACCAGCAGGAGCCGGAGCCAACGCACGGCTCGGGGCGACGGAGTGTGGTGCATGGCGACGCAGTGTGGCACCGGACGACGAGCCGGACAAGGACGTCGGTCCGGCTACGGATCGCCCGAGTTCCTCTAGAATCGCCCAGCGTCAATTCCATCTCGAACTCAGGAGCTCGCCCGCATGCGCGTCACCGTGATCGGCGCCGGCCACGTCGGCCTCGTCACCGCCGCCTGCTTCGCCCATGTCGGCCATGACGTGGTGGTCGACGATGACGACGCCAGCAAGCTGGACCTCATCCGCGAGGGCCGCTCCTGGTTCTTCGAACCTGGCCTCCAGGAGCTGCTGGGCGAGGTCATCCGGGCCGGGCGGCTCCGGATCGCCGGGGACAAGGCCGAGGCGGTCGGCCATGGGACGGTCATCTTCGTCTGCGTCGGCACCCCGAGCCGGGGCGACGGCAGCCCCAACCTGGCCTTTGTCGAGGCGGTGGCCCGGGAGGTGGCCCGGAACCTGCCCCCCGGCGAGTTCCGACTCATCTGCGAGAAGTCGACGGTGCCGGTCCAGACCGGGGAGCGGGTCGCCCAGGTGATCGCCCGCGAGGCCCGGGCCGGAGCCGACTGGGAGGTCGCCTCCAACCCCGAATTCCTGCGCGAGGGCTCGGCCGTGGTCGACACCCTCGACCCGGACCGGGTGGTCGTCGGCACCACCTCGGAGCGCGCCGAGGCCGTCCTGCGCGAGCTCTACGGCCCGATCCTCGATCGGTCGGGCGCGCCCTTCCTGGCCACCGACCGGGCCACCGCCGAGCTCATCAAGCATGCCTCCAACGCCTTCCTGGCCACCAAGATCAGCTTCATGAACTCCGTCGCCCGGGTGTGCGAGCGCTCCGGGGCCGACATCGAGCTGGTCGCCCGGGGCATGGGCCTCGACCCGCGCATCGGCGTCCACTTCCTCAAGGCCGGGGCCGGCTACGGGGGCAGCTGCTTCCCCAAGGACGTGGCCGCCTTCGCCCACCGCTCCCGCGAGCTCGGCGTCGACTTCGGCATCCTCAACGAGGTGGCCAAGATCAACCACGAGGCCAGGCGGGCCGTGGTCGACAAGGTCCGCGACGCCCTCTGGCACCTGGACGGCAAGCGGGTCGGGATGCTCGGCCTGGCGTTCAAGCCCAACACCGACGACCTGCGCGAGGCCCCCTCGATCGACGTGGCCCGCGACCTGCTGGCCGACGGCGCCCACGTGGTCGCCTACGACCCGGTGGCCAGCGAGCAGGCGGCCCGGATGGTGCCCGGCCTGGAGCTTGCCGACAAGGCGGTCGCGGTCGCCGACGGCGCCCACGCCCTGGTGCTGATGACCGAGTGGGCCGAGTTCGGCGACCTGGAGCCGGACGACGTGCGCGCCCGCATGGCCTATCCGATCCTGGTCGACGCCCGCAACGCCCTCGATGCGGACGCGTTCGTGGCCGCCGGGTTCACCGTCGCCGGGGTCGGGCGACCGGTGCGGGCCCCCGACGCGGGGAGCCGCTGACGTGCCACGGGCCCTGATCACCGGCGGCGCCGGGTTCCTCGGGTCCCACCTCTGCCGGCGGCTGCTGGCCGAGGGCTGGGACGTCGTCTGCATGGACAACTTCCTCACCGGCCGCCCCGACAACGTGGCCGACCTCGTCGGAGAGCGGTTCCGCCTGGTCAACGTCAACGTGACCGATTTCATCCACGTCCCCGGCCCGCTGGACGCCGTGCTGCACTTCGCCTCGCCGGCCAGCCCGATCGACTACCTCAAGTACCCGATCCAGACTCTCAAGGTCGGCGCCCTCGGCACCCACCACGCCCTCGGCCTGGCCAAGGAGAAGCACGCCCGCTTCCTGCTCGCCTCCACCAGCGAGGTCTACGGCGACCCCCAGGTCCACCCCCAGCCCGAGACCTACTGGGGCCACGTCAACCCCATCGGCCCCCGCGGCGTCTACGACGAGGCCAAGCGCTTCGCCGAGGCCCTCGCCATGGCCTACCACCGCAGCCACGGGGTCCAGGTACGCATCGTGCGTATTTTTAATACGTTTGGGCCGTACATGCGGCTCGATGACGGACGTGCCTTCTGCACCTTTGCCGTGCAGGCGTTGCGGAACGAACCGTTGACTGTGCATGGGGACGGGAGCCAGACGCGGTCGTTGTGCTATGTGGACGACCTGATCGAGGGGATCTGGCGGCTGCTCGGGAGTGAGCTGGTGGGGCCGGTGAACCTGGGGAACCCGGAGGAGGTGACGATCCTCGAGCTCGCGAAGACGGTGGCGCGGGCGGCGGGGGTCGAACCGCGGATCGAGCTGGGGCCGCGGCCGGTCGACGATCCGGAGGTGCGGCGGCCCGACATCACCAGGGCGGTGACCGAGCTGGGGTGGAAGCCCCAGGTCAGCCTGGAGGAGGGGGTCCAGCGGACGGTGCCCTGGTTCCGGCGGGCCCTGGAGGCCACCGGCCGATGACCACCACCACGACGACCCGGCACCCTGACGCCCGGGTGCGGACCGGGCGGGCGGCGTTCTTCGACGTCGACAAGACCCTGCTGCCGGGGTCGAGCATGTACCTGTTCGCGCGGGGGCTATACCGGCGGGGGTTCTACACCATGCGGGACATCGCCGGGTTCGCGTTCGGGCAGCTGGTGTTCCGGCTCACCGGGGCCGAGGGACGCAAGGGGATGGAGGCGGCCCGGGAGCAGGCGCTGGCCTTCATCGAGGGCAAGCGGCGCGACGACCTCACCAAGATCGGCCACGACATCGTGGTCGAGGTCATCGGGCCGCGGATCTACCCGGGGATGCGCCGGGTGATCGACGAGCACCACGAACGAGGGGACCGGACCTTCCTGGTCACGGCCGCCCCTCGTGAGCTGGCCCAGGGGATCGCCACCTACCTGGGTATGGACGGGGCCCTGGGGACCGAGGCCGAGCTGGTCGACGGCACCTACACCGGCCGGCTGCTCGGGCCGGTGCTGCACGGGCCGGCCAAGCTGGACGCGGTGGTCCGGCTCGCCGCCGAGGAGGGGTTCGACCTGCGCGAGAGCAGCGCCTACTCGGACTCGGTCAACGACCGGCCGCTGCTGGAGGGGGTCGGCCGGCCGGTGGCCGTCAACCCCGACCGCCACCTGCGCGACCTGGCCGCCGAGCGGGGCTGGCCGGTGCAGGACTTCCGCCGCCGCCGGCGGTTGTGGCTGGTCTGGCTGCCCACAGGGCTGGCCGCGGGGGTCACCACCGTTCTGGCCGCCGTCACCGGCCGCCGCCTGGCCCGTCGCCGCCGGCGCTAGACGCTACCGGTCGCCCGGGTCGGCCAGGGGGAGGCCGCCCTCGCTGAGCACGGCCGCGACCTCGTCCTCGGACAGGCCACGGGTGGCGAGGGCGCGGCGCAGCCGGCGGGCCGCCTCGGCCGGGGAGGTCCAGCCGTCGCGCAGGGGGCCGTGCTCGTGCTCACCCTCGAGGAGGCCGTCGACGAAGCCCTTGGCGTAGTCCCAGGTCACGTAGTGGTCGACGGCGGGCTCGAAGGCCGGCTCGTGGACCCGGGGCTCGCCGTGCTGGAGGATGTGCTCCAGGTTCTCCCGCAGCAGGCTCCAGCCGAAGAAGTGATCCTCCTCGCAGTCGGGGCAGGAGATGACGACCCCGAGGAAGCCGCGCTGCTCCAGCGCCGATCGGAACTCGGCCAGGTCGGCGAGGTCGTCCAGGAGCGCGGCACGCTCCTCGTCGTCGATCGGCTCGGGAGGCGGTTCGTCGTGGGACGCGAACGGGTCGAGGGGGTCGGGCACGGGCACCTCGGAAGATCAGCTGATGCGAACTACTCCTTCCTGGCATGGTACTCCGGATGCCAATCCCGCTCTCCTTGACCTCCACAGAACCCCGCTGCTAGCGTCGAGCATGCACCTTCCCCGGGCCCTCCGTGTTTGCGGACGGGTCCGTTCGTCTATCTGCACTCCAATCGGGTAGCCCTTGTTGGGAGGAACGCAACGTGGCTGAGGTCGAGATCGGCATCGGCAAGAGCGGGCGCCGGGCCTACGGGTTCGACGACATCGCGATCGTGCCCAGCCGGCGCACGCGCGACCCCGACGACATCGACATCTCCTGGGACCTGGACGCCTACCACTTCGAGCTGCCGATGCTGGCCTCGGCCATGGACGGCGTCGTCTCGCCCCGGATCGCGGCCGAGCTGGGCCGCCTGGGCGGGCTGGGGGTCCTCAACCTCGAGGGCCTCTGGACCCGGTACGAGGATCCCGACCCGGTCTACGCCGAGATCGCCAGCCTCCCCGACACCGAGGCGACCAAGCGGATGCAGGAGATCTACGCCGAGCCGATCAAGCCCGAGCTGATCGGCCGGCGGGTCAGCGAGATCAAGGACGCCGGGGTGGTGGCGGCCGCCTCCCTGACCCCCCAGCGCGTCGCCCGCTACCACCAGTTCGCCCTCGAGGCCGGCCTCGACATCCTGGTCATCCAGGGAACGGTGGTCTCGGCCGAGCACGTGTCGGCGACCACCGAGCCCCTCAACCTCAAGACCTTCATCGCCCATTACGACCTGCCGGTGATCGTGGGCGGCTGCGCCTCCTACGCCACCGCCCTGCACCTGATGCGCACCGGCGCGGCCGGGGTCCTGGTCGGGGTCGGGCCCGGGGCGGCCTGCACCACCCGGGGGGTGCTGGGGATCGGCGTGCCCATGGCGACCGCCCTGGCCGACGCGGCCGGGGCCCGTATCCGCCACCTGGAGGAGACGGGCCGCTACGTGCAGGTGATCGCCGACGGTGGCATGCGCACCGGCGGGGACGTGGCCAAGGCGATCGCCTGCGGGGCCGACGCGGTGATGATCGGCTCGCCGCTGGCCAGGGCGGTCGAGGCCCCAGGCCGGGGCCACCACTGGGGGATGGCCACCTTCCACCCGGACCTGCCTCGCGGCACGCGGGTCAGGACGACCCCGCTCGGCACCCTCAAGGAGATCCTGCTGGGCCCGGCGCCGGTCAACGACGGCAGCATGAACCTGTTCGGGGGGCTGCGGACCTCGATGGCCACCACCGGCTACCAGACGGTCAAGGAGTTCCAGAAGGCCGAGGTGATGGTCGCCCCGGCGCTCCAGACCGAGGGCAAGCTGCTGCAGCGCTCCCAGGGCGTGGGGATGGGCTAGGGGCCCTGGACCAAGGTCCAAGGGCCCCTGACCCACGGCCCCCCCCGGGCTCCGGCCTAGCCCTTGTCCTCCTTGCCCTCCTCGCCCTCGCCGCGCCTGCGGCGGGTGATGACCTGGCGGTCCCAGCCGCGGTGGACCGAGCAGTAGCTGTCGGGGTTGTAGCGCGACAGCTTGGTCTCGCAGCCCTCGGCGGCGCAGGTCCGCGCGGCCCCGAACGAGCGCACCGCGGGGTCGGCGCCGGGCGCGCGCCGGCGGGTCGGGGGGTCGGCGACGGGCTCATGGGGCTCGGTCACCGTGGCCTCCTTGCCGGGAAAAACAAAAACGCACCACACACCAGGCGTTCGGTGTGCGGTGCGAGGTCTGGGCACCAGGGGCGCGGCGTTGGCCCCTTTCACGATCAAGGTACTCCTGCCGGAGCCGAGCGAGCAAACCTCCTCCCGCGCCGGGTATCCTGCGCCCATGACGACCCCGGCCCCCGGGCACGACACCGTCCTCGTGCTCGACTTCGGCGCCCAGTACGCCCAGCTCATCGCCCGCCGCGTCCGCGAGTGCCACGTCTTCTCCGAGGTCGTCCCCTGCGACGTCGACCCGGCCACGGTCCGCGCCCATGACGCCAAGGCCCTGATCCTGTCCGGCGGCCCCCGGTCGGTGTACGAGCCCGGCGCCCCTGCCCTCGACCCGCGCCTGCTGGAGCTGGGCATCCCGGTCCTCGGGCTCTGCTACGGCCAGCAGGCCATGGCCAGGGTCCTCGGCGGCCGGGTCGAGCCGACCGGGGTCAGGGAGTACGGGCGGACCGAGCTGCGGGCCCAGCCCGAGGGCAGCCTGCTCTTCGGCGACCTGCCCGCCGAGCAGGTCGTGTGGATGAGCCACGGCGACACGGTCACCGCCGCCCCGCCCGGGGCCAGGGTCGTGGCCAGCACCGACGCCTCCCCGGTGGCCGGGTTCGAGGACCCAGAGCGGGGCCTGTACGGCGTCCAGTTCCATCCCGAGGTCGCCCACACCGAGCGGGGCATGGACCTGTTCAAGAACTTCCTCTACACGGCCGCCGGCTGCCGGCCCAACTGGACCAGCGTGTCGATCATCGAGGAGCAGGAGGCGGCCGTCCGGGACCGGGTCGGCGACGGCCACGTGCTCTGCGCCCTGTCCGGCGGGGTCGACTCCTCGGTGGCCGCCCTGCTCGTCCACCGGGCGGTCGGGGACAAGCTGACCTGTGTGTTCGTCGACACCGGGCTGCTGCGCCACGGCGAGGCCACCCAGGTCGAGGAGACCTTCCGCCGCGACTTCAAGGTCAACCTGGTCCACGTCAAGGCGGCCGACCGGTTCCTGGAGCGGCTTGCCGGGGGGGCCGACCCCCAGACCAAGCGCAA
>Ga0081539_10007064_pt1 | contig 10384 bp, 5 predicted proteins | sample TabmetS4T2R2_FD_71023 | JGI IMG/M metagenome (GOLD analysis project Ga0081539, IMG submission 71023) | Tabebuia heterophylla rhizosphere microbial communities from the University of Puerto Rico - S4T2R2 | ecosystem: Host-associated > Plants > Roots > Rhizosphere ... | reverse complement strand
TCTCATCGAAGTTCGCGAGGACGATACCGCACTCGAAGTTGGCCGCCACCTCGCGGACGTCGTCGCGGAAGCGCCGCAGCGACTCGATCCGATCCGTCGCGATGACCTTGCCACCGCGCCAGATGCGGGCCCCGCCTCGGACGATCCGCCCGTCGGTCACGAACGACCCCGCGATCACCTGGTTTCGACCGACACGGATGACCTGCCGGACCTCGGCCCGGCCCTCGATCACCTCCACGACCTCCGGTTCGAGCAGGCCCTTGAGGGCCGCATCGATGTCGTCGGTCAGCTTGTAGATGATGTCGTACTGGCGAACGTCGACAGCCTCCGACTCGGCTGCGCGTCGAGCCGTCTCGGTGATGCCGGTATTGAAGGCGACGACGATCGCATTCGATGCCGACGCGAGAAGGATGTCGTTGTCGGTGATGTCGCCGGCGCCCTCATGGAGGACGTTGATCCGGACCTCATCCGTCGAGAGCTGCTCGAGCGCATGGCTGATCGCACCGAGGGAGCCCGAAACATCGGCCTTGAGGATGATTCGCAGCTCCTTGGCCTGACCGGCCTGGATCTGCCGGTAGAGGTCCTCGAGCGTCGCCCGGCCCGAGCCGTCGCCCGCGCGACCGGCCTGGGTGGCACGCCGCTCCTCGACCTTCGTCCGGGCCTCCTTCTCGTCGCCGACGACGCGAAGGATGTCGCCGGCCTCGGGCACGCCCGACAGGCCGAGCACGACGACCGCGCTCGCCGGCCCTGCTTTCGTGACGCGCTTGCCCTTGTCGTTCTCGAGGGCTCGAACCTTCCCGAACGTCTCGCCGACGACGATGACATCACCGACCTTGAGGGTGCCCGTCTGGACCAGGGCGGTCGCGACCGGGCCGCGGTTCTTGTCGAGCTGGGCCTCGACGATCGTCCCGATCGCCGCCCGCTTCGGGTTGGCCGTGAGCTCCTGGAGATCCGCGACGAGCAGAACCATTTCCAGTAGCTCGTCGAGTCCGGTTCGGGCCCGGGCCGACACCGGCACGAGCGGCACGTCGCCGCCGTACTCCTCGATGACGACGCCGGCCTCGGTCAGCTCGGTCTTCACCCGGTCCGGGTTGGCGTCGGGCTTGTCGATCTTGTTGAGGGCGATGATGATCGGGACCTTCGCCGCGCGAGCGTGGCTGATCGCCTCGAGCGTCTGGGGCATCACGCCGTCGTCTGCGGCGACGACGATGATCGCGATGTCCGTGACCCGAGCCCCGCGGGCGCGCATCGCCGTGAACGCCTCGTGACCGGGCGTGTCCAGGAAGACGACACGCTTGCCGTCGTGGACGACCTCACTCGCGCCGATGTGCTGGGTGATGCCACCCCGCTCGCCGGCCGCGACCTCGGTGGTTCGGATGGCATCGAGAAGGCTCGTCTTGCCATGGTCGACATGACCCATGACGGTCACGATCGGGGCGCGCGGCTGGAGGCTGTCGGTGTCGTCCTCCTCGAAGAGGACCTCCTTGGTCGCCTCCTCGAGGGGCGCAGCGCCGTCGCCCTCGCCATTTGTCGACGCGGCGACCTGGGCCGCTTCGGCGACCTCGAAACCGAGCTCACTGGCGACGAGCGACGCCGTGTCGCGGTCGATGAGCTGGTTGATCGTGGCGAAGATGCCGCTCTTGATGAGTTCTCGAATGACGTCGGCGGGGTTGACGGCCAGCAGGTCCGCGAGCTCCTTGACCGTGATGGTGCCGGGTAGCTCGATCGCGCCACGTTCTCGCGGGTCGGCGACCTGGACCTGTGCTGCTGCCTGGGCGTTCGGGCGCGGTGGCTTGCGCGGTCCCCGCCGCCCGCGGGTGCCGCTCCTACTCCTTGCCACTGGGCTCTCCTCCTTGAATTCGTGCGTTGGATCCGGCCGTCAGCGTCTCGCGCAGGTCGACCGGGATGGGGGTCTCGAGAGCCCTGGCAAGGGCGCCTCGCTCGAATGCTTTGTTGATGCACGCCTCGTCACGGCAAAGGTACGCGCCACGGCCGGCGATGCGGCCGGTGTCATCGAGGGCGACGTGGCCGTCCGGTCTGCGAACGATCCGCAAGAGATCACGCTTGGGACGCGCGGTCCGGCAAGCGACGCACGACCGGGTGGGGACCGGCCGCAGTCTCGTCACCGTCGTTCGGACCCGTGTCGCGGCTATGAGGACGCTCCAGTCGCGGCCTTGCGGCGAGTACGCTTGGCGGGCGCTTCCGACTCGCTCGAGCCGTTCGTTGCGGCTGCGTCCGCGTCGGCGGTCGCGGGGACTGTCTCGTCGGCCACGGTGTCGGCTTTCTTCGCTCGGGTGCGCTTCTTTGGCGCTGCCGGCTCGGCGGGTTCTGCCGCTGCGGGCTTGGCGGCTTCTGCCACCGGTTGCTGCTGGGCCTGCTCGGTCTCGACGGCTGCGGGTGGTGCCTCGGCCGTTGCGACCTCAGGCACTGGATCTTCCGCCGCTGCCGCTTCGGCCTGCACCTCTGCAGCGGGTGCCTCGGCAGCCGCCGCGTCCGCCGCAGGCGCTTCGGCCGCAGGCGCTTCCGCCGCCGCCTTCGCTTCTGCCACGGAGACGTCACTCCGGATGTCGATCCGCCAGCCGCTCAATCGGGCCGCGAGTCGCGCGTTCTGACCCTCGCGACCGATTGCGAGCGACAGCATCCGCTCCGGCACCGTAACGCTCGCGATTCGGTGCTCCTCGTCGATGTCGACCGAGAGGACCTGCGCTGGCGACAGCGCGTTGGCGACGAACACGCCGGCGTCATCGTTCCAGGGAATGACGTCGATCTTCTCGCCACCGAGCTCCGCGACGACGGCCTGGACCCGCGCACCGCGCTGGCCAACCGTCGCCCCGACCGGATCGAGACCCTCCTGGCGCGAGGCGACCGCGACCTTCGAGCGGCTGCCCGGCTCGCGGGCGATGGCCTTGATCTCGACCGTCCCGTTGTGGATCTCCGGGACCTCGAGCTCGAACAGTCGCTTGAGAAAGCCCTTGTGCGTCCGCGAGACGAAGATCTGGGGGCCCTTCGTCGAGCGTCGGACCTCGAGGACATAGGCCTTCACGTTCTGGCCGATCCGGTAATGCTCGATGTTGGACTGCTCGGTGGTCGCCAGGATCGCCTCGACGTTCTTGCCGACGTCGAGGATGATCGCTCGCGGCTCGACCCGGTTTACCTGGCCGGTGATGAGCTCCCCCTCGCGGCTGGCGAACTGGTCGAAGACGACGTCACGCTCGGCCTCCCGGAGCCGCTGCAGGACGACCTGCTTGGCGGTCTGGGCGCCGATCCTCCCGAACACCTCGCCATCGAGCTGCTCGGTTTCGACGAGCTCGCCGACGCGGGCCTCGGGCTTGACTGCCTTGGCCTCCTCGAGCGTGAACTCAGTGAGCGGGTCTTCCACTTCCGCGACGACATAGCGCGCACGGAAGACACGGATTCGCCCGGTCTCGGCATCGATCTGGACGTGGATGTCCTCGTCGCCCGCGACACGACGATAGGCCGATTGGATCGCCTCCTCGACGGTCCGAATCAGCTGCTCACGGGGGACCTGCTTCTCGGCGTTCAGCTGGAGGAGGGCACCGACGAAATCTCGACTCACGATGCTCCTCCACATGTTGTTATTCGTTCCGGGAACGGTCGCGCCGAAAAAAAATCGTGGGGGTCACCCACGTCTCGGAGCGGCCGTTCAGTTCGGCGCGGAGTATACACCCGGCGGGGTGGACCCTCAATCGGGGGTCGCGTGGGGGCGCCGCCTCGCCGCGCCGAATCAGCCCCCAACGCCCAGACCGACAACTTTCCAACGTCATTGTTCGTGAGCCAGCCTGAGACACCTGGATGGCCATGGCGGGGACCCCTTGGATGCACCTCCTGAGCATCATCGGAGCCCAATCGGGTCGGATGGGCGGCCGATATGGCGTTGACCGCGGCCGCCGAGCGTCTCACGGGTACGAGACGTCCGACGTCATTGGAAAGTCGTCATCGAGAGCCCGGGACACACGGCCGGAGCGGTCACCCGGCATCATCGGCATGTGCGAGCAGTCGTGATCTCCGCGCCTGGGCAAGCAACCGTCGAGGACGTCCCCGAACCGGTCCCCGGCGCTGACGATGTGGTCGTCGAGATCCACCGGGTCGGTGTCTGTGGCACGGATCTGGAGCTCTTCCGCGGCGACATGGCCTACCTGGCGACGGGCCGGAGCTGGTATCCGCTGAGGCCGGGCCACGAGTGGGCGGGTCGCGTCGCGAGCATCGGTGAACGCGTCGATCCGACTTGGCGTGGCGCACGGGTCATGGGCGACACGATGCTCGGTTGCGGACACTGCGACCGGTGTCTATCGGGCCGCAAGCACCTGTGCCCGGACCTCGTCGAGGTCGGTATTTCCCTGGGTTTTGCCGGCGCGCTTGCTGAACGGATCGTCGTGCCGGCAGCGAGCCTCCATCGACTACCTGACACCATCGATGACACCGCGGCAGCGCTCGTCGAGCCCGGCGGAAACGCGTGGCGCGCGGCGGACGCGGCTCAGCCAGGCCCGAACACACGGATCCTCGTCCTTGGCGCGGGGACGATCGGACTGCTGGCGACCGCCTTCGCTGCGGCGGCCGGGGCGGAGGTCCATGTCGCGGCCCGCTCGTCGGCCCGTTCCGTGCTGGCAAAGGGTATCGGCGCGGCGGCGTTCTGGCAGGCGGACCCTCCATCCGAGTTCCCCTTCGATGCCGTCATCGATGCAACCAACGATGCGTCGAGCCCGATGGCCGCCCTCGATCGGGTCCGACCCGGCGGGCGTGTGGTCTACATCGGCCTCTCTGGCACGCCGAGCCTCATCGAAACGCGGCGGCTCGTCCTCAAGGATGTGACCGCGGTCGGGATCCTCAGCGGTTCACCCGGAATCGGTCCTGCGATCGAGCAGTACGCGAGCGGCGCCGTCGATCCGCGCCCGCTCGCCGGCCCGCCACTTCCCCTCGCGCGGGCGTCCGACGTCCTCGGCGGCTGGCGACCGGGTGGCCCGGCGCCAAAGGTCCACTTCGACCCGCGGCTCTAGACACGCAGACGCCCGGCGGGATCAGTGGCTGCGGTACAACCCGTAGCTCGGATTGCGCGCCCGGTCGTGGGCCGAAACGGCGACCGTGAAGTGCGCCGATCGAGACAGGTGGATGACGTACGAAGTCTTCGTGCGCGCCGCCTCCAGCACGGTCCAGGTGCCGTTTCGGTACAGGCGGATGCGGTACGACGCGACCCCTGAGCCCACGTCCGTCGCCGCGTAGCGGATGCGCCACGCGTTCGCGGTTGTCGACCACCACAGTGTGAGGCCGGTCATCTTCGGCCGTATCGGGTCATACAGAACCGAGCCCGTCTTTACCGCACTCAGGGCCCCGCCAGCATCCCGAATCTGGACCTGGACGTAGCGCCTGACGGGCACGCTCGAGCTCGGGATCGAGTACGAGGTATCCGTCGAAATCGGCCGCCAAGCGGTCCACGTGCCGTGGCCGTTCCCGATTCGCATCTCCGTCGCCGGACGATCGTATTCGGTCCAGCGCGTGTAGATCCGGAGATGCCGGGTATTCGTCGGCGCAGGTCGAATCGAGAACGACGTGATGACCGGCGGCCCGAACGTCCTGCCGACGAGATCCCAGTACGCGTCGGCGCCGCCGTCGTAGCCGAGCGTCCAGAAGCCAATGCCAGCCAGACCGCGGGTGAAGACGAGCCTGAACTTCGCGGCAAACGACCGCGTCGAGTTGTAGTAGGTCTGGAAGATCTTGCCATCCACCCGCCGGACGAGCCGCGCCGAGGACTCGACCGTGTCGTAGTCGGAGGTGACGATCGTCCCTTCGTTGCGAAGGGCGCTCAGGTTCCGGTTGAGAAACACCTCGCCGCTCGTCCCGGAGACTCTCGCCGCCCGCATCGAGGTGTCGACGGTCTGCCACGTCCGGCCGTAGAACGGCAGACCGAGCAGGACGCGCTTGAGCGGCGCGCCTGCCGACGCGTACAGATCGAGGGTCACTGACAGCGACAGGCCACCGCCCGCTCGAACGAGGGGATCGATGCTGCCGACCGGGTTCGCCAGCGCGGTGCGGTAGTTGTAGCCCATGAGGAAGGCTCGACTCACGCCCGCCGCCAGCGCGCGCGCCGCCATCTGCGAACCGGACGTGTTCGCGTTCGTCGCGACGGTCGAGTACGCGATCGAGTTGGTCTGCCGCATCCGTGTCGCGAGGCTGCCCGCCGTCGAGGCATAGGCCCCGAAGTACGTGCTCTTGATCAGCTCGACGTCGAGATCCGCGCCGTCCAGCCCGCGCGACGCGACGAGCGCCGCGGCTTCCCTCACGAAGGTCGAGCGGGCCGTCGAGTTGCTGAAGAACGCCGCATTCTTGTCGTAGCCGAACGAGGTGAACGACACGATGACCCGCACGCCCGCGGCGTGGGCAGCGTTGATCAGGTTCGTCGCACGGTCGCTCATCACGGCGGTGTAGCCAGGAGCCGTTGTCACGAGGTGGCCGGCGCTATTCCACCCGACGGAGAACAGGGCAATCGTCGTCAGGCGGTTTAGGTCGAGATTGGCGATGGTCCGGTCGGTGAGCTCCCAGTAGGGCAGATAGCCCATGACCTCGGCCGTCAGGCGGTGGCTGAGCTGGCTCGAACGAAGCGGCGCGGGCGCCGCCGACACCGGCGCGTACGACGGCCCAACCGCGAGCGTCGACCCGATGAGGGCGCACAGAACCACCGCGTGACGGAGCGCTTTGTGACGGAACATGACCCTCCCGCGGCTGGTATTGGACTCGCGATCAGCTGGGGCCGACAAAGACCGGTGCGACGGTCGGATGGAGATCCGTGATCCCGACGTTCGCCGAAGGTCAGGTCACGATACCGCGCAAGGCAACCCGAGCGATACCGCTCCTTGGTCAGGTATCAATCTGGTCAGATTGGTCTGGTTCGGCTGCGTTGACCGCGGCGAGCGGCGGTGCCCGGAATCAGGCAACCGGCACGGACGGCGGCGATTGGCCGACGCGTCCGCCATACCGTCGCTCGACGTAGAACTCGAGGATGTCGATGAACTCGCGGACCAGGCCCTCGCCGCGCAGCGTTCGATCGAGCTGACCGTCGATGAAGACCGGCGCGACCGGCTCCTCGAAAGTGCCCGGCAAGGAGATGCCGATGTCGGCGTGCTTCGATTCGCCCGGGCCGTTTACGACACAGCCCATGACCGCGACGCGCAGGTCCTCGACACCCGGATAGCGGGCCTTCCATTCGGGCATCCGGTCGCGGAGGTAGGTCTGGATCTGCTCGGCCATCTCCTGGAAGAACGTCGAGGTCGTGCGGCCGCAGCCCGGACAGGCCGATACCTGGGGCAGGAACGAACGGAGGCCCATCGACTGGAGGACCTGCTGGGCGACCCGCACCTCCTCCTCGCGCTCGCCGCCGGGCGCCGGCGTGAGCGATACGCGGATCGTGTCCCCGATCCCCTCCTCCAGGAGAATCGCCAGGCCGGCCGTTGAGGCGACGATGCCCTTCATCCCGAGCCCCGCCTCGGTCAGCCCGAGATGGAGCGGGTAGTCGCTGCGCGGTGCGAGGAGCCGGTAGACGTCGACGAGATCGCGAACACCCGAGACCTTGGCGCTCAGGATGATGCGGTCGTGGCCCAGACCCGTCTCTTCGGCGAGCTCGGCCGATCGCATCGCCGATTCGATCATTGCCTCGATCATCACGTCGCGCGAGTCACGTGGTTCGGCCAGCCGTGCGTTGGCGTCCATGAGCTGGGTCAGCAGCTGTTGGTCGAGGGAGCCCCAGTTGACGCCGATCCGGACCGGTTTGTCGTTCTCGACCGCGACCTTGACGATCGTCTGGAAGTTCGTGTCGTGATGCTTGGTGCCGACGTTGCCTGGATTGATTCGGTACTTGGCGAGGACACGCGCGGTCTCGGGATACGCGACCAGGAGCTTGTGACCGTTGTAGTGGAAGTCGCCGATGATCGGCACGCCGACCCCGAGATCGTGAAGCTTGCGGACGATTTCGGGAACGGCCGCCGCTGCCGCCTCCGTGTTGACCGTGATCCGGACGAGCTCGCTGCCGGCGTGGGCAAGTCGAGCGACCTGGAGCGCGGTCGCGTCCGCGTCGGCCGTGTCCGTATTCGTCATCGACTGGACGACGATCGGCTGGTCCGACCCCACCTTCACGCCGCCGACGTCCACGGTGACGGTCGGCCGCCGGATCGTCGCGGACTCGGCGTTCACCGGACGGCGGATCCGAAGACGTCGAAGTACGTCACCCACAGGAGGAAGGCCATGAGGAACGCGAACCCGACGAAATAGGTCACGCGCTCGGCCTGCAGGCTGATCCGTGTGCCCAGGAGCCGCTTGAGGAGGATGACGAGCATTCGCCCACCGTCGAGGGGCGGGAACGGCAGCGCATTGACCAACGCCAGGTTCGCGGAGAGGATCCCGGCCACGTAGAGCGTCAGGATCGGGCCGGCCCCGAAGAAAATCTGGCCGATCGAAACGGCGATGCCAACAGGGCCCTGGACGGGTGGGGCGGCCGCCGGATTGCTCACGAAGCGCGAGGCAACCTGGCCGAGTCCCTCGATGATCAGTCCGAACCAGCGGACCGTCTCGCCTGCTCCGATGCGCAGCGCGGTCCCTGGATCGTGCCCCACGTACTCGCCGTAATAGCGCGTCTCGAAGGGCAGGTTTTCACCCGGGCTCTGGATCCCAAGGGCGCCCTTTGTATCGCTGAGCTGTTCCGGCGGTCGAAGCGTGACAACGACGTCGTCACGTGCACCGGAGGAGTGGAGGACGCCCAGGGTGACGCTCTGGCCAGCCTTGCTCCGAATGTCGCGGAGCATGTCGTTCTCGCCGACGTACCCGCCGAAGAACTCGTACTTCTGGCCATTGACCGCGATCAGGGAGTCGCCCGGCTGGAGTCCGGCGCGCCCGGCGGGCGAGTCGGGATCCACGCGACCGATCGTCACCCCGACGAGCGGTGTCGCGAGGAGCGCGATGAGCGTGAAGATTCCCAGCGCCGTCACCAGATTCATCGCCACGCCGGCGAGCAGGATGATCAGCCGAACGGGTAGTGACGCATTCGAGAACGAGCGCGGGTCGTCGTTCTCCGCGCCGTCTTCGCCCTCGAGCTTGACGAACCCGCCGATCGGCAGCCAGTTCAGCGTGTAGAGCGTCTCGCCGCCCGATGCGAGGACCTTGGCCCGGGGCGGGAAGCCAACCCCGAACTCGAGGACGCGAACACCCGCGAGACGTGCCGTGACGAAGTGTCCCAGCTCATGAACGAGGACCAAGCCGCCGAGGATGAGGACGAACAGGACCGCGGTGACCGCGGCTTCGAACAGGCCGTTCACGATTGCCCTTCGAACCTCTCCCGGGCATAGGCCGCGCGGACTTCAGCATGCAGCGCGATCACCTCGGTCGCGGACGGCTCCTGCCCGGAGCCCTGGCCGAAACGAGCGACGGCGGCTTCGAGGAGACGCGGAATCGCCGCGAAGCGGAGGCTGCCGGCGATGAACCGTTCGACCGCCACTTCGTCGGCGGCGATGTAGGCGGCACTTGCGCGCGAACCCAGCCGACCCGCCTCACGCGCGATGCGCAGAGCCGGAAAGCGTCCCTCGTCGGGAGCCCGGAAGTCGAGGTGTCCGGCAGCGACGAGATCGACGTTCGCGGTCGGGGACGGTTGCCGATCGGGATAAGTCAGGGCGAACTGAATGGGAAGTCTCATGTCGGGAAGACCCAGCTGGGCCTTGAGTGAGCCGTCCACGAACCTGACGGCGGAGTGGACCACGCTCTGGGGATGGATGACGACCTCGATGGCGTCGTACGGCGCATCGTACAGCCAGTGTGCCTCGATCACCTCCAGGCCCTTGTTTGCTAGGGTCGCCGAATCGACCGTGATCTTCGTCCCCATCCGCCAGATCGGATGACGAAGTGCCATCTCGACGGTTACTGCCTCGAGATCGATCGGCTCCTCCAGGAACGGGCCGCCGCTCGCGGTAAGGACCAGGCCGGCGACCCCATCCATCCGCTCGCCGACGAGGCATTGCCAGATTGCCGAATGCTCGGAGTCAATCGGCCGCAGCCAGGCCAGCGGGCTCGCATGCGGATCTCGGTGGCCCCCCACCTGGCCGGCGCGCTCCGCGCGTGCCCTGGCCAGCGGCATGACCAGGTGTCCGGCGGCGACGAGGACCTCTTTGTTCGCCGTCGCGACGACCTTGCCCGCCTCCAGCGCGGCGAGGACCGGCAGCAGGCTGACGATGCCCGCCGTGCCAACGACGACAACATCGATGTCCTCGCGAGTCGCGAGCTCGACAAGAACCTCTCCGCTCTGCCCGTCCACGAGGTTGCTCACCGCCGGCTCGAACCGCCTCGCCTGCTCGTCGAGGAGATGCGCGTTTTGATGGCCGGACAGCGCGAG
>Ga0081539_10007063_pt1 | contig 10385 bp, 10 predicted proteins | sample TabmetS4T2R2_FD_71023 | JGI IMG/M metagenome (GOLD analysis project Ga0081539, IMG submission 71023) | Tabebuia heterophylla rhizosphere microbial communities from the University of Puerto Rico - S4T2R2 | ecosystem: Host-associated > Plants > Roots > Rhizosphere ... | reverse complement strand
CGGGGCGGCGGGGCGGAGGGGGGCCGCCGGGGGGCCCCCGGGGCGGGGGGGGGGGGCCCGCCGCTACATCCGCGCCGGGAGCGCCGACCGGCCGTTCGACGTCGTCCCCGCCCAGGCCGAGGTGCTGCGCGCCCTGCTCCGCGAGCGGCACGCCGCCGACGGCGTGTACCGCCGGCTTGCCACGGCGCTGCGCGACGGCACCGACGCGGCGGAGCTGACGCTGCTGCGCGACATGGAGCTGGTCGGCGCGGACGGCACGCTCACCGAGGCCGGCAAGCGGATGGCCGCCGCGACGCGCTAGGAGCCGCTCGGCGCGCCGCCGCCGCCGTCCTGCTGGCCCGCCGGCCCGGCGTGCCCGTGGCGGAACGCGCTGCTCGGGGAAGCCCCGATGGCGCCCGAGTCGACGGACCCCTTGCGACGCTCGCGCCGCCAGGCTCGCCGCTGGCGGCGGTCTGCGCGCCGCTCGGCGAGCCGTGCCCACCATCCCTGTTTCGACTGGTCAGCGGCCATGAACGTCCGCGTAGCCTAGTGGCCCCGCTCAGGGCTCGCCGAGCCGTGCGACCATCACGCGCACATGGGCGACGACCTTCAGGCGGCGCTGGAACGCCACGGGGAGGCCGTTGCGACCGTGCGCGCCTTCTCGCAGCGGTCCGGCGCCGGCCGCGTCGTCCTGCTCGCGGACCCGGGCGACGGGAGCGCCGCGACGATGATCGACTGCGAGCCCAGCGGGCGGATCGAGCTGACCGAGGCCGATCGCACGTGGCTCGTGCCGGCGGAGACTGCCGTCGACGTGGCGCCGCGCGCGTTCCCCGAGCTGCGCCCCCCGCCGCCCACCGCGCTGCACGTCGACGCGGCGACCGGCGAGGTCGAGGCGCCGCTGGGCGCCGTCGCCAACCTCGGCGCCGCGGTGCTCGGCCTCGCGGCCGCGTTCGGCGGCCGCAGCGTGGCGACGGCCGAGTTCGCCACGCGCGACCCGCGGACGCCGATCACGATCGCGGCGCGCGAGGGGGAGCCGCTGGTGCTGGCCGCCGGCGACCGGCGGTTTGTGCTCCCGTGAGCGAAACGGGTAAACATTCGCTTGCCGTGCTGCACGACCGCCACTGGACGCCCGAGCAGGCGAACGCGCTGCGCCCGATCGTCGGGCCGATCGTGCGTCGCGTCCGCGAGGCCTCGCGCGTGCTCGACGACGGCGGCTTCGACGACGACTTCGCGGTCCACGCCGAGGCGTCCGGCGGCGCGTGGCCCGGCCCGGAGCGCGCCCGCGCGGCGGTCGAGGTCGCGCTCGGCTTCGAGCAGCTCGAGAAGCTCGACGTCGTCGTGCGCGACCTCGAGCGCGGCCTGATCGACTTCCCGGCCGTGATGGGCGGTCGCGAGGTCTACCTGTGCTGGCTGATCGACGAGCCGTCCGTGACGCACTGGCACGCCATCGAGGCCGGCTTCGCGGGCCGCCGGCGCCTCTAGCGCACCGACTCGGCGATCCGCACCGCCCGCTCGCGCGTGAGGCGGCCCTCGATGCGCAGGAGGATGCCGTCGTGACGGTCGACGAGCAGCGTGTTCCCGGCCAGCCGCTGCGACTCGAAGTTCATGACGCCCGACTGCGGAAGGTAGCCGAAGCCGTGCTCCGCGCCCGAGAAGAAGTACGCCTGGTCGCCGCCGACGCGGAACTGCTCGAAGTGCGTCGCCGTGCCGATCGTCTTCTGGATCGCGGGTTCGGCCGTGGCGCGGAACTCGGTGACGAGCAGCCCCGCCCCCGTCGTGCTGGCCTTCCGCAGGCCCGGCCGTGCGCGGTAGACGAGGTCGACCCGGCGGCCGGTGGGCGCCGTGTCGTCGAAGAAGACGCCGTCGGGCCTGCCGACGTCGCTGGGCACGAGCACCGGGAAGTCCGCGCGCCGGCGCGCCTGCTCGAGCGTGACCGGCGTGCCGAGCTGGAGGCCGGACCCGAACTTCGGCACGACCACGGGCTCCCGGCGCTCGACGCGCACGCTGGAGATACCCAGGAAGTCGAGCACGGCGGCTCGCGTGCTCGGCACGGCCATGACGACCGCGACGAGCAGGGCCACGACCGCGACCGCGATCTGCCAGGCGGGCCGCGCGAGCGTCCACCGGCGCGGCGCCGGCCCGGGCTCGAGCACGAGCGCGCCGGCGATGTCCGGCGTCTGCGGCCAGTCGATCTGGAGCTCGCGCAGCTCCTGCTCAAGCATCGGCGTCCACCTCCTTGCGCAGCCGCTCCAGCGCCCGCGACAGGCGCGACTTGACGGTGCCCGGGCGCACGCCGAGCGCCGCCGCCGTCTCGGCCTCCGAGAGCTCGAGCAGATAGCGGCAGGCGATCACCGTCCGGTCGCGCTCGCCGAGCCCGTTCAGCGCCGTGACGAGCATCGCACGGCGCTCGCCCGCGAGGAGCGCCGCCTCCGGAGTGGGGGCCGCCTCCCCGGAGGGGCGCCCCTCGCCGGCGACGCGCACCGCGAGCGCGGCGCGCCGGCCGGCGGAGCGGCGGCGGTTGCGCGCCTCGTTGGCGACGATCGCCAGCACCCACGGCCGGAACGGCTCGCTGGTGCGGAACCGGCCCAGTGCGCGATACGCCTTGACGAACGCCTCCTGGGCCGCCTCCTCGGCGTCCGCGGCGTTGCCGCAGATGACGTACGCGATGCGGAAGGCGGTCTCCTCGTGGTCGCGGACGAGCGTCGCGTACGCGGTGCCGTCGCCGCCGCGCGCGCGCTCGACCAGCTCGTGCTCTGTCAGTGGCCGGCCCACCACCATCGCCTAGTACAGCGGTAGGGGAAGATGGGTTCCATGCGGCTGCCGCCCGGACCGCCCGAACCGGCCGCGCTCCAGATGTCGGAGTGGATCGTCCGGCCGACCGCGCTGCTGCGCCGCTGCCAGGCCCGGTACGGCGAGCCGTTCACGCTGCGGATCGCCTGGTCGGACGCGCCGATGGTCTTCGTGTCGGACCCCGCGGACATCAAGCGCGTGTTCGCCGCCGGACCGGACGTGCTGCGCGCCGGTGAGAGCTCGAGCGTGCTGGAGCCGTTCGCGGGGCCCAACTCGATCCTGCTGCTGCACGGCGCCGAGCACCTGCGCCAGCGCCGGCTGATGCTGCCCCCGTTTCACGGCGAGGCGCTGGCCCGCTGGCGCGAGACGATCGCCGCGCTCGCCGCGGCCGAGCTGGACACCTGGACGCCCGGCGCGCCCGTCGGGGCGCTCGGGCGGATGCAGGCGCTCACGCTGGAGGCGATCCTGCGCGTCGTCTTCGGCGCGGGGGACGCCGAGCTGCGCGACGCGATCCGCCGCACGCTGGACATGACGACGTCGATGCCGCGGCTCGTCGCGATGTCGCTCGTGCAGCGGCCGGTCGGGCCGTGGCGGACGTTCATGCGCGCGGTCCGGCGGCTCGACGCGCTCATCTACGAGCGCATCGACGCGCGCGTCGACGACGGCTCGGTGCTCGCCGTCCTGCGCTCGGCCCGGCATGAGGACGGCTCGCCGCCGAGCCGCGAGGAGCTCCGCGACCAGCTCGTCACGCTGCTCGCGGCCGGGCACGAGACGACGGCCGGGGCGCTCGGCTGGGCGCTCGAGCGGCTCGCCCGCCACCCCGACGTCCTCGCGCGCCTGCGCGCGGGCGACGACGCCTACCTCGACGCCACCCTCAAGGAGGTGCTGCGGGTCCGGCCCGTGCTCTCGATCGTCGCGCGCAAGACGCTCCGGCCGTTCGACGTCGGCGGCTGGACGCTGCCGCCGGGCGTGCACGTGACGCCGTGCATCTACCTCGCGCACCGCCGCCCCGACCTGTGGGACGACCCGACGAGCTTCCGGCCCGAGCGCTTCCTGGACGGCGCGCCGGAGCCGTACGCGTTCATCCCGTTCGGCGGCGGCACGCGCCGCTGCCTCGGCGCCGCGTTCGCGACGCTCGAGATGCGCGAGGTGCTGCGCGCGGTGGCCGCGCGCTTCGCGCTGGCGCCGGACCGGGCCGAGGGCGAGCGGATGCGCCGCCGCTCGATCACGCTGACACCGTCGCGTGGCGGGTACGTGATCGCTGAGCCGCTAGCGTCTTCCGCCGCACGCCATGCCGATGTTCTGCCGCCACAACCGCTTGACCGCGAACTGCCCGATATGCAGCCGCGAGCTTCAGGCTGAGCTCCAGTCCAAGATGCCGCAGCGGCCGGCGCGCACGCGCAGCGGCTCGGCGACCACGCGCGCACGGAGCGCGACGTCGGCGCGCGGTGGCGGCGTCGTCACGCGCCGGCTGGCGCGTGCCGCCGACGACGGCTACCGCAACGTCCTCGTTCCGGGCCTGCGCGCGACCGCCGACGCCGAGCGCCTGGCCGCCGCGCTCGCGGCCGCCGCGGCGCGGCTGGAGCCGCCCGGGCCCTATCCCGAGATCGCCGCCGAGCCCGACCTCGAGGAGGCGACGTGGCTGGCGTTCCTGCTCGCCCTGGCGCCGGAGCTGCGGGACGCGATCGCCGAGAGCCGCCCGTCGTGGGCGTCGGGCGAGGCGCCGGAGCTGCCCGGCGACCGCGGCCGGACCGCCGCGGCCTACCGCGCGTGGGCCGAGCGGGCGGGCTCGCAGCAGGCGGCGTTCACGGGCGAGGCCGCGTGGACGCCCGAGCGCCGCTTCGCGCGCGTCTTCGAGCGCCTCGCGCTGCCCGGCTTCGCGCGCGCGCCCCGCTTCGAGCTGCTGACCGCGCTCGGCGCCGCGGGCCGCTACGAGCTCACCGCCGGAGAGCTTCAGCTGAGCGTCGGGGAGGACGCGACCACCGAGGCGGCGAAGCGTGTGCTCGTGTCCGGCGACAAGCTGCTGCTCGAGCGCCGCGCCCGCGACCTGGCGGAGGCCTGCGGCGTGCCGCTCGCCGCGCTCGACCGCGCGCTCGCGATCTGGGGCACGCCCGGGGAGCACGCCGACCTCGCCGGCGAGGTGCTGGCGCCGATCCGAGCGGGGCTCTCCCTGCGGTGAGCGCCCAGGCCGTCCCGGCGCCGCCACGGCGGGCGGGCGTACGGACGGGTGCTCGCGCTGCCGCGGCGCGCCGCCCCGGCGGCATGACGCTGCTCGTCCTCGGCTGCCTGACCGTCGCCGCCGTGTCGCTGCTGTCGGTGTCCGCGCCGACGTACGACCCGTGGGCGTGGATCATCTGGGGCCGCGAGGTGGCGCACCTGGACCTGGTGACGATCGAGGGGCCCTCGTGGAAGCCGCTGCCGGTGCTGTTCACCACGCCGTTCTCGCTGTTCGGCGAGGACGCCGCGCCGGCGCTGTGGCTGGTCGTCGCCCGCGCCGGCGGCCTGCTGGCGTTCGCGATGGCCTACCGGCTCGGCGAGCGGCTGGCCGGGCTGTGGGCGGGCGTGATCGCGGCGCTCTCGCTGGTCCTCTGCGAGTCGTTCATCCGCGACTTCGCGCGCGGCAACTCCGAGGGCATGCTCGTGGCCATCGTGCTGTGGGCCGTCGAGCGGCACCTCGAGGGGCGGCGCACGCAGGCCTTCCTGCTCGGCTTCGCGGCCGCGCTGCTGCGGCCGGAGCTGTGGCCGCTCTGGGGGCTCTACGGGCTGTGGGTGGTCTACCGGGCCTGGGACCACGGGCCGCCGCGCCGGGAGATCGCCGTCGTGGCCGGGTGCGCGGTCGCGTGCCTGCTCCTGTGGTTCGTGCCGGAGTACCTGGGCTCGGGCGACTGGCTGCGGGCGGCCTCCCGCGCGCGGACGCCGAACCCCGGCTCGCCGGCCTATGCGGACTCGCCGTTCCTCGAGGTCTTCCGCCGCTCGCAGGAGCTGCTGACGCTGCCGGTGTACGTGGGCGCGCTGATCGCGACCGCGCTCGGGCTGTGGCGCCGCGAGTACGTGCGGATCGCGCTCGCCGCGATGGCGGGGGTCCTCATGGTCGCGGTCGCGGCGATGACGCAGTTTGGCTTCGCGGGCAACCTGCGGTACGTCGAGCTGCCGGCCGCGATCGTCTGCGTGCTCGCCGGTGCGGGATGGGTGGACGTGGTGCGCCTCGCGCGCGGGCGCGCCGGCCTCGTGGTCGCCGCCGCGGTGGTCGCGGCGATCGCCGTGTGGTGGCTGCCGTACGCCCGCGACGACGTGCGCCGGCTGCGCAGCGATCGCGACCTCACCGTGTACGAGTCCGAGTTCTACGGCCCGAGCCTGAAGACCGTCATCGCCAACGCGGGTGGCGTCCAGCGCCTGAAGGCGTGCCGGCGGGTCTTCGCCGGCCCGTACGAGGTGCCCGCCGTGGCCTGGCGGCTCGGGCTGCACCAGAACCAGATCGAGATCTTCGCCTTCGGGCCGGGCACGGCGTTCGCCATGCGCGGCACGCACCTGTACTCCGATCCCCGCTACCCGGAGCTGGCCAGATCGGGCAATTGGATCATCAGGAGCACGTGTGACCGCAGGTAACCTCACGCGTATGGCCACCTACGCCTCGCGCCCGGCGTGGGATGTCCGGGCACGGGCGCTGACGAGGGCAAGCCTGATCACGCCGCTCGGGCTCGCGGGGCTCGTGCTGGTCTCCGCCCTGCTGCGCACGACGGAGCTGAGCATCGGCTTCTGGATCGACGAGGGGCTGTCCGTCGGCATCTCCGACCGGCCGTTCGGCGACATCCCGCACGCGCTGCGGCTCGACGGCTCGCCGCCGCTGTACTACCTGCTGCTGCACTTCTGGATGGCGGCCTTCGGCACGTCCGAGGCGGCGACCCGCACGCTCTCGGTGCTCTTCGCGCTGCTGGCGATCCCCGCGGCCTGGTGGGCGGCGCGGGCGCTGTTCGGCACGCGCGGGGCGTGGATGGCGGCCGTGCTGGCGGCGACGAACCCGTTCCTCACCCAGTACGCGCAGGAGACGCGGATGTACGCGCTCGTGGCGCTGCTCGCGGTGCTCGCCTGCGGCGCGTACATCCGCGCCTTCGCGCCCGGCCTGCCCGAGCGCGCGCGCCGGCCGTGGGCGATCGCCTTCGCGGTGGCGCTGGCGGCGATGCTCTACACGCACAACTGGGGCCTGTTCTTCGGAGGGTCGTGCGGCGCCGTGTGGCTGGTCCTCGTCTACCGCAGCGCCGGCCCCGAGCGCCGCGACCTGCTCGTCACCGGCGCGGTGGCGTTCGGCGGCGCGTTCCTGCTGTACCTGCCGTGGATCCCGACGACGCTCTACCAGGCGGCGCACACCGGCGCGCCGTGGGCCGAGTCGCCGCCGCTCGTGGCGCTGCTCGCCTCGCTGGGCAAGATGGTCGGCCAGTTCGCCCAGATCGCCCTGATCATGGCGGCGGGCGCCGGGCTGGCGCAGCTCTGGGCGCGCCGCGGTGCCGGGCTGTCCCCCGCCGCGCGCGCCACCGCCAGCCTGCTGGCGATCGGCGTCCTCACCGTGACGGTCGCGTGGACGCTGTCGCAGGTCTCGCCGGCCTGGGCCAACCGCTACCTGGCGGCCGGCGTCGCGCCGCTGATCCTGGCGGCCGCCGGCGGGCTGGCCAACGCGGGCCGGCTGGGGATCGCGGGCCTGATCGTCGCCGCCGCGCTGTCGGCCGGGGACGGGGCGCCCGACCAGAAGAGCAACGTGCGCGACGTCGCGCAGGCGATCGGCCCGAGCCTGCGGGCCGGCGACCTCGTCGTGTCCACCCAGCCCGAGCAGGTGTCCGTCCTGGCCTACTACCTGCCCGAGGGCGTGCGTTTCGGCACGCTCACGGGCGCGCTCCGGGACACCGGCGTGACCGACTGGCGCGACGGGACCGAGCGCCTCGCCGCGACGTCCGCCCGCCGCGACCTCGCGCCCCTGCTCGACCGGCTCCAGCCCGGCCAGCGGCTCGTGCTCGTCGAGCCGGTCTTCTACGACCTCCGGCGCTGGCAGGCGCCGTGGACCGAGCTCGTCCGCCTGCGGTCGAGCGAGTGGACGCAGTACATGAGCAACGACACGCGGTTCGCGATCACGGCCAGCGAGCCGCCCGAGATCGAGCGGCGCCCCAACGCGGTCGAGGCCACCGTGTACGACAAGACGCGGGACTAGCGCACCGCGGCGCCGCGCGGCCCGGGCGACGGGCCGCCGGCGGCCTCGTGCTCGGCCGCGGCGAGCGAGAGGACGAAGCACGCGCCCGTGCCGTCCCCCTCGGCCAGGCGCAGCGAGCCGCCCATGCGCTCGGCCAGCTCGCGGCCGATCGCCAGGCCGAGGCCGAACCCGCTCTCCGGGCCGACGTCGCGCCCGCGGTGGAAGCGCTCGAAGATGTGCTCGCGCTCCTCGGCGGGGATGCCGGGGCCGCCGTCGGTGACGCGCAGGCCGGCCCGGCCGGCGTCCTCGAACGTCGTGCTGAGGACGACCGTCTGGCCCGGCGGGCCGTAGCGCAGCGCGTTGTCGATGAGGATCCGCACGACGCGGGCGATCGCGTCCGGGTCGCCGCGGGCCCAGCAGCCCTCGGGCGGCGGCACGACCTCGAGCTCGATGTCGAGCTCGGACGCGCGCAGGTGGAACTCGGCGGCCACGGCGCGTGCCAGCTCGCCGAGCTCGACCGCCTCCGAGCGCAGCTGCACGGCGGCGTCGAGCCGGCTGAGGTCGAGCAGCTCGCCCGCGAGCGCCGAGAGCCGGCGCAGCTCGCGGCGGGCATTGAGCACCTGGATCTGCGCGTCGTCGATGTCCACGCGGCCGTCGCGCAGGTCCTCCTCGAGCAGCTCCATCGTGCCCTGGAGCATCGTCAGCGGCGTGCGCAGCTCGTGCGAGGCCGTGGACACGAACGAGCGCCGCGCGGCCTCTTGGCGGCGCAGCTCCTCCTGCATGCGCGCGAGCGCGCGGGCGAGGTCGCCGACCTCGTCGCGGCCGGCGTCGCGCGGCGACGGGGCGTCCGGGCCCTCCGCGCTGATGCGCAGGGCGGCCGCGCGCAGGCGCCCGAGGCGCCGCAGCAGCGTGCTGGAGAGCATCACGCCGAGGAGCACCGCGACCAGCAGCCCGATGCCGGCGGCCACGATCAGCGCGTTGCGGACCTGGTCGACCGCGGCCGTGACCTCGGTCAGCCGTCGCTGGGCGACGAGCACGCCGTCCGGGCCCTCCGGCGCGCGGTGGAGCCGCACCGCGACGCTCACCTGGTCGCCCTGCACGCGGATGATCGTGCGGTCCTGCCGGATGGCGTCGAGCGCGGCCAGCGTCGCCTCGTTGTCCGGCGGCGTGAAGTCCGTGTCGTAGAAGAAGTTCGGCAGCGTCGCGCCGTCGGCGTCGTCGGCGTCGACCAGCACGCGCACGTCCATCCGCTGGTTGAGCTCGAAGGCCACGCGCCCGATCGCGTTCAGCCGGTCGGTCACCGCCTGCCGTGGCTCCTCGGACTGGTCCTTCGCCGGTGGCGGGATCGTCTTGCCGAGCGCCTCGGTGAACTGGCCCTGCTCGCTGGTCACCGTGTCGCGCAGGTTGTCGATGCTCTGGTTGCGCAGCTTGGACTGGAGCGGGCCGAGCAGCACGGCGGCGGCGACGAGCAGCGTGATCGCGCTGGCGACCACGAAGGCCGCCAGGAGGCGGCCGCGCAGGCCGTGGGGCATGAGCCGCTGGATCATGCCTCTCGGAACCGGTAGCCGCGCCCGGGGACGGTGAGGATCAACGTGGGCTCCTCCGGCTTGGCCTCGAGCTTCTCGCGCAGGTGGCGGATGTGGACGTCGATCGCGCGCGGGTCGCGATAGGCGCTGTCGCCCCAGATCGAGCGCAGCAGCTCCTGCCGGTTGAAGGCGTGGCCCGGGCGGCTCATCAGCCGGGTCAGCAGCTCGTACTCGCTGAACGTGAGCTTGACCGGGCGCCCGTCGACGGCCACCCGGCGCTCGTCCTGGTCGAGCGTCACCGGTCCGACGCGCAGGCTGCCCTCGACCACCCGGCCCTGCGCGCGGCGCAGCACGGCGCGGATGCGGCTGCGCAGCTCGGCGAGGCCGAACGGCTTGGTGACGTAGTCGTCGGCGCCCGCCTCCAGGCCCTGGACGGCGTCGGCCTCGCTGTCGAGCGCGGTGAGCATGATGATCGGCACCACGTCGTACGGGCGGTCGGCGGCGGCGTCGAGCGCGGAGTGGCCGTCGGCCACCGCCGTCACGCGATGCCCCTCGCGCTCGAAGGAGCGGGTGAGCATCTCGCGCAGGGGCCGGTCGTCGTCGACCAGGAGGATGTCCAGCGTCGAGGCGGTCTGCACCGCCACAGAGCGTAGTCCGGTTGACGCGGTCTTGGAGCCGGGCATAGGGTCGGCCGTATGCGCTTGTGGTTGTGCGTCCTCGCGACGAGCGGGGTGGCGGCGGCACTGCCGGCGGCGGGCGCGAACGGCGCGACGCAGCCGGTGGCGCACGCGGCGAAGGCGTGCTCGGTCCCCAGCTATCCCGGCTCCGGCTACTTCACGTCGCTGAGCGTGAAGCGCGTCACGTGCAGAACGGGGCGCAAGCTCGCGCTCGCCTACTACCACTGTCGCGTCAGG
>Ga0081539_10007062_pt1 | contig 10385 bp, 9 predicted proteins | sample TabmetS4T2R2_FD_71023 | JGI IMG/M metagenome (GOLD analysis project Ga0081539, IMG submission 71023) | Tabebuia heterophylla rhizosphere microbial communities from the University of Puerto Rico - S4T2R2 | ecosystem: Host-associated > Plants > Roots > Rhizosphere ... | reverse complement strand
CGTTTGGAAGAACTGGGTTACTTGCTCGATCAGGAAGCACTAAACCAGGTCTTCGCCCGCTTCAAGGACTTGGCGGATGCCAAGAAGAATGTCACCGATGCCGATCTCGAAGCGCTCATGGCGGACGAGCTTCATCGCCCGCAGGAATTCTTCAAGTTGGACGACATTCAGGTGACTTGCGGCACGATGGGGATGCCTACCGCCACCGCCAAAATGAGCAACATGGACGGCGAAGTTTTCGTTCACGCCGCCGTCGGTAAAGGTCCAGTCGATGCCTGCTATCAGGCGCTCGACGCCATTATCAAATGTCCCAACACGCTTATTGAGTACAGCGTTCATGCCGTCACGGAAGGCATCGACGCGCTCGGTGAAGTGACCGTCCGCATCGGCACGCCGGATGGCGGGCGTTCGTTTGGTGGCTATGGCGCGCACAGCGACATCGTCGTTGCCAGCGTCAAGGCGTATTTAGCAGCATTGAATCGCATGTTGGCAGTCGTCGGCTACGGTGACCGCGTGCCTGAAGGCGAAGCGGCAACCATCGGCATTAAGAGTTAATAAGTGGTTGCCGTGTTCCATACTGCATTTTCCGAAGAGGATTTCCAGCGCGTGGTCGCTAAGTGCCGCGAAATTCCCGCTGCTGAAAGTGATTTTCGCGTGAACGACTACGTCGAGAATATGCTGCTCACTGTACTCGATTTTCAAATGCGCAGCGCAACCGTCGGACGGGCGATGGAGTATTTTTCCCTTCACGCCCAGAAAGACGTTGCCAACTTCGATGCCCTCAAAAACCTGCTTGCCAAGTACCCTGATACGCAGGAAGGGAACCGAGAGCTGGCTCAGTACTTGTGGGGCTACAATATGTGGACGCGCGCCGAACTGCTTCGGCGATTACTCGCGTACTTTGAAGCGCAGGGCGTCACCACGCAGGAGCACCTTCAACAGTGGGCAGCGCAGGCGGTTTACGAACGCGACTTCAAGGGGCAGGTCAAAGGCGCAGGCTATGCCATTTTTCAGTGGCTGGTCATGCGGCAGGGGGTGGAAACAGTCAAGCCAGACGTCTGGCTGCACCGCTTTATGCAGGAGGTGCTCGGCTATTCCGTTCGGGATGAAGTCGTGGTGGAACTGCTGAAAGAAGTCGCGCTGGAACTCGAAATCAAGGCGTATGACCTGGATTGGCGTATCTGGAAATACCAGGCTGGACGTTCCTGAATAGTCTGAAACGGATCACACAAAGTAAATAGGTAAAGTGGAGTCACAATGAGTCAAAGTCAACCAAGAACCCTGTTTGAAAAAGTGTGGGAGAACCACCTGGTACGCCCGCAAACCGCCGACCTTCCGGCGGCGCTCTATATCGACCTGCACCTCGTCCACGAGGTCACGTCGCCGCAAGCCTTCACCGAACTGCGCCAGCGCGGGCTAAAAGTCCGCCGCCCGGATCGCACGATGGCGACGATGGATCACAGCACGCCGACCACGCCGCGCAATGCCGAGGGCATCATCCCCGTCACCGACGCAATGGCATCCGCGCAGTTGGATGTCATGCGGAAGAACTGCGCCGACTTCGGCATCCCGCTCTACGATCTCGGCACCAAAAATCAGGGTATTGTCCACGTCATCGGACCGGAGCAGGGTTTAACCCAGCCCGGCATGACCATCGTCTGCGGCGACAGTCACACCAGCACGCACGGCGCGTTCGGCGCGCTGGCATTTGGCATCGGCACCAGCGAAGTCGCGCACGTGCTGGCAACGCAAACCCTGCTCCAGAACAAGCCCAAAACGATGGCAGTCCGTATCAATGGGCAGTTGCATGACGGCGTGACCGCCAAAGACATCATCCTCGCCATCATCGCCAAGATCGGCGTCGGCGGCGGCACGGGCTACGTCCTCGAATACATGGGCGAAGCCATCCGCACCCTCAATATGGAAGGGCGCATGACCATCTGCAATATGTCGATTGAAGGCGGTGCGCGCGCAGGCATGATCGCCCCCGACGAAACGACCTTTGAATGGATCAAGGGGCGTCCCTATGCGCCGCAGGGCGCGGACTGGGATCGCGCGGTTGAAGCGTGGCGTCAGCTTCCGAGCGACGAAGGCGCGGTATTCGATGCTGAAGTCGTGCTCGAAGCCGACGACCTCGTGCCCATGATCACCTACGGCACCAATCCCGGCATGGGCATGGCGATCACCAGCCGAGTCCCCGACCCGGATCAGCTTAAGGACGTGAGCGAAAAGTTGGCTCTCGACAAGGCGCTGCGCTACATGGATTTGCAGCCTGGTCAGCCGCTGCTCGGCAAAGCCGTCGATGTCGTCTTCATCGGCAGTTGCACCAACTCGCGCATCCACGACCTGCGTGAAGCCGCCAGGTTCATTCAGGGGCGTAAAGTCGCGGAGGGTGTCCGCGTCATGGTCGTCCCCGGTTCGCAGCAGGTCAAGGCACAGGCGGAAGCCGAGGGGCTTGACCTCATTTTCCGTGAAGCTGGAGCCGAATGGCGCGAAGCTGGCTGCTCCATGTGCATCGCCATGAATGGCGACCAGTTGGCACCGGGGCAGTACGCGGTCAGCACTAGCAACCGCAACTTTGAAGGACGGCAGGGCAAGGGCGGGCGCACCTTCCTCGCCAGTCCGCTCACCGCCGCCGCGACCGCCGTCACCGGCGTGATTACCGACCCGCGCACCCTGATGGTGGAGTTTGCCTAAATGGAACCGATTAAGACAATCAACGGTAAGATCGTAGCGTTGCCCATCAACGACACCGATACCGACCAGATCATCCCGGCGCGTTACCTCAAGGTGACCGATAAGGCGGGTTTGGGACAGGCGCTTTTCTCCGACTGGCGCTATAACGCCGATGGCTCATCCAAGCCGGAGTTCGTCCTCAACCAGCCGGAGCATCAGGGGGCGAGCATCCTCATCGGCGGTCACAATTTCGGCTGCGGCAGTTCGCGTGAGCACGCCCCCTGGGCGCTGCAAGGAGGTGGCTTCAAAGCCGTCGTCAGCACCTATTTTGGCGACATCTTCAAGAGCAATTCGCTCAAGAATGGCTTGCTGCCCATCATGGTTGATGAGGAAACGCACCAGCAGTTGATCAGTCTGGCACAGGAAGACCCGACCACCAGCGTGACCATCGACCTCGCCTCGCAGACGCTCACGCTGCCGGATGGTCGCGGCGTCACGTTCCCAATCGACGGTTTCTCGAAGGAATGCCTGCTCAACGGCGTCGATCAGTTGGGCTATCTGCTAAACATGGACGAACAAATCGCGGCATATGAAGCTGCTCATCCCGCTCGCGTCAACACTTTGGCGTAATCGCCACCGACATATAGATCAAAAGACGATACCGGGTGCTAAGAAACTCGTCCTTGACTCAGCACTCAGCACTCGGTACTCGGTAATATCTCTGCGGTTAGTTTTCTTGGGGGTTTTATGCGTGTAGCCATCTACGATACGACCCTGCGCGATGGGACGCAGCGCGAAGGCATCTCGCTTTCGCTGGCTGACAAGCTCCGCGTCACCGAACTGCTCGACAATCTCGGCGTCGCCTACATCGAAGGCGGCTGGCCCGGCTCGAACCCAAAGGATGCCGCCTACTTCGAGGAAGTCAAGAAGCTCAGCCTGAAAAACGCCAAAATCGCGGCGTTTGGCTCTACCCGCCGCAAGAACAGCGACTCCGCTCGCGATCCCAACATTCAGGCGCTGGTTGATGCGGATACGCCAGTCGTCACTGTCGTCGGCAAAACCTCGATGCTGCACGTCACTGACGTATTGCAAACCACGCCCGATGAAAACCTCCGCATGATCAGCGATAGCCTGCGCTACTTGAAAAGTCTTGGCAAGGAAGTCATCTACGACGCCGAGCACTTCTTCGACGGCGTCAAGCTCGATTTTGAGTATGGTTTCGACACCTTGCGCGCGGCGGTCGACGGTGGTGCGGATGTGCTCGTCCTCTGCGATACCAATGGCGGTACGCTCCCCTGGGAGATCGCCCGTTACGTCACAGCGGCAATGGAAGCCTTCCCCGGCGTTCAGCTCGGCATCCACACCCACAACGACAGTGAACTGGCGGTTGCCAACTCGTTGGCGGCGATTCAGGCGGGCGCGGTGCATGTGCAGGGCACTATCAACGGCTACGGCGAACGCTGTGGCAACGCCAATCTGTGCAGCATCGTCGCCGACCTTGAACTGAAGATGGGTATCCCATGCCTGCCCGGAGATGGGCTGCGGCATCTGGCATTTGTTTCGCACGCGGTTGCTGAGATCGCCAACCTCGCGCCCGATGAGCATCTGGCTTATGTCGGCAAGAGTGCCTTCGCGCACAAAGGCGGCATCCACGTCGCCGCGATGCGCCGCAACATCCACAGCTATCAGCACATCGACCCGGCGCTGGTCGGCAACGAAATGCGTATTCTTGTCTCAGACCTGTCGGGGCAGGGCAATATGCTCAGCAAAGCCGAGGAATTTGGCTTGGACGTGAGCAAGGAAGAAGCCGTCAAAGTTCTTGAAGAGATCAAGACGTTAGAAGCCGAAGGCTACGTCTTCGAGGGGGCGGAAGCCTCGGTTGCCGTCCGCCTGCACCGTGCCCAGCCCAATTACCAGCCGATTTTTAAGCTCATCGACTTCAGCGTGATCGTCGAGGATCGGCGCGGGCGCGGCTCGATCTCCGAAGCGATGGTTAAGCTGGATATAGATGGAGATGTCGTGCATACCGCTGCCGAGGGCAATGGTCCCGTCAATGCACTCGACCTCGCGCTCCGCAAGGCATTGCTGCCGCGCTATCCTCAGCTTGCCGACTTCCAGTTGGCAGATTTCAAAGTCCGTATTCTCGATGGCGGAAACGGCACCGGGGCGATCACCCGCGTCCTGATCGACACACAAAATGGCAGCAAACGCTGGAGCACCGTCGGCGCGTGTACCAACATCATTCGCGCAAGCTGGCTGGCGCTGGTCGATAGTGTCGAGTACGGTCTCTGCGTCGCCGACGCCCACGAAACCGAAGCGGTGAGTGAAAAGGTGAGCTAAATGGAAAAGGTCAACATCGCCCAAAAATTTAGCCAGATTCCCGAACCCTGGAATCCACACATCGTCGGCGAAGTACAGGGGATGCACATCAAGCTCGCCAAGCTCAAAGGCGAGTTCATCTGGCATCAGCACGAAAATGAAGATGAGATGTTCCTCATCGTCAAAGGGCGCTTGCTGCTCAAATTTCGGGATCAGGATATGTGGCTGGATGAAGGCGAGTTCGTGGTCGTCCCGCGCGGCGTTGAACACCTACCCATCGCTGAAGAAGAATGTCACGTCCTCTTTGTCGAGCGTGCCGGCACGCTCAACACCGGCAACGTCACCGACAGCGACCGCACGCGCCGCGAATTGAATCGCATTTAGCGCACCATTCAGTTGCAATCGTTTTGTAGGGGCGCACGGCTGTGCGCCCCTTTGTTACATGTAGCACTAATTGCGGTATATTACTGCCCATTACTTTTTCGCAACATTGTTGAAGGAACATGATGAAAGCCAAAATTACAGTCTTGTCTGGCGATGGCATCGGCGTCGAAGTCACTGCCGCGTCAGTGGAAGTGCTGCAAAAAGTCGCGGGCAAGTATGGGCATGAATTCAGTTTTGAAGAAGCGCTGATCGGCGGCATCGCCATCGACAAAACCGGCACCGCGCTCCCGGACGAAACGCTGCGAACTGCCGAGCAATCCGACGCCATTTTGTTGGGCGCGGTCGGGGGACCCAAGTGGGACAACCCCACCGCTGCTGTTCGCCCGGAGCAGGGCTTGCTCAAAATTCGCAAGCACTTCGAGCTGTTCGCCAACCTGCGCCCGGTCAAAGCCTATCCCGCGCTCGCGCAGTACACCCCGCTGCGCGCCGGTCTGCTCGAAGGCGTCGATATGCTTTTCGTCCGCGAACTCACAGGCGGAATCTACTTCGGTCCGCGCCAGGAGCAGGGCGATGGCGACACCGCCTTCGACACCGAACTTTACACTGTGCCTGAAGTAGAGCGCGTTACCAACATTGCCTTCCGCGCCGCGCAGGGACGTAAAAAGAAGCTCACCTCGGTGGATAAAGCCAATGTGCTCGCCTCTATGCGCCTCTGGCGGCGCACTGTCGTTCGGGTTCACGAAGATTATGCTGATGTGGAACTCGAACATCTGCTGGTGGACGCCTGCACCATGCACCTGCTTACCCGTCCCGCCAGCTTCGACGTAATCGTCGCCAGTAACATGTTCGGTGACATTTTGAGCGACGAAGCCTCGGTGCTGGCAGGCTCGCTGGGGATGCTGCCCTCCGCCTCAATCGGTGCTGCCAAAATGGGCTTGTACGAACCCGTACACGGTTCCGCGCCGGATATTGCCGGGCAGGGCAAAGCCAACCCAACTGGCTCCATCCTCAGCGCGGCGATGCTCCTGCGCTACAGCCTCGGTCTCGAAGCCGAAGCCAGAGCCGTCGAGCAAGCCGTCGAAGATGCGCTCGTCGCAGGTGCTTGCACGGCAGACATCGCCCATCGCACCAGAACCTACATCAGCACCGGCGAATTCAAAGACACCGTCATCAGCTACCTCTAGCAATACAGGTGTAAGTTTTGTCGTTCGTAGGGGCGCTCAACTGAACGCCCATGCTCGACTTCACGGATTGTCGATTTCATGTTGATATGTAGGGGCGCACTGCTGTGCGCCGTTTCTCTCACCACCAATACGTCCAGGTAAAACAAAAAGACGTTCCAACTCAGATGGAACGCCTCTGTTTTTGCTAACAGCTATAAGCTAACTGCTAACCGCTTCTCTACTGCCTAAACCGCCATTCCCAAACATCTTGCAGGCTGTACACTTTGCGGCGCGGTTCGACCACTTCCAGCGCCTGCTCCAAATCCTGCAAAATGTCGTCCGCGTCCTCAATTCCGACCGCGAAGCGCACCAGCGAATCCTTGATGCCCAGCGCCAGTCGTTCTTCGGTCGTCTTGTCCCAGTAGCTCACAATCGCTGGCTGCTCGATCAGGCTTTCCACCCCGCCCAGGCTCGGCGCGATGAACGGAATCCGTAACCGGTCAATGAACTGGCTCGTTGTCTTCAGGTCGCCCTTTACCTCAAACGTCACTACGCCGCCGAAGCCGCTCATTTGCTCCGCCGCAATCTTGTGATCCGGGTGAGATGCCAAGCCGGGGTAGTACACCCGCTCGATTGCCGGGTGCGCTTCCAGGTAACGGGCGATGGCAACCGCGTTCGCATTGTGCTGCCCCATCCGCACGCCCAGCGTCTTCAGCCCACGATCCAGCAGGTACGCCGCGTGCGGGTCAACAATTCCACCTAAAATCCCGCGCGCGTCGCGGATCGCCTGCATCCGGCTGCCGCGCCCAATCACCGCGCCCACTAGAATGTCATTGTGACCGGACAGGTACTTGGTCGCGCTGTGGATCACGAAGTCGATCCCCCATTCCAGCGCGCGCTGGTTGATCGGCGTGGCGAACGTGCTGTCAATCGCCGTCATCACCTTGTGCCGCTTGGCAATTTCCACTGTCTTTTCCAGGTCGGCAATCCGCAGGTAGGGGTTGGTCGGGCTTTCCGAAACGATGATCCGCGTCTTCTTCGGGATGATCGCGGCTTCCATCGCTTCGTAGTCGCCCATCGGCACGACTGTCGTTTCGATGCCCAGCCGCTTGAGGATCGTCTGACAGAACTGCCGTGTGCGGCGGTAACAGTCATTCGTCATCACGATGTGCGAATCTGTAGGCAGGATCGTCAGCAGCAGCGACGTAACCGCCGCCATACCAGAGGCGTACAGCACCGCTTCATCGCCGCCGTCCAGCGCCGCTAGCTTCCGCTCCACCGCATTGACCGTGGGGTTGCCGTAGCGTCCGTATTCCTCGCGGTCTTCGCCGTCGCCCCAGGTCTTCCGCTCCATGTAGTCGATCAGTTCCTGGGTGTCGCGGAAGGTATAGGTCGCAGTCTGCACCACGGGCGTCGTCAGCGAGTTATAACCCTTCGTCCGCTTGGTGCCGCTGTGAACGGCGCGGGTGCTGCCACCCTGTTCCTTCGGCTCGTCATCCCGGTCGAATAGGTCGCCTACGGTGCTGAAATCGAAATCCTCTGCCATCGTTTCGCTCCTCGTCGCAGAAAACGGAAATAAAAAAGACTTCCGGCAGGAAGTCTCGTGGAGGTCGAATCTGTGTGCAAAGCACTCAGACATACTCTCATCTACCAGAAAAATTCTGCCGGATTTGGCACCTTCCCGACTCTTCGGGGGTTGCCGCGGTTTCAAAGGGCCGATCCCTCCACCGCTCTGGATAAGAGACTTGCATATTCTATTGTGAATGTGCTACCAGAAACTATAGCACGCCTTTTCGGGCAGCGCAAGCATTTGCCTCAACCATTCATCGCTTCGTCATAATCCCAGCTTCGGCAGAATCTTCTCAAAAATATCCTTCCGCACCGCAGGCGTATGAAAACGCTCGTGCCGGTACGCCACCACCAGCGTCGATGTATGGAACAGGGCAGGGTCGAACTTATCCGAATGTTGCTGGTAGCTTTCCACTATCGCCTCTGAAAATGCATCGCCGTGATCCCAGGGCATCGCCGCGTATGCCAGGTCGAACATTGGCATCCCCGCATAGCCTGCCGGGTCGATGATCGCGCTCAATCGGTGGCTCTCCGCATCGACCAGCACATTGCTCAGCACCAAATCTCCGTGAACGAAACTGCCATCTCGAAACGACATATACTCTGTTTCGTCGAGAATCCGCTCGAAAATCGACAGCAGTTCCGCATCAAACAGCGCATTCGGCGCGATATTATCCCAGTCTGGGCTGAAGCCATCCGTGATGCACTGCCGCCATGTTTCCACCCGCGTCCCCAGCCGCGTCACATAACCCCGGTGAACGCTGTGCAGCCTCGCCAGTGCACGCCCCAAATCCCGCCCAAGCTGCTCTGTTTCCTCACTCGTCATCCCCGTATGCACGAAACCCCACGCATTTTCGCTGTTTGGCACATAGCTCATCAGAAAATACGTCACGTTCGGCAGGCTTTCGTCATCCAACTTCCCTGCCCCGAAAATTTTCGGGGCAGGCAGCCCCAACGCGCCAGCCTCTCGCAAAAAGTTCACCTCAAAATCGTTGTTACCCACTGAAAGCTTCACCACCACACCCGCAGGCTCCAGCCTGAACAGCGCGTTCCACATCCCGGCGGGCAGCGGAATCACTTTTTGCGTTTGCAAGCCTTCCTGTGCGTCAATTTGCCGCAAAAACCGCTCTGCTTCAGCCCGTAGCCGTCCAATTTCCGGCGTCCCCGGCGAAAGCATATCTTTGTGCCCAATGAGTGCAGAAAAGTCCATGCGAGTGATTTCCGGTTCTTATTGGCTACAAAGTATGATTATAGTGCCATTTTGGACTTTTATGCTTTTAGGTGCTTCGCCCACCGAAAAACCATATTCAGCATATAATTAAGAAAGCGCAAACAGCATGGAGTTCCAGCGTTGGACGATCTGAACGTGGACATCATGATCATGAGCGGCGTCGAAGATGGGCTGGTCATGTCTTATTCTGTCGCCAATGGTGATGGAGTCTACGAAGACGACGAATGGATCATTACGCTAGGTCGCCGCGACGACAACGATCTCTGCCTGCGAAACGACACCTTCAGTTCACGTTACCATGCGCGTCTGTATCGGCGCGGTGCTGCTTGGTGGCTGGAAGACTGCAACAGCAAGAATGGCACTTTCGTCGAGCACGATGAAGAGGATGAGCGCATCGCCGAAATGATTCAGCTTGCTCCGGGGCAATTGTTCCGCGTTGGGCGCACCTGGCTAAGAATCCAGCCTGAAGGATCGACAAACTGATGCCCACCATCGCGCTCAAAGACATCCTCATCAATGCGCGGCAGGAATCCTTTCGGATGCAGCACTACTATGTCGGCGTCGAGCATCTTTTCATTGGCTTGTTGAACATTCAGGGCGGGCTGACCAGCAGCCTGCTTGAAGAGCGCGGGCTGACGACCGAGTACGTCGTAGATGCTATTCGCCGCAGAGCCGGGAAGGGCAACCGCCAGCGGCTCTGGGCGGGGATGCCGAATACGCCGCGCGCGGATATTGTGCTGGGCATTGCCAACGATCTCGCGCTGGAAAGTGGCAGCGAGGAAATTACCGAGCGCGACCTGCTAATTGCGGTGCTTGATGAAAATGATAGCATTCCGGTGCGTGTGCTCCGCAAGTTTGAAGTGGACATCCCGCAGTTGAGCGAAGATGCCCGCTCGCACGCCGTTAACCCGCAGCAGAGCCAGCCTTACATCAAAATCGACTTCGGGCAGCAATCGATCAGCCTGCCGGAAGAAACGCTCTTTATCCTGCGCCGTATGTTTTACGGCTACAGCCAGATTCGCGTGGATCGCCGACTAACCGGG
>Ga0081539_10007061_pt1 | contig 10385 bp, 10 predicted proteins | sample TabmetS4T2R2_FD_71023 | JGI IMG/M metagenome (GOLD analysis project Ga0081539, IMG submission 71023) | Tabebuia heterophylla rhizosphere microbial communities from the University of Puerto Rico - S4T2R2 | ecosystem: Host-associated > Plants > Roots > Rhizosphere ... | reverse complement strand
GCGCGCGACGGAGCCACTTGAGCTGCACGGTCGGCACCGGCTCGTCGAGCCCGAACCACGAGCCGGGGTAGAACCAGATCAGCTCGCTCGGGTCCGCCGGGTCGGTCGGTTTCGCTGCCTTGGGCAACGCGCCCGGCCAGCGGACGTACTTCACCGGTCCGTACTGCACGCCGAACTGCGGCGGCGGCAGGGGGACCGCCGCGAGCCACGCCCACAGGCGCACGTCGCGCTCGTCGCCGCCGGCGCCGATGTAGGGGATCAGCCCGGTGAGGTCGGTGCGGAGCCACCGCGCCGGCCGCGCGACGCTGGTCGGCCAATTTGCGACCGGCGACGTAAACACGATGCCCGGATTCGCGGTGATCAGCCTCTCGGCCGAGTCCGGTTGAACCAAGTTCGGGTTACTCGACGAAGCGAATTGGACCTGGTCGTCTTCGAGCGGCACTTCGACGCGCAGCCGCTGGTTGAGTTGGAGCAGCGCGGCCGCGTCACCGGAGAGGCGCAGCGCCTCGGCGCTGTCGGCGCGTCCGCCGGGCGTCGTGCTGTGCAGCACGGCCGCCGAGCGTGTGAGCCAGTCCATCTGGTCGAAGTGGGCCGCGGCGTTGGACCAATACTCGCGTTGCGAGTGGACGTCGTAGTTCGACAACTTCTCCGCGGCCGGCAGCGGCCAATAGCCGTAGGGCGTCTTGTCGGCGAACACGTCCCCCTTGAGCCACGGCGCGACGATGCCATCGTACTCGTCCCACGTGACCTGCGGCGGGCGTCCTGCGGGCCACTTTACGGTAGGTTGGAGTTGCGGGATGACGAGCTGAGTGCGGTTCTGTTGCGCCAGGCGGACGAGCTGATCGAGCGTGCGGATCGCCGGCGCGTAGCGCGGGTCGGCGCGCGACATCAGCCGCGGCGTGACCGCTTCGAACTGCGCCGGGTAGTGCTTGAGCAGGTCGGCCCAGTCGACGCTTCCGACCATCATCAGGTGGCGCTCGTCGGGGAGGACGAAGTCGGCCACGTCGAGCCGCACCGGCACGGTCGCGAGGACGCGGCCGGCGTCGCCCTTGCCTTCCGGCTCGATGACGTCGCACTTCGCCTGGTACGCGCCCGCGCGCGTGCCAGGCGGGACGTGAACGTCGATCCAGATCAGCAGGTCGTTCTCGTTGGCAGCATTTGCTCGCGCCAAAGGTGGTGCCAGGTCAAATAACCCTGCCGGAGCCGCCTTCAACGGCAGCAAAGCGCGCGGCAGGCTGCGCTCGATCACGTTCTGCCCGGTGTGCCTGACGTAGCCGGCGCGATTCGTATCGACCGGCATATCGACAACCTGATACGCGGTGAACTCGGTGGGTTCGACCCGCGCGTTGGCCGTCGTGAGGTTCAGCGGCTGGAGGCGAAGCGCCAGTCGCGACCGCGCCGGGCGGGCGGAGGGCCCGCTGATCCGCACGACGTAATTTACCCACTCGTTCTTCGCCGCTGCCAAGGCGATCGGTTGACCGGGCTGTCCTGCCGGTTCGGTCGGCACGGGCGTGACGGTCATGGTGTCGGCCAACTGCACGCCGCGGACGCGCACGCCGGAATCCGAGCGGCCTCCGGAGCCGGAGGCGCACGAGATGATCCCGGTCAACAGGAACGCGCAGGCGATCGGCGTGAACAGCTTTCGCGCGGCGGTGGGGCGTTTCATGGGTGTCAAGCTCGGCGCGTGCGGTGGTAACAGCGGGTGGACTCGTCGTCGTCGTCAGCGGTGTTAACCTCGTTCAAATCGTCCGAGGTCGAAACGTGGATGTCTGCACAGCACGTGTGCAACGGGCGGCCGCCTTGCGCGATTCTATACCGGTTGCCATCAACTCGGACGTCGGCGCACTGCTGATACGCCGGAGAATCTCGGCGGCGTCCCCACGATGTTCCTTGGTTAACCCACCCGCGCGACCGGCCGACTTTTCCAGTGGAATCCGATGGTTTTCAGCCGCGCGCGACGGCGGTGCAGCGCGGGCGCATCGGGTGAGGGACCACTCCCGGCGAGGCGCGCGTCGCACGCGTGGCACGACCTTCGCTCTATTGCTAACCGAGGACGCGACCGATGACAAGCGTCACGCACGACGGGCACGTCACCTTCCGCTTCTTCAGGCCGGGCGCCAAGGAAGTGGCGGTGGTCGGAAGCTTCAACGGATGGGATCGCAACGGGCGAGCCCTTGAGATGACGGAAGTGGTCGAAGGCTGGTGGCAGGCGGAAGCCGACATCGAGCCGGGCGAATATACCTTCCGTTACGTCGCCGACGGGAACTGGTACACGGACTTCGCGGCCAACGGCGTCGAACGAAACAAATACGGTTGGAACAGCATCCTCATCGTGCCCGAGCGCAGGCTGATGATCGTCCCCAACCGACCGCTGCCCGAGACCGAGCAAGACACGACGGTGGAAGTTGTGGCGGCGTAAAGCTCACGCCGCGCTGCGACCGTCGATAACCACGGACCTCGTTTCCTCCTCCGCCAGGCCGCCCGGCCTCTACCCTCCACCGGGCGGCCTTTTTTTGCGCGCTCGCCGGCAGCGGATAGAGTGTGGCGCGTGAGGATGCCACAGAAGAGCGGCACGTGGCTGGTGATCGCAATCGTCGGGATCGCGACGGTCGCGGCGCTGATCGCGCTGCGCGTTCGACCGGTTCGACCGCCTCCTTCCTCGATCAGTCCATCCGCATCGACGACCAGCGAACCTTGAATTGCGCGCGGGAGCGGGGGGAGTCCACGCACCGGCGTTCGTGGCTACGAAGGAGCGGTCGCGATGCTGCGCTCGATCGCGCGCGTGATGTCGTCGAAGAGCTTCTGCTCATCGTCCGCGACGAAACGCAGCTCGAGGCGCACGCGCCAAATCGGTACGGAGTCGGTGCGCGAAGCTTTCAGCCGCGCGAGCTTGACCCAATCCTTTTCGGTGGTGACGAGTGCACCCGCGCCGGACCGCATCGCTTGAGAAACGAGGTCCTCGACGTCGCGCTCCTCATATGCGTGGTGATCCCCAAACGATCTCGTCGCGACGAGTTCCGCACCCGCCGCGCGGAGTTGCGCCAGGAACGCCTCCGGGTTTCCAACCCCACAGAACGCGAAGATGCGCTTTCCGCGAAGCGAGTCGATCGGGGTCGACGTGCCGTCTGTGACCACGCTCGTCTGTGCGTGAGTCGATTGATAGATCGGGATCGACGTCGCGTATCTGCGCACGGTCCTGCCAATCTCTTCCAACGTCCCCGGCAGCGCTTGGTCGGCGCGCGTGATCAGCACGGCGCTGGCGCGCGACAACCCGTGCAACGGTTCGCGCAATAACCCGCGCGGCAGTACGTGATCGAAGCCGAACGGGTTGGTCGCGTCGATCAGGACGAGGTCGAAATCGCGATGCAGGCGGCGGTGTTGAAAGCCGTCGTCGAGGATGAACACGTCCACGTCGGCATTGTCGCGCAGCACGTGCTCGGCGCCGCCGACGCGGTCGGGGTCGGCATGAACGACGATTGGCGCCCCGGTGGCGCCCGGGGGATTCAGTTGGTCGAGCAAAAGCTGTTGCTCATCACTTGTGGCAGCATCTGGTTCGCGCCGGTAGCCACGCATGAGGATCGCAGGTTGCAGCCCGCGCTGACGCAGATGCTCGGCTAACCAGCGGACGACCGGCGTTTTGCCGGTGCCTCCCGTCGTGATGTTGCCGACGCTGACGACCGGCCGCGCGCAGCGGTGCATGCGCAACACGCCACGGCGGTAGGACGCGTTGCGCGAAGACATGACCGCCGCATAGATGGACTCGAGCAAGCGCATCGCTCCGCGCAGCAGCGTCGCGCCGACGCCGCGCGCCTCGCCGCTCATCACCCGCCGGACGGTCTGATCCATTTCGCTTCCGTCGATACGTCAAACACGATGGGCTCGCGCGGCACCCGTGAGAGGTCGAACCGGCCGATCAGCTCGCGCGCGTGGACCTCGTCGCCAACGTCCTCGATCCCGAGCCATCGTGCAAGCATCGCGACGACGCGCGACGCGGGTATGCCCCGTGTCCGGTACGTCGCCAGCCGCGTGTCGCCGTGGCGCTTCGCCAGGCGCCGCGCGTCGGTCCCGACGACGAGCGGCAGGTGTGCGTAACGCGGGATTCGATCCTCCATGCCCAGCGCGCGATAGAGGAGAATCTGTCGCGGCGTCGAGTCGATCAGGTCATCTCCGCGGACGATGTCGGTGACGCCCATCGCCGAGTCGTCCACGACCACCGCGAGCTGGTACGCCGCGGTGCCGTCGGACTTGGCGATGACAAAGTCGCCGAGCTCGCGCGCGACATCGAACGATCTCGATCCGGCAAACTCGTCGTCGACGGTGACGAGCGCGTCCTCGGGAACCTTGAATCGGATCGCCGGCTCCCGGCCGGACACTTTGCGCGCCTGGTCGATCGATCGGAACCGGTCGCGGCAGGTTCCGGGGTAGATTGAGGAGCCGTCGTCCGCATGCGGCGCGCTGGCCGCAAGCTGTGCCTCGCGGCGCGTGCAGACGCACGGGTACGCGCGGCCCGATCGGAGCAACTCGTCCACCGCCGCACGATACCGCTCTCCTCGCGACGATTGGTAGACCGGTCCTTCGTCCCAATCGATCCCGAGCCACGCAAGATCTTCGAGGGCTTGATGATCCGCGCCGCGCTTGACCCGCGGCCCGTCCAGGTCCTCGATCCGCAGCAACACGCGCCAGCCGCGCTGCCGCGCGAGCAGCCACGTCGCGAGGAAAGTTCGCGCGTTGCCCAGGTGGAGCGCGCCGGTCGGCGACGGCGCCAGGCGGGTGCGGCGTTCGCCGGCAGTCATTCCGGCGGCGTCAGTTCGAGACGGCGCTGGGATCATACTTCAGGCTGACAATCATCTTCTCGAGCAGCTCCTTGTCGATGTCGTACTGCTCGCGGGTGAGGTCCACGAAGCCGATCTCGCACATGTCCAGGTCCTTCTCGGTGCCGCCCGCGCGACGCACGAACGCGGTCAGCTTCCACTGCATGGACGTGCCGCCGGGCGCGATCTGCTTGCCCGTCGCGTCGATGGCCGGCGCGCCGGTGGGGCGCCCGAGCTTGCGAAACTCCAGTACCTGCACGCCGCCCACCGTGCGGACGTCGCACTTGTTGTAAGGCCCGGGCTCGGCGGCGATCTCCTTCTTGGCGCCCTCCACGAGCCGTTCCGCGTGGCCGGCAATGGGTTGCATGTGCCGGACGATCTGAATCTGCGCGGTGCCTGCGATCGTGGGGCCTTCGAGCGTGAGCACGCCCGCGCGAGACTTGAACTTCCATCCTTTGGGTGCATTCATCGCGAAGGGGATCGCGCCCAAGGGGACCGGCGTGAGCTCCTGGTTCGTCACGTCGTGCGCGCCCGCGTCATCGGCTGGTTGTGTCGTCGGATTGGTCGCGGCCGACTGCGAAGCCGACGGGTCGGCTGGACTGTTCGGTCTACGCTCGTCGCAACCGGCCGCCACCGTCACCGCCGAGATCAACGCAAGGATCGCAAGCGCCCCGGGGCACGCCGTGATGCCTGCGCATTCATGGGACCGTGGGGTTTGACCGATCATCACGCTCCTTCTGTGCCGCCTCGCGCGGCGTGCCCGTCCGACCTGAGGGCTGCACGGGCGACCCATTCTGCCCCGCGGTCGCCAGATTTCAAGCGTGTACGTGAACGTGCCGCAAGGTCGCCGCCACAATGCCACAAAAGCGGTCGGCGGAAGGTCGCATGGCATTGCACGATCTCGCACCGTTCGGCTATAGTCTCTCCCACGACAGGGGGCAACGAACCGACTGACGGGAACCTCTACTATGGCACGCCCCAGCGCCTCAGGCCAGATGACTATAGCTCAACTGGAGAACCTTCTGACGACGCGCCGCCGCAGGCTCGGCGAGCTCGAACGGGAACGCAAGAAGATGCTTACGAAGCTCAACGGCATCAACCGTCAGATCTCGACGCTCGCCGGCCGGATGGGCGCCGGCGGCGGCAACGGTAATGGCGGGGCGGGCGGACGCGCCCGTAACGAGGTCAGCCTCGTCGAAGCCATGAGCAAGGTCCTCAGCGCCGCCGGCAAGCCGCTGGGCGTCGGCGACATCACCGAGGGCGTGCTCAAAAGCGGCTACCGGAGCAACAGCGCCAACTTCCGCGCCATCGTGAACCAGACGCTGATCAAGGAGCGGAAGAACTTCACCGCGACCGACCGCGGGGTGTATGCGCTGAAGAAGTGAACGCGCAGGCGCGCGCGACGCTTTCGTTCGCTAAGCCGCAAGCGGCGGTCAAGGCCGTCGCTATGTGGAGAACATCTCTCGTACCTTCGCCTGGACGTCGCCGGCGGCGCGCATCAAGGATTCGCCGACGAGCGCCGCGCGGATTCCGGCGTTGGCGAGCTTGCGCACGTCCTCGCGCGTGGCGATGCCGCTCTCGCTGACCAGCACCTCCTTGTCCTCGACCAGCTCGCTCATGCGCAGCGTCGTGCCCAGGTCGGTCTTCATCGTCCGCAGGTTGCGGTTGTTGATCCCCAACAGGCTGTAGCTGCGGTGCGGGAAACCGATCACGTTGTCGCGCACGCGCATCAGGTTGTCGATCTCGTGCACCTCGATCAGGCAGGTGAGGTTCAGCTCCGTCGCCAGGATCTGAAGGTCGATCAACTCGTTGGTCGGGAGGCACTCGGCGATGAGCAGGATCGCGTCCGCGCCGGCCGCGCGGGACTCGTAGACCTGGTACGGATCGATGATGAAGTCCTTGCGAAGGACGGGCAGCTTCACGACGTCGCGGATCGCGTGGATGTATTCCAACTTCCCGCCGAACGAGGGCTCGTCGGTCAGCACGCTCAACGCGTCCGCACCGGCGGCGGCGTAATCGGTCGCGATCTTGACCGGATCGAAGTCGGCTCGGATCACGCCGGCGCTCGGCGATGCCTTCTTCACCTCCGCGATCAGGTTCACGAGCTTCTTGCGGTCGGCGGGGTTGCGGGTGACGGCGGAGAAGAAGTTCCGCGGGCGGCCGAGCGTCGTGATCGTTTCCTTGAGCGACTCCAACGGCGCGCTCTGCTTCCGCTCGGCCACCTCGGTGCGCTTGTAGGCGATGATGTCGTCAAGCTTGGATGGCATGGCGCGGGACGCACGCGCGGACGCGCGTGCTCGTACGCGTGTGCTCGTACGCGTGGGCAAACGACCGGGCGGCGCGTAGAATCCCGCCCGTCTGATCGTAGGCAAAGACTCGTTCGCGCGGCGCGGCGTGACACTGTAAATCGGATCGATCGCATGTCAATTGACCGCGCGGCCCTCGTCCTTGCCGAGCTGCCAGCGAGAGAACTGGGACCGTGGCTCGCGGTGGCGCTGACGCCGGTGGCGCTCGTGGTGGCATGGCGCATCCGCGCGCTCGACTCCCGGTCGGTCGCAGGACCGTCCCGCCTTGACCCGAGCGTCGGCTCGCCGGCGGCGCTGTGGCTCAGCGCGGTGATCGCGTTCTTCGCGTGGCTCGCCGTGCAGGCGACCTACGTGCAGGCGGTGCACGGTGCCGAGCTCGAAGCGGTACGGCAGTCCGCCGCGTCCAAGCCCGCATCGCAAAGCGAAGCGGGACCTACGACGCGCGACGCGAACTCGATCCTCCAGCCGCGCGAAACCGTCGTACTGGCCGCCGGGTCGCAGGTGTTCGGGTTCGCGGTGCTGCTGATTGCAGACGCGCGTCTGCTCAAGCCGGGCGGGTTGAAGCGGCTCGGGTTGGTTGGCGGACACGCTGCACGCGCACTGGCGCCCGGACTGTTAGGCGCGATAGTCGCGCTCCCGCTGACGTGGTTGGTCATCGTCATCACTGAGTTTGCGTGGCAGCAAGCAGGGTTCCGTCCGCCACAGGATCACCAGCTCATCCGCATGCTGCGCGTCAGCCCGGCGGCGGACTTGAAGATACTCGTGGCCGTCAGCGCGGCGTTGTGCGCCCCCGTATTTGAGGAAGCGCTGTTCCGCGGGCACGTTCAAACGGCGCTGTCCGCGTGGATCGCGGGACTGTTGCGCCAAGCGAAGCCTGAACTGACTGAAACGGATCTTCCGATTTGGCCGCGCTGGCTGGCGATCGGTGTGACCGCGATCCTGTTCGCGTTGGTCCACGAGGCCGGTTGGATGATCCCGCCGCTGTTCGTGCTGGCGGTGTGCCTCGGGTACGCGTACGAGCGCACGGGCAACTTGTGGGTTCCGGTCGTCATGCACGCGATCTTCAACGCCGTGTCGGTGACGTGGGTGCTCGCGTCGTGATAAGCTGTGTTGGCCCGAACCACCATGATCTCGATCGACGAACAACTTCGCATCCTCTCGCGCCGCTGCGAGCGGATCCTCACTGAAGAAGACCTTTGCAAGAAGCTCGAGCGGAGCGCCAAGACCGATAAGCCCCTGCGCATCAAGCTCGGCCTCGACCCTACCGCGCCGGACGTGACGCTCGGCCACGCCGTGCCGCTCAAGGTCGTCCGCCAATTCCAGGATTGGGGACACAAGGCCGTCATCATCATCGGCGATTACACCGCGCGCGTCGGCGACCCCACGGGACGAAACGAGCTCCGTCCGCAGCTCGACGGCGCGACGATCGACGCCAACGCCAAGACCTACGTCGCGCAGATCGGCAAAATCCTTTTGACCGACCCGCAACACCTGGAGGTCCGCCACAACGGCGAGTGGCTCGCGAAGATGAACCTCGTGGACATCATTAAGCTCTCCAGTCGCATGACGCTCGCGCAGGTGATGCAGCGCGACGACTTCGCCAAACGGTTCAACGAGGCGACGGAGCTGCGGCTGCACGAGCTGATCTACCCGCTGCTCCAAGGCTGGGACAGCGTCAACATCGACGCCGACATCGAGATGGGCGGCAGCGACCAGCTCTTCAACAACCTCGTCGGCCGCGAGTTCCAGCGGGAGGAGGGCAAGGAGGGCCAGGTCGTGATCGTCACGCCGCTCCTGGTGGGCACGGACGGCCACGTGAAGATGAGCAAGAGCAAGGGGAACTACATCGCGGTGACCGACCCGCCGAGCGGGCCGAGCGGGATGTTCGGCAAGGTGATGAGCCTCCCGGACAACGTGATGGAGATGTACTATCAGCTTTTGACGGATCTGCCGGAATCGCAGTACAAGCAACAGGTCGCCGAGCGCCCGCGCGACGCGAAGGTGGCGCTGGCCAAGCACGTGATCACGTGGATGCACTCGGCGCAGGATGCCGATGCCGCCGAGGCGGACTTCGTCAAGCAGTTCGTGAAGCACGAGGTGCCGGAGAACATTCCTGAGGTTCACGTCGGTCCGGGGCCACATAAGATTCCGGCACTCATGGTTGCCGCAGGGCTGACGTCGAGCAACAGCGAAGGGATTCGAAAGGTCAAGGAGGGCGCCGTCTACATCAACGGGGAGAAACAAGCCGGATATGCCGGCGAGCACGATCTGCGGAAACCCATGGTCATAAAGCTTGGGAAGAAGATCGTTCGGGTGTTGCCGTAGCGAGGGCGGTATACTCTGTTCATGGTACGTCTTCGCGCCTACTACGATGGCAAAGTGATCGTTCCGGTTGGTCCGGTAGACTTGCCGGTCGGCAGGGTAATCGAAATCGACGCACACGCAGTCCATGATGATTCCCGCGGTGCACCGGCCGCGGTCCTACGCGCGATCGGCCAGCCCCCACATGTGTCCGGGGAGGACGCCGCAGCACTGATGGAAGCCATTGAGGGCGGAAAGCTCCCCGTCCGGTATAGAGGCGCGTTCGACGAATAGCAGCCTCCGCCACGTTGATGCTCTACCTGCTCGACAGCAATGCGGTCAGCGACCTCGTCGCAGAACACCCCAAGGCGCGCGCTCGGTTGAACGCGCTTCCCGCGACCGATCGCGTTGTGATATGCCCGATCGTTCGCGGCGAGGTCTTGTTTGGGATCGAACGACTTCCGGCCGGGAAACGGCGCGACGAACTCGCGAAGAAGGTCGTAGACGTACTGGGGAGAATCGAATGCCAGCCGTGTCGCGAATCGGCTGGTGACATCTACGCGCAGATCAAGAGGGGTAACGAGCGGCGAGGCCTGCCCCTCGACGAAAACGACCTGTGGATAGCGGCGACCGCGATCGACCTCGGCGCGAAAGTTGTCTCTCGCGATGCCGATCTCGCACGGGTGGAGGGTCTCGATGTCGAAGACTGGACTGCGTAATCAGCGGCGCCCGGCGGGATCACTGAAGCAGCCTTCTCGCCTCCTGCTCGATCCGCGGACGCAGCTTCGAAGCGAACAGCCCCAATACGAACGGCAGCGTGACGCTCACGTGAACCGCCTTCGGCTGAACGTCCACATGCCCGGTGATCGTGTTGCCCATCGCGACGGCGGAGAACTCGAGCCGATCTCCAGTCCATGACTCCTTCGCGTCCTTCATCGCGTCCGGATACTTCGCCCGCGCGTCTGTG
>Ga0081539_10007060_pt1 | contig 10386 bp, 12 predicted proteins | sample TabmetS4T2R2_FD_71023 | JGI IMG/M metagenome (GOLD analysis project Ga0081539, IMG submission 71023) | Tabebuia heterophylla rhizosphere microbial communities from the University of Puerto Rico - S4T2R2 | ecosystem: Host-associated > Plants > Roots > Rhizosphere ... | reverse complement strand
GCTCGACGATCGTGGCCATACGCTCGAACTCCGGCGATGTTCGGGGCAGCCGCCTCCTCAGTGCGTCCAGTCGCTTCAGCTCGTTTAGGCGGTCGAGCAGATCCTGAGCCCAGCGTCTCATCCGACGCGGGCCGCGAGCTCTCATCGTGGTCACGCTGCACTGGCCTTCGTAACGAGAGCCACTGCCGCTCGTTACCAGTCATGTCGGATGCGCACCACCGCGCAACCGCAACCACGACAACCCGTATCGTTGGGTCCATGCAAACACTGGCCGCCGAGATCCTCGCTGCCTGGCGTCGCGCCCAGCGTCTGGCCGCCCAGCTCCCGACGGGATCGGCGGCACAGCGGGCGGCAATGGAGGCCACGGATCGGCTCGCCGAGGCGTTCGAGGCCGTCTCCGCCGCCGGCGAGCATGTTGTCGATGAGGCGGCGGCGCGGGTCCTGTTGCAGGAGCTCGAGGAGCCGCAACAGCCTTAGACGCTCGCTCCCCGTGTCCGGCGATCAGTAGCCGAGATATCGGTCGCGGAAGGCCTTCGACGCGGAACGCGGCAGCACGTTCGCTCCGACGAGGTCCTCGATGGTCATCGTTCCGAACGTCGACGTGTCCGCGAGAAGGTCGTGATAGCGCGCGGTGGCGTCGGCGAAGTCGACGTTGCCCTCCGGATACACGACCACGAACCGACCCCACGTCCAATGGCCGCTCGGATGCTGCAGCATCGAGAGCAGGAGCAGGTGCTCCAGCCACAGCAGGCACAGCGCTGACCGGCCCAGCAGGCGGTCATACACGCCAGGCCGGAATGCTCCCGAACGCTCCGCCACCTCCAGATTCCGCTTCCGATTCTCCGGCTTCGGGATCTCAGGCTTGGCCCACTCGTGGTAATTGACGTCGACGGCGAGCATGCCCTGTGTGCCATCGGGCAAGTCGACAACGAACGCGGCATCCCAGGCTCGGAGGCTGTTGAGCCACGCGGGATCGAGCCGACCGGGCGAGTGCGCAAAGCGGACTTCCGACACGCGACCCGGTGTCTCAGGCCACAGCGCATGGACCGCGCGGTCGGCGAGCGCCACGTCAGCGGCGAGGTCTCCGAACAGGTTGAAGGCCATCGACGGCGCCCACAGAAGGTCCGCCCAGAAGCGCTGGTGATCGAAGCTCTGCTCGCGCTCGACGAACGAAGTCCGCTGCCGAGCGGCCTGGAGGGCGGCCGGCGTCACGAAGTTGGCGCCCGTCTCGCGGGCGTAGTCGAGTGGCATGCGGTTCCCGACGAGCCGCGCGTCGCCGCCCGCTCGGGGCACGATCGGGTTGGTGCCGATCGGATGGCCGTGGGCCTCGCGCCAGCGCGCCTGGTGATAGCGGACCCGCTGTCGAAACGCGGTCATGGCCGGTTTGCCGGGGATGGTGTCGCCTGGCTCGACGGCGTGGACCGCTTCGAGCTGCTCGATGGTCGGCGCCTTGGGCATCACGTACAGGATACGGTCACTGCCGCCCGGTTCCCGAACGCAACAGAAACCGCACCGCACCGATTGCCACTGCACCGCTCCGGCAGTACGTTCGCGCCCCTCGGAACCGCCGGAGGGACGTCATGGAAGAAGCACCGTCGCAGCCCATTGACGAGTCGCCCGATGCCGTCGTCGATGAGCGCGCGACTGACGCTGGCCGGACCGCCACGGCCGAGCTCGTGAGCGATGCCGACCACGCAGAAGCGACCGAGGCCGCGTCAGTCGAGGCCGACCGGCCGCCCGAACCGGACCTTCTGACCGAGCTCGCCGCGGCCATGCACGCGGCCGCCGTCCGCGAGCGAGAGCGGATCGACTCCACGCTTGCCGACAGGTCGAAGGCCCGTATCGATGAACTCCGCGAACGAGCGCGCATCGAAAGCGACGAGCTGCGACGTCTCGCGAGCGACGACGTCGACCGGATCGACGAGTGGGCGGCAAGCGAGATCGAACGGATCCGAGCGGAGGCTCGCCGCCGCAGCGAGAATCGCAGGGCGGCTCTGGCCGACTACCTGAGCGACCATGAGGCGTCGGTTGAGACCGAGGTCGCCCGGGTCGAGAAAGCCGTCGTCGTCTATCGAGAGCGGCTCGACGCTTTCTTCGTCGAGCTCGAGTCCCGAACCGATCCGGCCGAGATCGCCCAGCTTGCGAGCTCCCTCCCGGCCATTCCCAGCTTCGACAACCTCGCGGCGGAACCGACGGTCGCCGCGACGGTGGCTGTCGCCCCCCCGGCCGCCGATGATGATCGACAGGTCGAGCCCGAATCGCCTGTCGAGCCGGTCGTCGATGTTGCTGCGATCGAGATCGAACCGCCTGTCGAAAGCGCCGACGGTTCCCTTCCCGAAATCGTCAGCGAGCCGGAAACCGCTGAGGCCGTAGTCGAGGCTGAGGCCGTCGAGGAGGCTGAGGAGCCGCCGGTCGTCGGCGTGATGGCTACCACCAGCCGGACACCCGTGACGCCGTTGACCGCAATCGTCAGTGGCGCGCCTGTACGCCAGTCGGAGGAGGCGGGCGAGCCCTCAGTTCGCGACCATGCGGCGGATCTGTCCGACCCGCCGGCCGATCCCGCCGACGCGTCTTCGCCTGAGCACGAGCATCGCCGCGGGCCGATGGGCTTCCTCAGGACGATCGCGCCGTGGTCCCGGCACGACGAGCACGACACGACCGCCGCCTCGTCGGAGGTCAAGCCAGAGGACGGCCGCTAGCGCTGCGCTCCTCGAATCATCAAGGGGGCGGCAGGCCAAGGGCGTCGCGCACGAGTGCGGCCGCATCCGCGGCCCTGTTGTCGGCCGACTGGACCTGCACGCGCCTCGGCGCGGCTGGCCGGCCACGCGCGGTAGCCTACGATGCCGGAGCCGAAGTGGCGGAATGGCAGACGCGGCCGACTTAAAATCGGCTGCCCGCAAGGGCGTCAGGGTTCGAATCCCTGCTTCGGCACCACGTCGGGCGGCTCTAGCCGCCGACTTCGCGGCCTAGGCGCCCTGCTCGACCTCGTAGAGCGTGTGGGCCTCGAGGCCGTGGGCCTCGCGATGGACCCGCGACGCCGACTCCTTGTCGGGCGCGTCGACCAGGCAGAAGACCTTGCCTTCGCCCTCGTCGACCCAGTAGCTCTTGTAGTTGACGCCGTACTGGCCCTGGACCCGAAGGTCGGCTTCGTGGGCCTGGGCGACGTCGGCAGCTTTCACACCGGGGATGTCGTGGACATCCATGTACGTCGGCATTCGTGCGCCTCCTCCCTGTGAACGCTCGTGGAGCACCACGATACAACTCAATCAAGGTGTGGTGGGCGGCGGAAAACGCCGGGGTGCGGCACGGGGGAAAACGGTCGTCGGGTGGCACATGGCTCGGGGAGAACCGTTGCAGTCCCGACGACCTCGTCCATTACCGCCCACGAAGGCCCAGACGTAAAGGGTCCGATGCAACGTGTTGGTGCGAGGGCGCACCGCTGATGATCACGCGGCTTGCCCGCTGCGCGCCGCTCGAACCAGGCGACTTTCCGAACCTATTGAACGAACCGCCGAGATTTCACCGGTCAGGGAGCCGTCGCGATGCACATTAGGTGCATCAGCTGCGGTCGTGGAGCACGCGGTCGACCGTCCGAAGGGCTGGTAGAGGCCGAATCTCGCCTCGCGTGTTCAAGTCATTCGGAAAGTGCCGATTCAGGGTCGTGCGCCGAGATGGCGGGTCCTAGCGGCCGGACACCCTCAACGTTTCGATGCCACTGAACAGACCCTCCCGTCGGACCCGCCAGGCGGCGAAGCCTCCGACGATCTGGCTAAGAACGCCGGAGCAGGTTCCCGATTCCGCGCTGTCTTCGCTCCGCGGGAGCAGCCAGCGTCGGCACGCGACCGTCGTTGAACGAATCGGCCGCCAGCTTGACGAGCTTCTCCGCAGCTGAGGAGCGCGGCGCGCCGAGGACGACGGGCTGGCCTTCGTTGACGGCCTTGAGGTAGAGGAACGGGTCGTACGGCAGTTCGGCCGCGACCTTCGTGCCGAGGGCGCTTTCCACGTCCCGCATCCGTAGGATCTCGCGCGCGAAGACGTTGTTCAGAACGAACGACGCCTTGGCGCCGAGCGAGCCCGTCTCGCTGAGGTATTCGAGCAGGGCGTGGACCGCATTGAGCGCGGCAATCTCAGGGTAGACCGGCAGGACGACGGTGTCGGCCTGCTCGAATACAGCCATGGTCCGCTCGTCGAGTGTCGAGCCACTGTCGATCACGACTTCGTCGTAGGAGCCGAGGACAGTCTGTAGCAGCTGCTCCACGTGTTTCGGCTCGACGAGCTCTGCCATTTCGGGGGTGGATGGCGCGGCCAGAACGTGGAGGCCGCTGTCGTGTCGCACGGCGTAGGTCCGCAGGAGTTCCGGTTCGCGAAGGGCGGCCTCGTCGCGAACGACGTCAGCCAGCGATTGCTTGGCTTCCACGTTGAGATGCGTCGCGACCTGACCGAACTGCAGATGCAGGTCGATGAGCGCGACCCGATCGGGGTGCTTCCGCGCCTGGGCAATGGCGACGTTCGTCGCGATCGTCGTCGTCCCGACGCCACCCTTGGGGCTGAACACCGCGACCGTCCGCCGCGGTTTCGGAGCGAGCATGCCCTCGGCCGTGAACACGGGCGCCATGTCCTTCGAGCGCTGGAACCGAAGGAGTAGCGCCTCGACACGAGCTTCGAGCTCGCGCGCGTCGAACGGCTTTGCCATCACGTCGTCGGCGCCGGCCTCGAGGAAGCGGATGCGATCTTCGACGTCGTCGCTCTTGCTGATGCAGAGGACCGGAATCGCGGCCATGCTCGGAGTGCCGCGAATCTCGCGGCACATGTCGATGGCGGATTTCGGACCGTTGATATCGTCGAGGATGACGAGGTGGTTGTCTGGCGCCTGGGCGAAGGCCTTGTCCGGGTCGTCAACGCTCGTGACGGTGTAGCCGACGCCGGTCAGGATGCCTGAAATGAGTTCGCCTGAAGCGCTGTCGGCCTCGAGGAGAAGGATGGTGCTAGCGGGCACGTGGCCTCCGGATAGCTATCTCGCGCTCGGATCGCGTGGGTCGGTGACTGAGAATACAACCGCCGCTGGGGGCGGGGCGGAAGCGGGCCTCGTGCTAGACTCCATGCAGTTTCCTTTCGGCTCCGCCGCGACCACATCGGTCGTCCAGCGGGGCATTTCCCATAGGAAGGAGTGAACGCGCGCATGCGCAGATATGAACTGATGATCGTGCTTCGGCCCGACGTCGCAGACGATCGGAGCCAGGCCGTCATCGATCGCACCACCCGGCAGATCGTGGGCTCAGGCGGCCAGATCGTGAAGGTCGCCCCGTGGGGCCGGCGCCGGCTGGCATACCCGATCGAGCGCCATCGCGAGGGCAGCTACCACATCGTCGTGTTCGAGGCGCCGTCCGAGGCGATCGCTGAGCTCGAGCGTGGACTGCTCATCACCGAGGAGCTCTTGCGTCACCTGGTGACGCGGATCGAGCGGCCCGTTCGGCCCCGGCGCGACGGAACGTCCGACGAGACCACCGATGACGGGCTCCTCCTGTCGGCCGAGGATGAAGAGGACGAGGACGACGGCCGGGAGAGGATCGACGAGTCCGAGAGTGAAGCGGCTCCGGCCGCGATCGACTGAGAGGGCGGAACGATGGCGCTATGCAAGATCACGATGATCGGAAATCTCGGTCGCGACCCGGAGATGCGCTACACGCCTGACGGGCGGCCGGTGACCACGTTCAGCGTGGCCGTCAATCGAAACACGAAAAACCAGGATGGCGAGTGGCTCGAGGAAACCGAGTGGTTCCGCATCACGGTTTGGGGCAACCAGGCCGAGCGGATGGCCGAGAACCTGCGCAAGGGCAGCCGGGTCTACGTCGAGGGCCGCTTCCGGACCCGCGAGTGGGAGGCCCAGGACGGCCAGAAGCGAACCGCCCTCGAAGTAACCGCAGACAACGTCATCAACCTCGAGCGTCGTACACGCGAGGAGGGTGAAGGCAGCTTCGCCCCGGCCGGTGCCGGCGCCGCCGTGCCGGCGGGTGGACCGCCCGGCAACTTCCGCGGCAATGACGACACCGAGCTCGACGACCTGCCCTTCTGAGGAGAGACCGACACACCATGCCCCCCGCACGATCCAAGAAACGAGACGACTACTACCGCGATCGACGGCGTCGCAAGGTCTGCGCCTTCTGTGCCGACAAGACAGTCCAGATCGACTACAAGGAGGTCAACCGCCTCCGCCGCTATCTGTCCGAGCGGGCGAAGATCGAGCCTCGCCGGAAGACCGGCACATGCGCCGGCCACCAGCGCGAGCTGGCTATCGCCCTGAAGCGCGCTCGTCACGTCGCGCTCCTGCCGTACGCCCCGCAACATCTCCGGCCCTAAAACCTCGGGCCGATGGCGTCGCGGAGCTCCGCCTCGGACCTCGGTGAGCGAGTGCCGGAACGCCGTGGAGGTTGCCGCCTTCAAGCCTGCTGCCTGATGTGGTAACTGACCTCGTCATCATTGGCGGTGGGGTCGCCGCGGGTCTGTTCGGGTCACTGCTCGGGCTTGGCGGCGGGACGTTGATCGTGCCGCTCCTCACCCTCGGATTTGGTCTGCCGCTGCGGGAGGCCGTCGGGGTCTCGCTCGTCTGCGTGATCGTCACGAGCTCCGCATCCGCAGGCATCTACCTCCAGCGCCGCGTCGCGAACCTCCGGCTCGGGATGACGCTCGAGCTATTCACGGCGACGGGCGCCCTTGCCGGCGCTCTCGTCGCGTTCCTCCTCGACGAGCGGCTGATCGCCGGGCTGTTCGCAGTTCTGCTCGTGTACGTCGCCGTCTCGATGCTGTGGCGAGGTCGCGAGGATGCCGCCGCCGCGGCACTCGCAGAACGCGAGGCGGGCCAGGTCGGGGCCGGCGCCAGCGAAGCCGTGATCACAGCGTCCTCGCCGGTCGTCGAATCAGACGAGACCACGCCCTGGACGAGTAGCGGCTGGTCATTCATTCCCGCGCTCAGCGGGCCGGGCTACACGATCCACAACCTCCCGATCGGCATCGGTGGCAGCATCCTCGCCGGCGTGATCTCGGCGCTCCTCGGCATCGGTGGCGGCACGGTCAAGGTGCCGGTCATGCATCTCGCGATGGGCGTCCCTCTCCGCGTCGCCACGGCGACGAGCAATCTCATGATCGGGATCACCGCCTCTGCCGGGGCGATCGTCTACCTCCTCAGGGACGAGATCGATCCGTACCTGGCGGGCACGGTCTGCGTCGGCGTCTTCGTCGGCGCGGTTGCCGGGGCACGGCTCCAGCAGCGGATCGGGCTGCGCTTCCTGCGGATGCTGTTCGTCGTCGTCCTCCTCTACGTCGGCTTCCAGATGGCCCGCAAGGCGCTGGCGATCTGATGACCGAACCTGTGCGGGCCGCCGATCCGGTCGAAGCCCTCGTCGCCCGGCTCCTGTCGCTCGGGACGGTCGTCGCGATCGCTTTGCTCGTGATCGGATCGGCGCTGTTGGCACTTCGCGGTGGCTCGCCGCTGGACCCCGGACCGCCTCTCGACGTGAGCCGCATCCCGAGCGACCTCGTCGCCGGCAGGCCGGACGGATTCCTGTGGCTCGGCCTGATCGCCGCGATCGTCACGCCATGCGCCCGCGTGGCGGCCTCGCTCCTCGGCTACCTTCGACGTCGGGAGCAGGCGATGGCGGCCATCTCGATCCTCATCCTCGCGGTCATCGCCTTGACCGTCGCCCTCGCCGGCACGACGTCGGCCTGATGGACATCCTCGTCCTCGCCGGCGCCTTCGTCGTCATCCTCATCGGTGCCGAGCTCTTCACGAACGGCATCGAGTGGTTCGGCCGCAAGTTGGAGGTCGCCGAAGGCGCGGTGGGATCCGTGCTGGCCGCCGTCGGCACGGCCCTGCCCGAGACGATGATCCCGATCATCGCCATCCTCTTCGCGGGCGGTGGCTCGACCGAGGTCGGCATCGGCGCGATCCTCGGAGCCCCGTTCATGCTCTCGACCCTGGCGATGTTCGTCACCGGGGTCGCCGTGCTCATGGCTGCACGCGGCCGGCCCGCGGGCGATGTCATGCCGGTCGACACGCGGGTGCTCGCCCACGATATGACGTACTTCGGCGCCGCTTACGCCGTCGCGGTGGGGGCCGCATTCCTGCCCCTCGATCCAGCCTGGCCGAAGTGGATCGTCGCTATCGGCCTTCTCGCGACCTACGCCTGGTACGTGAAAGGCCACTTCGAGGCCGACCCGACCGTCGACGCCGCGGATCTCGCACCGTTGCGCTTCCATCGACTGGACCGGCGGGCCAGGCTTCTCGACCCAGCAGTGCCGCGGCTGCGCGTCGTCAATCTCCAGGTCCTGGCCGCCCTCGGCCTGATCATCGCTGGCGCGTATTTCTTCGTCGGCGCGGTCGAGCACCTCTCCGTGACCCTCGGGGTTGACGAGGCGCTGCTCGCGCTCGTCATCGCCCCGATCGCGACCGAGCTCCCCGAGAAGTTCAACTCGATCATCTGGGTTCGCCAAGGCAAGGACACCCTGGCCATGGGCAACATCACGGGCGCGATGGTCTTCCAGTCGACGATCCCGACCGTGGTGGCGCTGCTCTTCGCCTCGTCGAGCTGGCATATCGGCCAGGGGACGTACACGGCGTTCGCGTCGGCGGCGATCGCCTTTGCGGCATCGGCGGTCATATTCATTCCGATGGCCCGGTCGGGCCGGTTGCATGGCCGGAATCTGCTCGTCGGCGGCGTCTTCTACGCCGTCTACCTCATCCTCGTCGTCGTGGTGGTCGCGAGCTGAGTGGCGATGACCCCCGATCGGAGTTCGAAGGGCCCGCTGATATACTCGGCCGACCCTGTTCGACCGTTCGGGAGCCGTCAATGCTGACCCAGAAGACGACCGACAAGCCGGCGACGAGCGCCCACGCGGCGCCAGCCCCGGCCTCGCTCGACGACCTGACCTGCTACTTCGAGGGCTCGTTCGTCCCGCTCCGGGACGCCAAGGTCAACATCATGACCCACGCCTTCATGTACGGGACGGCGACGTTCGAGGGTATTCGCGGCTACTGGAGCGAGGACCGCCAGACGCTCTTTGGGCTGTTCATCCGGGAGCACGTCGAACGGCTCCGGCAGTCGTGCCGGATCCTCCTCATCGATAACGTTCCGTCGGTCGACGAGCTGACCGGGATCATCCTCGAGACGGTCGGCCGGAACGACTTCCACGAGGACGTCTACATCCGCCCGTCCTACTACAAGTCGACCCGGGCGATCGGCGTCCGGCTCCACAACCTCGAACACCAGCTCTACGTCGTCACGCTCCCATTCGGCAACTACATCGACATCGATGCGGGCGTCCGGGTGATGACCTCGTCCTGGCGGCGGAACGCCGACGAGGCACTGCCCGCGCGCGGCAAGATCGTCGGCGGCTACGTCAACATGGCCTTTCAGAAGTCCGAAGCGGAGCTCAACGGCTACGACGAGGCGATCGTCCTGACCGCCGACGGGCACGTGAACGAGGCATCAGCGGCCAACCTGTTCGTCGTCCGCGACGGTCTCGTCCTGACGCCGCCGGTCAACGACGACATCCTCGAGGGCGTGACCCGCAAGGCCATGTTCCAGCTCCTCGCGGACGAGGGCATCCCCTACGAGATCCGCTCGATCGATCGCTCCGAGCTCTACGTCGCCGACGAGATGTTCCTGTGCGGCACCGGTGTCCAGGTGTCGCCGGTCGTCGAGATCGACCATCGCAAGGTCGGCGCCGGGTCGGTCGGGCCGATCACCCGCGCGATCAAGGAACGCTACTTCGACGCGGTCAGGGGCCGTCTTTCCCAGTACGAGCACTGGCTGACGCCGATCACAAGGCGTGCCTGACGCGAGGGACCTCGAGGCGAACGTCGCCTTCCCGACAGAGTCGGGAGCGGCCGGGGGACCAGCACCGGGCATCCAGCGAATTGGCGAAACGGGGACGCCTGCGCGGCTGACGCCGCCGGTCACCTCGACCACCCGGGCCGAGGTCCCAAGCGGCGGTGAGATCTCCTGGCTTCGGAGCCGACTCGTGCAGCGGCTGCTGGAGATCGTGCCCGGTGTGGTCAGCTGGACGCTCATCCTCCTGCCGGTGTCGCTCTCGTTCAAATACCCGGAAGTCGTCGCCTGGTTCGTCCTGTCGTTCGACTTCTACTGGTTCTACAAGGCCCTCATGCTGAGCGGCAGCGTCGTCGTCTGCTACGTCCGGATCCGGGACGTCATGGCCATCGACTGGCGGTCCCGGGCGTTCGCCCTCGCCGACCTGCCCAACCGTCGCCAGGAGCTCGACCGGCTGATCCCGGCGGTTCAGGCTCGGATCGCTGAGCTGAAGGCCGAAGGCCGGTCGGAGGCGGCGGCGGGCGGGCGGCGCGAGGTGGCCCGGCCCCGCCGGGCGCGGCGC
>Ga0081539_10007059_pt1 | contig 10386 bp, 12 predicted proteins | sample TabmetS4T2R2_FD_71023 | JGI IMG/M metagenome (GOLD analysis project Ga0081539, IMG submission 71023) | Tabebuia heterophylla rhizosphere microbial communities from the University of Puerto Rico - S4T2R2 | ecosystem: Host-associated > Plants > Roots > Rhizosphere ... | reverse complement strand
TGCTTGGCATATTCGCCCCACTTCGCCGAGTCCATGTCGACGAAGTCGACGATCGTCCGCACGCCGGGAAGATCGATCGCGTACTGGGCCATGGACGAGGAAAAGACGAAGGCGCGGGCAATCCTCTCGCGCTCCATCACGCGGCGCACCCAGTCCTTGAGCGCGGCGCTGCGGAAGTAAGGCAGGGTCACGGGCTCGCCGCGCAGGAGCGCGCTCGCGCCGGCCGCGGGCCGCGACCAGCGCCCGAGCGGCTGCACCGCCGCCTCGACACAGAGCTCGCGCACCGCGCCGACATGCGCCCAGTCGGCGGGATCGTCGATGAAGGTGCCGAGGTAGACGCGATAGCGGCGCGCGAGGTGCGAGAGGAAATGGTAGGAGCGCACCTTGTCGCCCTTGTTGGGCGGATAAGGCAGCCGGTGCGCGAGGAAAAGGAGCGGTTCCACTAGCCGAGGCTCTTGACCACGTGCGGGCCGATGGCGTTGGCGACGCCGATCGGCAGCCGGCGCCACAGGGCGATCAGCGCGCGGTACTTGGGGTTGAGAGGGTTGTTCTCGGGGATGCTCTTGCGGCGGTACAGGCAGTACTCGTAGGCGAGCGGCGCCGGCTCGAAGCCCCAGTTCCGCTTGAAGTCGTAGGGCCCCGTGCCCTGCTTGCTGCGGCCGAAGTCAAACATCTTGACGCCGCGCTCGCAGGCGCGTCGCATGAGCTCCCAGTACTTGAAATCGTTCGCCGCGAGGTCGCGCGCCGCGACGCAGTCGCCGGCGTAGTAAGGCAGCACCTCGTCGCGGAAATAGAAGCTGAAGACGCTGGAGACGGGCTTCCCGCTCGCGTCCACGACGGTGAGCACTTCGGTGTCGGCGCCGAAGGTGCGCCGCAGCGCCTCGAAGTAGCGCTTCGGGAGCGGCGGCGTGCCGTGGCGATGCACGTTGTCGGCGTAAAGGGCGAAGAAGCGCTCGACATCGCCGTCGAGCTCGCCTGCGAGCCCATGCTTGATGCCTTTGCGCACCATCGCGCGCTGCTTGCGCGGGATGGCGAGCATGTTCGCCTCCACCTTGGCCTCGAGGCGCTTGCGAAAGCCGGCGTACAGCGACTGCTGCGGCCAGGCCGGCTCGCGCGAGGCGGGGTGGCGCAATTCCAGGTGCGCGACGCCGAGGCGATCGCCGAGCGCCTGCGCGGCGCGCCGCAGCGCAAGGCCCGCCTCCGCATCGGCCGCCGCGACGCCGGCGACGGCGCAGAAGGGCAGCGAGACGAGCGCGTGGCCGAAGAGGAAGCTCTTCACCTCCGCGAGCGGCAGCACGCCGACCACGTCGCCGGCGCGCTCGGCGAGGAGATAGTGGCTGCGGTGCCCGAAGCAGCGCTCGATCACCTCGCGCCAGCCGAGGCGATGGAAGAACGTCGCGTCGGGCGCGCTCTCGACGAACGCTTCCCAGCGCGCGGCGTCGTCCGGCGCGAGACCGCGGACTTCGACCCCCGCCACGGGCTACCCCGCTTCCTGGAGCGTTTCCTGCACCCGGGCGACGTTCGAGACCGCCGCATGCAGCAGCGCCTCGGCATAGCGCGCCGCCGCCTGGGTGCGGTTGGTCACGCCAATCTTCCTGAAGATGCGCTGCACGTGGTTCTTGACCGTGAACGGGCTGATGGCGAGCGCCGTCGCGATGTCGAGATTGGTCTTGCCGCGGCAGATCGCTTCCAGCACGTCGATCTCGCGCGAGCTGAGGTCGAGCACGTTCGCGTGCGCCGCGCCGATACGCGAGTCGCGCAGCGGATACGGCGTCACTTTTCGGAAAGCGGCGTCGATCTGCGCGAGGAGCGGCTCGAGGCCCGAGAGAAAGCCGGCGAGGCTGCGCCCCTTGGCGAAACAGCCCGAAGTGAAGGCGACAAAGAAGCTTTCCTGCTCCGAGCGCTTGTCGGCGACGCCGTGCACCAGCAGCGTGCGCATAGTGCGGAGCGCCGTGTGCACCGCGCACGGGCAGGCGTTGCGCCCCGCGCGGGTCTCGCCCGCCTTGAGGAAGAGCGGGTTTCGCCCGCCGTCCACCCAGCGAGCGTAGACCTCGCGCAGCAGCGGCTCGAGCGGGCATTGCGCCAGCGCCGCGGTGCGCACCCCCGGCAGGCCGGAGACGAGGTCGACCTTCACGTTCCAGGCGCTGAAATCGCCCCAGGCGGTGAGCAGCATCTCGTGCGGCAGCAGCCGCTGCACGTCGCCCGCGAGCCAGTGATACAGGTCCACATGCCGCCGGATATCGGCGGATTGCGTCACGACCCGCATGAAGCAGGCCGCTTCCTCGGCCGAGAGCACGCTCGCGACCGGCGCCGCCGGCGCGTTGCCGCGCGAGACCGTCGACCGGCCGGGCGTCCAGGCGGAAGGCGCGACTCCGACCGCGCCGACCCAGCTCGGCATCTTGGCTTGCATAGTGTTCATGGCTTGCACTCCCTAATCGTCTTTTCGTCCGGTGGCCGGTAGGCGGCGAAACACGAACCTCGCGATCGCCGCGCCCACGCCTTTCGCTGTCCCTTCCTGCGCTACCCGCACGACCCGCCCGTAGCAGGTGACCTCGAGCGCCCCTCCGGGGAAGTCGGGGAACTCGAGATACAGCTCCACGGGCTGGTCTTTCTCAAACGCGCTTGCCGTCACGAAATAAATGCCGCTGGCACTCACGTTGCGCGCCACGCCCTCGCCGCCGGCGAAGGCCACTCGCAGGTCTGCAAAGACACGCTCTTCTCTACGACCTGCCACAAACGCCTTTAGCGCTCGGCATGGCACGGGAGGAAGCGTGAACTAATGCCGGTCGTCGGGAACGAGCGACGAATACTGTTTTGAGCAGTCGAGATGTCATGCGTGCACCCATGACATCTGTACCTTGAAGTTGACAGGCCGCCAGGCCGGTTGGAAACGCCTTGACGCTGCCCGGGAGAATACTATATATAGGCAAAAAACGCAGGAGCCCAACAATAGGTAGGGGATGCTGAGCACCCGTCACCTCAGGCTCGCGGTCAGCACGGCCCGCCCAGATCGGCGCGGCACCTACGCCGATCCCTGGCGAACCATCTCCGGATGGGTGTGGATAGCCTACGTCGGGGGCGTGGCCGCCCTCGCGACGTGGCTCCTGATGTGAGAGCGGCTTAGTTCAGCGGCTGTCCGTGCACGCCGTGGCGTTGCGCGAACAGGTACAGCTCGACGCGGTTGGGGACGCCGAGCTTGTCGTAGATGCGGCTCAGGTGATTGCGCAGCGTGTGCTCGCCGATGTGGAGCGTCGTGGCGAGCGTCTTGTTGTCGGCGCCCGGCCGGGTGACGAGCGTGCGCACCACGTCCTGCTCGCGCCCGGTGAGCGAGGCCATCTTCTCGCGGGCGGGATCGGTCACCATCTGCTTGCGGCGCGAGAGCTCGACGAAGAGCCTGCCGGTGCTCGTGCGATCGAGCCAGAGCTCGCCGCCGTGCACCTTGCGGATCGCCTTCAGCAGGAGCTGCGGGTCTTCTTCCTTGCGCACCACGCCGCAGGCGCCGCGCAGGATGGCGGCGTCATGGCGGTTACCCTTGCCGGAGGTCAGCATCAGCACGCGCCGATCCCAGCCGCCCACCAGCTGCGACACCATGTCGGCGCCATGCTCTTCGACGATGCCGACGTCCAGTACGATCACATCGGGCGCTGCGCTTTGCGCGAGCGCCAGCGCGGTCTCGGCGCTGGTAGCGGTGGCCACCACGCCCAGCTCAGGTTTTTCGTCGTCGATCAGGCGCTGCAGGCCGGACAAGATGATGCGGTGCGCGTCGACGAGCATGACGCGAATCTGCGGCTCTTTCATTAGGTCCCCCCCGGGAGCGTGAATCATATCGTACGGCGCGAGCGATGTGGATGTTGGCTTACTTTAAGCAGTCGATACAAGCGTGTAACGCTTACACGACCCCCTCAGAATTCGCCGTCTTGCGCTTGACTCTTCATAAAATCCGGCGGCGTTAATGGACCGAGCGAGCCTCCTCCTCATTGCCCTCCTGGCCGGCTGCGCGCACGGGCCGGCCGCCGGCGTGGTTTTCGGCGTGCTGGGCGACACCCCCTACACCGCGGCCGAAGTGCATCGCCTCGACGCGCTGATCGACGACATGAACCGCGAGCGGCTCGACTTCGTCGTGCACGTCGGCGACATCGGCGCGGGCAGCGCCAACTGCACCGACGCCGGGCTGCAAGCGCGCAAGCGCCAGTTCGCGCGTATCAGCGCGAAGTTCGTGCTCGTGCCCGGCGACAACGAATGGGTGGACTGCAAGGACCAGCTCGGACGGCTCGCCGCGTGGCGACGATTCTTCTGCGCGCCAGCGCTGACGGTGGAAGTGCAACCCGGCGAGTACTGCGAGCACATGCGCTGGCAGGCGCCGGGACTGCTTTTCATAACCCTCAACGTGCAGGGCAGCAACAACAACGTCCGCAACCGCGGCGAGCATGCGCGCCGCATGGCGGCGGTCTACGCCTGGCTGGACGAAGCGGCGGCGCTGGCGCGCGAGCGGCGCCTGACGCTCGTCGTCTTCATGCAGGCGAACCCGTTCATCACGCTGCCGCAGGACGGCTACGAGGGCCTGCGCGAGCGTTTCCAGCGAATCGCCGGGCCGCTCGCCGGCAAGTTCATCCTCGTCCACGGCGACACGCACACCTACCACGACGACGAGCCGATCCCCGGCATGCGCCGCCTCGAGGTCTGGGGCTCGCCGATCGTGAGCTGGATAAGGGCCGAGCTCGAGTCCGACGGCGAGCTGCGCTTCGGCTTTCCGCGCTACCGCTAGCGCAGGCGGATGCGCGCCACCGTGTGCGAGGTCACTTGCGCCGCGTACTGGCTGTCGACCGCCTGCGGCAGGCCGAAGAGCCGGATGTCGAGCGAGAGATTGGTGACGTAGAGCGAGTCGCCCGAGCGCACGAGGCTCGCCGGGAAGAGAAGACCCGTTGGCCGGCCGCCGGCATCGATGCCGTCGAAGTCGCCGAGCTTGGCAATCGCTTTCCCGCTCGGGTCGATCACCACGATCTCGTCAGCCTGGTTGGCGCATACCCAGACGTTGTCCTCGCCGTCGACGAAGAGGCCGTCGGCGCCGTTCACGCTGTTCACGAACACTTCTGCCGTGCCGGCGTTGCCGGCGGCGTCGACCGGAATGCGGATCACCCGGTCGTCGCCCGTATTGGCGACGTACAGGCGCCGCTGGCTGTCGAAGCCCATGCCGTTGGCGCCGAAGGGCGGCGTGCCGTTCGTGGCGAGCAGCGGATCCTTCGCCCACGCGCTCGCCGCGCCGCCGCGCGGACCGGTGCGCCAGACGATGCCCTGGAAGGAATCGGAGATGTAGACGTTGCCCGCCTTGTCGAAAGTGAGCGCGTTCAATCCGGCGCTGCCGGTAACCGTGGCGAAGACGCTCGACTTGCCGTTGGCCGGATTGACCTTCAGCACCTTGCCGGCGCCGAAGTCGATGACCAGCAGGTCGCCGGTCGTCGGATGAAAGTCGATGCCGAGGAGCAGGTTGCTCGAGCCTTCGACCTCGAGAACGCGGCGCAGGGCGCCCGCGCTACTGAACACCACCACCTTGCCGGGCCCGCTCGCCGCCGTGACGGCGAACGACGTGACGAACACATCGCCGCGCGGGCCGACGGCGATGCCTTCCGGATTGCCGATGCCGGCGGGCAGCGTGGCGAAAGTTTCGACGCTGCCGCGATCCCAGGCGTGGGCGACGCCGACAACGACGGTAAAGCAGAACGCGGCCGCGATGCGGCCGAACGGCTTCTTCATGGTCCCTCCTCCTCTGTTAGGCGCTTTTTACGCCTCAGCGCACGACCTGGTCAATCAGAACGGTGACGCCCCGCGCGTCGTTGGGCACCGGCGTGCTCGCACCCTGCAGGTCGCCGGCGGCGGGCTTCGGGTTGCCGGTCTTCGACACGCGCGCGGTGACCACCACGCGCGGGAAGGCGGACACGGTCATGCCGCTCGCCATCGCCATGGCGTCGGTCAGCGCGAAGTCGAGCGGCAAATCGCCCGCGCGGGCGCGCAGTACCGCGAGCGGCAGCGGCGGCCCCTCGGCGGCGCGCGCGAAGACGAAGACGGTGTCGTCCGGCTTCACCTCCTTGCGCAAGGCCGGCGCAAGCTTCACCGTGCCGCGCACCCCGGGATGCGCCTTTGCCTGCTCCTGGTTCGCGCTCCCGCCGACGCCGGCCAGCTTCTTCGCCTCGTCGACGTTCGCGGCGATGGCGCGCGCATCTTCCGAGCCCGCCGGCACGAGCGGCAGCATGCGGCCCCAGAGCTCCGCCGCTCGCGCGTAATCCTGGCGCTCAAAGGCGGCGCTACCCGCGAGCGCGAGCGCCTTGAGATTGTCCGGCTCGATCTCGAGCGCGCGCGCGATGAGCTGCTCCGGCTCGCCCGCGAGGCGCTGCCCGCGCGCCATGCCGAGCGCGTCGGCGAAATCGGCGAGCAGCCCCGCATCGCGCGGCGCGCGCTCGGCGGCCTTGGCGAAGGCATCCACCGCCTCCGGAAAGCGCCCCATCGCCGCATACGAGCGGCCGAGGAGCTTCCAGCCTTCGACGTCGCCCGGGTTCTCGCGCAGCTTCGCCGCGAGGCGCGCCACCATCGCCTCGATCTGGGCGATATCCGGGGCGGCATTGCGCGGATCGAGCGCGCCCGGCGTGCCGGTCGCGAGATAGACGAGCGCCGCAACGAGCGGCACCGCGATGCCGACGGCCCACGCGGCGCGCCTTCCCGTCGCCCGCGCCGGCACCGCCTCCTCGCGCGGCACATCCTCCAGGAGCCGCGCCTCGAGCTCGAGCCGCGCGCGCTCGTAGTCCTCGCGCGCGAGCGTCCCTGCTGCGAGATCGGCGTCGAGGCTGCGCAGCTCGTCCTTGTACACGGCGATGTTCGCCGCGCGGCGCGAGACGCGCGGCCCGGCACGCCGCGCAAGGAGCGGCGGCAGCACCAGCACGAGCGCGAGCGCCGCGAGCGCCGCGGCGACGAGCGCGAAGCCGATCATTCGAGGAGCTTGGCGGCGCGGTCGCGCTCGGCCGGCGTGAGGCTGGGCGGCGGCACGCGCCGGCGGCGCAGCAGCCGCGCGAGCAGGTAGAAGCCGCCGGCGAGAAAGATGAACGGCCCCGCCCAGAGGAGCACCGTGGTGGCCTTCAACGGCGGCCGGTAGAGTACGAAGTCGCCGTAGCGCGCGACCAGGAAATCGACCACCTCGCGCTCCGATTTCCCGGCGGCGAGCTGCTCGCGCACCTGGTTGCGCAGGTCGAGCGCGAGCGGCGCATTCGAGTCGGCGAGCGTCTGGTTCTGGCAGACGAGGCAGCGCAGCTCGCGCTCGAGCGCCGCGGCGCGGCGCTCGAGCGATGCGTCGTCGGCGCCCGCGTGCAGCGCGACCAGCAGCAACAGCGCGCCGGCCCTCATCGGCCGCCGAGCTCCTTCACCAGCGGCTCGAGCTTGTCGCGCACCACGTCGGCGCCGAGCGGGCCGATGTGCTTGTAGCGAATCACGCCCTTGGCATCGATCACGTAGGTCTCGGGCACGCCATAGACGCCATAGTCGATGCCGATGCGGCCATCGCGGTCGTACGCAATCAGCTGGTAGGGATTGCCGTTGCGCTCGAGCCAGGGCAGCGCCTCTTCGCGCGCATCTTTGTAATTCAGCCCCACCACTGGCGCGAGGCCGGAGCGGGCGATGCGCGTCACCACCGGATGCTCGACCAGGCACGGCGGGCACCACGACGCCCAGACATTCAGGATCCACACGCGTCCCAGCATGTCCTTCTCGGAAAATTTCTTGTCCGGCGCGAGGAGCAGCGGCAGCTCAAAGGCCGGGGCCGGCTTGCCGATCAACGGCGAAGGCACCTCGCGCGGGTTGAGGCGTAGGCCGATCGCGAGGAGCGCGACGAGCGCCGCAAACACGGCGAGCGTCCACGCCGCGCGTTTCATGCGCGGACGGTCGCGGCTTCGGGGCGCGCCGCGGGCAGCGTGACGCGATAGCGCCGGTCGGCGGCGGCGAGCAGGCCGCCGACGGCCATGATCAGGCAGCCGCCCCAGATCCAGTCGACGAAGGGCTTGTGCTGCACTCTTACGAGCCAGCCGCCGCCCTCGAGCGGATCGCCGAGCGACACGTAGAGATCGCGCGTAAGGCCGGGCTGGATCGCCGCCTCGGTCATCGGCATGTTCTGCACGACGTAGAGGCGCTTTTCCGGGTGCAGCACCGTCTCGGGCCGCCCGTTGCGCGTCACCGTGATCGTCGCTCGCGCCGCGACGTAATTCGGCCCGCGCACGTTCGCCACCTCATCGAGGCGGAACTGGTAGCCGGCGAGCTCCACCGTGTCGCCGGGCTTCATGTTCGCGTCGCGATCGCTTTCATAGCTCTTCACCAGCGTGACGCCGACCACGAACACCGCCACGCCGAGGTGCGCCACCACCATGCCGAGATAAGCACGCGAGCCGCGCGGGCGCTTGCGCAAACTCATTACGCCGGTGATGGCGACCCAGAGCGCGAGTGCGAGGCCAAGTCCCGTCAGCGCGCTCCACCGCCCAAAGGCGAGCGGCAGCAATATGCCGACCGCAATGCTCACGGCGAGCGCCCAGCGCAGCAGCACCGCGAGCTCGGGCAGGCTCGCACGCTTCCAGCGGGCGAGCGGCCCGATGCCCATGAGGAAGAGCGCCGGCGCCATCAGCGGCACGAACACCGTCTCGAAGTACGGCGGGCCGACCGAGATCTTGCCGACGCCGAGCGCGTCGATCGCCAGTGGGTACAACGTGCCGAGGAACACCGAGGCGGCCGCCGCCGCTAAAAGCACGTTATTGGCGAGCAGGAACGATTCGCGCGACACCGGCGCGAAATCACCGCCGAGGCCGATGCGCGAGGTGCGCCAGGCATAGAGCGCGAGCGCGCCGCCGATGAAGAGCGTGAAGAGGCCGAGGATGAAGATGCCGCGCTTCGGGTCGACCGCGAATGCATGCACGGAAGTCAGCACGCCGGAGCGCACGAGGAACGTGCCGAGGAGCGAGAGGCCGAAGGCGACGATCGCGAGCAGCACGGTCCAGCTCCTGAAGCTGCCGCGCTTCTCGGTCACCGCAAGCGAATGGATGAGCGCCGTGCCGACGAGCCACGGCATGAAGGAGGCGTTCTCGACCGGATCCCAGAACCACCAGCCGCCCCAGCCGAGCTCGTAATACGCCCAGCCGGAGCCGAGCGCGATACCCACGGTGAGGAAGCACCACGCGACGGTGGTCCACGGCCGCGACCAGCGCGCCCAGGCGGCGTCGAGCCGCCCCGAGAAAAGCGCGGCGACCGCAAAGGAGAAGGCGACGGAGAAACCGACGTAGCCCATGTAGAGCATCGGCGGGTGGAGCACCATGCCGGGGTCCTGCAGCAGCGGATTCAGATCGCGCCCGTCGACGGCGGCGGGAAATTGGCGGTCGAACGGGTTCGAGGTGAAGAGCAGAAAGGCGAGAAATCCCGCGCTCACCACGCCCATCACGCCGAGCACGCGCGCGGTCATCTCCTCGGGCAGGTGGCCGCTGAAGAAGCTGACCGCCGTCATCCACACGCCGAGCATCAGCGTCCAGAGAAGGAGCGAGCCCTCGTGGCCGCCCCAGACGCCGGCGATGCGGTAATGCAGCGGCAGCGCGCTGTTCGAATGCGCAACGACATAGGCGACGGAGAAATCGTTGGCGACGAACGCGTACGTCAGACAGCCGAACGCAAAGGCGACGAGGATCGCCTGCGCCTGCGCCGCCGGGCGCGCAGCGGCGATCCACGCGGCATCGCCGCGCGCCGCGCCCGCGAGCGGCACGATCGCCTGCACCAGCGCCACCGCGAGCGCGAGGGCGAGGGCGAACTGGCCGATCTCGGGAATCATTTCACCTGCACCGTCTTCTGCGCCTTCTTCGCCTGCTCAAGCGCGTGCGCCGCATCCGGCGGCATGTAGTTCTCGTCGTGCTTGGCGAGCACCTCGCGCGCGGTGAAGGTCCCGTCCGACCCGAGGTTGCCCTGCGCTACAACGCCCTTCCCCTCGCGGAAAAGATCCGGGAGCTGGCCGCGATACACGACCGGAATGGTCTTCGCGGTGTCGGTGACGCTGAAGCGCACTTCCACGCCCTCGCGCTTCACGCTGCCCGGCACCACCATGCCGCCGATGCGGAACGTCCGCCCGAGCGGCGCCTCGTTCGCCGCCACCTGCGACGGCGTGAAGAAGAACACCAGGTTCTTGTTGAACGCGCTCAGCACGAGCGCCGTGGCGATGCCAAGCGCCGCCACGCCGAGCGCGATCCAGGCGATCCGTTTATGCCTTGGCTTCACGCTTTCGCTTCAACAGGAAAATCACTTCCAGCGCCAGCAGCGCAAAGGTGACGCCATACGCGCCCCATATATATGCGCCATAGCCGCCCATCGCAAAAAATTCGC
>Ga0081539_10007058_pt1 | contig 10387 bp, 11 predicted proteins | sample TabmetS4T2R2_FD_71023 | JGI IMG/M metagenome (GOLD analysis project Ga0081539, IMG submission 71023) | Tabebuia heterophylla rhizosphere microbial communities from the University of Puerto Rico - S4T2R2 | ecosystem: Host-associated > Plants > Roots > Rhizosphere ... | reverse complement strand
CGCGGACGTCACCTACATCTCGGTGAGCGAGGCCGGGTTCGACTACCTGCGCGACCAGCTCGTCACCTCGGTCGACGACCGGGTGCAGCGGGAACTGTCCACGTGCATCGTGGACGAGGCCGACTCCATCCTCATCGACGAGGCCCGCGTACCGATGGTGCTGGCCGGCAGCATCTCCGCGGAGAGCGACCCGGTGCACGAGGCCGCCGAGCTGGTCCGCGAGCTGCGGCCCGGCAAGGACTTCGAGGTGGCCGACGACGGCCGCAGCGTCGCCCTCACCCAGGCCGGCCTGGAACGGCTGGAGGCCAAGCTCGGCATCGACCTGTACGACGAGGAGCACGTCGAGCAGCTCTCCGCGCTGAACGTGGCGCTGCACGCCCGCGCGCTGCTGCGCCGCGACGTGGACTACATCGTGCGCAACGGCGCCGTCGAGCTGGTGGACGAGATGCGCGGCCGGGTGGCGCAGCGGCGCCGCTGGCCGGACGGCCTGCAGGCGGCGGTCGAGGCCAAGGAGGGCCTGAACGCGACCGCCGAGGGCGAGGTGCTGGACACCATCACCGTGCAGGCGTACATCGCGCTGTACCGGGTGGTGTGCGGCATGACCGCGACCGCGGTGCACGTCGGCGAGCAGCTGCGCGAGTACTTCAAGCTCGAGGTAGCGGTCATCCCGCCGAACACCCCGAACATCCGCGAGGACGAGCCGGACCGGATCTACTCGGCGCACGACATGCGCGACGAGGCGCTGGTCGAGGAGATCAAGCTGGCCCACGAGAAGGGCCGCCCGGTGCTCGTCGGCACCCTCGACGTGAAGGCGTCCGAGCTGCTCTCCCAGCAGCTGGCCGCGGCCGGGGTCCGGTCCGTCGTGCTCAACGCCAAGAACGACGCGGAGGAAGCGGCGATCATCGCGGAGGCCGGCGCGCTCGGCGCGGTCACGGTCTCCACCCAGATGGCCGGCCGCGGCGTCGACATCCGCCTCGGCGGCAGTCAGGAGAAGGACCGGGACAAGGTCGTCGAGCTCGGCGGCCTGTACGTCATCGGCAGCGGCCGGCACGACAGCCGCCGCGTCGACGACCAGCTCCGCGGCCGGGCCGGCCGGCAGGGCGATCCGGGCGGCTCGGTGTTCTTCGTCAGCCTGGAGGACGACCTGATCGTCCGGCACGCCGGCGACATCCTGCCCGCCTCGCCGCGGATGGACATGGACGGCGTGGTGCACGACGACCAGGCGCTGTATGCGGTCGAGCACGCCCAGCGGGTCGCCGAGGGCGTGAACCACGAGATCCACCGCAACACCTGGCGGTACAGCGTGGTCATCGAGCAGCAACGGGTCGCGCTGGCCGAGCGGCGCGAGCGGCTGCTCACCTCCGAGGTCGCCGCGATCATGCTGCTGGAGCGGTCACCGGAGAAGGCCAAGGAGCTCGACGAGGACGTGCTGTCCGAGGCGGCCCGGGCGATCGCGCTCTACCACCTGGACCGGTTGTGGGCCGAGCACCTGGCCGAGCTGTCCGAGGTGCGCGAGGGCGTGCACCTGCGCGCGCTGGGCCGGCTGGATCCGCTGGACGAGTTCCACCGCTCCGCGGTGCCCGCGTTCCAGAAGCTCTTCACCGAGATCGAGGCGCGGACCATCCAGACGTTCGAGGAGGCCGATCTCACCGACGGCTGGCAGCCCGACCGGGCGCGGATCGTGCGGCCGAGCGCCACCTGGACCTACCTGGTGCACGACAACCCGTTCGGCTCCGAGCTGGACCGCCTGATCGCCGCCGTAGGCCGCCGCCTCCTCTCCCGCTGACCCCGTCGCCGCCCTCGCCCGCGGCCCTCCTTGCCCGCGGCCCTCCTCGCCCGTGGCCCTCCTTTCCCGCGGCCCTCCTCGCCCGTGGCCCTCCTTTCCCGCGATCTTGGACTTGTGGCGTCCCTTCCATCCGTTATGCGGCTTTTATGAGGTGCCACGAGTCCAAGATCGGCGCAGACAACGGGGGCGATCAGTGCGCGTGGTTCGCGCGGTGGGCGGCCAGCACGTCGCCGCCGAAGTCGCCGCGCGGGCGCCGCAGCACCGTGTGCGCGTGCCCGTCGCCGGGCGCGGTCTGGTCGAACTCGATGATCAGATCCGGTCCCTGGATCCGGTAGTAGTGCCGCACCCGCGGCCCGGGCGGACCTTCCCAGGCGAAGTGCAGGTCGTCGGTCTGCAACCGGGCCGCCAGGTCGTCCGGCAGCCGGCCGAGGTACGCGGCGGCGAGCTGGTCGAGCATGGCCCGCTCGCCGGGGCGCAGGTCCGACCGGGGCACGCCGCGGGGTTCGATCGCGGACACCGAGGCCCGCACCGAGGTACGGATGTCGTCCGGCGCCCGGTCCGCCACCACGGCCCGGCGCCGCGCGGCCTCCGACATGGTCAGCAGGAGCTCGCGGGCCAGGTCCTCCTCGACGCCGAGCGGCCGCAGCACCGGGCGGCCGAGCAGGTCCACCCGCGACGGGTTCGCGCCCAGGAACACCGGCGCCGGGGACACCACGCCGTCCACGATGGTCATCGTCACCGACAGGTGGTGGCCCTCGAACCGCCACGCCCAGCGGTCGTCGGCCGGCGTACCGAACAGGACGACCTTGTAGTCCTCGCTGTGCCGGAACCGCGCCCCGCCCTCCCGGCGGTCCAGCACCTCCTCCAGCGCGATGATCGCCATGGTCTGCGCGTACGCGGACGGGCTCAACGCGGTCGCGAGCAGCCGGTGCGCGGCCTTGCGGGCGCGCAGGCCCATGCCGGCAAGGATCAGGCCGGGCCGGGGCTCGGGCCGGTACTCGACCCATAGGCGCCCGGCGTCGTCGTCGAACGCCCGGGTGGCGGTCGCCCGCTGGTCGTCGTCCAACTCGGCCAGGAACGCCTCCGCCGCCCGCTCCATCGTCACGCGGCCGAGCCTATAGTGTGCGACGGTGTCGGACAGCGTTTACGTGGGCCGCGCGGGCGAGGACGGCGCGCGCAATCATGGCTGGCTGCTCGGCCATTTCATGCCGCCGGGCGACCCGCTGCGTAGCGAGGACGTCGAGATCAAGTGGGGCGTGCACCCGGCCGGCGACCGTCGCGCGGCGTGGGCCACCGGAGAGAAGCGGACCGCGCTGCTGGTGCTCATCCGCGGAGCGTTCAATGTGGAGCTCCGGGACCGGACCGTGGTGTTGCGCGAGCCGGGCGACTACGTGGTGTGGGGGCCGGGCGAGGACCATTCCTGGCGGGCGCTGGAGACGGACACGATCGTGTTGACCGTCAGGTGGCCCTCGCTGCCCGGCTGGCGTCTGCCGTCGGAGTGATCTTCGCCGGTCCTCCGGCATCCTCCGGGTCAGAGATCGCTCGGCGGCCGGCCCTGTCCGGTCTCCCGTTCCCAGGCCGAAAGCTGCTGTTCCAGGGCCTTCATGAGTTCGAAAACCTGCTGTGGCGGGATTCGCACGCGCGCCACCAGCCGGGCGAGGACGTCGATCGCCGGCTGGCCGGATTCGCCCTCGACCAGTTGAGCCGGCCGGGTCATGGCGCTGAAGTCGAGCGTGAAGATGTCTGACGTATGCCACAGCGTAGCGAAATCGGCATACACGCCCGACTCCGTCTCAGGTGTCGCGGAGATGTTCAGGCGCCGCTCGGGCTGCCCTGGCTCAGTCATGCTCCGAGACAGTACTGGGTGCCCAGCCGGTTGATCATGGGGTTGTCACCGACGAAACGGACAAATCCCTACCCTAACCCATGATCAACCGAGGGAACGGGAGGGGAAGGGCTAGCCTGGGCGGGTGCGGGTTCGTCCGGTGTCGGTTGAGGTGCTGGTCGGCGAACTGGCCGATCGGCTGGTCGCGGAGAACCCGGGCGGGCGGCTGCGCGTGGCGGTCGACGGCGCGCCCGCCGCGAACCCGGGCGCCCTCGCGGACGCACTGGTCGACCCGCTCCGGGTGCGCGGTCGCCCGGCCGTGCGAGTGGACGCCGGTGACTTCCTGCGCCCCGCCTCGGTACGGCTGGAACAGGGCCGGACGAACCCGGACGCGTTCTACGCCGGCTGGCTGGACGAGGCCGGGCTCCGCCGCGAGGTGCTCGACCCGGCCGGCCCGGGCGGCTCCGGCCGGATCGTCCGGCGGCTGTGGGACGCGCGTACCGACCGGGCGACCCGGGAGCCGTACGCCGAGCTGGCACCCACCGCCGTCGTGCTGGTGAGTGGGCCGTTGCTGCTCGGCGCCGGGCTGCCGTTCGACGTGAGCGTGCACATGGAACTGTCCGCGGCGGCGCTGGACCGGCGTACCGATCCCGGCTTGCGGTGGACCCTGCCCGCGTACGCCCGCTACGGGGCCGAGGTCGATCCGGCCTCGTTCGCCGACGTGGTAATCCGCCTGGACGACCCGCGCCGGCCCGCCTTGGTCCTCGACCGGCAGTGATCCGATCCCGACCGTGAGGAAGACCCAGTCGGGCAGTCCGTAGCGGAAACGAGCACTGACAGTTATGCTCCGACTACTTTTCAGTGAAGATCCCGTTTGGGATCTTCCACGGTGGGTATGAGCCGTCCCCCGACCGGGGCCGGCACGGGGACTCCACCGGCAGGGGCAGAGGGAAGGGCAGGGGGAACGGGCATGCTCGTCAACAGCGCGGTCATCAAGGGTGCGGACACCGCCAAGGGGCGTACCTCGGAGGAGATCGAGCAGATCCGGGTGGTGCTGCAGAGCAGGTTCGACGACCTCGACCGGGAGTACGCGGAGGCGGTCACCGAGAACCAGAAGCTCCGCCTCGTGGAGATCGGCGACGCGGCCGGCGACGACCAGGCGGACAGCGGTTCCAAGACGGCCGAGCGCGACGCGGCCACGTCGCTGCTGCGTACCCTGCACGACCGGCGGCTGCAGGCGGAACTCGCGCTGCAGCGTCTGAACGACGGCACGTACGGAAACTGCGAGGGCTGCGGCGATCCGATCCCGGTCGCTCGCCTCGAGGTCTTCCCCTCCGCCACCACCTGCGTGAGCTGCAAGGCCAGCCGCGAGCGCCGCGCGAGCTGACCGGCGCGCCGACGGTCCGCCGCTCCCGGGCAGGGGCGGCGGACCGTGTGCATCGGCGTTAGCGTGGTGCGGTGGGGAAGATCGAGGTCGGCACGGCGTCCTGGACGGACCGGACGCTGCTGGACTCCGGCTGGTACCCGCGGACCGCGGACACCGCGGAGAAGCGGCTCGCGTACTACGCCCGGCAGTTCCCCGTCGTCGAGGTCGACGCCACGTACTACGGGCCGCCGGCCGAGCAGACCAGCCGGCTGTGGGCGGAGCGGACGCCGGCCGGCTTCACGTTCAACATCAAGGCGTACAGCCTGCTGACCGGCCACCCCACCAAGGTCTCGTCGATCTACAAGGACCTGCGGCCGGAGACCGAGAAGAAGAACGTCTACCCGGGTGACCTGGCACCGCAGGCGTACGAGGAGATCTGGGCCCGCTTCCTGGCCGCGCTCGACCCGCTCGCCGAGGCGGGCAAGCTGGGCGCGGTGCTGTTCCAGTTCCCGCCCTGGTTCGGCATCCGCAAGTCCAACAAGGAGTACATGCTGGAGGTCGCCGCCCGCTGCAAGCCCGTGCGGGCGGTCTTCGAGTTGCGCAACGCGTCCTGGTTCGACGGCGCCAACCGCAACGAGACGCTGGACTTCCTGCGCGCGCACAAGCTGCCGTTCGTCTGCGTGGACATGCCGCAGGGCTACAAGTCCTCGATCCCGCCGGTGCTGGCCGCGACAGCGGACCTGGCGGTGGTCCGGTTCCACGGCCACAGCGAGAAGTGGACAAGCAACGACATCCACGAGAAGTTCGGCTACAAGTACTCGCGTGACGAACTGTCCGGGTGGGCGCCCAAACTCAAGGACCTGGCCGCCGGGGCGGACCGTACCCAGGTGTTCATGAACAACTGCTACGCGGACTACGCCCAGACCAACGCCACCGAGCTCATCGATCTTCTGAACGAGGGCTCGTGACCGTCCATCCGCGGGTGCGCGCGAGCCGGCCCATCGCGTCGGCGTCGATCACCGCGGCGCCACCCGGGTCGTTGTTGAAGAACACATAGACGGGTACGCGGGGCAGCTCCGTGCCGATCCGGTCCAGCCACGCGGACAGCGACGCCCGGCCGTACCGCGGCCACGGGTTCGCCCGGCCCTCGTGCAGGCGCAGGTAACCGAAGTCCGCGGTACGCCACAGCGGCGTGATCGGGCGGCCGCGTCGGTCGGCCCAGCACAATGCCGCGCCGTGCCGCCGGAGCAGGTCGCGGACCTCGTCGGTGAACCAGGTGTCGTGCCGGGGCTCGACCGCGACCCGGACCGATCGGGGGAACGCCGACAGCGTCTCGTCCAGCGCGGCGGGGTCGGCGCGCAGGCTCGGCGGCAGCTGCAGCAGCACCGGGCCGAGCTTGTCGCCGAGCGCCTCGGCGCGCTCCAGGAACCGGCCGACCGGCTCGGCGGGATCCTTGAGCCGCTTGATGTGGGTGAGGTACCGGCTCATCTTCACCGCGTACTCGAAATCGGCCGGCGTGGTCTCCCGCCACCGCCGGAACGTCTCCCGCTCGGGCAACCGGTAGAACGCGTTGTTGATCTCCACCACCGCGAACCGGGTCGCATAGTGCTCCAGCCAGCGCCGCTGCGCGAGCCCGGCCGGGTACAGGTACGGGCGGTCCTCGGCGCCGGTCTTCGGCGGACGCCAATCCCGGTACTGCCAGCCCGAGGTCCCGATCGTCAGCACACGGGCGCTTTTACCCGAACGTGCCCAGGTACATGCGGTGGTCCGAGAACGGTGTGGTGACCGCGCCCGCCCCGCGCGGGACGAGGAATCGCTGGCTGCCGAACAGGTAATCGATCTTGCGGGGGACCGTGCGGAAGGTGGGCATCGGGTTCGTCCGGGTGTCGTTCGCCTCGCGGAAGACGCCGGTGCCGCCGTATCGAGGGCCGTAGAAGCCGGTAAGGCCGGGGTTGTCCGGCAGCGCGTTGAGGTCGCCGCCGACCACCACCGGGCGGGCCGACGCGATCGGGGTGACGTACCGGCGCAGCGCGGCGAGCTGGGCGGCGAGGTCCGGCCCGCCCGGGGCGGTGTGCGCGGTGACCAGAGACACCGTGCGGGCACCGAGGCGAACGCTCGCGGCGAGCAGGACGCGGCGCTCGGCGGCCGGGTTGTCCGGGCTGGGCAGCGCCTGAACCACGGGTGCGGTCAGCCGGCCCTTCGCGATCAGGGCGACACCGAAGCCGCGGCCGTGGCGGCGGTCGTCGTCGTCGCAGTGCCCGCCGGTGGCGGCCGGGCCGAAGACCGCGGTGAACCCGTACGCGGACAGGCGCGCCCGGACACCGAGGAACTGCGCGTAACAGACCTCCTGGAGCATCGCCACGCCCACGTTCCGGGCACGGACCGCGGCCGCGACGTTGGCGGCGGTGTGCGCGACCTCGCCGTGCCGGCAGACGTTGCCGCAGAGGTTGAAGGTCATCACCCGGACGGCCGGTGCCGGGGTGGCGCCCGCCGCGGGCACGGCGATGCCGACGCTCACCGTGATGGTGGCCGCGGCCAGCAGGGCGGCGAGGCGGCCCCTCATCGGAACACGCTCGTGATCGTGCCGCGGCGGTGGGCGACCACGTCGGCGCCGGCCAGGACGCGGATGGCGAGCTTGACCCGCACGGTACGGGTACAGCCCACCGCCGTGGACAGCGTGAACGTGCCCCGCTTGGCGACCATCGCGTGGTGTTGCGCCTTGCCGACGCGTACCGTCCGCGTCGACAGGGTCTGGACCGCGCAGTAGCCGCCGGCCGCCGCCTTCTGCTGGGCGACCAGCGCGACGACGAGCGTGCTGCCGCCGGGCTTGACCCGGGACGCGGCGCACAGGTACGGCGAACCGTTCTCCCGCGACCCGCCGACCGAGGTGCACGTGGTGACCTTGAGATCGCCGGTGACCTCGACCGACCGGGCGCCGGCCGGCGGCTCGTACGCCACCGGGGTGACGTCCGCGCGCGCCCCCGGCCGCAGCAGGACCGGGAAGCCGGTGGGTACGTAGCCGGCCGCGCCGGACACGATGGACGAGGCGGACAGGGTCGCGGTGACCCGCAGGCCGTCCCCGGCGGTCGGACGGTCCACGGCCGCACGGGCGGTCACCGTGCACGTCGTGGCGTCACGCATCACCCGGCGCGGGGTGAGCACGGCGGTGATGAGTACGTTCGTGGTGGCCTGCACCGAGTCGGCGCCGCAGGTCAGCTCGACGGACAGCATGGTCGCCCGGCCCGACGAGCCCGGGGTGTGCCGGGCCGAGACGGTGGCCGTCACGAACCGCGGGCCGCCCGGGAACGCGTGGGTGGCCACGGTGATCTCCGGTCCGACCGCCGCGCCGGTGCTCGAGCGAGCCGGCACGTCGACGGCGGCCGCGGTCCCCGCGGTGCCGGCCGCGCTTTGCGCGGCTGCGGCCGGCCCGGTCGTGCCGAGTGCGGCCAGCAGGGCCGCGGCGGCGGTCGTGCGGATCAGGCGGACGTCCATGCCGGCCAGATTCGGCCGGTTCGGGTGCCCGGCGAGAAGCCGGTCGGGGGCATCCCGGTTGCGATCGGTTTTAAAAGGAGATCGTCCGGGGTACGACGAGGGCTCCACGACCCCGCGCCACCCGCGCCGGGGCATGATCAGCCAGCCCCGGCCCCACCCGTCGGCGCGGTCCACCGGTCCGGCGAGATGCCGGGACGGTGCCAGCCGCTCCGCCGGGTTGCCGGGGCGCTAACAGCCAGGGGGTTTCCATGCGACTCAACGACGACGACATCACCGGCACCGGTCCGACCGGCGGTGAAGGCATGGCCGACGCCGGCGCCAACGTGTCGGGCCGGGACGGCGGCGCGGACGGCGGCGCGGGCGGCGAGGGTGTGGCCGACGGTGGCGCGAACGTGTCGGGCCGCGACGGCGGCGCCGACGGTGCGGCGTCCGGCGAAGGTATGGCCGACGGTGGCGCGAACGTGTCGGGCCGCGACGGCGGCGCGGACGCCGGGGCGACCGGGGCCGGGTCGGACGAAGGCCCCGCGGACGGTGGCGCCAACCCGCGGGCGACCGACGGCGGGGCCGACGGCAGCGCCGACGCCACCACGTACTGACCGCTGTGACGATGACCAACCCGGCGCCGGGCGGCCACGACCGTCCGGCGCTCGCCCGGTGCGCCGGCGTCGAGCCGGCCAAGTTCGCCGCCGCGTACTGGGGCCAGGGCCCCCTGCTCTCCCGCGCCGCCGAGCTCGGCGGGCCCGGCGGCTTCACCGACCTGCTGTCCGCGGACGCGGTCGACGAGCTGCTCAGCCGGCGGGGCCTGCGTACCCCGTTCCTGCGGGTGGCCCGGCAGGGCACCGTGCTGCCGCCGGGCCGTTTCACCGGCAGCGGCGGTGCCGGTGCGGAGATCCCCGACCAGGTCGTCGACGACAAGGTCATGCAGCTGTACGCCGAGGGCGCCACGCTGGTGCTGCAGGGGCTGCACCGGATCTGGCCGCCGTTGATCGACTTCGCCCACCGGCTGGGCGAGGAGCTGAGTCAGCCGCTCCAGATCAACGCCTACCTGACGCCGCCCGGCAGTCAGGGCTTCGCCACCCACTACGACACCCACGACGTGTTCGTCCTGCAGATCGAGGGCACCAAGCGCTGGCGGGTGCATCCGCCCGTGCTTCCCGACCCGCTGGAACGCCAGGAGTGGGGCGGCCGCGCGGACGAGGTCGCGGCGAGCGCCGAGGGCCCGGCCGCGCTGGACGTGATCCTCGAACCCGGCGACGCCCTGTACCTGCCCCGCGGCTGGCTGCACTCCGCGGAGGCGCAGGGGGCGCGGTCGCTGCACCTGACCGTCGGGATCCGGGCGCTGACCCGGTACGCGATCGTCGAGGAACTGCTCGCCCTGGCCGCCGACGACCCGCGGCTGCGGGCGGCCCTCCCGTTCGGGCTGGACGTGGCGGACCCCGAGGCGGTCGAGCCGGCGTTCACCGAGACGGTCGAGGCGCTGCGGGACTGGTTGCCCACCGCCGACCCGGCCGCGCTGGCCGAGCGGTTGCGCGCCCGGTCCTGGCCGGCCACCCGGCCCGCGCCGATCGGACCGCTCGCCCAGCTCGACTTCGTCGCGAAGCTGGGCCCGGACAGCCGGATCGCGGTCCGCGCCGGCCTGCGCTGGCAGCTCGTCGACGACGGCCCGGAGCACGTGCTGCTGCGGCTGGTGGGCCGGTCGTTGCGGTTCCCGGCCTACTGCGCCGACGCGGTACGGCGGGCGCTCGCCGGCCCCGCTACCCGGGTGAGTGATCTTCCCCTGCCCGACCCCGAGGACCGCCTGACCCTGGCCCGCCGCCTCCTCCGAGAGGCCCTGACCACCCCGATCCCATAGCCCCCCTCCCGCGCCCCCCTCCCGCGCCCCCCTCCCGCGCCGCCCCTCCCGAGCCGCCCCCTCCTG
>Ga0081539_10007057_pt1 | contig 10389 bp, 8 predicted proteins | sample TabmetS4T2R2_FD_71023 | JGI IMG/M metagenome (GOLD analysis project Ga0081539, IMG submission 71023) | Tabebuia heterophylla rhizosphere microbial communities from the University of Puerto Rico - S4T2R2 | ecosystem: Host-associated > Plants > Roots > Rhizosphere ... | reverse complement strand
CGGCCGGCAGCATGCCCGGCGACCTGCAGCTGCTGTGGCGCGCCCGGGACCCGAAGCAGTACCACGTCGAGTACGGCTACTCGTGCATGGGCTTCGAGATCGCCGGCGCGCTGGGCATCAAGATGGCCGACCCGAGCCGTGAGGTGTACGCACTGGTCGGCGACGGTTCGTACCTGATGATGTCGCAGGAGATCGTGACCGCGGTGTCCGAGGGCATCAAGCTGATCGTCGTGCTCGTGCAGAACCACGGGTTCGCCTCGATCGGCGCGCTGTCCGAGTCGCTCGGCTCGCAGCGGTTCGGCACCAGCTATCGCTACCGGGACAACGACAAGGGCGACTACGACGGCGGCTACCTGCCGATCGACCTCGCCGCGAACGCCGAGAGCCTGGGCGCCTCGGTGATCCGCTGCCGCACGATCGCGGAGCTGACCGAGGGCCTCAAGCGGGCCCGGGAGGCCGACCGGCTCACGGTCGTGCACATCGAGACCGACCCGCTGTCCCCGGTGCCGTCCAGCGAGAGCTGGTGGGACGTGCCGGTGTCGGAAACGTCGGAGCTCTCGAGTACGCAGAACGCGAGAATCGCGTACGAGGCCGCGAAGCGCGGTCAGCGTCTGTACCTCTAGAAGGAGAATGTCCGTTGAGCACCATTGAGCACTGGATCGGTGGCGGCTTCACCAGCGGGGCCGCCACGCGCCGTTCGCCCGTCTACAACCCGGCGACCGGGCAGCCGCAGCACGAGGTGCTGCTGGCCGAGCCGTCGGACGTGGACGCGGCGGTCGCGGCGGCCACGACGGCGTTCGAGACCTGGAGCCAAGCCTCGCTGAGCCGCCGTACGAAGATCATGTTCGAGTTCCGTGAGCTGGTGAACAGCCGAGTCAAGCAACTCGCCGAGATCATCTCCGACGAGCACGGCAAGGTGCTGTCCGACGCGGCCGGCGAGGTGCAGCGCGGCCTCGAGGTGATCGAGTTCGCCTGCGGCATCCCGCAGCTGCTCAAGGGCGAATACTCCGACCAGGCGTCGACCGGCGTGGACGTGTTCAGCTTCCGCCAGCCGCTCGGCGTCTGCGCCGGCATCACCCCGTTCAACTTCCCGGCCATGGTGCCCATGTGGATGTACCCGGTGGCCATCGCGTGCGGCAACACGTTCGTGCTCAAGCCCAGCGAGCGGGACCCGTCGGCGTCCAACTACGTGGCCGGGCTGTGGCGGGAGGCGGGCCTGCCGGACGGCGTGTTCAACGTCGTGCACGGCGACAAGGTCGCGGTCGACGCCATCCTGGAGCACCCGGGCATCGCGGCGGTGTCGTTCGTCGGCTCCACCCCGATCGCCCGGTACATCCACCAGAAGGCGTCCGCGAGCGGCAAGCGGGTGCAGGCGCTGGGCGGCGCGAAGAACCACGCGATCGTGCTGCCCGACGCCGACCTGGAGTTCGCCGCCAACCACCTGGCCGCCGCCGCGTACGGCTCGGCGGGCGAGCGGTGCATGGCGATCTCCGCGACGGTGGCCGTCGGCGCCGCCGGCGATCCGCTGATGGACATCCTGTCCCGCAAGGCGAACGACGTCGTGGTCGGCTCCGGCCGGGACCCGAAGAGCGAGATGGGACCGGTGGTCACGGCCGCGGCCAAGGACCGCATCGAGGGACTCATCGGTACCGGCGAGCAGCAGGGCGCGCGGCTGCTCGTGGACGGCCGCGGGCTCAAGGTGCCCGGGTACGAGGACGGCTTCTTCGTCGGCCCGACCCTGATCGACCAGGTCCAGACCGGCATGGACGTCTACCGGGAGGAGATCTTCGGCCCGGTGCTGTCCGTGGTGCGCGCGGACACCGTGGACGCCGCGATCGACATCATCAACGCCAACCCGTACGGGAACGGCACCGCGATCTTCACGAACAGCGGTGAGGCGGCGCGGCGATTCATGCGCGGCGTGGACGTCGGCATGATAGGTATCAATGTCCCGATCCCGGTTCCGATGGCCTACTACTCGTTCGGCGGCTGGAAGGACTCGCTATTCGGCGACAAGCACATCCACGGCCCGGAGGGCGTCTCGTTCTACACCCGCGGCAAGGTCGTCACGTCCCGATGGCCGCACGTGGAACACGCGCACGGCGCAAGCATGCATTTCCCCACCGCGTCCTAGACGCGAGGTGGTGATCTCCCGCCACGCACCACCGACGCCCGCCCCCACGAGCGCCGGCCCCACAAAATCCGGAGGAAGGATATGTTCAAGCACGGGAAACGGGTGGCCTCGGTCCTCTTCGTCGCGGGCGTGCTGCTGGCCGCTGGTGCCTGCAGCAGTTCCGGCGGCAAGAAGGCCGAAGAGGGCACCAGCGGGGTCTCCGCCGGCAAGGCCAGCACCCCCAACATCACGATCGCCATGATCACCCACGCGGCCCCGGGCGACACCTTCTGGGACATCATCCGTAAGGGCGCCAACTCGGCGGCGGCCAAGGACAACGTCACCCTGAAGTACTCGTCGGACCCGGACTCGGGCAAGCAGGCGACGCTGATCCAGTCGGCGATCGACAGCAAGGTCGACGGCATCGCGGTGACCATGCCCGACCCGCCGGCGCTGGTGCCCACGATCAAGAAGGCGATCGCCGCAGGCATCCCGGTCGTGGCGTTCAACGCGGGCATCGGCGCCTACGCCGACTCGGGTGTGCTGTCCTACTTCGGCTCCGACGAGTCACTGGCCGGGCAGGCCGGCGGCAAGCGGGCCGCGGACGACGGATTCAAGCACGTCCTCTGTGTCGTGCAGTTCCAGGGCCAGGTCCAGCTCGAGGCACGCTGCGACGGCGTGAAGTCGACCTTCACCGGCGGCAAGTACGACAAGATCTACGTCAACGGCTCCGACCTGCCGTCCGTGCGCACCACCATCTCGGCCAAGCTCAAGCAGGATCCCAGCATCGACTTCATCGTGACGCTGGGCGCCCCGATCGCCCTGAACGCGATCGACGCCGCCAAGGACGCCGGCAGCAAGGCCAAGGTCGGCACGTTCGACTTCAACCCGCAGATCCCGCCGAAGATCGAGTCCGGTGACCTGCAGTTCGCCATCGACCAGCAGCCCTACCTGCAGGGTTACGAAGCCGTGGACTCGCTGTGGCTGTACAAGGTCAACGGCAACATCCTCGGCGGTGGCAAGCCCACCCTGACCGGCCCGTTCATGGTCGACAAGTCCAACATCGCCATCGTCGGCAAGTTCGCGGCCGGCGGTACCCGCTAGCCCACCGGCCGGGGGACACCACCCCCAGGCGTCCCCCGGCCGGCATCCCCCACTCTCGGAGGTCCTCATGAGCACCACGCTCGAGACCAAACCCGCACCCGGGCCGCGACAGCCCGCGGCCGACGAGCGGCTGGCCGGCCGCTCCTGGCTGTCCCGCCTGCTGAACCGGCCCGAAGTCGGCGCGTTGATGGGCGCGATCGTCATCTACCTCGTCTTCTTCTCCGTCGCCCCGCCCTTCCGCGACCTGTCCTCGCTGTCGTCGGTGCTGTACCTGTCCTCCACGTTCGGCATCCCCGCGGTGGCCGTGGCGCTGCTGATGATCGGCGGCGAGTTCGACCTCTCCGCCGGCGTGGCGGTGACCGCCTCGGCCCTGGTGGCCTCGATGTTCAGCTACCAGTTCACCCTCAACATGTGGGTCGGCGTGCTGGTGTCGCTGGTGGTGGCACTCGTCGTCGGGTTCGTCAACGGCTACCTGGTGGTCAAGACCGGCATCCCGAGCTTCCTGGTCACCCTGGGCACGTTCTTCATGCTGCGGGGCCTCAACCTGGCGATCACGAAGCAGGTGACCGGCAACGTCGGCACCAACGACGTGTCCAGCATCGACGGCTTCAACTCGGCGCAGAAGGTGTTCGCCTCCTCGTTCAACGTCGGCGGGGTCTCCATCCGGATCACCCTGCTGTGGTGGATCCTGTTCGTGATCATCGGCACGTGGATCCTGCTGCGCACCAACATCGGCAACTGGATCTTCGCGGTGGGCGGTTCGGCGCCCAGCTCGCGCGCCGTCGGCGTACCGGTCAACCGGGTGAAGATCGGCCTGTTCATGACGGTCGGCTTCCTGGCCTGGTTCACCGGTATGCACACGTTGTTCCAGAACAACACCGTGCAGTCCGGCATCGGCATCGGCAACGAGTTCATCTACATCGTCGCGGCGGTAGTCGGCGGCTGCCTGCTGACCGGCGGCTACGGCTCGGTCATCGGCGCGGCCATCGGGGCGTTCATCTTCGGCATGGCCCAGCTCGGCATCGTCTACGCCGGCTGGAACCCGGACTGGTTCTACTTCTTCCTCGGCGCGCTGCTGCTCGGCGCGATCCTGCTCAACAACTACGTCCGCAGACGAGCGGAGGCAATGCGATGACGACCACCACCGAAGCGGCGCGGCCCGCGCCGACCGGGACGGAGGAACCGCTGGTCAGGCTGACCGGCGCCGGCAAGAACTACGGCAACATCCTGGCGCTGCGCGGCGTGGACCTCGAGGTCAGCCGGGGCGAGGTGACCTGCGTGCTGGGCGACAACGGTGCCGGCAAGTCCACCCTCATCAAGATCATCGCGGGCCTGCACGCGCACTCGGAGGGAACCTACCAGGTGGAGGGCCGGGAGGTGCACTTCAGCTCGCCGCGGGAGGCCCTCGACCACGGCATCGCCACCGTGTACCAGGACCTCGCCGTCGTACCCCTGATGCCGGTGTGGCGCAACTTCTTCCTCGGCAACGAGGTCAAGAAGGGCCCGGTGATGGACATCGGGTTCATGCGGCGCACCACCAAGCAGGAGCTGCTCGACATGGGCATCGACCTGCGCGACGTCGACCAGCCGATCGGCACGCTGTCCGGCGGCGAGCGGCAGTGCGTGGCGATCTCCCGGGCGGTCTACTTCGGCGCGAAGGTGCTGATCCTCGACGAGCCCACCGCGGCGCTCGGCGTCAAGCAGTCCGGCGTCGTGCTGCGCTACATCATCCAGGCCCGCGAACGCGGACTCGGGGTCATCTTCATCACCCACAACCCGCACCACGCGTACCCGGTGGGTGACCGCTTCCTGCTGCTCAAGCGGGGCCAGAGCCTCGGCTACTACCGCAAGAACGAGATCACCCGCGACGAGCTGACCGCCCTGATGGCCGGCGGCGCGGAACTCGAGGAGCTCAGCCACGAGCTGTCCCAAGCCGGTGCCGGCTCGGCGGCGGCCGCCAAGATCCTCGAAAGCGAAGTGCACGAGCTGGGCATCGACCGCGTCACGACGGGGGACAACCCGTGACCGCTCCCCGGCTGCGACTCGGCAGCTGTCCCGACTCGTGGGGGGTCTGGTTCGCCGACGACCCGCGGCAGACCCCCTGGCAGCGTTTCCTCGACGAGCTCGCCGAGGTCGGCTACGAGTGGCTGGAACTCGGCCCGTACGGCTACCTGCCCACCGACCCGGCACGGCTCGGTGACGAACTGGCGCGGCGCGGGCTGCACGTATCGGGCGGCACCATGCACGGCTACAGTGGCCTGCACCGCGCCGGGGACTTCCCGGAGATCCTGGCCCGTACCCGGCTGGTGGCCGCCCTGACCGCCGCCCTCGGGGCCACGGACCTCGTGTTCGTGCCCGTGCCCGGGTTCCGCGACGACGCCACAGGCGCCTACCTGGAACCCGGCACGCTGGACGACGACGGCTGGAAGACGCTCGTCCGCAGCACCAACGACCTGGGCCGCGCGCTGGCCGAGGAGTACGGTCTGCGGCTCCAGTTCCACCACCACGCGGACAGCTACGTGGAGACCCGGCCGCAGATCGACCGGCTGCTGGCGGAGACCGACCCGGGATTCGTCTCGCTCTGCCTGGACACCGGCCACCTGGCGTACGGCGGCGGCGACGCGGCCGCCCTCATCGCCGAGCACCCCGACCGGGTCGGCTACCTCCACATCAAGCAGATGGACCCGGACATCGTCGCCCGGGCCCGCCGCGAGGACATGGCCTTCGGGCAGGCCGTCGCGCTGGGGGTCAGCTGCGAACCGCCGGCGGGCATCCCGGACGTCCCCTCGGTGGTCCGGGCGCTGACCGAGCGGGGCCGGGACACCTTCGTGATCGTCGAACAGGACATGTACCCGGTGGACTTCGACGTACCCAAGCCGGTCGCCGCGCGGACGCGGGCGTACCTGCGCTCCTGCGGCATCGGCACTCCTACCGAGGACGGGAAACGATGATCCGGGTGGGTGTGATCGGCACCGGGATGATCGGCCGGGACCACATCCGGCGGATGACGACGGTACTGAGCGGAGTCCGGGTCTCGGCCGTCACGGACGTGGACGCGGGCGCCGCCCGCCAGGTCGCGGAGGGCATCGGTGCCGCCGTGCACCCGTCCGGTGAGGACCTCATCGCCGACGACGCGGTCGACGCGGTGGTGGTCTGCTCCTGGGGGCCCACCCACGAGCAGTACGTCCTCGCCTCGATCGCCGCCGGCAAACCGGTGTTCTGCGAGAAGCCGTTGGCGACCACGCAGGACGCCTGCCTGCGGATCGTGGACGCCGAGGTCGCCCGTGGCGGCCGGCTGGTCCAGGTGGGCTACATGCGCCGGTACGACGCGGCTTACCGGGCGCTCAAACGGGTTGTCGACTCCGGCGACCTCGGCACGCCGCTGATGATGCACTGTGCGCACCGCAACCCCAGCGTGCCCGCGCACTACGAGAAGGAAATGGCGATCACCGACACCGCGGTCCACGAGATCGACATGGTGCGCTGGATGTTCGGCGAGGAGATCGCGGCCGTCCGGGTGCTGATCCCGAGGCAGAGCCGGAACGGCGGCCCGCTGCAGGACCCGCTGTTCCTGATCCTCGAGATGGCGAACGGGGCGCTGGTCGACGTGGAGATCAGCGTGAACATCCGGTACGGCTACGACATCCGCGGCGAGGTGGTGGGCGAGGACGGCACCGCGGCGCTGGGCGAGATCAGCCCGGTCACCGTCCGGCGGGCGAACCAGGTGGCCACGCCGGTGCCGGTGGACTGGCGGGAACGGTTCATCGCGGCGTACGACACCGAGTTCCAGGAGTGGATCGACGCGGTCGCGGCCGGCGGTCCGCCGCAGGGGCCGAGCGCCTGGGACGGGTACGCCGCCGCGGCGGTGTCCGACGCGGGCGTCGAGGCGCTGCAGACCGGGCAGCGGGTCGGGGTCTCGCTTGTCGAACGTCCGAAGCTCTACCACGCGGAGGGATGACCGTGAAGATCGCTCTCGACCCGTACATGCTGCGCCACGTGCCGCTGCTGGAGCTGCCGCGGCTGGTCGCGGACCTGGGCTACCGGCACATCGAGCTGTCCCCGCGCGACGACTTCATGCCGTTCTTCCTGCACCCGCGGGCCGACAAGGGCACCATCGCGGCGTTCCGGCGCGAGCTGGCCGCCGCCGAGGTGGAGGTCTCCTCGGTGCTCCCGCTGTACCGGTGGTCCGGGCCGGACGAGGACGCCCGGCTGGCCGCCGTGCGGTACTGGAGGCGGGCCATCGAGATCACCGTCGAGCTCGGCGTGAACGTCATGAACTCCGAGTTCAACGGACGGCCGGAGAAGGCCGCGGAAAGCGAGGCGCAGTTCTGGCGATCCATGGAGGAGCTGCTGCCGGTCTTCGAGCGCGAGGGCGTACGCCTGGTGCTGGAGCCGCATCCGGACGACTTCATCGAGGACGGTGCCGCGGCCGTGGACATGATCCGTGGCATCAACAGTGACCTGGTCACGTTCCTGTACTGCGCGCCGCACACCTTCCACCAGGGCGGTGACCTGGCCGCGATCATGAAGTACGCCGGGCCGCTGCTGACCCAGCTGCACCTCGCCGACTCGTTCGACCACCGGGCGTCGTCCGGGCTGCGCTACATCGTCAACCCGCCCGGCTCGCCCGCGCGGATCCACCAGCACCTGGACATCGGCCAGGGCGAGGTGGACTGGGACCTGTTCTTCCGGACGCTCGCCGAGGTTCATTTCGACGGCATCGCCACGGTCTGTGTGTTCGCCTGGGAGGAGCGGGCCGAGGAGAGCGCGCGCGTCAACCTGGCCCGCGTCAACGAGTACGTCGCGAAGTACTCGTCCTGAATATCCGCCAGGCCGCGCGGAAAGCTAACGGGGCAGCCGTACCCGGACAACGGTTTCGCCCGGGCGTGACGTGATGCCGATGTCGCCGCCGTGCCGTTCGACGACGATGCGCCGCGCCAGGTCGAGACCCAGTCCGGCGCCCTCCCCGACGGCCTTGGTCGTGTAGAACGGCTCGAACGCGTGCGCCTGAACCTCCGGCGCCATGCCCGGGCCGGTGTCCGCGATCTCGACCACCACCCCGTCGTCGGCCGCGCGGGTGGACACCCGCAGCGTCCCGGAGCCGCCCATGGCGTCGAGCGCGTTGTCGATCAGGCCGGTCCACACCTGGTGGAGCTCGCCCGGCATCGCCTCGATCCGCGGTACACCGGGCCCGTAGTCGCGGACCACGACGGTGTCGCGCAGCCGAGATGCGAGCATCACCAGCGTGCTGTCCAGCCCGTCGGTGACGTCCACGGTCTGCGTCGACGCCCGGTCCAGCTGCGCGTACGTCTTGAACGCACCGACCAGCTCGGAGATGCGCCCGGTCGACTCCTTCACCTCGGCCAGCAGGGCGTCCGCCGCCAACGCGTTCGCGACCCATTCCAGGCCCGGTTCGAGCAGGTCGTCGCCCAGCAGGCCGGCCACCCGTTCACACCAGGCGACGTCGAACCCGGCCGCGGCCAGCGACGGCGCGATCAGCCAGTCGTGCTCGACGCCGTGGTCGGCCAGCCAGTCGGCGAGGGTGTCCTCAAGATCCGCGACGGCCAGCGGGCTCATGCGTGTCGACGGCGGCCGGATCTCGGTACGCAGCGTGTCGAGCGCGACGAGCTGATCGGCCGAGATCGCCTTCTCGGACAGTTTCCGCAGCGCCGCGAGCAGGGCGGCGTTCGTGTCGGCGAGCAGGTCGACGTCCCGGGTCGCCGCGGACGCCGGATTGTTGATCTCGTGCGCGAAGCCCGCCGCGACCCGGCCCAGCGCCACCAGCGCCTCGCGCTGCCGGGCGATGGACTCGATGGCCCGGACCGTCTGGGTCTGGCCCCGCAGGAAATGCACGCCGAGCGGGAACCAGGCGTCCGCGCGTTCGCGCAGCTTGTCCGCCGGCACGCGGAGGATCCGCCCGGGCGCCGTGCCCCGGCCGGTGGCCAGGTAGACGCCGTGCGGGTCCCAGGCCCGGAAGCCGCCGGCCCACCGGCCGGGCACGTCCATCGTGGCCACCGAGGTCTCCTCGTGCCCGACCCGGCGCGTCAGCCTGACGGTCCCGGCCAGCAGCACCCACCAGTGGTCGGCCGGGCGCCCTTCGTGGAACAGTTCGTCGCCCGGTTCGAAGGACACCACCTCGCCGATCGCCAGCAGCTCGCCCAGCTGGTCGTCGCTCAGCCCGTCGAATAGCGCGATCGGGCGCAGGTCGGTGAGGTCCACCGGACCATGGTGCGCCCGCGACCGCGCGCCGCGGGCCGGAATCGGCCGGGCGGCCACCCCGGTGTGGCCGTGGTGGCCGCGCGGGTGGCCGTGGTGGCCGCGCGCGGTGGCCGTGGTGGCCGCGCGCGGGGGGCCGCCCGGCCGGTGCGCCCGCCCACCGGTATGGCCGCGGGCTGGTGCGTATTGGCAAGGAGAGCCGCTCTGCTCGCCCATCTGCACCGGCATCAGATCCCGGCTCGCCGGGCCGCCTCGAGCAGGTTCTCGGCGGCCTGGCGCAGGCCCTCGACCTGGTCCAGCTCGGTGTCCTCGTGCTCGATGTTGACCGCCATGTCCGGGTCGACGTCGTGCAGCGCCCGCAGGAACGGCACCCAGAACTCGTCCACGCCGTGCCCGCGGCCGACCGCCACGAACTGCCACGACGGCCCTTGCGGCCACCGGTTGAGGGTGTTGTCGCCGCCGAGGTTGAGCGGGTCCGCGTCGGCCGGCGTACGGGTGAACCGGTCGTCCAGCACGCCGTGCAGCTTGACGTTGTCGGGGTTGATCCGGGTGTCCTTGGCGGCCGCGTGGAACACCAGGTCGCCGAGGTACCCGACCGCCGCGACCGGGTCGATGCCCTGCCAGAACAGGTGTGACGGGTCCATCTCCGCGCCGACGTGGGTGCCGTTGATCTGCTCCACCAGGCGGCGCAGCGTGGCCGGGTTGAACACCAGGTTGTGCGGGTGCATCTCGATCGCGATCTTGACGTCGGCGGCGGCCGCGCGGGCCTGGACGTCCCTCCAGAACGGGATCGCCACCTCGGTCCACTGGTAGTCGAGGATGTCGAGGTACTGGCTGTCCCAGGGGTTGACCACCCAGTTGGCCACCCGGCCGCCGGGCTCGCCGGCGGGCAGGCCGGACATCGTGACCACCCGCTGAACGCCCAGGGCGGCGGCGACATCGATCGTCCGGTGCAG
>Ga0081539_10007056_pt1 | contig 10389 bp, 9 predicted proteins | sample TabmetS4T2R2_FD_71023 | JGI IMG/M metagenome (GOLD analysis project Ga0081539, IMG submission 71023) | Tabebuia heterophylla rhizosphere microbial communities from the University of Puerto Rico - S4T2R2 | ecosystem: Host-associated > Plants > Roots > Rhizosphere ... | reverse complement strand
ACCGCGAGCGTCTCGAGGATCTCGCGGCGCAGGTAGGCCTCGGTCTCGGCGAGCGGGTTCTCGACGCGGACGTAGCCGCTCTCGGCGCCGCTCACGAATGGCAGCGCGCGCGTCTCGTGGAGGCCGAGGGCGACGAGCTCCTCGCGCAGCCGGTCGGCCTGGTGCCACTCCGGGGCATCGGGCACGCTCGACGGACGGACGGGGGCGATTTCCGCCGGGATCGTGTCGTAGCCGTGAAGGCGCGCCACCTCTTCGACGAGGTCGATCTCCGACGTGACGTCGCCACGCCAGCTCGGCACGACGACGCCGAGCTCCTGCTGGCCCGACAGCATCTCCGTTCCCGGCGCGGTCTGGATGTGAAAGCCGGCGCCCCGGAGCAGGCGGGCGATCGCGTCGGCGCCGATGCGCTCGCCGAGCACCCGGCGCACACGGTCGACTCGCAGCGTGACCGCGACGTGCGGCCGCGGCGCGGGGTAGAGATCGAGCGGCAGGCCTTCGACGCGCCCGCCGGCGAGCGACTGGACGAGCTGGAGGACCCGTGTCAGCGCGACGGGCGGCAGCTCGGGGTCGACGCCGCGCTCGAACCGGTAGCTGGCATCGGTCGAGAGGCCTAACGCGCGTCGTGAGGCGCGCGTGCGCGTGGGGTCGAAGGTCGCGACCTCGATGAACAGATCGGTCGTCGCGTCACCGACCTCGCTCTCGCGGCCGCCCATCACGCCGGCGACGGCCTGCGCGCGCTCCGCGTCGGCGATGACGACGATCCGCTCGTCGAGGGCCCGCGCCACCCCGTCGAGCGTCACGAGCGTCTCGCCCGCGCGCGCGGCGCGGACGACGACGCGCGGGCCTGCGAGCTTCGCGAGGTCGAAGGCGTGGATCGGCTGGCCCAGCTCGTGGAGGACGTAGTTCGTGGCATCGACGACGTTGTTGATCGAGCGCGCGCCGACCGCGTGGAGACGCGCGACGAGCCAGTCGGGGCTGGGCGCGACCTTCACGCCGCGCACGACCGCGCCCATGTAGCGCGGCGCGAGCGCCGCGCTCTCGACGACGACCTCGGCCGGTCCGGCGTGTCCGCTCGAGGACCGTCGTTCGATGTGGGGGATCGACGACGGCGCGCCGGGGATCGGCGGCAGCACGAGGGGTTTTGCCAGCGCCGCGGCGAGCTCGCGGGCGACCCCGAGGTGCGAGAGGAGGTCGGGGCGGTTCGCGCCGACGTCGAGCACGAGGCGCACGTCGCCGGCGGCGACTGCCTCGAGGAAGGGCGTTCCCGGCTTGGCCGCGACGTCGAGCTCGAGGATCCCTTCGCGATTCTCGCCGAGCCTGAGCTCGCGCGCCGAGCAGAGCATGCCGTTGGAGACCTGGCCGCGGATCTTCCGGCGCTCGATCCTGAGGCCCTCCGGCATCACGGTGCCGACGGGCGCGAAGGGATAGAGCTTCCCCGCCTCGACGTTAGGCGCGCCGCAGACGACGTCGAGCAGCTCGCCGCCGCCGGCGTCGACCTGCGTCACCCAGAGATGGTCGGAGTCGGGATGGCGGGCGGCCGCGACGACCCGGGCGACGACGATCGGTGCGAGGTCCGCGCGCAGCGGGACGAGCTCGTCCACCGTCACGACGCGCGAGGTGAGCAGGTCGCGGAGCTGCGCCGGGGAGAGGTCGTGCGCGACGAGCGTCTTCAGCCAGGCGTGCGAGACGTTCATCGGGCGAACTGCTCGAGAAAGCGAACATCCGAATCGTAGAGCAGCCGGATGTTCGGGAGGCGATAGCGGTTGACGGCGACGCGGGCGGGCCCCATCCCGAACGCCCACCCGGTGTAGCGCTCGGCGTCGAGGCCGGCGCTCTCGAGGACGCGGGGATGGACCATGCCGCAGCCGAGGATCTCGACCCAGCCGGTCTGCTTGCAGACGGCGCAGCCGGTGCCGCCGCAGACCTGGCAGGCGATGTCGAGCTCCGCGGAGGGCTCGGTGAACGGGAAGTAGCTCGGGCGGAAGCGGGTCTTCGCCGCCCCGAAGAAGCGCGTCGCGAAGCGCGTCAGCGTCGCCTTGAGGTCGGCGAACGTGACGTTCTCGTCGACGGCGAGCCCCTCGAGCTGCGCGAACATCGGAGCGTGCGAGGGATCGAAGACGTCGCGGCGGTAGACGTTTCCCGGGACGAGGATGCGCACCGGCGGCGGGTGCCGCTGGAGGGCGCGCACCTGCACCGGCGAGGTGTGGGTGCGCAGGAGCGCGCCCTCGCCGAGGTAGAGCGTGTCGTGCGCGTCCATCGCGGGATGGTCGGGCGGGAAGTTGAGCGCGCCGAAGTTGTACCACTCGTGCTCGGCCTCGGGACCGAGGGCGACGGTGAAACCGAGCTCGCGGAAGATGGCGACGATCTCGTCGATGACGAGCGTGACCGGGTGGCGGGATCCCCGCCACTGCCGGCGCGCGGGCATGGTCGGATCGATGCGCGGTCCCGCCGCGCGCGGGGCGAGCGCGCCCTTGCGCGCCTCGAGCGCGCTCTCGAGGGCGCCCTTGACGCGGTTGACCTCGGCGCCGGCGACGCGCCGGTCGTCGCTGCCCAACGCCGGAAGCGCCTTCATCACGTCGTTGAGGCGCCCGCTCTTGCGGCCGAGCAGGCCCGCGCGCACCGACTCGAGGGCCGGGGCGTCGCCGGCGCGCTCGATCTCGGCGAGGCCGTCCTGCTCGAGCTGGCGGGCGATGGCGAGGAGCTCGTCGAGGGTCACGAAGGGGTCGCGGAGTGGATCGTCAGGCAGCGAAGCGGGCGGCGGCGGCCACGACCGGAGTCGCGCCGCCGCCGCCCGTGGACCGTCACGCGCGGCGCGCGGCCGCTCGCGGAGCCTTACGCCGCGGTCAGCGCCGAGCGCGCCTTGTCGGCGAGCGCCGTAAACGACTGCGGATCGCGGACGGCCATGTCCGCGAGGATCTTGCGGTCGATCTCGATCCCCGCCTTGCGCAACCCGCTGATGAGCGACGAATACGTCATGTCGTTCTGGTGCGCCGCGGCATTGATGCGGACGATCCAGAGCCGGCGGAAATCGCGCTTCTTGTTCTTGCGGTCGCGGTAGGCGTAGCGCCATCCGCGCTCCACGGTCTCCTTGGCCGGCTTCCACAGCTTGCTCCGGGCGCCGAACGCGCCTCGAGCGGCCTTCATGATCTGCTTCTTGCGCTTGAGGCGCGCGACGTTCGAACGGACGCGAGGCATGGTGTGCTCCTACTTCACGAGGAGAAGGCGCTTGACGTGCTTGATCTCACCGTTGGTGCCGAGCTCGGCGTCCTGACGAAGACGCCGCTTCCGCTTCGACGTCTTCTTGGTGAGGATGTGGCTCTTGTACGCCTTGAAGCGGCGCACCTTGCCCGAGCCGCTGACCTTGAAGCGCTTCGCCGCGCCCTTGTGTGTTTTCATCTTCATAGAACCCGCCTCATTTCGGCGTGAGAATCATCGTCATGGACTTCCCTTCGAGCCGCCCCGCGCTCTCGATCTTGCCGATGTCGGCGAGGTCGGTGGCCACGCGGTCGAGCACCGCCTGACCCAGCTCGGGGTGCGCGACCTGCCGGCCGCGGAACATCATCGTGACCTTGACCTTGTTCCGCTCCTCGAGGAAGCGCCGCGCGTGGCGGGTCTTCGTCTCGTAGTCGTGGTCGTCGATCCCGGGACGGTATTTCACTTCCTTCAACTCGATGACGTGCTGCTTCTTCTTCGCGAGCCGCGCCTGCTTCGCCATCTCGAACTTGTACTTCCCGTAGTCCATGATGCGAACCACGGGCGGCCGCGCGGTCGCCGCCACTTCCACCAGATCCAGTCCCTGATCCTCCGCCATGCGAAGCGCGGCATCGACCTCCATGATGCCGAGCTGGCTGCCGTCCGCGCCGATCACGCGTACTGGAGAGATGCGGATCTGTCGGTTGACGCGAACGCGCTTCGTGGTGTCCTGAATAGGCAGTGCCCTCGGGGAGGAAAAAAAACGCGGACCCCTCTGGAGTCCGCGAACGACACTCGCCTCCCCCCGGTGGGAAGGCCGCGTTGGACGTCGACTCCTGCAGCACGCCTCGCACGAGTGCGAGGGCCAGAGGGTGAGGCCCGGCTTGCGTCGGACCTGCTTAGCTCGTTGTCGGATGAAAACTTAGGTCGTTCCGGAGTGAGGGTCAAGGGCGTGTGCCTTCCCGTCCCAGCTCACCCGTCCCCAGGCGACCGTGGCGTCGTGCTCGAAGACGAGCAGCCAGTGCTCCGTGGCCGCCCGCCCGAGGAGGCTTCGCTTGCTCTCGAGAGTCACGAGCGGCTCGACGTCGTAGCCCATGATCCAGGGCAGCGGCAGGTGCGCGGACGTCGGCACGACGTCGCCGAGGTAGCAGGCGACCTCGCCCTCCGACTCGACGAGGATCGACTGGTGGTGCGGCGTGTGGCCGGGGGTGCGAAGGGTCCGGATGCCGGCGACGACGTCGCGGTCGCCTTCGATCAGATCCAGCCGCCCCGCGGCACGAACCGACTCCCAGTTCCCGGGGAAGTAGCTCGCCGCCGTACGCTCGTTGGTGCGCGTCGAGTACTCGTACTCCCCGCGCTGGACGACGTAGCGCGCGCGCGGGAAGCTCGGCTTCACCGTGCCGTCGGTGTCGCGCCAGGTGTTGCCGCCGGCGTGGTCGAAGTGGAGATGCGTGTTGACGACGACGGCGACATCCTCGGGGCGCGCGCCGAGCTGCGCGAGCCCGTCCTCGAGCGCCGTGCGCCCATTCGCGCCCGCGTTCTCGATGCCGTAGATGTCGTGAAACCTCGCCGTCTCCTTGTTCCCGGCCCCGGTATCGAAGAGGACGAGCCCCGACGGGTGCTCGACGAGCAGGCAGCGCATGCCTAACGCGATGCGGTTGCGGTCGTCGGCCGGGATCCGCCGCTCCCAGAGCGGCTTGGGCACGACGCCGAACATCGCCCCCCCATCGAGCCGCTGCCCGCCGGCCTGGATGGCGTGGACGGTCAGCGAGCCGACCTTCCTCGTTTGTACGAGCGGCGCTGGTGGGGCCATTCGCTCTTAGCTTTTAGCTGTTCAAGCAGTACTGTCTTTCACGACCGACGTCGGCATCGCGGGCGGGCGCCGCCGGGACTTCCGCCGCTGCCTGCGCGTGCCGACGAGCGCCTCGAGCTGCGGCCAGTGCGTGCAGCCGTCGCCGCGGGCGGCCGTGAGCATCCGGATCAGGCAGTGCGCCGTCGCGACCGCGTCGCCGGCGGCGCGGTGGCGCTCGGCGATCTCGACGCCGTAGAAGTTGCAGACCCAGTCGAGCGAGCGCCGCCGCAGCTGCGGCAACACCGCGCGCGCCAGCTTCACCGTACAGAGCCGCCGTCCCTCGATACGGCGCCCGCTCGCACGCGCGACCTCGGCGCTGACGAACTTCCAGTCGAACGTCGCGTTGTGCGCGACGAAGACCGCGCCGTCGAGGCGTGCAAGCACCTCGTCGCAGACGTCGGCGAAGCGCGGCGCGTCCCTGACCATGTCCCAGGTGATCCGCGTCAGCGCCGTGATGAAGGGCGGGATCGAACGCTCGGGGTTGACGAGGGTGCTGAACACGTCCCGCACCGCCCCGCGCTCGACTCGCACCGCCGCGATCTCGGTGATGCGGTCACCGCGCTGGGGACTCGAGCCCGTCGTCTCGACGTCGACGACCACGAAGGACAGGTCGTCGAGCGCCTCGCTGTCGCGCTCCGGCATCGCGTAGGCGAGCGTCGTCGAGGCTTCGGCCACCCGGGTCGACGGTACCCGAGGGCTCGGCGGCGCGAGCCGCCACAGGCCCTCGTGGTCACGCACGAATTCGGGGCGCCCGGCAAACAGCGCCGCCGCCATGTGTTCGGCGATGGCGCCCGGGACCGCGGGGAGCTGACACACCGCCGCGATCAGCGCCGACGCCGCAGCCGGTCCCGCGGCGAGAAAGTCCGCCGCGCGCGTGGCGAGCAGGGTCTGCGCCGGGTGCGAGGTGAAGCCGCTCGCCATCAGCGCCAGGGATCGTCGCGGAGGAGAGGACAGGTCATGCAGCGTGGCCCGCCACCGGCGCGAACGAGCTCCGATCCCTCGAAGGTGATCACCGCGCGCTCGTCCTCCGCGATGCGCTCCTCGCCCGTGAGGAAGCCCGTCGCGTCGATCATGCGAAAGCCCATCTTCGACATCTCGGTCAGCGTCACCTCCGAGCGGTGATACGAGAGAACGAGCCCCGGCCTCATCGCGACGAAGTTGCAGGCGGAGGCCCACTGCTCGCGCTCCTGGTGGATGCGCCGGTCGCCGCCGCAGAAGATCGGCTCCATCGGCAGGTCCACCGACTGGAGGGCAGCAAAGATGTTCGGCAGCTCGCCGACGTGGTGCTCTCCCTTGCGGCGGTGGAGAATCCGCAGCCGCTCCGGTCCGACGAAGTGCGGGGGGAAGATGACGCACAGCTCACGGTCCACCTGCGTGAAGATCATGTCGAGGTGGATCGCGGTGTTCTCCTTCGGCATGACGACGACGATGACGTCGCACACCGGCGTGTGCTCGAAGAGCAGGTCGGTGAGCGTGTCGATCGCCGCGGGGCTCGACCGCTCGCTGAACCCGATCACGACGAGGTCGCGGCGGAGGGTGTGGACGTCGCCCCCCTCGAGGGTGTAGTTGAGCCGACGCTCGATCGACCCGTCGTAGAGAATGCCCCTGTTGCGGAGCGTCGGGTGGGCGAGGAAGATCGCTTTCATGATCAGCTCCTCGGACCACCGGATGCCGTAGCGCATCGACCCGATCAGCACGTGGTCGTTGCAGACCATCGCGACGTCGCGGGTGAAGAAGAGGTTGGGGAGCGCCGGGAGCACATAACCGCGCTCGTTGAGCGCCTTCGCGAGCGGACCCGCCTCCTCCTCCCGCCCCTCGATGAGCATCCGCACGAGCGCCTCGGCGGGGAGATCGGCAATCTCGCGCGCGAGCGGCTCGGAGGGGACGATGTCCATCGTCTCGCGGACGAGGAGGTCTCGCACGTCGCGATTGGCCAGCACTTCGGCGAGGAGCGCCGGCACCTCGTGCACCTGAGCGAAGCGCTCCAGGATCGCGACGAACCGGCGATGCTCGCGGCGCGCCTCCTCGTGGTCGATGATGTCGTCGTAGAGGTAGTCCTCGCGCGTGGACGGAGTCACGGCGAGAAGCTCCGGGCCCGGGGTATGGACCAGGACGGTGCGCAGGCGGCCGATCTCGGAGCTGACGTGCACGGGCATGGGCTGACAACATACCGGGATTCGTTCGGTCTGTGCAGTGCGGCGCTGGACTCTCCGCGAGCGACGCCGCTAACTTGTGAACGAATTCACAAGCGCTCCCGGCCGTGAAACGCATCGCTGAGTCGACGGTTCGACGACTCTCCCTGTACCTCCGCTTTCTCGAGGATTTCGAGCAGCGCGGGCTCGAGACGATCTCGAGCGACGAGCTCGCACGGCGCGGCGGGACCACGTCGGCGCAGGTCCGGAAGGACCTCTCCTTCTTCGGATCGTTCGGGAAGCGGGGGCTCGGCTACTCGGTGCCCGAGCTGTCGCGTCAGATCCGCGAGATCATGGGCCTCGGTCGCCAGTGGCGCGTCGTCATCGTCGGCGCCGGCAAGATCGGCGCGGCACTCGCGCAGTACCGCGGCTTCGCCCAGCGCGGATTCCAGATCGTCGCCGTCTATGACAGCAGCGCCGAGAAGATCGGCCGCCCGTGGGACGGCCACACGATCCGCGACATTCGCGACCTCGACCGCGACGCGCCGCGCGAGCGGATCGACATCGCGGTCCTGACGGTCCCCGCCGACGCGGCCCAGGCCACGCTCGACCGGATCGTCAAAGCCGGGATCAAGGCCGTCCTCAACTTCGCCCCCGTCCAGCTCCAGGCCCCGCCCGATGTCACCGTGAAGACGGTCAACATGGCGATGGAGCTCGAGTCGTTGTCTTTCGCGCTCACGAACCGCGATTGACGAGGCCCCACAGTGCCGCGGTCAACGACCGACACAGAGGCAGGGAGCGCACCGAGGTTGCACAGAGCTCGCGCGGGGCGACTCCCTATGCACGCTCTTCGACATACAAGGACTGCGAACGGCTTTGGGGGGTGTAGGGTGAATGAATCTCACCGTGCACCCCCGAAGATCGGTTGAGCCTATGATGCGTCAGGAACTGCGCAGTGGACCTATGCTCTGTGCAACCTCGGTGGCTTCTGTGGCTCTGTGTCGGTCGTTCAGCGGCCTGACACCGCCCGCCAGACGGTAACGAGCTCGTTCACGCTGAGGGTCTCGACGCGGCGCTCGGGGTCGACGCCGGCGCTGGCGAGGACGGCGTCGGCGGCGGCGGCGGCGAAGTCGTGGAGGGTGCGGAGCACGCGGCGCATCTGCTTGCGGCGGAGGCCGAAGGCGGCGATGACGAACTCGCGGAACGGGTCCTCCTCGGTTTCGGCGACTGCCGGCGCATCGCGCGGGGTGACCACGAGCACCGCCGACTCCACCTTCGGCGGCGGGCTGAAGGCACCGGCGGCGACGCGAAAGGCGATGCGCGGCTCGGCCACCGCCTGCACGTTCGCGCTCAACGCGCCGTAGGCGTCGCTCCCCGGCGCGGCGACGACGCGCTCGGCGACCTCGCGTTGGACGAGGAACACGGCGCGGCGCGGCCGCGGGCGGCGCAGCGCGTGGAAGAGGATCGGGGTCGTGATGTAGTAGGGAACGTTGCCGGCGAGGAGGAACTCGTCGATGCCGGCGAGCTCCGCGATCGGGTTGTCGAGGACGTCGCCCTCGACTACCGTGAGCGCGCGCCGCGCAAAGCGGACGCGCAGGTGGGCGACGAGATCGCGGTCGATTTCGACGGCGACGACGCGTCCCGCTGCGTCGAGGAGGTGCGTGGTGAGCGCCCCGCGCCCGGGCCCGATCTCGACGACCGTGTCGTCCGGCGACGGCTCGAGGGCGGCGGCGATGCGGGCGAGGATCCGCGGATCGGTCAGGAAGTGCTGCCCGAGCCGCTTGCGCGGCCGCGGAAGCTCGCGCACCACGTCGCCTGCCTAACGCAGGAGCACGAGCGTCAGGTCGTCGCGGCGCGGCGAGTCGCCCATGTGATGGCGGAGCAGGTCGAAGACGCGCTCGAGAATCGCCCCTGGGTCTTCGGCGCGGTGAGCCGCGACGGTCTCGAGCACCGCCTGTTCGCCAAGGCGCTCGTCGTTGCGTCCGCGCGCGTCGGTGATGCCGTCCGTGAAGAGCACGAGCAGATCGACGCCGGGGTTCCATGGGCAGTCGCGGACCGCCGGAGCGTCGGACACCATCCCCAGCGGCGGGTCGAGCGCGGGGAGCCGGTCGATCGTCCCGCCGCCGCTGACGATGAAGGCGTGGGGATGGCCGGTGTTCGAGTAGCGGAGCTTCCGGGCGCGGGGATCGATGACGCCGTAGAAGGCCGAGATGTACATCTCGGTCGTCTCGAGCTCGCCTTTCACCGACTCGAGCAGCATCTCGAGCGTGAGGCCGGGGTCGTAGGTCCCCTGCGCGTGGATGGCGCTCGCGCTCATCGTCAGCGCCATGATCAGCGCCGCGCGGTAGCCGTGGCCGGAGACGTCGCCGATCATCACGCCGGCCCGCCCCTCGCCGAGGCGGAACAGGTTGTAGAAATCGCCGCCGACGCTCTCCGCCGGCACGACGCGCGCCGCGACCTTCGCATCGGGCGCGACGACCTCGGCACGAGGCAGGAGGCGCATCTGCAGGTCGTGCGCGAGCTGCATCTCCTGCACGAGCTTCTGCTGGTTGAGCGATGCGCGGACGAGTCGGGCGTTCTGGATCGCCGTCCCGATCTGGGTCGCGATCGCAGCCATCAGCTTCTGGTCGCCGGCTGTGAACGGCTGGTTGCCAGCGCGGCCCGACAGGTTCACGACGCCGAGCGGCTCGCTCCCACCCGCGGGCGAGGTCCACATGATCGGCACCGACATCATCGCGCCGCGCCGGTAGGGTCGCTCCGCCTCGCAGATCATCTCGTCCTCTTCCACGATGCGGAGGTGCTGCTCGCGAAAGACCCGCGCCGACACCGAGCACTCGTCGTCGACGGCGATCGGGGGCGCGTCGGCCGCGACGACGCCCAGCGCCGCCACCACCTGCAGGGTGTCGGTGACGCGGTCGTGGACGAGGATCGAGGCACGACGCGCGCCGACCGTGGCCGATACCTCCTCGAGGATCGTCGCCGCGGTCTCCTCGAGCGTGACGGCGCGGCCGAGGATCTCGCTGATCGTGTAGAGGAGGTTGATCTCCTCGTAGCGCTCCGCGAGCTCGGCGGCCGCGTGCTCGACCTCCATCGCCGACTGCAGGTACTGGGTGACGACGGGGAGGAGGAAGCGCCGGTAGGCGTCGAGCTCCGGCGTCCCGCCGCCGACGCAGGGGCCGATGGCGAGCCAGGCGTTGCGGGGCCCGTGGATCG
>Ga0081539_10007055_pt1 | contig 10390 bp, 12 predicted proteins | sample TabmetS4T2R2_FD_71023 | JGI IMG/M metagenome (GOLD analysis project Ga0081539, IMG submission 71023) | Tabebuia heterophylla rhizosphere microbial communities from the University of Puerto Rico - S4T2R2 | ecosystem: Host-associated > Plants > Roots > Rhizosphere ... | reverse complement strand
GCCGGAGGCCATTTGCCCGCGCTTCTGCAAAGGCTGGATGACTGTTTATGTGTGCTATTGTGAAATATTGCCAGCTTCTGTGGACGAGGGGGAATGTGCTTGGGCCCACAGTCGGAGTGGATCCAACCGGCATAATATGAACGCTCGCCTACGAGGGAGGGAGCGGATGGCCCTGTTTATCGCGACGCCGTTGAAGCCGGCGGAACGGGCGGCGATCCAGGCGGGAGAGGCATGGCACTTCAGCAAGGCGCGCCCCGACCAGGTCGTAGTCTCCAGGCTTCCAGGCGGCGGCCCTGATGCGCCGAACGCCCGCATCCACCTGACGGCGCCCTCGGGATGGCAGCTCGATTTCTGGAAGTTCATCCGCGACGCCACGGTCTGGGACCCGCAGACCTTTGCGTCGGCCGAACGTGGCAAGTACCTCTACTTCTTTCTCGGCGAGCCCGGGACCTGGACGCGGCGCATGAACGTGCAGAAGGCCCCGCTCACAGTCCGCATTCGCGGCGCCGACATGCTGCTGGCCGTTCCCTCCGGCCGCCTGTTCTACCGATCGGCGGACAAGGTGATCGTGGTGCGCGGCGACTATGAGGGACCGGCGATGCTGGACCCGCCGCCACCCTGATCCGAACGGGAAGCCACTCAACCTTCTCCGAGGTGACTTGCGGAGTGATTGGACTGCTGGTCCTTCGCCAGGACGGCACGCTCGCTCGGCGTGAGTACGCGCGGCACGAAGAGTGGGGCGTTCGTATGCTCGTCGAAGAATGGGGTCGGCCGGCCGAGCCCTCGCAACCACCAGCCGAGAATCCTAGATGCGCGCGAGACGAAGAGGCTGGCCGAGGGCGGACCGGGCGCGTCCGGCGGGAGCGGGCCGATGGCGGAACGCTCGTAGATTCGGCAAAGCGGCGCGCCCAGCACCTCATCGCGGGAACGGCCATCAGCGTCGTGGCCCATGAAGGAATGTATGAGGCCGACAACCGGAAAGCCGGGACCGGCACTGTTGCCGATCGGGGTCGCGCAACACGCCGTGTACCAGCGAAAGACCTTGGGGGAGAGGCGCAGGCAGCGCACAGCGTCCGTACCTGCGGTAAGTTTCACGCGGCCCGTTGGCATCTGGAAAATGTCTGTTCCGCCCGCGATGTCGAGCACGTCCGATCGCTCGAGGAACCGCGCGAACGCCTGGCAGTCCTGGCAGTAGCAGACGAAACGAAAGCCGCCGCGCGGCGCAACTTCGTTCGCGACGCCACGCACGTGGCCGCATTGGCAGCGAAGGGGGAGAGTCCTGGGGCCTGGAGTCATGAAACGAACCCGCCGAACCAGGCCGATATTGCGACGAGGTGCCTCGTCTGCTAGCGGGCGCGGCACACGAGTTCGACGGGGGCGATCAGGCCGCGCTCGAGATTTGCGACCACATTGGCAAGCTTCTGCGCCACATCGGTCTTCATCAGGATATGCAGGCCGAGCGGCGAGGGCCCTGCGGCGGCGCGGGCCTGCGCCTCGCCAAAGGCCTGACGGGCGAACTCACGGCGGTTGCGCTCCTTGACAACTTCGAACCCGCCGGCCTCGAGCGCCCGACGGTAGGCTGCTACGCTGTCGACGAAACTGGTCTGCGCCGTGTTTGCCCAATGCAGGGGGAAGCTCAGCTCGCCTTCTCCAGTCTTCATCATGTCGTAGATCGCGAACGGGCTTGCCGACTTCAGCACCCGGCGGACCTCGGCGAAGAGTCGAGCCTTGTCGCGGATGTTCATGCCGACATGCATCATATAGGCGCCATCGAACGTGCCGGCCTCGAAGGGCAGGGCAAGCGCGCTGGCCTGTCGGTAGGAGACGCGCCCGGCCAGGCCAACCCGTTCCGCCAAGGCAGCCGCCGCGCGGACATAGTCCGCGGTGAGATCAATGCCGGTCACGCGACAGTTCTGCGTCTCGGCGAAAAACCGCGACGGCCCGCCGATGCCGCAACCGATGTCGAGGAGGTGCATGCCGGGCTTGAAGTCGACCTGGCCTGCCAGCTCGACGGTGGCCTGTCGCCCACCGGTATGGAATTCGTCGACGGGTGAAAGATCGGCTGGCGTCAGCCGGTCGATGTCCTTGCCGGACGCAGCCAGGGCATCGAGGATGGCGTGTTCGAGGTCGACTCGCGCATAGTGCTGTCCGACCCGCTGCTCGGTTTCCGACTGCTCGCTCATCGATGGCTTCTTCGCGTGTGAGTGGAGCAATGGCGCCCAGCTTAGCCGTAGCGTGAATTGTAAACTTTGCCGGAAATCTACATTTCTTTGCCGGCGCTCTTGTCACCCGAGTGCCTTCTTCGGGCGGAGGAGAGATGAACGACGCGCTGTCCGAGGCCTTGAGTTCGATCCGCGTGACCGGCGCGATATTTGCCGATGCCCTGTGCACAGCCCCTTGGGGATTTGCCGTCCCGGCGATGGCGCGGATCGCACATGTGCTGGCGCCCGGAACAGAGTGCGTGGTCGGCTATCACCTCGTCTGCGAGGGCAAGGCGCTCGTGCAGCTCGCGGGAACAGCGGACGTGCCGTTGACCGCCGGCGACATCGTCATCATCCCCCACGGCGATCCGCATACGATCACCAACGGCAAGCCGTCGAAGCTGATCGACACCAGCGATGCGGTGGGCCGGTGGCTGGCGGGCGACGTGAGCACCGTGCGAATGGGCGGCGATGGCGAGGTGACGCGCTTTGTCTGCGGCTATTTCGGATGCGAGCGCCATGCGGCGCGGCTGTTTCTGGCCGGGCTGCCGCCCGTCATCCGGATGAACGTGCGCAGCGATGCCGCGGGCCAATGGCTGGAAGGCTCCATCCGACACCTGCTCGGCGAGGCGATCTCCGGGCGTCCGGCGCGCGCGGTCCTGCTGTCGAAGATGGCTGAAGCGATCTTCGTGGAGGCATTGCGGCGCTACATGGAGCTACTGCCGGCGGAAGCCAGGGGTTGGCTCGCGGGTGCGCGGGACCCTGTCGTCGGCGCCACCCTGGCATTGCTGCACCGGCAGCCCTGCCATCCCTGGACAGTGGCCGAGCTGGCCGGCAAGGTCGGCACCTCGCGTTCACTGCTCGCCAAACGGTTCGCGCAGTTCCTCGGCGAGCCTCCGTTCGCCTACTTGGCGCGCTGGCGTCTGCAGCTTGCAGCAAGGTTGCTGCAAACAACACCCAAGGCCGTCGTCCACGTCGCCCTCAACGTGGGCTACGATTCCGAAGCCGCCTTCAACCGCGCGTTCAAGCGCGAATTCGGCCTGCCACCGGCGCAGTATCGGCGTAAATGCGCCGCGAACGGCGCGCATGTACCGACGCACTCGGATGACTGAAGCATGCGCGCAAGCCGGGGAACGCTTCTAGGCGGCGGCCGTGATCGCCTTGACGTTCTCCGGCGCGAAGAAGTCGGCAGGTGAGATCGTGCCGGCGTTCATGCGCGCGAAGTCGTCCATGGCCTTGCGGTTGCCGTGGGCCGCGCCGAACAGCTGCTGCATTTCCGGTGGCGGCGGCTCCAGCGTCGCGAGCGTGCAGGTGAAGTCGTACATTGCCTTCACCCGCGCATCGCGCGCGCGGTGGTACCCGCTCATCGCCGCCTCGAACGGTTGCGCCCCGGAGAAGGTCTTGTCGAGCGCGTCTGCACAGAGTTCGGCATCATGGAAGGCGTCCATGATTCCCTGGCCGGTGATGAAGTCTCGATTGTAGCCGGCATCGCCCACCAGCGCCCAACCGGGGCCGTAGGGCTTGCGGAAGTAGTTCGGCACCGCCACGCCGGCGAAGCGCGCTTCCCGCTTGGCGTGGCGCAGGCGATCGGCGAAGGCCGGCGCCAGCTCGATCGTCTTCAGGTAGTTCCCTTCGATGTCCTTCTTGCAATCCTCGAACTCCGCGTACGGCCATCCGGCGATGACCATCGTCAGGCCGTCATGGGTCGGCGCGGCAGCAAATCCACGTCTGTCGCGGATATAGGTTTCAAACCTGCCCGACATCGGCAGTCCGCTCCAGTAGGTGTAGTACCCGGCGAGCAGGGCGGGTTTCTCGTCATAACGATCGGGCGCGACCGCCTCGGCCACGAACGAGTGCCTGCCGTCGGCACCGACGACAACGCGAGCACGCTCGGTGACGGAGCTACCATCCTTCGAGCGACCCTCGATGCCGACCGCGCGGCCGTCCTCGAACAGGATTGTCTCTACGGTAAAGGCCTCGCGGACTTCCGCGCCGGATTGTGCCGCAGCGTCGACGAGCAGCTTGTCGAGTATGGTGCGTCGCGGGCAGTACGCGACCGGCGCGTCTTTCGTGCCTGGCGCGCCGACAAGCGCGAAGGAACCGAAGTCGAAGGCGTAGGTGTCGATCGGCGGGCATCCGGTTGCGGTCAGGCGCTCGAGAAGGCCCCATCGCGACAGGGCATCCACGCCAAGGGGATGCAGGATATGGGTGGAAAGCGTATCGCTCGGAAAGATTGCGCGGTCGACGACGAGAACCCGATAGCCCTTGCGAGCCAGCAGCATCGCGGTCGGCGATCCCGCGCACCGTGCGCCCACGACGATTGCATCGAACGCTTTGGTCATCGCCGCTCTCCCACGCGGCCGCTCGCGGCAGGGTCGGCCTCGATGACGCCGAGCTGACGCATCAGGCCGAGCTCCTCCACATGGGCCCAGCATGCCACGACCTTGCCGCCGATGATGCGATCGATGTCGGCCCCTGGCAGGCGGACTTGCCGGCTGGTCGCCGGAACGCCCTCGCGCCCGCGATTCTGCTGGGATGGGGCATGGATGACGAGGTCGTTCGCCGCCATTTCGTCGACGACGCTGGGATCGCTTCGGTTGTAGGCCTCCTCGATGACGCGCCGTATCTGCGCCTTGTTGTGCTCTGACATCGGCATGCTCCTCTTGGTGGGCGGCCAGAGTGCGCCGGCAGCTGCGGGTCGCGCTTCGGAGAATCCACGCAATTTGCCGGAGCGGCGGTGTGGGTGTTTCCACCCATGCCGCCGAAGGGTCAGATCAGGCCACGCTCGTAAGCCCAGGCGGTGGCGGCCGTGCGCGACGACAGATCGAGCTTGGCGAAGATGTTGCTGAGATGCCGCTCGATCGTCCGGTGACTCAGGAAGAGCTCGGCCGCGACGGCCGCGTTGCTTCTGCCCGCCGCCACCAGGCGCAGTACCTGCAGTTCGCGCGGGGTCAGGCCATGTGCGCTGCTGGACACGCTCTTCGTCAGCGCGTCGATCCGGGCGAGATCGGGCGTGGCGCCCAAATGCCTGAAGGTGGACCGAGCCGCCGCGAACTGCAGATCGGCACCGTCCTGATCCGCGAGGGCGCGGCACGCCAGGCCGATCAGCACGCGCACGCGCGCAGCGGCATAGGGCGCGGGAATTCTCTGCCACACGTCGAAGGCGCGGCCCAGCGAGCCGAGCGCGGCCTGCGCCTTGCCTTCGGCGAGCTCCACCGCTCCGCGCGCCTGCGCGGCGATCGCATCCGGCACTCCCGTACTGAAGCTTCGGGCAATCTCGTCGAGCTCGTGGCAGGCCTTGCGTGAGTCCTGGACGTCGCCGACGGCCAGCAGGATCTCGATATAGGCAGGCAGCAAGCCCAGGCGTTTCAGCCGGTTCGCTGTCGTGCCGGCGACGCGACGAACGGCGGTGGCGGCCGCGTCGGCGCGGCCCTGCACCAGGCGCAACAGCGCCAAGCCCGGTTGGGGTTCGAGGCCAAGCTGGCTTGCGCCTCGATAGGCCTCCTCAGCCGACGCGAACTCGCCTTTCAGACGATGGACCTCCGCCTGCTGGTAGAGCGCCGCGGCGGTGGCCCGTCGGTCGATGCCCTGCGAGCGCGCTGAGGCGCGTCGCGCCTCCTCGATCGCCTCTGGCCAAGTGCCCTGCAACTGCATGATCTCGGCGCGGTGCACCTGGCAGATGCCGGCGAACGCGACCATGTCGGGTTGCGCCTCGCACCACCGCGTCAGGGCGGCCGTCCATTCGCGGGTCCGATCGAGTGCGTACACCTGCTGACAGGCCGCGATCACGCTGCAATACATCAATCCTGCCACGAGCGGCGACAGTTCTCCGGCCGTGACCATGACCATCGTCTCATCCAGGAGCGCGAGCCCGGCTTCGACCTGCGCCTGTTGCAGCCGTGCGCGGCCCTGCTGGTGGCGGGCACAGGCGACGAGCTCCGGGTCGCCGCAGCGTTCGCCGACTGCGGTGGCGTCGGCTGCGACAGTGTATGCGGACTCGTAGTCGCCCGCCTCGAGGTGCTGCTCGACGACCGGCAGCAGCAGATAGCCCCGCTCGGCGCAATCGCGCACGTCGCGCTCCAGCAGGCGTTGAGCGCGGGAAAACCAGCCGGTCGCGCGGCCCATCTCGCCGCGCATGAGCACGCGAAAGCCGAGCCAGAACGCGCAACGGACGGCGCGAAGGCGTCGGCCGGTGTTTCGCTGCGCGTTGTAGGCCCGTTCGAGTGTCGCGAGATACTCTTCGTCCCGGCCGATCAAGTACGCGGCCATCGCCAGCTGTTCGAGGTCCTCGCCGGCTAGCGGCGTTTCCCGGTCGGCGCGCAAGAACGCCTGGTAGGAGTCGGCCCAGGCGCACTGTTGATAGCATTCACGAGCGAGATCGAGGTCGCGGCGTTTTTCGGCAGCTGCACGCTTGTGCCGGCCCGGACACGGCTTCATGCGTCTTGCTCCAGTTACCAACGGTGAGCAGGCCCATGGAGGTTGGCGGAGCATCCTATGCCGATCGGTCGGCCGCAATAAGGCGCCTTTCGCCCGCCAAGCCCCGACGTCCGCTTAGGCGATGCGGCTCAATTCAGAAGGCGGCTGCAACAGCGACCAGGGGACGCCGATCGCCTTTGCCAAGCCACGCTACCGGGCTGGCAATTCGCCCAACCAGTCCGCGATGACCAACTGGCCGGATTGCGCGACGTTCGGAAGAAGAGAGTCGAGCTCTTGCCTCAGGCCAGCCACATCGATGCCGGCGCCGGCGAGCTCGCAGGCGTGGCCGACAAGCCAGCGCTCGATCCGGCTCGGTTCCGCTTCGATGTGGAATTGCAGGCCCAGCACCTTGGGTCCCAAGGCGAAGGCCTGGTTGGGCGTGTTTGCCGTGGAGGCAAGCCGCACCGCACCAGCGGGTAGATCGAACGTATCGCCATGCCAGTGAAAGACGTGGCGGGTTGGCGCAAGATGCCTCAGGCAACTCGCAGACCCCTCCGGCGTGAGCTCGATGGGAGCGATGCCGATCTCCTTGTGCGGACCCGGATAGACGCGCGCGCCGAGAACGCGAGCCAGGAGCTGCGCGCCGAGACAGATGCCGAGAACAGGCACGTTCGCCTTCAGCGCCCGCTCGATCAGTCGCAGCTCTTCAGGAATGAACGGATAGCGGTCGTCCTCATAGGCGCCGATCGGACCGCCAAGGACGACGAGCAGGTCTCCCGCAGCTGGGACGACGGAAGCGAGATCGTCGACGCCTGCGTCGTGGTAGACCGGCGCGTGGCCGTTCGACTGAAACAGTCGATCGAGCAGGCCAAGGTCCTCGAACGCGACATGGCGGAGGGCGATCGCGCGCTTCATGTGAATTGTGCCGTCACCGCGCGCCTCGCATCTCGCGAACCACCTCGGCGACTTGTGCCGGGGAAGCACCCGTGATGCGCGCGTTGGGACGCGTGCCGCCCAGGAAGGCGACCACCAGGAGCAGCTCGTCGGGACGCGGCGCGTCGGCAACGGAGAGCGTCATCGTGTCCATGGCGTCGTAGTCCCAGGCATCCTCGAGTCCGCCGAAAATGACGTCAATTGGCATGCCGGGGCTGCCCACCTTGGCATTGCCGGGGATCAAGGCCGGCCCGCCGCCGGCCCCGTGGCGCATGGCGAGCCCGATGCGCACATGGATCATGCTGGCGCCATGCTCGAGGTCGCCCGCGGTTCCGACAACCACGGCCTTCCCGTAGCCGCGCGGCTTCAACGGTTCGAGCGCCGCGAGGGCGCGTGCCGTGAGCACCTTACCGGCCGCCACCGAAAGCTCGACCAATCCGGTGAAGTCGTCGATCGGCGCCTGGCCGGCGTAAGGATTGTGCAGCACGCCGCAGGCGGCGACGCGCTTGCAGGGTGTCGCGAGCGCGCGGCCTCCTTCGCTGTAAACGTCCTGGCTGATGACGGTGACTTGTCGGAACATCGGTCGCTCCTTCGTTGCGTGAGCGTTCTCCATGTGGAGATATTTCTCCATATGGAGAAAAAGCGGCAGCGTCAAGCAGCGGCGTCGAACGCTCTCCCTAGCGCAGGTGCGTGCTGTCGATAACGATGAAGTACTCGCAGACGGTGTTGGCGAGGTTCTCGAAAGTGTGGTTGAGATCGCCACGGTAGAACAGGAAGTCGCCGGCGTTCAGGACGTGCTCGTCGCCCTCGAGCGTGACCTTGAGACGCCCCTTCGCCACATAGAGATGTTCCTCGACACCGTGGCGATGCGACGGGAACGGCCCCGTCTTCGCCTTGGGCGGCAGCCGGTTGAGGACGAAGTCGATGCCGCGTCCGAGATACATCGGCGACAAGGACCGGCGTTCGAACCCGGTCGCCTGCTCGACGAAAACCGGCTGCCGCTCCCGCGGAATGCGCAGCACCGGCTCGCTGCTCGGGCCGCCGACCAGCTGCGAAATGCTGAGATCGAGCGCTTCAGCGAGCTTGCCCAGAACCGGCGTCGAGGCGCCGCTGTCGCCGCGCTCGATCTTCGAAATGGCGGCACGGCTGACGCCGCTCTTGGCGGACAGCTGGTCGAGGGTCAGGTTCTGTTCCAGGCGGCGCCGCTTCAGCGCTTCGGCGAATTTCGACGGATTTGTCACGGTGAATCCAGGGAAGGCGTCCTCGCCAACATCCCCGGCATCGATCGGCCTGACAAGACCTCGGATCGTGGCCGGGGTGTGATACCCTCGACGCAGGTTCTAGATCCGTATCCAGGATTGACCGGCAGATTACGCATGCAGCCAGGCCGCTTCGACTATGATCTTTCCAACTGTGGCATCCAGCGCGCGCTGGACCTCCTGGGAGAGAAGTGGACGCTGCTCATCCTTCGCGAGGCGATCTACGGGGTGCGACGTTTCGACGATTTTGCCCGCGCCTTGCACTGCGGTCGGGGCGTCCTCAGTGACCGCCTGAAGAAGCTGGTGGCGGCCAACGTGTTCGAAAGGCGCGACTACGCCGAACCGGGTCAGCGCCCGCGGTCGGAGTATTGGCTGACCGCCAAGGGCCGCGACCTCTTTCCCGCGCTGATGGCTTTCTCCCAGTGGAGCGAGCGTTGGGACCCCCCGGCCGAGGGGCCGGTCGCCCGCGTCACGCATCGCCGATCCGGCCGGCCGGTCCAGGTCATCTTGTCGGATGACCGCCGCGCGAAGGCGATCTCGTTCGCCGATCTTCGGATCGCGCCGGGGCCCGGGGCGAGGCCGGTGCGCAAGCCGAGAGCTCCCGCCGGCGTGTCCTGACGCCGGCGGTGCTGGAGGTGCCTTGACGCACAAGGGCCCTATCTGCATTCTGGATAAGAACCCAGAACGCATAGAGGCGAACATGCAGCAAGCCACCGAGTCGAAACCCAACCTGTCGCACCTCTTTACGTTGAGCGCCTCAGTCGGTGACAGCAACGACACGGGGGAGGCGCCGACGGGCAGACGCATCCGTGACAGCGTTGGCGAGGGAACCTTCGTGGGCGAACGCTTGCGCGGTCAGCTGATGCCTGGGTCGGCGGATTGGCGACTGCTGCGGCCTGACTTCTCGAGTGTGATCGACGCCCGGGTGATGCTGCGGACGGACGATGGCGCCTTCATCTACATGAGCTACGGCGGGCGGGTCGTTGTCCCGGCCGATCTGTTGGGGCAGGCCCGCGATCCGGCGCGCCGTCACCTGCTCGATCCCGCAACCTACTATATCCGTGTCGCGCCAACCTTCGAGACCGGGGCCGCCAACTATCGCTGGATGAACGACATCGTCTGCATCGGAACCGGCCGGCTCACCGCGCGCGGACTCGACTACGAGATCTTCGAAGTGGTCTAGCCCCCAGGACGGATGCCTCATGCATTTGTTGGCGGGTGAGGCTACCCTATGGGCGATGACCGAGGACAAGGTGAAACGGCGGCTGACCACCGTCCTGTGCGCCGATGTGCATGGCTATTCCCGCCTCATGGAAGCGGACGAGGCGGGGACTTTGGCGACGCTGCGCCGCTACCGCACCGCCATTGCCGGACTGGTGGAGCGCCATGACGGGCGGATCGTGAATACCTGGGGCGATGCCGTGATCGCCGAGTTCCCCAGCGTGGTCGAGGCCGTGCAGTGTGCGGTCGAGATTCAGCAGGAAATTTCCAACCAGGAGTCGGACCCACCTCACCCCCACCGGATGCGGTTTCGTATCGGCATCAATCTGGGAGATGTGATGGTCGACGGCTCCGACATCT
>Ga0081539_10007054_pt1 | contig 10391 bp, 10 predicted proteins | sample TabmetS4T2R2_FD_71023 | JGI IMG/M metagenome (GOLD analysis project Ga0081539, IMG submission 71023) | Tabebuia heterophylla rhizosphere microbial communities from the University of Puerto Rico - S4T2R2 | ecosystem: Host-associated > Plants > Roots > Rhizosphere ... | reverse complement strand
GGCGATCGAATCGTCCTCGGCGATGGCGGCACTGCCGGCGCCGGGGCCGGCAGCGGTGCCGTTCTCCGCCCGCCAGGGGTCCGGCGGCAGCGGCCAGCTCACCTACATGCTGCCCGCCCTCGTCCTCGTCGCCGCGATCGCCGCCGGCGTGCTCGGTGAGCGCCGCTTCGGCCGCCGCCGGCCGCGCCCTGTCTTCCAGACGTCCAATCCCAACCGGAGGTACCGATGATGTCCCCGAACCCGCCCAGCGCGGCGCCGCGGCGCCGCGACCCGCTGGCGATGGCGGCGTTGCTCCTCGCCCTCCTCGCCCTCGTCTTCTCGCTCACCGGGCTCGGCCAGGCCGAGCGGTCCTCGACCGCGAAGCTCAGCAAGCAGGTCAAGTCGCTGAACGCCCGGGTCGCGAAACTGAAGACCCACTGCCCGATCTCCAACTCGGTCGACTTCGGCACCTGGTGCCTGGAATCGACCACCTACCGGGTCCCGGTCAAGGACACCGGCAAGAACGACTACTTCTACGCGACCCGCACCTGCGCCCGCGAAGGCGGCTGGCTGCCGACCGCGGCGCAGCTGATCGGCGCCGCCAACAAGGCGGCGCTGCAGAGCACGATCGACGACGACCCCGGCACCTCCGGGGCCGAAGAATTCCCGGAAGCGGTGCGCGGGATCAAGGACAAACGCGAGATGAGCAGCGACCTGTTCACGACCACGGCGGGCTCCGAAGCGGCCGGCTCGGAGGGGGTCACGCCCGGCTCCAAGGGCAACCAGGCCCAGGGCGAGCCCGACCCGGTGCCGATGCCGGCCAACCCGGCCCCGGACACGCTCAACTACGTGACCGTCTACGACAACCACAACAAGGGCGGGTTCGCCGGCGGCGCCCCGGTCAGCAAGGCGGAGAACTTCCGCTGCGCCTACGCGAAGACCTCCCAGGGCAAACAGAAAGCCTCGCGAGGCCAGTAGTGCGGGAGCGGCTGCTGCTGATCTCGCCGGTCCGCGACGAGGCCGCGCACGTCGACGCGGTCGTCGCCGGCGTCGAGTCCCAGGTCCGCCCGCCGGACCTCTGGCTCGTCGTCGACGACGGCTCCGGCGACGGCACCCGCGAGCGCTTCGAAGCGCACGCGCGGCGCCTGCCCTACCTGCGGGTCGTGGCGACGCCGCCCGAACACACCCGCGACCAGGGTGACCGGCTGGCCGCGGCGGCCCCGGACCGGGCCTGGAACTACGGCCTGCGCCAGGTCGACGGCTCTCAGTTCACCCACCTCGGCAAGCTCGACGGCGACATCGTGCTGCCGCCCGAGTTCCTCGCCGGGATGCTCGAGCGCTTCCGCGAGGACCGCCGGCTGGGGATGGCGGGCGGGGCGATCGTCGAGCCCGAGGGCGAGGGCTGGAAGCGGCTGCGCACGCCGGCCGACCACGTCACCGCCCCGGCCCGGCTCTACAGCCGCGAGTGCTTTGAGGCGATCGGGGGGATGCCGGAACGGCTCGGCGCCGACGTGATCACCACCACCTACGCGAAGCTGCGCGGCTACGGGACCGCGACCTTCGCCGAGCTCGAGGTCCGCCACCTGCGCCACATCGGCACCGCCCAGGGGGCGCTGCGCGGCCGCGCCCGCCACGGCGCCTACCAGTGGATCGTCCATTACTCGCCGGCCTGGGTGCTGATGCGGGCGCTGATGGTCGCGCTGCGCTTCCGCCCCTACGGGCTCTCCGGCGCCTGGTACCTGGGCGGCTACCTGCGCGCCGCGCTGAGCGGGGTGCCGCGGGTCGAGGACCCGGAGTTCCGCGCCTTCGTCCGGGCCGAGCAGCGCGCCCGCGCCGCCCGCGCCCTGCGCCTGCCGGCGCGGCGGCCGGCGGTCGACGAGGTGGGGGAGACGATCCTCCGGCTCGAGGACTACGGCAACCGCAGCGGCTGGGCCGGAACCGACCCCTACGACGGCCAGAACGCGACCCGGCTGGTCGGCCCGCTGCGGCGCAGCGCGCTCGGGCGCCGCGTCCTCACCCAGGCCGTCAAGCGCTCGCCGCTCGACCTGCGGCCACTGCTCGGGATCGCTCCGACCCGCAACGCCGCGACCGTCGCCTGGGCCGTCTCCGCCTACGCCCGCGCCCCCTTCCTGCCCGCGGAGCTGCAGCGCGACCGTCTGCGCGCCGCCACCGATCTGCTGATCTCGCTGCGCCTCCCCGACCAGGAGGAGCCCTGCTGGAGCTACCCGTTCCCGATCCAGACCCGGGTCCTCAACTACCCGCCGACCGCGCCGAACACGATCGCCACCGCGTTCGCCGGGATGGCGCTGCTCGACGCCTACGAGGCCGGCGGGGAGCCGCGGCTGCTCGAGCTGGCGCGCGGCGTCGGCCGCTTCTTCGTCGCCAACGTCCCCCAGACCGAGGACCCGCCCGGCGCTCGCTTCGGCTACCTGATCGGCGACGCCAGCCCGATCCACAACTCCAACACGCACGTCTGCGCCCTGCTCGCCCGGCTCGTCCGCCACGGCGAGGAGCACTACCGCGAGCCGATCCGCAGCGCCCTCACCTGGACGCTCGAGCGCCAGCGCCCCGACGGCTCCTGGCCCTACGGCGAGCGCTCCGACCTCGAATGGGTCGACGGCTTCCACACCGGCTACGTGCTCGACGCGCTTCGCGTCTGCGCCGACGCCGGCGTCGACGAGCGCGCCGAGCCCGCCTGGCGGCGCGGCCTCGCGTACTACCGCGAGAACCTCTTCGGCGCCGACGGGACCCCGAAGTACTTCTCGAACGAGACCTACCCGATCGACAACCAGTGCGCCGCCCAGGGGATCCAGACGCTGGCGATCGCCGCCGCCCACGACCCCGCCTGCCTCGACCAGGCCCGCCGCGTCTTCGCCTGGTCGCTGGCCAACATGCGCCGCCCCGACGGCCTCTTCTACTTCCAGCGCCGCCGCCACTGGGTCAACAAGATGCCGCACATCCGCTGGGCCAACACCTGCATGCTCCTGGCGCTGGCGCATCTACAGGCGGCGGAAGCGGCGCGTTAGCTAGGGACGGCAGGGCCAGCCCGCACACCGGCTAGGGCAGGTAGGTGTGCGGGCTGGCCCTGTCCCTCGTTCCCCTCCGACTTCTGCCCGGTATGCGGGCATAACTCGGAGGGGAATCCTTCCGCTCCTACTTTGCCGCGCTATTCGCGGATAACTCGGAGCGGAACGTCCCGGCCCTCTTGCCGGTCCCTAGCCCGTTCCGCGCGCCCGCAGCACGAACAGGACCTGGTTGCTGAACAGCTCCTCGTCCGGCCAGGCGGCGAGCTCGGCCCGGATCCCCGCGGTGAGCAGAGCCCGGCCTAGGTCGGGGTAGCGGGCGCGCTCGTCGAGCAGCTCGAAGCCGCCCGCCGCGAAGGCGCGCCGGTAATCGGCTCGGGTCAGCCGGTTGAGAAAGGTGTTCGGCTCCAGCTCCCGCGCGCGCAGGTGTTCCCAGGGCTGGCTGCGGCGCGGCGCCAGCGGGTCCTCGCGGACCGAGGCGACGCTCCACTCGGCCAGGTGACCCCCGCTGATCCCGGTGAAGACGTTGGGCCGGATCAGGGCGATCCCACCCGGTGCCAGCCAGGTGCGCATCCCGGCCAGGGTGCGCTCGATGCTGTCCGGAGTCATGTGCTCGAAGACGTCCTCGGAGACGATCAGGTCGAGCGAGCCCGCGGGCAGTCGCAGGTCGGCGGCGTCGCCGATCTCCAGGCGGCCGTACTCGAGCTTGGCCCCCGGGTGGCGCTCGGCGACCGCCCGCGCCAGCCGCCGCCGGGCGGCGCGGTCGAAGAGCAGGTAGCGGGCGACCGACTTGGCCAAGCGCTCTGCCCCGTTCTCGCGGGCGATCCGCAGCAGCGTCGCCGGCCGCGGCGAGAGCAGCGGCACCTCCATGTCGACGCCGGTCGCGCGCGCCCCGGCGGCGCTCAGCAGCGCCATCCGCGCCGCCCGGGTCCCGAACCCGATCTCCAGCACCGCCGCGCCCTCGAGCTCGCGGCCGCCGTGCTCGCGCAGCAGGTCGCGGTATTCCTCGACGTCGGCGAGGTAGCCGCGGACGTCGGCGTCGCCGGCCCGCCCGCGGTGGTTGCGGTAGTACCCGTGCCACTCGCGCGCCTTCGCGAGGGCGCCGACGCTAGCGGTTGATGGCGCGCTCATCGCCCGCTCCCTCCTCCGCCGACCAGGCGTAGCGCCAGGGCCAGACCACCCCGGCCCAGAGCCAGAGCAAATAGTTGGGGAACGGCTGCACCATCGGCACCAGGCCGGCGACCACCAGCCACATCAGCGCGATCGCGATCAGGCCGATCCGCCACGGGTACAGCTCGGGCGGGCCGCGGACCAGGATCGCGCCGCCGATCGCAAGGGCGAACCCGACCACCCAGAGGGTCACCCCGACGAGGCCGAGCTCGACCGCGTAGGAGAGGAAGAGGTTGTGCAGTTCGGTGTCGGTGGCGGAAAGGGGGTAGTCGGGGTTGAGCTGGAAGTGCGGCTCGCTGTTCTCCTTGAAGGTGCCGAGGCCGAAGCCGAGCAGCGGCTTGTCGAGGACCATGTCGACCGCGGCGTGGTTCATGTTCAGGCGTTCCCATTCGGTCTGCTTCTCGCCGATCCGTTCGCCGGTGCTCTGCTGCAGGTCGGGGACGAGGACGAAGGCGGCGGCGAGGGCGACGGCGGCGGCGATCGCGCCAAAGACCAGCTTCGCCCGCAGCGGCGGCGCGAGCAGGCAGGCGATGACGGTGGCGGCGATCGCGCCGACCCAGACCGAGCGCTCCTGGGTGAAGATCAGGCTGAACAGGCAGAGCGCTCCGATCGCCAGGGCGAGCCGCCGCGTCCACGGCTTCGGCATCGTCGCGTAGGCGACGGCGCAGGCGACCGCGCAGAAGTAGAGCGCGACGCCGTTCACCGCCGCCGCCGCGAAGGGCCCGCGCGCCCGGCCGGCCTGGACTTCGGGATTGAGCTCGACGATGTAGCGGGGGAAGACGAGCGCGTTGAGGCCAATCCCCTCGAAGAAGGCGACGAGGCCCAGGTAGGCGCCGACCGCCATCAGCGTGCCGAGCAGGATCCGCCGCTGGTGCTCGGAGGCAAAGGCCGCGGGGGCGATCAGGAAGAGCAGGAACGGGATCACCCCGAAGCGGTCGAGGAGCGGCGCCAGCGCGGCGGCGTCGCCGATCGTCCCGGCGGCGACGGTCGAGCAGAGCGCGTAGGCGGCGGCGAGCCCGAGGACGACGTGGGCGGGGGTGAGGCGGACGTAGGGGCGGCGGCCGAGCGCCGGGTCGCGGAGCAGGAAGACGACGATCGCGACGACCAGCAGCAGGCGGTCGAGCGAGACCATCCCCGGCAGCCCGATCTGTCCCCAGTTGCCGGCGAAGACGGTCAGGGCGAGGGCGCCGCTGAACAGCCAGGCGACGTCGATGAAGGCGGTCAGGCAGAGGCCGCCGACGACCAGCACGGTGCCGAACGCGGCCGCCGTCAGCAGCTCCGCCGGCGTTCCCACGGCGGCCATCCCGAGCAGGCCGAGCAAGGCCAGCGGCGCGATCAACAGCGGCCAGCGGTCCTCGACCGGGAGGCGGGCGGCGCTCACCGCCGGCCCCCGGGGGAGGGCGCCAGCAGCGCCGGCCAGGCGCTCGGCGCGCCGCCGCCGAGCCGCGCCTTCAGCGCGTCGCGGCCGATCGAGGCGAGCGCTTCGGCGGCGTCGCGGCCGCTGCCCGCCAGCTTCGTCCCGTTGCCGTCGAGCTCGGCCCGCAGCCGCCCCAGGTCATAGCCCATCAGCGCCAGCCGCTCGGCGCCGATCCACTCCAGGTAGCGCCGCGCCCAGGCCCGGCGCACGGGGTTGTCGATCGTCGCCCGCCACTTCTCGCTCGGCTCGACCGCGAGCCCGGTGTAGGCGCGGACGCCGCTCTTGTCGCCCATCGCCCCGTTCAGGCTCAGCTGGCTGAAGCGCTCGAGGCTGGCCGGCTCGAACTCGAGGCCGAGGAACGCGGTCAGCCGCTCCCAGGGCGCCCGCTCCCCGGCGACGAGGTCCTCGTAGCGGACGGCGTGGATCCGCTCGGGGTAGCGGTGGACCGCGGCGGCCAGTCGGGCGAGCCCGCCGAACAGGCTGGTCGGGTAGTCCTGCGGGCGCCAGCGCCCGCCGCAGAAGGTCTCGACGACCGAGGCGAGCACGGCCAGCGGGTTGCGCCAGAGGACGACGATCCGCGCCTCCGGCAGGGCCCGCACGATCTCGTCGACGACGAGGAAGTAAGGGGGGGTCTTGTCGAGGAAGAAGGGGGCGCCGGCCGCGGCCTCTTCGTAGAGCCGGGTCGCCGCCGCGCCGGCGGCGCGCTCGTAGTCGGCGGCGCCGCCCGGCAGGACCCCGGCGAAGTCCCCGAGCGCGGCGTGGATCTGCGGCTGCCAGGCGCCGGGCGCGGGGATGTCGTCGCGCAGCGAAAGCAGCAGCGAGAGCAGCAGCCACGGCTCCGAGGCGGTCGCGACGCCTCGGTGGGAGCCGAGTACCCGCTGGACGAGCGTGGAGCCGCTCCGCGGCAGCGAGAGCAGCAAGATCGGGGTCGTGGCCACAGCAGCGCCAGTCTAGGTCCGCCGCGCCCCTCTTCTGGTTGCATTTTCTTCACATTTCTCCGACCCGCGAATGTAATGTATTGTCTGCTATTCTGAAGCAGCGATGGAGCAGCGCGGATGAAATGGACCGACGACAGAATCGACGACTTGGCGGACCGGGTCAGTCATCTAGAGGCCCGTATGGATGCGCGCTTCGACAAGCTCGAATCCCGCTTCGACCGGCTGCAGCTCACCTTGGTGACCACCTTCGGCGGCCTTGCCGCTGCGGTCCTCGCGGTGGTCGCCGCGGCGCAGTTCTAGCGTTCACAGATCCGATACCCCGCTGGCCGGGGGGCGGGCTTAGATTCGCCGGATGGGCCCCGACGCCGCCCAGCCGCTCGGGCGCTCGCTCGACCAGTCCCGCTTCAGCAAGCTGCACTTCCGCTTCTGGTTGCTGGCCGCGCTCGGGATCATGCTCGACGGCTTCGACTTCTTCATCATCGCGGTCGCCAGCCCGCTGCTGACCGAAGACTTCGGCCTCAGCGACGCCGAAAAAGGCCTTGTCACCGCCGCCGCGATCGTCGGCTCGATCTTCGGCGCGGGCTTGCTCGGTCCGCTCGCCGACAAGCTCGGCCGGCGACGGATCTTCCGCTTCGACCTGATCCTCTTCATCGTCTTCTCGGTCATCTGCGTGTTTGCCTGGGACGTCTGGTCGCTGATCGCCTTCCGCTTCGTGCTCGGGATCGCGATCGGGCTCGACTACCCGATCGCGGCCAGCTACCTGGCCGAGGTGCTGCCCTCGCGCGGCCGCGGCCGCTGGTTGGTCAGCGCCTTCAGCCTGCAGGCGATCGGGATCCTGCTCGGCGCCGTCGTCGGGGTCGCCGTGCTCGAGCTCGCGCCGGAGGTCGACTCCTGGCGCTGGATGCTCGGCTTCGGCGCGATCCCGGCGCTGATCATCGTCTGGCTGCGGCGCGGCGTTCCCGAGAGCCCGCGCTGGCTCGCCCAGAACGGGCGCGAGGAGGAGGCCGTGGCGGTGACCGAGGCGCTGGTCGGCCACCCGGTCGAGGTGACCGCCGCCGACCGGGCCAAGGGGGAGGAGACCCCGGAGGGCATCAAGGCGCTGATCCAGCCGCGCCTGTTCAAGCGGGGGATGCGTCGCCGCACCGTCTTCACGGCGGTGCCCTGGTTCCTGATGGACATCGCCACCTACGGGGTCGGGATCTTCACCCCGACCCTGATCGCGCTGATCGCCGTGCACGGAGCCGACACGACCTTCATCGCCGACGACATCACCTCGACCAAGGCGACCGCGCTGCTGGACGTCTTCCTGCCGCTCGGCTTCGGCGCGGCGATCCTCCTGGTCGACCGGGTCGGACGGATACCCCTGCAGATAGTCGGCTTCGGGATGATGGCGGTCGCCCTCTGTTTGCTCGCCTCGACCGAACTGCTCGACGGCGGCGGCGAAGCCCACCTTCCGTTGGTGATCGTCGGCTTCGCCCTCTTCAACTTCTTCATGAACGCCGGCCCCAACGCGACCACCTACGCGCTGCCGGCGGAGGTCTTCCCCTCCGAGATCCGCGCCGCCGGCCACGGCTTCGCTGCCGCCTCGGCCAAGTTCGGCGCCGCGCTCGGCGTTTTCTTCTTCCCGATCCTGCTCGACGACCTCGGCACCTCGGCGCTGCTCTTCGGCGTCGCCGGCTGCTGTCTGCTCGCCCTGGCCGTGACCTGGGTCCTGCGGATCGAGCCGAAGGGGAAGACGCTGGACGAACTCGCCGGCGAGGAGGTCGCGGAGGTCTCCCCGCACCCGGTCCCGCCGTGACCGGAGCGGGACGCTAGGCCGGTACGGCTTCCGGCGCGACGCGGGGGATGCGGACGCCGCGGCCGTCGGGCTCGAGTTCGCCGTTGCGCTTCAGGCGGTTGATCGTGGCCGAGACGACGGTCCGTTTGAGCCCGGTCCGCTCGGCGATTTCGGTGGCGGTGACGCCGGGGTCCTCCTGCACCGTTTCGATGATCCGCTGCTTGTTGGCCCCCTGCGGGGCGCGGCCGTCGCGACCCGGCTTGGTCCCGCGCCGGCTGCGGCGGATCTGCTGCGGGGCGCCGAGGTGGTTCTCGCCGTTCATCACCTGGGCGAGGAGCTGCGAGGCGTCGGCGGTGGAGAGCTCGGAATCACTGCCCTGCTCCTGACGCTCTGTCTGCTCCAGCAGGGTGAGGATGCTCTGCAGCTGCTCGAGCTCGTTGATCACGGGGCCGAGCTCACGGATGCGCGCTTCGACGGTCTTGCGGATCTGGTCGACTGCCGGGCTCATCGGGGTCAACGGAAGTATGAGGCATGAGGCGTGAAAGTGCTTCAAAAATTCACAAGAACAACACAAGATCGCGGATGCGAGTGTTTCCGTTGAGGAATGTGTTGTTTTCTATGAGCCGAGCGCGTCGGCGGCCTGGGAGCGGATCTGGCGCTCGCAGGCGGGGCTGAGCAGGCCGAGGCTGCAGTCGAGCAACGGCTTTCCGAGCCGCGCGCCCTTGCGGTCGCGGGCGATCACGGTGGCCGGTGAGTTGTCGGCCGACGGGAGCACGGCGACGAACCAGCGGGTGCCCGGTTCGACTCCCGCCGCGGCGGGGTCGGAGCCGGGGGCGACCGCCCGGGTCGCGATCCCGTCGGCGCTCGCGTCCGCGACCCTGACGTCGATGGCGCGGACGCGGCTCCCCGCCAGCCCGAAGACGAAGCGGTGCCCTTCGGCGACCACGCTGGCCAGCCGCAGCCCGGTGGGGGCCGGCTCGCCCTCGCAGTGGGCGCTCGGTTCGCCGCCCGCCATCAGGATGAAGCAGAGGCGGCCGTCGTTGCGGTAGCCGGAAAGCTCCCAGCCGATCGCTCCGGTGCCGAGGGTGGCGGGCTCGCTGTTCACCGGGTGCTCGCCGCCGGCGCTGAAGCGGGCGGCCAGGGCGACGCCGCCGACCAGGCAGAGCAGGGAGAGGACGATGGCCGCGCGCCGCGCCACCCGGTGGGCGCCGCGCGAGCGCCGGCGCGGGATCCGCGTGTGGGGCTCGGGCCGGCGCGTCGGTTCGCCCAGCTCGGCCGCGATCAGCTGCGAGAACTCGGCCCCCAGCTCGTCGAGGATCGGCAGGTCGGCGTTCTTCTCGTTCACCATGATTTCCTGTCTTCACGCTCGTAGTCGCGCTCGAGCATCGCCTGTAGGTCACGCATCGCCCGGGTCACCTTGGTCCTCGTGCCCGAGGCGGTGAGTCCCAGCCGCCGAGAGATCTCGGCGTAGGAGAGTCCGTCGACGACCCGCATCCGCACGGCGTCGCGCTGGTCCTCGGGCAGTTTGTCGAGCGAGCGGGCGACCGCGGCGCGCAGCCGCTCGGAGGAGGCCAGCTCCTCGATCCGTTCGATCTCCCGGTCTGTCAGCGCTCGGCGCTCGCGGCCGAGCCGGCGGCCGCCGCGGCGGGCGGTGTCCTGCTTGCGTTCGTGGTCGCGCAGGACGCTTTGCGCGATCGCCCAAAGCCAGCCGGAGAGCTGCTCCTGGGTGTTCCCCCGATACTGCTGGCGGCGCTCCAGGGCCAGGGTGAAGGTGTCCGCCATCAGGTCGACCGCGGTTTCGGGTTCGTTGACGCGACGCTGGAAAAAGGAGAGGAGAGCGCGAGCGTGCATCTCGTAGAGACGCGACAGCTCCTCCCGGCCTAGCGTCATGTGAAGTGACCGGGTCCAGGTCGACGCTGGGGGGGCGGGGGTCTCCTCATAGGTCGTTGTCACGCCCCACCTCGTCCGGCAACGGAATCTCCCCGATCTCGAACTCCCGCACCGGGCTGAGCAGGGCCTCCAGGGCGACCCCCGAGAGCGTCTCCTGCTCGAGCAGCGCCCGGGCGATCTCCTGCAGCGCCCCCCAG
>Ga0081539_10007053_pt1 | contig 10392 bp, 12 predicted proteins | sample TabmetS4T2R2_FD_71023 | JGI IMG/M metagenome (GOLD analysis project Ga0081539, IMG submission 71023) | Tabebuia heterophylla rhizosphere microbial communities from the University of Puerto Rico - S4T2R2 | ecosystem: Host-associated > Plants > Roots > Rhizosphere ... | reverse complement strand
GTTCGAGTCGACCGGCCGCTCGATCCGCCTGACCGCCTGCTCGCGGCAGCCGGTGAAGGAGCAAGCGGAATAGCCGGTGGCCACCCGTCCGCTCCACGTCGCGTTCGGACTCGCCGTCCGCGACGTTCGCGTCGAGCGTGCGATCTCCCAGGAAGAGCTTGGCTACCGGGCGGGCCTGCACCGCAACTACGTCAGCCGGATCGCGCGCGGCAAGGTCGTGCCGACGCTCCGAACCGTCGAGACTCTCGCGCACGCGCTCGCAACCGCGCCGTCCGCCCTAATCGCAGAGTCCGAAAAGAAGCAGCGCGCCACTACGGCAGACACGCGCCGATAGGCACACTGATGATTGGGGTAACCGAAGCCGATACTTGGGGTATGCGCTCAGCCGATAGCCCTACAACACAGCATGGTTACTGACATCGACCGTTTCGCTAGAGCCTCCTAGTAGGTGTCCGCCGCCCGCGCCCGCCGACGCCGACCGCGTTGCCGACGACGATCGGCTCCGATCGAACTACGTGCGCGAGCTGCTCTGGCAGGGATCGCACGACACTCCTTCGCGTCCCGGAAACGAGATACCCACAACGATCATGCAGTTCTGGGACAACGCGTCGGCGATACCCGCCGACGTGTCCGAGTGCCTAGATGGTTGGCGATCGGCCGCAGCCGCCGCTGGCTTGACGTATACGCTGTTCGATGACGCGAGCGCCGAACGCTGCATCGCTAGTTCGCTCGGGATTGGCTTCGCCGAGGCATTCACGCGGTGTCCGCATCCAGCTATGCGATCGGACTACTTTCGCCTCTGCTACATCTTCCGATACGGCGGCCTCTACGTCGACGCTGACGATGCGTACGTGGGTGTCGGGCTTCGTTCTTGCTTCGACGACAGGAGGCTGAAGGTCCAGCCCCTGTGTTACGACGTTCTGAGTGACAGCATGGTGCCGACAGAGGTCTTTCGCGAGCCTCAGGAGAGCGCCTCAAGCTGGATCTTTTACGTCAACAACAATCCGTTAGTCGCGCCGCCCTATCACCCGATCGTTCGAATGGCGCTCGCCCGCGCCACATCTATCCTTGTTGGAGACAGCGACCTGCGTTTCGATGTGCAGGCGACGACCGGGCCTGGAAACTTGACGCGCTGCCTCGTTAGGCATGCTCTTACCATTGAAACAAGCCAGCCTGGAGCACGCGACTTCCTGCTCTTGTCGGATTGGGACGAGGTCGCTACGAGTCGTTGGCCTCTGAGCTACCGCGACGACGAGCGCAACTGGCGCCATTGGAATCCTCAGCGTTCGTTGCCAGAACACAAACCGTCGCAGGAGTGCGCGTAGAGACGTGAACGACCAGAACTCCCGCGACGTCTTGGCGCGCCTCGCGTATCGGGCAGTGCTTGGCGCGCGCACGCTGGAGCGGAACCCGACATGTGAAGCGATCGGGTCGTCTGGTGGATCAGGTGCGACCATCGAGCGCATCTACGTCATAAGCCTCGAAAGGCATAGCGAGCGATGGGATCGCATGTGCTACGAGCTCGCCCGCCTGACCGATAACGGGGGGAACCCCGTGAGTGTTTTGGCAACCCGGTTTCAGGCAGTGGACGCACGGCGTAGGGAGAACTTGGTCGAACCGAGCCGGGTCATACCCAGCTACAGCCTTGCCGATCAACTCTTCGTCGACCCTCACCCCCTTCTCGAGAGGTGCTTCGACGCCGAGTCGTGGTCCGTCGAGATGACAGGCCCGGAAATTGCTATTGCCTTATCGCACATCGCGGTTTGGGAGCGGGTCGCCGCGGACGACGCCAACTACTCGCTGATTCTCGAGGACGACATCTACTTTCGACGCGGGTTCTGTCGCGATCTTGACAAGGCGTGGTCTGATCTCGTTTGGAATCGTGCTAAACGTTCCGCGTTCGACCTTCTATATGTCTCCTATAAGGAGGTGAAGACCGGAAAGCGTTTTGTGCCGATCTCAGACTCACTGTTCAAACCGCTGGGGGGCTTGTGGCATTTATCCGGGTACGTCCTGTCGAAACCGGGCGCTAAAAAGCTGCTGGCTGAACTACCAGTGTCCGGTCCGGTCGACGCGTGGATCAATCGTCAATTCGAAGCGATGGAGGTCTTCGCCACGCGCCGCTCGATCGTTCAACAACGACCCGATTGTCCATCGTCGAACTCGTACTCAGTTCTTCCGGCGCTCGCTCAGGTGGGCGTCCTGACTGACGAGAAACCATTGCTCGCCACGCCGAAGGCGGGATCATCGCCCGTCTTTGCCGTGGGCGACCCCGGCTCCGGTCTAACGGCGCTCGCAATGGCGCTTTCGATGCTGGGTTACCGCTGCTGCAGCGACCTCACCGACCTGCCCAAGAGCGAACGCAACGCGTTGTTCGGACGAAAACGTGGTCGAGTCTTCGATGCCTACCTCAACATCGGGTCTTTGACGTCCGACCACTACACCGAACTGGCGTGTACATACCCCCGAGCCCGTTTCATCATCACCGCTAACACGGATCGCGCACTGCCGAAATGGATTTCCTTGGCGGCGGCGCTTCGCCGCGTTTCGGCCGCCGTCTTGACACTGAAGAGTCAAGAGCCGGATATGTGGACGACATTGTGCGACTTCCTTGGCTGCGCGCATCCGATCGATCCGTATCCCACGTGCGACGATCGCAACCAGCGCAAGTTCGCAGGACGCGACCGTCAGAATGGAATCGCTGCGAAAGAGCTCAAGCGCGACCCCTCTCCATGGATCATCGCCTCAGAGAGGTGGCAGGGGATCTGCGTCGCCGAGGAAGCAGAGCCGATGGAACAAGGGATCGAACATCACTTCACCGGCGTCGACGACGCACTCTGGACGCTCAGGGATGACACGTTCCCCAGCAATCTTGCCCTCTTCACGCCCCGAAACGCCACCGTCGGGTCCGGCCAGACGCTAAGACTGACGCTTCGCAGGGAAGGTACGCCAGTCCGTGACTTCACGTCCGGCGCACTTTGCAGCCGCCAGCAATACCACTATGGCCGCTTTCTAGCCAATGTCCGCCCGGCTGGAGTACCCGGACTGATCACTGGCGTCTTCTTGCATCGTAACTCGCCCAGGCAAGAGATTGACATCGAGTTTCTCGGCAGCGACACGCGCAAGATGCTCGTCAACGTTTTCTATAACCCCGGCCTTGAGGGCACGAGGATGGAATACGGCTACCGAGGCACTCCAGCTCTCATCGACCTCGGCTTCGATGCAAGCGAAGACTTCCACGAGTATGCGATCGAGTGGACATCAACCGCGATCCGTTGGTGCGTCGACGGAAGCGTGGTTTACGAACGCCTCGACTGGGATCCCACACCAATCCCGCATCTACCGATGCAACTCCAATTCAATCTCTGGCACTCCCGATCACGGGAGCTGGCGGGGAGAATGGATCACAGGGGCCTGCCAGCGACCTCCGAACTGAGGGCGCTTAGTGCCCACTCGCGCCAGCCCTCCAATCCCACTCAGCCTCGCGCCAGAACCGCGCCGGCGTAAGCGGTGTGAGCACGGCTGATCTGTGCGCTCGCCGGCGTAGCGGCTCTCCGGACTGATCTCATCGATATCACCAGCCCGGGTTCTTCAGATACGCGCCATAGCGCTCGGAACTTCGGAGGAGATATGCGCGCCCTTCGACCACGAACCCGTCTAGTTTGTGATCAGCGGCGTAGGTGTCAAGGTCGCTCAGGTTGTTGATGAATCCCTTCCCGTTGAAGTTGAGAGAGGTGTTGCAGAGGACCCCGTATCCGGTGCGTGCTTTGAAGGCCACGAGCAGATCGTAGAGTCGGGAGTTCGAGCTTGGGCTCACCGTTTGGAGTCGGGCTGTGCCGTTCACGTGCGTTACTGCGGCGAGCGCGTCCGTGTTGGCCCGATAGGTGTACAGCATGAACGCGCTTTCGTGGTCGCAACCAAACCAGCGTGCTGCATCGGCTTCGAGACAGACAGGCGCAATGGGTCGGAACTGCTCGCGCTGCTTAATTTCGTTCAGACGTACCCTCGCACTGTCCTCGAATGGCGCGGCGAGGACTGACCTATTGCCGAGAGCGCGGGGGCCGATCTCGTACCTGCCATTGACCCAGCCGAGGATTAGGCCGCGACTCAGCATGTGGGCGACCTCCTCGTGGCTCGCGTCCCAGACGTCGTAACGGCCGGGAACGACCGGTGAATCCGTCCTGAACGGCAATCCAGAATAGACGTTCCATTCGATCTTGGCCTCGCCGGTAAAGTGGAGTTGGGCGTCGATCGCCGTCCCGATTGCTGAACCCGAGTCGTTAGCGACGGGGGGCACGAAGACGTCGGAGAAGACGCCTGTCTCCCTCCACTTCGTGTTCCAGTCACAGTTCAGACCGCAACCTCCGGCGATGACCAGCGGCAGTCCTTCGCGCAGGTTCGTCTTCGCAAAGTGGTGGAAGGTCTCGAAGATTCGGTCGCTAAAGATGCCAGCAAAGTTTCGGAATTCCACGTCATCTATGCCTACGTTGTAGTAGACGGATGCCTTGAGTCGATCGTAGAGGTCAAGCCGTACGTGTTCAGAGGATAGGAGAAAGGTCATCAATTCCTCCTCCTCTGCGGTGGGCGTGCTCCTTCGGGAAAAGGACGCGAGCGCCATCAACTTGCCGGCGTCCGACCAGCGGGAGAACGGCGCGTTCTTCGGGAAGGTCGGATCTGCCAAGCCGTAGATCGACATGTACCGGTTTCCCGGTTCGTTCATAACGTTGCCGATCAATGCGACATTCACGTCTCGATCGATCTCATAGAACGCGCCGATCGCCCCCTCCCACACCAGCGCATAGCACGGCGAACCCTGCGAAAACGGTGACATGCCGAATCCGCAGAGCAGGTGGGACCTCTCGTGGGAGGAGGAAAAGAACGCGACTGACCTTTCGAAAAGGCATCGACGGTCCACGGTGATTTCGCCCTTCGCGATGCCGTGATACCCAACATGGAACGGTGATCCGGTCGGGCGCGCCTCGCGCGGCCACCAGCCTCCAGTGCAAACGACGTCGGGCACTTCCTCTAGCCGTCCAAAGGCGTCGAGCAGGTCGCGACTGGCGATTGGGGTGTACCGCCAGTTGGAGTCCTTCTCGGCTTCGATGGAGTAGACGAGGTGACCATCGCGAAGGTGCGCGACGGCTCCGTCGTGGCCAGGGTTGTACGACAGGATGTTCACGCTAGCGAACCTCGCTCTCGGAGAACTGCTCAGGGAGGAGGTTGAGAACGTACTCGTCCAGGAGCCGAGCACGATCTGATTCGGTCTCGACGAAGCGCACGGGTCGAGCATTGTCCGACAGCGGCGGCTTACGATCCTCGGATGGCACTTGGCGCGCGCTACACGAAGTCTGTCGTCTTCATCCTCGGCGGGGATAGCGAAGGCACCGCAACGCTTCAGGGGACAGGGTTCGTCGCCGGCACCCCGGATGAGCCGGGGATGGTCATCCCCTTCGTCGTCACCGCCGCGCACGTCGTGCGGACGTTCCCGTTCACCGCGGTGCGTCTGAGCTTGAAGAACGGCTCAGTAACTGACCACCCGGTGACCGAGTGGCAGATCCATGACCTTGACGACGTAGCAATCGCCCCCCTTCTCCCCCGTTGACGCCGACATTGTCGAGGTCGCGCACCGATCCCGACCGACCAGTTCGTGGGCAACGAGCAGACGGAGTTCCCCGTCTCGGTAGGAGACAACGTTTTCTTCGGCGGCCTGCTCGGCCAGGTCGAGTCGATGGGTAACGCCAACGTGCCGATGATCCGCAGCGGCACGGTCGGCGCGCTTCACCAGCAAGGCGTTCCGATCCGCCTCGCCGACAACACCTTGATTCATGTTCGCGGTCATCTCGTCGACTGTCGCTCCTTCGGCGGCTTTAGCGGCTCGCCATGCTTCGTCCGCTTCATCAGCGGCACTCACGTCACGGAGCGCCTAAGCCTGAAGGCGCCGGTCGAGTCGACGCTTCTCCTCGGGATCGTAGGTGGACACTTCGACCTGGCGGCCACAGTTGCCCTCCCCGACCAGGAGCAGAAGCTCAAGGTTCCCGTTTCCGCTGGTATCGCGGTCGTCTATCCGGCGGAGCTGATCGCGGAGATGTTGAACGAGGCCGCTTCCAGGCTCGACCCCACGACGGGGTCCTGACGGTCGCCACGTCTCGGCGCCGCCTCCGGGACGTCGCACCGGAACGTGTGGTCGCGGCAGCGAGCACCTAGGGTACGTGTGATCAGTGCGCTTCTGGCGGCGCTCCTCGTGTCCGTATTCGACCCGGAATCCAGGAGTAGAGCGCGCGCAACAGCGCGACCGCTTCGCATGGCCGCGGACCCCTCACCGGTACTTCGAGGAGAAAGGTCAGACGCCATTACTCGGCTTGCTGGCGTTCGCGCAGGATCTCGGCGCGGCGGGCGTGGAGGCGTGCTTCCTGGGCGTCGAGGCGGGCGAGCTCGCCGATCCGGTCGAGGGCGGCGAGCAGGGCTTGGGTGAGGTTGTCGCCGGGCCGGTCGAGTTGGAAGGTGTTGCCGGCTTCCTGCCAGGTGAGGATGACCCCGTCGGCGGTGAGGGTGAGCCAGAGCGCCCCGTCCGTGTTCTTGAACGCTTGTTCGGCGAGCTGGTCGGTGCTGGTCGCGTTGCAGCCGTGTTCGAGGTACTCGGGCAGGACGTCGAGCTTGCGGGCGAGCAGCCGCAGCGCCTTCAGCGACACGGCGCGCTGGCCGGACTCGATCCGGGACAGGTAGGCAAAGGAGACACCGGGCTGGGCGAGCTGGCGCTGCGAGAGCCCGCGCTCGAGCCGCAGGCGGCGGATCCGCTGCCCGACCGACTCCGCCCGCCGCCGCGCGGCCACCGCTAGCGTGGCGGCCGCGCGGCGATGGGAGCGTTCATTGCGGCTTCTGCTCGCGGAGCGTGTAGGTGCCGGGGGCGGTGCGGGTGAACAGCCCCTCCGGCTTCGTGTGCTCGCTGGCCAGGATCGCGCTCACCGTCGCCAGCGGCGTCTTCCCGCCCAACCGTACCCCCTTCTGCTTCAGCACCCGCTTGCCGATCTCGTCCGCCTTCAGCGGCTCGCCGGCGCGGCGCAGCACCTCGACCGCCGCCTCCTTCGCCGTCCGCCGCACAACCTCCTCAGCCATCCCAAGTCCTCCTCACTCTGGGGGGCCGGCCGCTCCGGCCCCCTGGGTCGAGTCGCATCCATCGCTCTCGTTGCCGCCGAAGTCAACGGCCGCTCGCGTCTCGCGCGCCGGGAGAGCTCGCTCAGTTCGAGGAGGCGCCGCGAGCGGCGCGGCGTCAGGCCGGGCTCAAGCGCCAGTCGCCTTCGCTACACCCCGATCGGAGGAGTCCGCGTACTGCGGTCTCTCCGCCCGGGCGAGCCGGAGCCGCCGGATCGGGCCGGTGCGGGGGCCGAGCCTTAACTCGAGCAGGCGGCTCGCGTTGCCGCTTGCGAGGAGCCGTCACTGACTCGACGACGCGGTCGCCGTAGCCCGAGCCGGAGCCGGCTGCGGCGGAAGCGGTCGTCGCGGAGCGCCTTCGCCGGTGCACCAACTCGCCGTCGAGCCAGGCCCTTGATCGTGATCGCGCCGCTGCGATCCCTGCGACGACCGGATCCCGGCACGAGAAGGCGAGCGCGGTGCGACAGACCCGCTGAGCTGGAAGTCGGAGGATGAGTCGGACCAAGGTGAAGCGATCGGCCCGGTTGGCTCTGGGAGCGCTCATTGCCGCGCTCCTGCAGCGGCTCGAACGTGTCACCTCGAAGAAGCCAAGGCGTCGTTGTTGCAGGCGAGCGCTAGCTAGTTGAGCTTGATGACATAGAGCCCGACCGGCGAGTTCGGCGGCCGTCGCTGCCCGGGAAGCGGCGGGAAGCGGCTCAGTGAGCCGACCGGGGCGACGAGCGTGGTGCCGTCTGGCAGCCAGATCGGCGCTTCCAGGTCGCTGCCGCCGAGGATGAGCCGGCGTCTGCTCGAGCGCACGTCGATCAGCCAGATTCCGTATCGGCCTCCGGCAGGTTGCATCGCGACTGCGAGCTGACGGCCATCGGGCGACCATCCGGCGCGGCTGACCGAGTTGAGGCCGCGGGCGAGCTTGCGGATGACGGTGCCGCTGCGGGAGAGGAGGTAGAGGTCGCGACCGTCGGCGCCCTCGACCCCAGGATGCTCGCGGGCGTCCGCGACCATCCGGTGGCCGTCCGGTGACCAGCTCACTAGCCCGGTGCCGCGCAGGCCGTTGCTGAGCGGGGTCTGTCGGTGTGGGTCGAGCCGGAAGAGCCGGCCGGTGAACGTGTCCCCTTCACTCGCGACCAGGTCCCCGAGTGAGGAGGCGTCGTAGCGCGCCCCTGACTGTGGGAGGAAGTAGCGGACGAGCCTCCAGTTGCGGCCCGTTCTGCCATCGTAGGCGAGCAGGCTCGTGATCCGGTTCGGGACGCGTGCCGCGTTGCCCCAGCAGGCGTGCAGATAGGCGAGCGTCCCGTCCGGACGTGGGCGCGGCATGGATGTGACCTGGATCGGACAGGCGGGGTCGCGCCAGAGCGGAAGTCGTCGGAAGCCCCTTCCGTCGAGGCCGATGACGGCCACGAATCGGCCCTGGGCCGGACTCGTCCCAGCCGCATACGTGACCGCCAGCCTGCGGAAGCTCGGCAGCCAGGCGACGTCGGTGAAGGCCCCGCGGCCGGGCGCCTTGATCAGGCGAATTCGCGCCGACACGGCGCTCACTCGGTCCACGCCCCGGCCGCCGAAGCTGCCTTCGGCTCCACCGGCAGCGACGGCCAAGGTCACCGCGACGAGCACGCCGCCCCTCATCAAGACTGCAAGCAGCGTCTGCCGCCGATGGCCCTGACTCACTGCTCCGAAGCGGCCGGAAGCGACTCCGGTAGCAACGTTCCGGCGCCGCAGTGGGAGGCAAGGGCCGCCTGGCCGCTCAGCTTGACCAAACCGTACCGCCGAACCGCCCTATCCGGATCGAATACGACGACCAGACACGTATCGCCGACCGAGTGCCAGCGACCGGTCAGCCAGTACAAACGCCTGCTGCTGCGCTCATCGGGCGGCCCTAAGACGGCGAGAACGCGCTTCTCGACGGTGAGCGTACTGATCAGGCCTCGCGCCGCCAGATCGTCGTACATCTGCCCGCGCTCGTTCGCGACCTCGTAGCTCTGGAAGGAGCGCCAGCGCGCACGGTCGAAGGGGCGCTCATGAAACGACGCCGGCTTCCACAGTTCCCAGACGAAGATGATCGGCAGCCTGACCAGGGACGCGATCGCAACCGCCAGCACCAGCATGACTGCGAGCGGAATCAGCGGGCCGCTGAGAATGCTCGAATCGCTACGAGGCCGGCGCTCAGGTCTGCCCGCCCGATTCGCGCGGTAGTCATGGGATGGGGTCGCCGATGCCCTCCTTCAATCGGACAAGCCCTCCTTCAATCGGACAAGCTGCTCAAGTGTACGTGCCGCCGTGTACGCGAAGGCGAGGTCACGCCGTGGGTCGGGATTCTTCCGATACACCGTCCAGTCGATGTAATGGATCTTCAGCTCCAATGCCTTCCCCGTGATGAGCGCCCGTCGGTATTTGTTGGTGAATGTAAGGAAGTAGCCGAACAGGCGCCTTTCGTCCGATGACCTAAATTTCGCGCCGACGCGCTTGGCGTAGTACAGCCCGAAATCGACTCCCTTCTGCTCGGACTGGCCCCACAGCTGCTTCAGTTCGGCGTCGCTCGGCCTCGATGCGCCGCCATTCCTCTCGCCGACGAAGCCGAAGAAAACAGTCCAGTCCAACGTAGCCTCTTCAGCCGGGTTGCCGGTGTTGAGGAAGACCTGTGGCGGCGGGTTGTCCGGTGCGATCGCGATCAGTCCCTGCTCGAGAACGAACAGGGTCCCAGCATCTGCCGCCTTCATGTACGCGCTGTCGTGGAAAGTGCCGGAGTTGTTGAAGTAGAGCAGGGTGCCTAGGAAGATGTTGAGCCAGCCGCGAACTGGATAGCGGCGGATGACCCCCGCGACCCAGTCGTATCGAGTTGCAAAAGACGCGCCGCGGAACTCGCTCAGTGTGCAGGTAAGCGTGCCCTGCGGAAATGAGCATCGCGAGGCGGGTGAGGCAGCCATGTAGGTGAACGTCCGCGAGCTGTCGTCTGCGTTCGAGCACATGCCGGTTGGATCGGTGCGCGTGGTCGGGCTGTCATCGGCGTAGGGATAGGGGGACTGGCTTGGCTCCTCGGAGTCGGGCTGGGCTTGGTCGGTCTGCAGGAAGCGCCCGGTGGCCGGGTCCATCATTCGCGCGCGCAGGTCGTACAGCCCGGTCGGATCGGCGAGCTCCCCGGCGAACTTCATCGGGTTTGGGGGTGCGGAGGGGTCATCCTGCGACTCGGTTCGCAGCTGTCCGAAGGGGTCGTACGAATACGTCCACTCGGCACCGCCAGAGGAGGAG
>Ga0081539_10007052_pt1 | contig 10394 bp, 7 predicted proteins | sample TabmetS4T2R2_FD_71023 | JGI IMG/M metagenome (GOLD analysis project Ga0081539, IMG submission 71023) | Tabebuia heterophylla rhizosphere microbial communities from the University of Puerto Rico - S4T2R2 | ecosystem: Host-associated > Plants > Roots > Rhizosphere ... | reverse complement strand
CTCCCTCCGACCAGCGGGAGACGTCCTCTCGTAGGGCCGCCGCGAGGCCCTTCCCTTCGAGGGCCGCCGGACGCATCTCCTGGATCAGGACGTTCAGCTCTTTCTGGGCCTGGCGCACGAGCTCGTCGGCCTGGGCTAGGTGGGATTCGGCAGAATTCGTATCCTTCTCGATCAGGGCTCGGGCGGCGGCGATCTGGAGCGAGGTCGCGAAGACCTGCTGCTTGACGGAGTCGTGCAGGTCGCGGGCGAAGCGGTTGCGGGCTTCGAGCGTCGCCAGCTCCCCGCGCGCTTGAAGCAGGGTCTCGAGCTCGGCGGCCATGCTGTTTAGCTCGCGAGAGAGCTGTCCGAGTTCGTCCTTGGAGCGGTCCTTGGTCGTCACGGAGAAGTCGCCCCGGCTCCACGACCGGGCCGCGCGCGCGAGACGCCCTATGCGCCTTGTCAGGCCCCAGGCGGTAAAGAAGCCGAAGAGCGCGCCTAGAATAGCGGCCGGTATCGTAAGTAGGGTCGCGCTGGCACCGATAACGACGAGTAGCGGTCCGGTAAGATTCGGCAGCCGCAGCGTACCGACGAGTACCCCGGCGACGTGACCTTTCTTCCCCTCGATGGGCGTGACCGTGACCACCTGGCCATCGATGTTGGAAGAGAGCCGGCCCGAGTTCTCCTCGCCCTCGAACGCCGCCTTAACGAGCGGCTGCAGGCCGGCAATGCTCCCGGCGTCGAAGTGCCTCCCCTCGGGGAAGTCCTGCATCTCAGGGACGGAGACCAGCAGGCGGCGCCCGTCGTCGACCACGAAGAGGGCGCCCTGATCGGCAGTGTAGTTGCGGAAGTTCGTGGGAGGCGGCCCGCTATCAGCGCCCCGGACGCCTGAATTATCGGCGAAGCCAACGAGCGCCTCTCTTACGGCTTCGGTGTCAGGAGGATTCTGTTTCAGAGGTTTCTCCAGGCGCGGCGCCACCTCATCCCTGAGGTTCTGTACCACTATCCTCGGCAGGAGGGGCGAATTCAGGAAGGCGATCACCAAGCCCGCAAGGAGCAACTCCAGCGCGAGCAACGTCACCGCGGCCACGAGCGTATAGCTGAGCGTCAGCTTCCACCGTAACCGCCGGAGCGCGAAGAACTCACCCATCATGCATACCCGTATTCCATAACTCACGCCAGTTTAGTCCCGAGCGCGCCAGGACGCATCAGTCGGGAGACGTAACAAGGATCGGTCCCTGGAATGAAAGGGAGGGGCGGTGGAGCTCCCCCCACACACGTCCTCTCCCCGGAACCGGCCCGGCTATCTCGACCGTGCTTCGTCTACCACCAGATCGACTACACCGGCCACCTGACGGGCGTACTCCCTGTCGGCGACTATGCTCAGGTGGTCGGCACCCCGAACTATGAGGTGCTCCCCCCGCGACGAGAGATCCCGTGCCATCCGTTCGTGCATCGCCGTGAATTGACGGCGATCTTTACCGGGGAAATTGATGGCGTCCGGTTCTCCCGCACTCAGGACGACGAGCGGTCTGTCTTGGAAATGCTCGCCGTCCCTGAGAGCGGGGACCGCGCTCTCGGCGAGACGGATGTCCGGCCACATCCCCCGGTATAGCTTGTCGGAGGCCACGTAAGCCTTCGCCTCCGCGGCCTGCCGGGGCGGCAACCGCTCCTCGTAGCCGGCGAGAGGGTCGAGGAGGCGGACGATCCCGAGCCTCGCCGCAACACCCTGCATCCTGACGGGAAGCGGGGGATCGGAAGGCAGACTCGCCTCCGGAAAGTCTTCCGGAAAGTCCTCGTGCAGGGAGAGATTACGAGGGTCGACCAATACCGCCCCGATGACCTCGTCAGGGTATCGTTCGGCGAAGGCGCGCGCGGTGAGGCTTCCCATTGAATGACCCACTACCACGTACGGTCCGTCCAGACCCGCTTTGCCCAGCGCTTCGTGAAGGTCACCAGCAAGCTCGCGCGCATCGAGCTGACCGGGCGGAGCGTCGCTCCAGCCCGTTCCGGGGCGGTCGTAGGCGACGACCCGCAAGGACTTCGACACCTCGGGCTCCACCCAGCCCCACTGGAAAGAGGCGCTCTGAGAACCGGCGTCGAGGATCACCGTCGGCCCCTCCCTGTCTTCGCCCATCACGTCCAGGTGCAGCCTGTATCCCCCAACATCGACCATCTCACCCGGAGCCGGATGCCTTCGTTCGTCCAGCTTCGTCGAGACCGCCTGGTAGACCGCACCAGAGGCCGCCAACCCAAACACCATCACAAACGCCACCAGCAGTCCGCGCTTGATCCAAACGAACACCCTCCGCCGAACCCCCGCCTCACTCCATCCCGTACCTCGGCTCATGATCTCTCCTCTCTGTCGCTGTAATCCGTATCGTATACCCCCCTGGGGTATATAGGCATCGGTCCACGGATGTAATGAGGATGGTCCTTGGGGATGAAAGAGGGCCCGCCGTAGCGGGCCCCTGGAGGCTTGTGTGGTATGGCCTCTACTCGTAACGCAGCGCCTCGGCGGGGTATACCTTCGAGGCTGTACGGGCGGGGAGGAAGGTTGTGAGGAGCGAGGCTGCGTAGGAGAGGGCGACGACGAGTGCTATGGCGACCCAGGGCACCCTGTAGGTTACGCCCGCGATGTCTTCGCTCAGGGAGTCGATGAGCCCGCCGGAGAGTGCGGCGCCGAGTGCTACGCCGAGCCCGATACCGAGCAGCGCGATAAACGAGGACTCGAGGAGGAAAGCTAGACGCACCTGGCCCTTCTGGAAACCGAGCGCACGGAGCATCCCGATCTGCTGGCGGCGCTCCACGACCGAGCGGGCCGCGATGACACCGAGGGCCGCGATGCCGACGAGGAGGCCGAGGCCCATAAAGCCAGTGAGCAGATTGTTCAGGATATTGTTCGTCGTGCTCGAGTCCTTGATCTCCTTTTCCAGAACCGTGGCCTGCAGGCCGTTGCCGGCGAAGCCCTCTTCGAGGTCCCTGGCCGTGGACCGGGCACTCGCGCCGTCGGCGAGCTCGAACATATAGCTCTGGGGTGGAATTGGTGTGCCGGACAGAGAATCGAGCGTCTTCTGCGAGGTCACTACGTTCCCGACGTAGAACGCCGCGTCGTCGACGACCCCGATCACCCGCAGGTCCCGCTCCTCGCCGGACTTCGGGTCCCTGACGTGGATGTACAGGTCGTCCGGAAGCGTCTCGTCCTCCTGGTAGAAGCCATCGAGCTTGATGGAAGGACCCTCGTCGCCCACGTCGAAGCTCGACCTCGAAGGCGCGAGGGAGGCGGAGATCACGGCCACGTTCCGTTCTTTCTGGAGCGCGCTCCATACCTCCCGGGACGAGCCGTACCCGGAGGCCGTGACGTTGAAGCCGTAGCCGACGTTCTCCGTGTACCCCTCGTCAGCGCCCTGCAGTACGAGGTCCTTCATCTTCCTGTTCGTTCCCTCCTGCTTGACCTTCACGGCCAGATCGGAGGTCGAACCGACCGCGGAGATGTCTTCTGAATCCACGCCCTTCGTGTGCTTCAGGGCGCCCTCCATATCCGAGACCGGGGCTGTGTAGCCCGCGTCGGCGCGGATATCGAAGCCGCCGGAGAGACGGTCCGTATCGTCGTAGATGCCGCCTATAGACGTCGTGATAAAGCTCATCGTCACGATGGTAAAGACGACCAGCGAGAACATCGCGAGCGTCATACCCGTACGGAAGCGGTTCTGCATCGGGTAGGAGACCGCGGTCTTCAAAACAGGGGGAAGGCCCCTGATCCGTCCGAAGACGGCGACGATGGCGCGGAGCAGAAGGTCGGAGTTGTAGATCACCACCCACACGGCGCCGATGACGATCATGATCCCGGAGATAAAGAAGAGGTCTATGCCCTGCGTCATCTCCGGCGGCGCGAAGTCGTAAGGCAGGAGCCACAGCGCCAGAAGCCCGAGGCCGGCGAGCGAGAACGAGATCCTATCGGGCAGGCGGAAGATGCGCGCGAGGAGCGCGGCCCCGACGATCAGGAGCGAGAGGCCGAGCATGTAGAGGCCCGTCTGGTCGGCCTGGAGGCCCTGCCACACCAGAAGTGCTCCGGCGAGCGGGGTCGCGAGCGCCAGAAGGACGCCCTTCACGCTGCGGCCCTGTGTTTCGGGTTCCGGGAGGTCGCGGATCGCCCGGATCACGTTCAGTCGGCTCACGCGCCAGGAGGAGAGGACCACGACCAGGAAGGTCAGGACCATGCCGAGCAAGAACGCGAGGATCACGTTCTCCGGGCTTGTGGCGAACGCTATCTGGAAGCTGAACTCGTCGAACTGCGCGAAGGCCGCCCCTATGACCTTCACCATCACCCAGCCGACCCCGATTCCGGCCACGCTGCCGATGGCTGAGGCGACGAGGGCGTACAGCGCGCCCTCGAAGGCGAACATGCGCATCAGGTGAGAGCGCTGCATCCCGACGCCACGGGCGATGCCAAGCTCGTGCTTGCGCTCGGCGGCGAGCATCACGAAGATCAAGAAGATCAATAGTATCCCAGCGGCCGTGGAGAACTGGCCGAAGAGCAGGAAGATGCTGGAGATGTTCTTCCCGATGTCGTCGGCCTGCTTCAGCGCTTCTTTCTTCAGGGGATCCGCCCTGAGGTCGTTCTCCTTCAAGAGCGGTTTGAGCGCCTCGACGGTGGCGCCCGTGTTCGCTCCGCCCTCGACCACCGGCCCCTTGTGGGTGATGATGACCTCGTTGATGCTGCCCTCGTTGCCGGTGAGCCTCTGCAAGTCGTCGAGCGGCATGACCATCGAGGTGTCGGAGGCGGGATTGGCGCCCCGCTCGTAGATGCCGGCGACCTCTAGCTTCGCCGGCCGCGTGCCGAGGACAGCCTGTACTTCGTCTCCCTTTTTCACGTCCAGGGTCTTCGCCGTTTCCGCACTTATGTAGACCTCGTTCTTACCGAGGTCGTCGAGCGAGAGGGTCGTTCCCGACGCCGTCGTGGGGTGGTCGAAAGCCTGCATCGAGGCCTCGTCGATGCCGAGCACGTCGACCTGCGGTTCCGAGAGGTCGCTTTCGGCGGAGAGAACGGGGACGGTCTCGGAGATGAAGGGTGCGACACCGGCGACCTTCTCGTCGCCGGCGAGGGTGTCCCTGATCTCTTGCGTCACGTCCTGGTCGAAGTAGGTCGGGCGTGCTTTCGGTCCGGCGAACTGGCCGGAGGACGCTTCGGGTGCGTCCGGTTTCACCGCGACGTCAACCTGCCCGATATTCTGGAGTGCCTGGACCCTGAGCGAGTTGGTCAGGGTGTCGCCCGTGGTGAAAGACGCGGAGAAGAGCATGGTCGCGAGCATCAGGCCGACCACTATTAGGACCGCCTGGCTCTTGCGTCGGGGGATGTTCCTCGCGGCCATCTTGAAAGCGACCCTGTTCCGGAGGGCCGAGAGGACGATGATCGTGGCCCCCGCGCCGAAGACGGCGAGGAGTATCCACATCAGTTGCTGCGTCGGGACACCGAAGAGCGTGTCCATCCTCTAGCCCTCCTTCCCGTTCGAGCCGTTCGGCCGGTCGCTCGCGATTCGCCCGTCGCGCATGCGGACCGTGCGGTCGGCGCGGCGGGCGACCGCGGCGTCGTGGGTCACGAGGACGAAGGTCTGGTGTTGCTCCTCGTTCAGGCGGACGAGGAGGTCCATGATCTCCTTGGAGGTCTCCGAGTCCCGGACCGTGCGGTCGGCGCGGCGGGCGACCGCGGCGTCGTGGGTCACGAGGACGAAGGTCTGGTGTTGCTCCTCGTTCAGGCGGACGAGGAGGTCCATGATCTCCTTGGAGGTCTCCGAGTCCAGTGCCCCGGTCGGCTCGTCGGCCCAGACGATGTCGGGCTCGTTGACCAGCGAGCGGGCGACCGTCACGCGCTGCTGCTGACCACCGCTCATCTCGGTCGGGCGCTTGTTCGCCTGCTCTGGTATCCCGACCGTCTCCAGCGCCGCGAGTGCCCGACCTCGCGCCACTTTGGGCCTGGCTCCCGCGACCAGCAAGGGAAGCTCGACGTTCTCGACGACGGAGAGGACAGGGATCAGGTTGTAGGTCTGGAAGACGAAGCCCATCTTCTCGGCCCTGAAGCGGGTCCGCCTCCTGTCGGACATACCTGGAATAGATTCGCCGCCTATCAGGACCTCGCCCCGGTCGAACTCGTCGAGGCCCGAGAGGCAGTTGAGGAGCGTCGTCTTCCCGCATCCGGAAGGTCCCATGACGGCGACCATCTCCCCGCGGGGTATGGAGAGGTCCACGCCTCGTAGGGCGTGGACCGTGGCTTCTCCGGCTGCGTAGGTCTTCTCCACGCCGCGGGCCTCGACAATGGTCATGCCGGAACCTCCCTCGCGTACTATCCTGTTACCCGCTCTTCCGATCAAGGTCCGCTCCTTTCGTGTCTATGTTCAGTAGAGTAGAAACGGAGCGGGGCGCCCGGTAGTGAAGGTCGTCGTAAATTCCCTATGACAAATGTCATCGGAGAATCATTGTGGCCTCCGGGATTCTTCGCACGTAGCCGACGCCAGGCTCGTCCTTCCCCTCCACGATAGCGGCGGGCCGCCGAGTCCAGTACTCGACGGCCCCCAGACGTCGTACGTAAGGTCGTCTCTCTCTCTCTCTCTACGTGGCTATCTCCACCGGCTCGTAGGCGTGCTCCGAGACGTAGGCCGGCTCGTAGCCGAGGAGCCGTCCGAGCGGCGCCCCGAGCGCGAGGCCCGTCTTCTGCACCCAGGCGGGCGGGAAGGGCAGCCGCACCAGATCGAACTGCTCGTTCATGATGACCGCGAGCTGGAACGGGTTGGGAAGGCCCGATCCGTTCGTCTTGCCGTCTGAGGCGAGGCCGAACATCGTCTCCAGAAACTCCTCGAAGGTCAGTGCCGGGCAAACCTCCGTCAGGAAGCGGACCTCCTCCTCGCCGATGTTGCGGAACTGGTGGGCCGTCCCTGCCTCGACCATCACTACGTCGCCAGGGCGGGCGACGACTATCTCCCCGTCGAGCTTGAACTCGACTTCTCCTGAGAGGATCTCGAATCGCTCGGATTGGTTGGGGTGGATGTGTTCGGCGGCGACGAAGCCGTCCGGTGCCACGGTCGTGTCGATCAGGACCGACTCCCCGCCCGTCTCGGCCGAGGTCTTGAGGAACGTCACCCTCTCGCCGGTGATGGGGTTCTCTATGGTGTCTCCTGCGCGGATCATCTGCGGCTCCTTTCTGTGCGCCATCTCTTACGCTTTGGATGGTATGGAGCCGCCGGAGCGCCTGGTAGTGAAGAGAATCGTGAATTCTACATGACGGATATCATACGACGAACCGCAGAGGGTCGAATAACGTAGAGGGGACGGCCGGTCTGGCCGCCCCCTCGGGGATGCTCTATGTTGCGCTCTCTACGCGCCGGAGCGGGTGCCGAGCCAGTCGCCCACCTTGGGCCAGAGGCCCTTTTTGGCGCCGCGGCCCGTCATGAGGCCGACGTGGCCGGCGTCGAGGACGAAGAACTCCTTGTCCTGGCTGCCTACGAGGTTCATCGTAGCCTCGGCCTGCGGTAGGGTGCAGATGTGGTCCTTCTTGCCCGCGATATTCAGGAGCGGGACCTCGATCTTCGAGAGGTCCACGCGGCGGCCGCGCAGTACGATCTCGCCTTTGGCCAACTTGTTCTGCTGGTAGAACTCGGAGATCCACTGCCTGAAAGTCGCGCCGGGGAAGGGGGGACCATCGTTGACCCACTTGTTCATGGCGAGCCAGGTCTCCATCGGCTTCTCCTCGAAGATGCGCTCCCACATGTTGACGTAGGTGCCGACGTAGTTGGTTACGGGCTTGAGCATCCTGTTGCCCGTGTCGATGAGGTCGCCGGGGATGTTCCCGAAGGCGTCGGCGAGCAGCCCCGGGTTCATGTACTTCTCGCTCGTGAAGAGGCTGTAGAGGCCCATCTCGTCCTCGGGGAACTCTATGGGCGCGGTCATGAGGATGAGGTTCTTGAGGTGCTCGGGGAAGAGCGAGGCGTACATGGCGCTCATCGTGCCGCCCATGCAGTAGCCGAGCAGGCTGAACTCGTCGGAGTGCGAGTGCCTTAAGACCTTCTTTACCGCGCGCGGGAGGTAATCGAGGACGTAGTTCTCGAAGTTGAGGTCCTTGTCCTCGTCGCCGGGGACACCCCAGTCGAGCATGTAGACGTCGAAGCCCTCGCCCACCAGGTACTCGATAAAGCTGTTGCCCGGCATGAGGTCGAGGATGTAAGGCCTATTGATGAGGGCGTAGACCATGAGGATCGGGACGGGGTGCTTCTTCTCGGCGTTCGGCGCGTAGTGGTAGAGCTTCGCCTTGTTCTTGGTCCAGACCGTCTCCTTGGGCGTCTGGCCCGTGTCGGCCTGGGCACCCTCGACGACGATCCTCATCCCGCGGCTGTACTTGTCGAAGAAGTTCTCTACGTCCGCGGGGATGGCGTGCTCGCCCGAGGTAGGAACCGCGCCGTAGTTGGCCGTCTCGGTCATCTAGCTCTCTCCCTTCTTGCGCACGTCGTCGACGGTGATCTGGCCGTCCGCCCCTGTCCCGACCACCTCGGCGAGGTCCACGCCCATCTCGCGCGCCTTGCGCCTGGCCGCGTCCGTGGCCGTTACGTTGGACCCGTTGGCGCCACCCTGTGACCCGTTTTCGAGCGCCGCGAGCAGCCTGTCGAGCTTGCCCTCTACGCGGTCGAGCCGCCCTTCCAGCGCCTTGACGGACTCGGCAGTGGCCGGTTCGGCGTAACCGTACTCGAAGTCTTCGAGGACCTCTTCTATGCGGTCGACCTTCTCCTCGAGGTTGACGACGAGCCCGGCGATTCTTGAGATGTCAGAGCGGACGGGTAGCTGGAGGTTCTTGAGGTACTCCTCGGAATTGCGCTTGAAGACTTTGTAGAAGCTGGCGTAGTGCTGGAGGAAGCGGCTCGAAGGATCGAGGAACTCCTCGCGCTCGATGACGTCCCCGACGAAGTCGGAGAAGGGGCCGCTGGTGGCGTTGTACCACTGTGTCGCGAGCTGTAAAGGGTCGCTTGGCGGGGCGCCGCCGGCCAGCAGGTTGGTCCGCGCCTCGTCGAGCATCTGCATCCAGCGTGGCAGGATCTCCATCGCGGCCTGGTTCAACTCAGCGCTCTTGCGCAACGAGTCCGAGGCCATCTCGAACCACCGCTTCCAGAGGTCCTGAACCTCAGGGTTGCCGGCGACCGGCTCGGGGACAGCCCCGATCATGCGCTCCTGCATCTCGCGCATCCCATCGAACCACCTGCGGTATGCACCGTAGGGATCGACGTAGCCATCCTGGGCGTCGCGCGTCATGCCCCACATCCTGCTCCCAGACTCCATCCACTGGCGCCAGAGCTCGGTCGGGTCCATGGCGGACGCCGCTCCTCTCTCCTCCGTCAACCGAAACCTCCTCGTCGTGCCCTGAAACGATTTCAGACGCCGCCAACGCTCTCACCGGAGCCGGCGCCCACCACACGAATTATACAAGCAAATGAAACTTATGTGTTAACGGCATATACCGAGGCTCTGGAATAGAGGCTCTTTACCGCCTGGCGCCGGGAGGCGAGGATCTAGGAGTGCTGTCCCGCGAGATCCTCGTGGGATCTCGCGTTGTTTAGTTCGCTTCCGTTCTGGGCGGCGAGAGGCTCTCCCGGCAGCTTCTCATCGATAAGCCGCCGCAGGTCTTCCAGGTCGCAGGGCCAGGGTACCCTGGTGTCTTGGCCGTTCCCGTGCTCGCTCGGGTTGGTGATCAACTCGATCACGGGCAGGTTCGTCGTCGAAGGTGTGTTTCTGATCAGGGTTATTAGGGATTCTTGATGCTTGCTATTCAAGGCTGGCAAGATGAGTGCCACCTTCGCCCCTCCCAGGGGCTCTGTCTCTTCTTCCCGGTACTCGGAGAAGAAGCGCGCCACGTAGTCGGCGGAGCGTAGCAGCGATTCCAGGGCCTTGCCGATCACGGGGTTGCCCCCCAGGATGGCTACGGTTGCAGGTTCTTCTACCGGCTTCAGCATGCCTGTGTTCGGTATGCGCCTATGACCAGGTCCATGCACTGATTATATGGTGGGAGGCAGGGTTCGCGCGTAGGCCGGGTGGCCTATCTTGCGTATGCTAGGTGGCATATTTGCGGTATCGTCAGGGGGTAGTGTATCGCTCTGTGTCGGGAGAAGTGAGCCCAAGCTCGATGGCGCGCACGGCCGCCTGGGTACGGTCAGAGACCCCCATTTTGCGAATAATGCGCTCAACGTGCACCTTCGCCGTACCCTTGCTAATAGTCAGGGTCTGTGCGATCTGCTGGTTGGTCTGCCCTGTAGTCAGGAGGCTGAGGACCTCCGTCTCGCGTGGCGTTAGCGCTTCGCCCAGAGCATCGTGATGAGTCGAAGGGCGCGAATACGGCTTTTGCTGCTTCTCTTCGGCCAGGCGCCGGAGGAGTCGCGTGGCCA
>Ga0081539_10007051_pt1 | contig 10396 bp, 7 predicted proteins | sample TabmetS4T2R2_FD_71023 | JGI IMG/M metagenome (GOLD analysis project Ga0081539, IMG submission 71023) | Tabebuia heterophylla rhizosphere microbial communities from the University of Puerto Rico - S4T2R2 | ecosystem: Host-associated > Plants > Roots > Rhizosphere ... | reverse complement strand
CGCGACGCAGCTCGTCGACCGCGTCCCAGAGCTCCTGGCGAGAGCGGGGATCCAGCCCCGCGGTCGGCTCGTCGAGCAGCACCACAGGCGGGCGGCCGACGAGGGACGCGCACAGGTCGAGGCGCCGCCGCATGCCGCCCGAGTAGGTGGAGACCCGGCGTTCGGCGACGTCGATCAGCCCGAAGCGCTCGAGCACGTCGCCCGCGCGCTGCCTGGCCACCGCGGCGGACAGGCGATACAGACGCCCGATCATCTCGACGTTCTCGCGCCCGGTCAGCTCGTTGTCGACAGCCGCGAACTGGCCGGCCAGGCCGATCAGCCGGCGCACCGAGAGCGCCTCGGCCACGACGTCGTGGCCGAGGACACGCGCGTGGCCACCCGCGGGGCGCAACAGCGTCGCGAACACGCGCACGAGCGTGGTCTTGCCCGCGCCGTTGGGCCCGAGCAGCCCGAACACCGTCCCCGGCTGCACCTGAAGGGACAGCCCCTCCAGCGCGGCAACGTCGCCGAAGCGCACGTGCACGTCCTCGGCCAGCAGGGCGGCGTCGTTGGAACGGTCTTGGGTGACGTCCATGAGGTTCTCCTTGATCAGGCTCGGCGGATGACGATCCCGCCGAACTGGGTGTGGCCGCGGATCTCGACGGTCCGCCGCCGGTCCGTCTCCGCGGGCGCGGCGGAGGAGTCGAGCTCGCTGCGCACCGTCCCGTGGCCCGAGCTGACGTCGAGGTAGGCAACGACGCCGTCGGGAACGCCGATCTCGAGCTCGCCGAAGGCGGTCTCCAGCTCGATCGTGCCGGCGACCGCCTCGCCGATGCGCACGCTGCCGGCCGAGGTCTTGGCGTGCACCGAGGCCAGCGCGCGGTCGACGCCGATGTCGCCGTAGGCCGTCTTCAGCCGGACGGCGGCGGTGACCTCGCCGACGCTCACGTGGCCGGCGGAGGTCTTCAGGGTCGCCGTGCCGTCGAGGGCGCCTACGCGGATCGCGCCCATCGCGGTGCTGAGGTCGGCGTGTCCGTCGATGCGGCCCACCGTGATGTCGCCCATCGAGTTGCTCGCGCGTACGCGCGCGGCGCGCTCGAGCCGGACGCCTGCCGCCTTCTCGAGCGCGACGGCGGCCAGCCGGCCCGTGCACACGTAGTCCGCCCAGCCGGTGCCCTGCAGCTCGGAGCCCTCCGGCAGGCTGACGTCGACGTCGATCGCCGGCGCGGCGCCGAGCAGCGAGCGCAGCAGCGACCGCTTCGGGGCCGCGATCGACAGCCGGCCGTCGGCGTACTGGACGCGGGTCTGCTCGGCAGCCTCGATGTCGGCGGCGCTGCCCGCGTCGCGCGGGCGCACCTCGACGACCGTGTCCGCGCGCTCGCTCGCGCTGACGCGCACCGACCCGCTGACGAGCTCAAGGGTGACCGCGACCGGGTGCGGCGTCGCGAAGGTCGCCACGGCTAGCTCACCCACCCGCGAAAGCTCTGACCCAGCGAGCTCCGCGACCCCTCGGCCCGGCCGGCGGCCTCGCCGCGCTCCACGGCGCCGGCGACGACGCGGACGAGCCACGCGTTCACGGAGAGCCCCGCCTGCGCGGCAGCCGCCTCGACCCGCGGCTTCAGCTGTTCCGGCAGACGCAGGCTGAAGCGTGCCGTCCCGCCCTCGTCGGCCTCCGGCGATGGCGCCAGGCTGGCGTCGCGAGGCGTCGCAGCGGTGTCATCCTGGAGCGCGGCCAGCATCACGACGAACTCCGGGTCGCCCCCGCGCAGCCGCAGATCGACCGACCCAGGCGCCAGCTCGCTCGTGATCTCCCCTGCCGCGGCGGACAGGGCATCCAGAAGTACGAGTCGGGTCGCAGCCTCGAGCGGCGCGGCCAGCCGCTCCGCCAGTGCGCGCGCGTCCTCGCCGCCGGCCGACGCGGCGACCGCGAGGTCCCGCTGAAGGCGCTCGACATACGGCAGCAGGTCCATGGCGCCATAATGGCATCGTTGTGACGTCATTGCAACGTCTCCACCGTTCGCCGACGATCCATCACGTAGACCGGGAAGCGCGCCAACACGCCAGAAGGGCACCTGAGCGCGGACAAGGGTTTTGACGGAGACGCCGGAATCAGGTATGTAAAGCGTCGAACGGCCTCGAGCGATCCCGGCCTCGCCACGCGATCGAGGCTCGTACCCCCCAAACCCCCTTGGAAGGACCCAATGGCGCAACCCCGCGCATCCCTCAAGGCTGCCGACGACGCGGCGACTGCCGTGCGCCACCAGGTCGAAACGCCATGGCCGGATACGGCGCCAATCGCACGGTGGGACGAGGGGTCGCATCGCGGGTCGCACGCACTGTCGCGTCGGCAGCGCATCGCGTACCTGGTGCTGACCGCCGCATGGCTTGCCGTCACCATTCGCTTCTGGCACTGGTGGTTCGAACCGTCCCATCCCGGGTCGCTCGCGTTGTACGTGGGCGCGACGGCCGCGCTGCTGTACCAGAGCACCGTGCTTCCGAGCTTCTTCTGGTTCTTCGTCGGGCGCATGAGGCGGCCGGTCCACGTCCCGGCGCCCGACGGCCACAGCGTGGCGATGATCACCTTGTGCGTTCCGTCACACGAGTCACTGGAGATCATCGAGGAGCAGCTGCGCGCCCTCACCGACGTTCGCTACCCACACGACTGCTGGATCCTCGACGAGGGCGGCAGCATCGACGTCCTGGTCCTCGCCCTCGACCTCGGCGTCAACTACTTCACGCGCAGGGGCGTCGAGCGCTACAACCAGCCCGGTCCTCCGTTCCAGGCCGCCACGAAGGCCGGCAACGTCAACGCATGGCTCGATTTCATCCGTGAGCAGGGCCACGACTACGAGCTGTTCGTCCAGTTCGACATCGATCACAAGCCGACGCCCGACTACCTCGATCGCACAGTCGGCTACTTCTCCGATCCGAACGTGGCGTGGGTGCAGGCGCCGAGCGTGTCGCGCAACCTCGATCTCTGGGCGGCGCGCGGGCAGGCCGAGCAGGACCTGGTCCTGCAGGGTCCGCTGCAGATGGGCTTCTACGGCCACAGCCAGACGCCGTTCATCATCGGCTCGCACACCACCTACCGCACCGCTGCCATCCGGGAGATCGGGGGCTTTCAGCCGACGCGAGCCGAGGATCACCTCGACACGATCGTCCTGGCCGCCAACGGATACCGGGGCGTCTACGTCCCCGAGGTCATCGCCGAGGGCAACGGACCCGAGAACTTCACGACCTACCTGGGCCAGCAGTTCGCGTGGGCGCACTCCATGATCCAGGTGTTCCTGCGGTACACGCCGCGCCTGATCCGGCGCTACTCGCCGGCCCAGGCGCTGCAGTTCCTCGCCTGCCAGAGCTGGTACCTGCTCTGGTCCACGTCGCTGGCCTTGTTGTGGACCCTGCCCATCATCGGATTGCTGTCCAACCAGTCGATAGCGACCGTGTCGCTTCTCTCGTTCCTCTGGTACCACGGCGCGGTCATCGTCATGTCGACCGTCATGTGGTACTGGAGCCGTAGATGGTTCCAACCCGCCGGGCTGCGCTTGTCGTGGCGGGGTGTGATCCTCGACATCGCGCGATGGCCCGTCGTTCTCTGGGCGTTCGTGAACGTCGTCCTCGGGGTCAGGCGGCCCTACATGATCACGCCCAAGGGGGCTGCTCACCAGAGCCGAGGCCCGATCGGCGCGTACGTTCCCTACTTCCTTCTCGGTGCAGCCGCAGTGGCCGCCATGACCGTCTTCCACTTCGCCATCGCAGAGCGGGCCGCTCAGGGGAACCTGGTCTTGGTCGTCTTCGGCTTGGCAATGACGCTGCTGCTGCTCGTGAGCATCACCATCCTGGAGGTTCGCGACATCGCCACAGCGCAGGGCGACCTCGCCACCGCGCTCCGCAGCCGGCTGCTGCTCGTCGGCATGACGCTGGCGCTCGTCGTCTCGTCGGCGTGGATCATCGCGACCGTCTGGCACGACCTGACCCAGGCCGCGCTGTAAGGGCCGCCCTCAGCGGGGCGCGACCGGCACGGGCCGCGACGTCGACAGCACCTGCCCGGCCGCGTCGCGTGCCTGCACGACCACGACGGCAGGCGCCGGCCCGATCCTGATGCCTGTCTCGAATCCGCGGCGGGCGGCCTGCCAGGAGCCTGTCAGGTGCGTGGCGTCAGTTCCCCCGAGAACGCGCCACGACGCGACGTCGGTCGCCCCGTTCCAGCTCGCGTACACCGTCGTGGCTCCTGCCGCCGAGCGCACAGCGACCGCGGGTCGCGTGGGCGGGCGCGCCGTCCACGGCTGCCGGTAGACGCGGTAGGAGTCATAGCCGTCGGGCAGGTGGGCGTCATAGCGCAGATCGCCGCCCGCCGTGAACTCCGACCAGCGTCCCTGCGAGCCCCAGCCGACGAAGAGGCCGCCGTCCGGCAACTGCTCGGCATTGCCCTGCGTCCCGGCAAGCACGGTCTCGGGATGGCGCAGCTCACGGACGAGGGTCACGCGCCGGCGCGTGGTGTCCACGTTCAGCCAGACCACGCGAGAGCGGTCCCGCACCGACTTCGTGGAGTTGTCGAACACGCGCAGCGTGCCGTCCGGCGCCCACTCCGCGTCGTGCGCGAGGTGCACACGCGTGCCGGGACCCATGCGGAAGTCGCTGCGCTTGCCGCCCAGGCGCCAGATGATCCTGCCGGTCCCGCGGCTGATCTTCGTGACCGAGTAGGAGTGGCGCGCCGAGACGATGAGGTCGCCGTCGCTGTCGACGTCCACCGAGTTCGGGTGGAAGTAGTCCCACGCCTCGCCCTTGCTCTTCGGCAGCGCGCGATAGCTCTCGCTGAGCGCGATGTTGCCCAGGCTGTGCCAGCTGAAGAGCGTCCTGCCGGTCTTCAGGTCGATCTCCTGGATGATCCCGTCGATGACCTTGCCGTTGCGCGGCCCGCCGACCGAGCGCAGGTTTCGGCGCGTCGTGTGGTAGACGATCACGAGGGCGGTTCCGCGCGAGGTCAGCTTGAACTCGTGTAGGTCCAGGGCGTACGGGCGCCGCGCGCGGACGCGCTTGATGACGCGATAGGAGGTGTCGGCGATGACCCCGACGCCCTCGCCGTATCCACCGAACGTCCGGCCCTCCCACCAGGTCAGGACCGGCTTGCCCTGGTACTGCTGGACGCGCAGGTCGTTCGCTCGGATGCCGGCCGCGTTCGGACGGAACCAGATCGGCTGCCCGGCATCGTCGACGATGAGCGGCCCGGTGTGCTCGGTACCGGTCCGACGCTTCGGCGCGACGAACACGAGACCGGGACCGAGGGTGCCGGCGCCCGGCGCCTGCTGCGTGATGGTGGGTGGGGTCAGATCCGGTCGCGTGACGAACGTCGCGGCAGCGGCCGTGCCGGGGCCCACGAGGAGCGCGACGAGAGCGACCACGCCGAGGACCTTGGATGAGCGTCCAGCTCCCACCAGTGGCCCAACACGCCTGCCGCAGGGAAGTCGCGAGTCCGTCGCGGCGCCGGCCTCAGGACGACGGCGTTGTCGACGGGACGCGCTCGGCCTGCGAGCGACCAATGACCTTCCCGTCGCCGTCGAGCGCTCGCACGGCGACATAGCGGTCGGGATCGGAGACCGGGACGGTGGTCTCCAGGCCCTTCCACTCGACCGGGCCGCCGGTGGGGCGCAGCGCGTCCGGACTCGATCCCGTGAGGACCTGCCAGCGCTGCACCGCGGTCGACCCGTTCCAGCTCACATACGCCGTCGTCTTGCCGCCGCGGCGCTCCAGCGCGAGCGCGGGATCGCCGCGCGGCGTGCCGTGCCACGGCTCCCGGTAGGCACGGTAGGTGTCGTAACCGCCCTGCACGCGCGCGTCGAACAGCAACTGCCCGCGCTCGTCGAACTCCGAGAAGCGCCCCTGCGAGCCCCAGCCGACGAACGTGTGCCCTCCGGGCAGACGCTGCGCGTTGCCCTGCGTGCCGGCGGAGAGCTTGTCAGGGTGCTCGACGGAGGACACCAGCGACGCGGTCTTGCCCTGGGGGTCGACTTCCACGGTGATGACGCGCGACGCGGGGCGCACCGGCTTGGCGGCGGCGGCGTTGTCGAAGATGCGGATGCGGCCGCCCGGCTCGGCCCGCGCGTCGTGCTGCCAGGCGAAGCGCAAGTCGCCCGAGATCTGGAAGTCGCTGCGCTTGCCGCCCAGCCGCCAGATGATCTCACCCGTCTTGCGGTCGATCTTGTAGATGGTCCACGTGTGCCGAGAGGAGACGAGGAGGTTCCCGTCCGTGTCCACGTCGACCGAGTTGAGATGGACGTAGTCCCAGGAGTCGAGGTAGAGGCGCTTGAGTGGCTCGTAGCTCTCGGCAAGCGAGATGTGGTCGAGCGTGTGCCATTCGAACACCACCTTGCCGGTGTCGAGGTCGATCTCCTCGACCACGCCGTCGACGACCTTGCCGTCCTTCTTGCCGCCGAGTGACCGCAGGTCGCGCGGGATGCCGGTCTGGTAGACGAGCATCAGCGCCGTCCCACGGTCCGTCAGCCTGAACTCGTGGATGTCAGCGTCGGCGCCCGTGGCGGTCTCGACCCTGGCCCGCGGCTGGTAGTCGCTGTCGTAGATCACGCCGACGCCCTTGCCGCTGCCGGCGAGCGCACGGCCCTGCCACCAGGTGAGCGCGGGCCTCCCGTGGTAGCGCGAGACGCGGAAGTCGTAGGCATCCTCGCCCCCGGTGAGCGGCTGGAACCAGCGGACGCGACCCTTGTCGTCGACAAGCATGGGGCCCTGCTGCTCGCCCGGGATCTCCTTGGCGCCGAAGACCTTCTTGGGCGAGACGAGCATGAGCCCCGGCCGGGTCCCCGGCCTCCTCGTCCGGACCTCGATGGCGGGCGGGCGCAGGTCGGGCCGTGAGCGCAGCGCCGGCACCGCCGGATCGGATCCGTACGCGACGGGCGAGGCGCTCGCCGTGCTCGTCGCCGTTCGGGACCTCGGCCGCTCCTCGCCGTCACGCGTGAGCTGGACCACTACGACGGAGACGATCGCGGCGCCCACGGCCGCCACGGCGACCAAGAACGGCCACGGGCGCGAGCTGTCGCTTCCGTACGGTGATCGGAGCTCCGGCAAGATCCTCCCTGCGAGGCAGAGCGCGCAGGGTAGCGGGCTCTATGTGGGCAAGCTCGGCTACGGCCCTCGGCGATGAGCCGGAGGACCGCGTCGCGCTCGGCGTGCACGGCCAGGACGAGCGCGACTGCGAGAGCCGCCTGCACGACCGCGGCCGCCGTCAGCGCGGACGGATACCGCGTGCGTCCAGAAGGCGCACGGCGGGACGGTGTGCTGCGGGGGCGTCGTCGGCATGTCGGCTTCCTTTCGGGCGGCTATGCGGAGCAGCCTCGACCGCGGCCGCGACTGCGGCGCGAATCGCGCGTGACTGCGACGTCACCCCCCGGCCGTGCGTCCCAACGCGCAGGGCCGATATCACTCGCGGGTGACCTCGACGCGGACGGCGCGGCGCATCGCCGAGCCCTGCTGCGCTTGGCGGTCGGGGCGGGTCGCCCGCCGCGGCGCTGCTCGCGCCGGCTGACGACGTGGCCGCACGCGTCGACCTCGTCCTGGCGATGCTCGTGGCGCCCGCGCGGCGGCGCTGCTACGCCGCCGCGGGGGAACCTGGTAGTCCGCGCCGCCGGACCGCCGGCGCCGCTCAGCGGTCGCCCTCCTCCTCCTCCTCGGCGACGACCTTGAGCGCATGGCGGGGCGCGGGCATCTCGCTGTCGGCACCGCGCACGCTCTTCCAGATCGCCTTGTTCAGTTGGAGGGCCGGCGCGCGGTCCTCCTTGCTGAAGTCCATCCGGCTGGATGCCTGCGCCATCGGCGCGCTCGGCTTGTTCATCTCGGTGAGCGACTGCTCGGGCTCGAGCGCGTCGTAGCGAGCCATGTTCGGCGTGTCGGTGAAGCTCGCGAGCAGCGGGGTCGCCGCGGCGTCGAACTGCGTCAGCGGCTTGATGCCGAGGATGAGCTCGATCGTCCGCAGCATCGAGACGCTGCTGTAGAAGGTCGAGTCCACCTTGCCCGTCTGCGTGTAGGGGCTGATGACGTGCCCGATGGTCCGGTGCGCGTCGACGTGGTCGGGACCGTTCTGCGCGTCGTCCTCGATCACGAAGATCGCCGTCGACGCCCAGTACTTCGAGTGCGACACGGCGTCCACGAGCTTGCCGGTCGCCCAGTCGCTGTCGGCGACCATCGCACTCGGCGTCGGGCAGTCCGGGCTGGTCCCGCAGGTGTGGTCCTGCGGGAACTTCAGGAACTGAACGGTCGGCAGGTTGTCGTGTGCGACGTACCCCTTGAACTCCTCCAGCCACGCGGCGAAGCGCTGCTGATCGGAGATCTCCAGGTTGTAGCCGGCGTAGTCGGGATCGGTGTACGAGGCGAGCGTCGGCTCGTTGAACACCTGCACCGGCGGCGTCCCGGTCGCCCAGTACCCGTAGTTGCGGTAGCTGATCTTGGCGTCGTCGAGGGCGTCCCAGATGTAGGACTTGTCCGGGTCGCTGCCCGGCGCGGCGCCGAGCGTGCCGCCCTCGCCGACGTAGAAGTGCCCGCGGCCGCCGTAGTTCGTCGGCCACGACTTCTGGTCGAGCGTGCTCGCGTTGCCGCCGACCGACCACTCCCAACCGTCGTCGGACACCTCGCCGGCGGCGTAGAGGTTGTCGAGCGCGGTGAACCGCTGCGCGAGCGCGTGGTGGTTCGGCGTGACCTTCGGGCCGAACAGCGTCAGCGACGGGTCGCCGTTGGTGCCCTTCAGGTCGCCGAGCACCTGGTCGTACGTGCGGTTCTCGTTGATGACGTAGATGACGTGCTTGATCTTCGACGACGGCTTGCCCACCTCGGTCGGCACGACGTGCTGCTCCGCGTCGGCGTCACGCACCTTCGCCTTGTCCGTGAAGCCGTTGTTGGCGATCACCTTGTCGGTGAGCGGCCTGAGCTCGGCTCCCGTCTTGGGGGCGTCGACGATCGAGAGCGTGCCCTTGATCATCGAGCCGATGTACTGGTCCGGTGGGTTCTGGGGCTCCTTCGTGGGATTCGGCCCACCGGGATTCGGGCCGGCGCCCAGGCCCTTCGCGTTGGCGACGTACAGCCGCTCGCCGTCCGGGTCGAGCACCACGCCGGTCGGGTACCAGCCCGTCGGGATGAACCCGAGGCGCCTGTCGTGCTTCTTGCCGATCGAGAGGACCGCGATGTCGTTGTTGCCGGCGTCGGCCACGTAGAGGCGCTTGCCGTCCGGGGAGACCGCGAGCCCGTTGGGGTTCGCCCCCACCGGAGCGCCGCCGTAGGGGTGCAGGACGGTCGTCCGCTTCACGGTGTCGGTCGCCGTGTCGATCACCGAGATGGAATCGCTCTCGGTGTTCGCCACGTAGAGCTCCGAGCCCGTCGGCGAGAGGGCCATCGCGCTGGGATGCGTGCCGACCTCCACGGTCTTGACCACCTTCGCCGCCTGCACGTCGACGACGGAGACGCTGCTCTGCCCCCAGTTACTCACGTAGGCCTTGCTCCCGTCGGACGAGAGCGTGACGCCGTAGGGGAACTGGCAGTCGCGGCCGCGCGACGGGTCGCCCGTGGACGTGATGACGCACGTGCGATCCGACAGCGGGACGCGGGTCTCGTCCCCGGTCGCGACGTCGACGATCGACATGGCATTGGCGAGATGATCGGCGACGAGGATCGTCGCGTTGTCAGGTGACACCGCGAGACCCGCCGGGAACGGATGGATCTGCTCGCCGGCCTCGTCCGCGGTCGCCAGCGGGAGCGGGTCCGCCTCGGCGAGCGTGCCGTCGGACTTCACGTCGTACGCGTGGATCTCGTCGTTCTGGCCGCCGGACGCGTAGGCGCGCTTGCCGTCGGGGCTGTAGGCGATGCCGAGGAACAGCGCTTCGGGAGCCTTGTAGCGGATCGTCTGGCGGACGTCTCCCGTCGTGCCGTCGAGCACCATGACCGACTGCTCGTCGACGCCGTCGTTGGAGACGAGGAGCGTCCGCCCGTCAGGGCTGCGCGTGAGGCCGTAGGGACGCTCGCCGAGCGTCACCTGCTTTCCGACCGGCGTGACCTTCCAGCCGGTCGACGTCACGGCCGTGCCGTCTCCTTGGGGACCTGCGTGCTCCCCGTCGGACACGAGCGCGTATGCGCCGGTGGCGCAGACGGCGATGGCGGCACCGCCGCCGAGCAGGGCGATGAGCCGACGGCGCCGTGTGCGCGCACGGCCTTTCGTGCCGTGCCGAAGGTCTGCAGGCATGGACGCTCCCGAGCGGATGGATGGGGTCGGCAACGCCGTCCGGCGAGCGGGCCGGCGTCGGGCGAGGCGCCCATCACTTTGGCCACGGCTGGCGAAGCGGAAGTGTCAGTTCCGTGAAGCGTGGGGCGGCGCGCGCCTCGTCAGATCCCGGCGGAGGCGGACCTCGGCCGCCGCGGCGCG
>Ga0081539_10007050_pt1 | contig 10400 bp, 9 predicted proteins | sample TabmetS4T2R2_FD_71023 | JGI IMG/M metagenome (GOLD analysis project Ga0081539, IMG submission 71023) | Tabebuia heterophylla rhizosphere microbial communities from the University of Puerto Rico - S4T2R2 | ecosystem: Host-associated > Plants > Roots > Rhizosphere ... | reverse complement strand
TGGTGGACCACCCCGACGCGGGGGGCCAGCGAGACGATGACCTCCATGATGTGCTCGACGATCACGATGGTGATGCCGCCGCCATGGATGCGCCGCACCAGCTCGATCGCGTCGCGTACCTCGGTCGGCGTCAGCCCCGCCATCGCCTCGTCGAGCAGCAGCGCCTTGGGCTCGGAGGCGAGCGCGCGGGCGATCTCCAGCCGCTTGCGGCCCGGCGTGCCCAGGCTGCGCGCCGGCGCATCGGCGAGCGGGCCGAGACCGACGCGCTGCAACACCTCGCGCGCCTTGGCCCGCGCCTCGCGCGCCTTGTGATGGCGCAGCAGCGCGCCGATCGTCGCGTTGTCGAGCACCGACATCGATTCGAAGGTGAGCGGCACCTGGAAGGTGCGTGCGAGTCCCAGCCTTGCGCGCTTCTCAGGCGGCAGGCGCGTCACGTCGGTGCCTTTGAAACGGACGGTTCCCGCGGTCACCGGCAGATCGCCGGTGAGGCAGTTGAAGAAGGTCGACTTGCCGGCCCCGTTGGGTCCGATCAGGCCCAGGATCTCACCCTCCTCGACGTCGACCGATGCATTGTCGACAGCCTTGAAGGCGCCGAATGCCTTGGTGACGGAGCGCGCTTCAATCAGCATGGCCCACCAAAGGCTTGGCCTTGACCTTCGGCGCGGCCGGTCGGCGATCGAGCAGCGACAGCAGCCCGCTCGGCAGGAAGCGGGCGATGATGACGATGATCGCGCCGTACACCACGAAGGTGAGGCCCGCCCCCTTGCCGCCCAGCAAGCTGTTGGAGAGCTCCTCGAGCGGCACCAGGATCGCCGCGCCGATCAGTGGCCCGAACAGTTGGCCGGCGCCGCCCAAGGCCGCCATCACGACCATCTTCACCGAGATCAGGATGCCGAAGCCCGACTCTGGATCGACGAAGCCGAACATGGTGAGATAGAGCGAGCCCGCCAGCGAGGTGAAGGCGGCGCTCAGCATGTAGGCCTGCAGCTTGTAATTGCCGGCCGCGACGCCGAGCGAGCGGGCGGCCCGCTCGCTGTCCTTGATGGCGCGCAGATAGAAGCCCATGCGGCTCCGCTCGATCCACCAGGTGAGCCCAAGCACGCCGGCCAGCACGGCGAGGAAGATGTAGTAGTAGGGCGTGGCCGAAATGAAGGAGAGGTCGAGCGCGCTGCGCGGCAGCGGCGGACCGCTCAGGCCCTGCGCGCCGCCCAGGAACTCGCTGGTCGAGCTCAGCACGCGCACCAGCTCGGCGACCGCGATGGTGGCCATGCTGAAGTAGTGGCCCGACAGTCGCAGCGTCGGCACGCCGATGACGGCGGCGACCATCACGCTGAGCGCCATGCCGATCGGCGCGCCGGCGATCGGCGGCCATTCCAGGTGGGTGTAGACCACGACCGCCGAGTAGGCGCCGAAACCGAAGAACACCGCATGGCCCACTGACACCTGCCCGGCATAGCCGCCAACGATGTTCCAGGCCGAGGCGCCGATCGCCGCCAACAGCACCAGCGCGCCGAGTCGTCCATAGACCGGCGAGCCGCTCACCAGCAGCGGGTATGCCAGCACCAGCCCGAGGAGCCCCAGCAACACGAGCTGCAGGACGCGCCGCCCAATCATGCGTTGCCCATCATGCCTTGCCCATCAGGCCTTGCGGGCGGAACCAAAGCACCAGCACGAACAGCACATAGACGATCACGTCCTTGTAGACCGGTCCGATCAGGAATGCCGACAGCGATTCGACGACGCCGATGATCAGGCCGGCGACCAGTGCGCCAAGCACGCTGCCGAAGCCGCCGAAGGAGACCGTGACGAAGGCGACGATGGCCAGCGTCTCGCCGACCGTCGGCGAAGTATAGAAGAAGGTCGCGATCAGGGCGCCGGCGATGCCGGTTGCCGCGCCCGCGAGCGCCCACGCGAGGGCCTGCATGCGCTGCGGCCGAATGCCCATGAGCTGGGCTGCGGTCGCGTCCTCGGAGACGGCGAGCATGCGCGCGCCCAGCATGGTGCGGGTCAGCATCAGGTGCAGCAGCAGGGTGACGATCAGCCCGACCCCGCCGGCCAGCAAGCGCGCGCCCTCGAAGCGGATGCCGGCCAGGGTGAACGAACCGCCGACCAGCGTGTCGGGCAAGGTCCGAAAATTGGCGCCGAAGACGTTGAAGGCCGAGTAGCGCAGGAACAGCGCCAGGCCGAAGGTACCCAGGATCTGCGCCAGCATCGGCCCGCGCATGATGTGGCGCACCAGCAGGAAATAGCTCACGATGCCCAGCGTGGCGATCAAGATGGCGGCGACCGGCGCCGATGCCCACGGTCCGCCGCCCAGCGCCGTCCAGATCACGACCGCCGTGTACATGCCCAGCATGACGAAGTCGCCGTGCGCGAAGTTGACGACGTTCATCATGCCCCAGATGAGCGTCAGTCCCGACGAAAACAGCGCGTACACGGCGCCCAGCAGCAGGCCGCTCACCACGACCTGCACAAGCGTCATCGACATCAGGCTGACGGGCCCCGTGCCAGCCGCTTACCAGCCCTTGTAGGGGAGGATGACGTCGGCCGTGGCGCGCGCTTTGGGCCAGATCGCGACGTACTGGCCGCCGCGCATCTGGGTGACGAGGCTGGAGGCCAGCACGTTCTGTCCCTTCTCGTCGAACTTCACGCCCTCATAGCCCGTGACCATCTGATCGGCCGGCAGGTTCGTGGCCTTCAGCGCCGCCTGGATCTTGGTCGGCTCGATCGAGCCGGCGCGGTTGATGGCGTCGGCCATCACCAGGAACCCTTCCAGGCCGCGCGCCGACACGTCGTCAAGGCTGTCGCCGCCGGTCTTCTTCTTGTAGAGCTCGTTGAAGATTGCCGGTACCGAGCCGGGCTTGCCGCCGGCGAAGGTGGAGCGGTTGACCAGCCCCTCGACGCTCGACGCCATCGTCTTCACGAAGGAGGGATCGTTGAAGCCGGCATTGTCGGCGATCATGATGGCGGGCTTCCAGTTCAACTCCTTCATGGTCTTGGCGTAGAGGATCGCGTCCGAGGTGTAGGAGATGAAGATCACGACGTCGGGGTTCTTCTCCTTGAGCTGCAGGACCTGCGGCTGGACGTCGGTCGAATTGGCCGAGTAGGAGATCTTCTGCGTAACCGGCAGCCCGTCCTTGGCGAATAAGTCGGCGATGACACTGGCGACCGAGTTGCCGTATTCGGTGTTCTCCTGCACCAGGGCCACCGAGCCGACCTTCTGGCCCGCCGCCTTCTGCTCCCTCAGGAACGCCGAGTAGGCCTTGGCAAAATCCATGGCGACCGGCGTGACGCGGAAGAACCACTTGAAGCCGCGTTCGGTCAGGTTGGCCGCCACCGACTCGGCAGTGAGGAAGGGAACGCCGTAGCGCTCGGCGATGGCGCTGGCCGTGACCGTGATGCCGGACTGGTAGGCACCGATCACCGCCGCCACCTTCTCCTCGGTGATCAGGCGCAGGGTCTGGTTCTGGCCCGCCGCCGGCGTCCCCTGGTTGTCGGCGAAGATCAGCTGGATCTTGGCTCCCTTCAGCCCAGGCAGGCCGCCTCCTTTCGCCAGCGGTATGAACTTGGCGAGCTCGGCGTTGCCGTTGTTGATGACGTCGGCGCCGAGCTCCATCGCCATCTTGGAGTAGTTGCCGGCGCTCGCCGAATTGCCGCTCAAAGGATAGATGGCGCCGATCTTGACCACATCCTGCGCGAAGCCATCAGCTGCCATGCCGAGCACGGCCAACGCCGCGCCAGCGACGAGGACGCGCCGAGATGTCCTGAGCATGCGGTTAACTCCCTGACTGTCGTGTATTGTCCCCGACCGCGAGATTGGCACGGCACGCGCTGATTTAGCAAACCCGATGGCGCTCGACGGCCTGCCAATCGAGTTCGATGCCGAGCCCCGGCCCGTCTGGCAGGAGTACACAGCCCGCTTCGAGCTTCAGCGGCACCTTGAGCAGCCGCGTGCGCAAGGCGTTGTCGCTCATGTCGTACTCCAGCATCTGCGGGAACGGCGGATGGTCGGTGTGCGGGCCGGCCGGCAGCGAGGCGATGAAGTGGCAGGCCGTCGCCAGACCGACCGCGCCGCCCCACACGTGCGGCGCTACCCGCAGGTTGTGGGCCTGCGCCAGCGTCGCGATGCGCTTGGCTTCGGTGAGCCCGCCCGTGCCGGGAATAGAGGGTTGGACGATGTCGATGCAGCGTCCGTCGATCAGACTGCAGAAGTCGCGCAGCGTATGGTGCGCCTCGCCGGCGGCGATCGGGATGGGCGAGCGGGCGCGCAGCCCGGCATAGCCCGGGAGATCGCCGGGTGGCAGCGGCTCCTCGATCCAATGGATGTCGTAGGGCTCGATTGCCCGCGCGCAGGCCAAGGCTACGTCCGCGGTATAGGCGCCATTGATGTCGACCATCAGGAGCCTGTCGGGTCCCAGCGCTTCACGCGCCTGTCGCACGCGCTCGACGTCGCTCTTGAGCCCGCGGCCGATCTTGATCTTGGCGCCGGCATAGGGATGCGCCGCGGCTTCGGCCAGCATGTGCTCGAGCTGGCGGTCGGGGTCGTTGGAAAAGAAGCCGGTCGAGGCGTAGGCGGGAATGCGCGTCACGCCACAGCCGCCAGCCACGTCGCAGAGCCGCACGCCGAAGCCGCGGGCGATGGCGTCCAGCAGCGCAACATTGATCGCCGCGAGGCAGGCAGTGAGCTGGTTGCCGACGCCAAGATGGTACATTGCGTTGCGCACCCGCGCCTCGACATGGTCGAAGTCGAAGACGCTGCGGCCCAGGAACATCGGCTCGACCATGCGGAAGTATTCCCGGGTGACATGCGGATTGCCGAACGCCTCGCCGATTCCGCGCACGCCGGCATCGGTCTCGACCTCGACCAGACCGCCTTGGCGCTTGAACCCGCCGCCGCGCGACATGCCGTAAGCCTTCTCGGGGGCGAAGGCGTATTCCAGGCCGACGAAGGTGAGGCGCTTGATGCTGGGCATCGACCGATGATGCCGCACCTGGCAGCGTCGCGCAAAATCCGCGCGCTGGAATTGGCGTGGGGGTAGGCGCTTGAGGGAAGCGAGGCGAATTCCGATGATGCCGTCATGAGCTACGACGCGCCGTTCGCCGGCCTCAAGGTGATCGACCTCAGCCAGGGCATCGCCGGACCCTACTGCGCCATGCTGCTCGCCCAGTATGGCGCCGACGTCATCAAGGTCGAAGGCATCGGCGAGGGCGACTGGGTACGCACGCTGGGCACGCGCTACGGCACCCATTCGGCCTTCTCCGTCGTCGGCAACCTCGGCAAGCGCAGCCTCGCCGTCGACCTCAAGTCGGAGGCGGGCAAGCAGGTGGTATGGCAGCTGCTGCGGGGAGCCGATGTCTTCCTCGAAGGATTCAGGCCAGGCGTGATCAAGCGCCTGGGCTTCGACTATCCGACGGTCGCCGCGCGCGAGCCGCGTCTTCTCTATCTGTCGATCTCCGGCTTCGGCCAGGTGGGGCCGCTGGCGGAACGGCCGGCGATGGATCCGGTGCTGCAGGCCTACACCGGTCTGATGGTCGAGAATCGCGGCGAGGACAGCATTCCACATCGTGTGCCGGTGATCGTGGTCGACATGTCGACCGCGCTCTATGCCTTCCAGGCGCTTTCCGCGGCGCTCTATGCGCGACGCGACGAAACGCGCGGACGCTATCTCGATGTCAGCCTCATGCAGTCGGCAACGGCTTTGCAGTCGATCCGGCTGGCGTCTTCTCACCTCGAAGGCGGCACGATCAAGCCGGGCGGCGCGCCCGGCGGCGTGTTCAAGATCGCCGACGGCTGGATGTCGCTGATCGCCTTCAACGATCGCGACTTCAAGGCGCTGTGCCACGCGATGGAGCTTGGCTCCCTGGCGGACGATCCGCGTTTCACCTCGCAAGCCGCGCGGCTTGCCAATGACGCTGCGCTCTATGCCGTCATTCGCCCCGCCTTCGCCAAACGGCCCTGGGCGGAGTGGACCAAACGGCTTAGCGACGCGCGGCTGATGCACGAGCGGCTGAACAGCTACGCAGAATTCATGGACCAGCCGCATGTGCGCGAGAGCGGCCTGATCCAGTGGCTGAGCCAGGCCGGCTTCAATCGGCCGATTCCCGTGCCCGCCCTGCCCGGCATGCTGCCGCAGGCGGATGGGACACCGCGCGGCACGGCGCCGGTGACCGGCCAACATACGGAGGAAATCCTGGCGCAGCACGGCTTCGCCGAGGCGGAAATCAGACGACTTCTCAGCGAGGGTGTCGTCGCCGCCGCACAATGAGAAGCCGGATACGGCTCAGCGCGCCATTCCTGTCGCGCCGTCCGGAACGTCGTAGAAGGCAAGCGTCATCGCCACGCTGGTGTAGTGACCCATCAAGGTGATGACATCGGTGATCCCGACATGGCCGAGCGCCTTGACCGCACGGTCGTACAGTCCGCGTGGCACCCAGCGGGTGTTCGACAACACGTGCGCCATCTCGTAGACGACCTGCTCGCGTTCATCGTCGAACGCCGTCGCCATGCCGCCAAGGATCGCCTCGACCTTGGCGGCCGGCAGACCGACCTCCTTGGCATGCCGTTCGTGCGCCGCCGTGGGATAGGCCGAATGCCAGCGGCTGGTGATGACGCAGACGGCGATCTCGCGTTCGCGCTCGCTCAGGGAGTATTGGCCGGGCTGGAAATGCGCGCCGAACGGACCGGCGACCTTCGCGAGCTTGGGATTGTGCACCCAGATCTTGGTGGGGCCCGGCAAGCGACCGCGCGCCGCGATCATCGCCTTGTAGCCTTCCTGCTGCTCCGGAGTCATCTTGTCGTAGGGAATTTCGGTGTAGCGGCCGAAGGTCGGGGTTTCAGACATTTGCCTACTTCCTTCCCGGTCGTTGTCCTGCGCCCGCATCGAGCGCTGGCTCGGCCGCGCTGTCAAACTTGGTGAATGGAGAAGTCATGCGTGTCGCGGTGGTCGGAGCGGGCGGCGTTGGCGCGGGCTACGGTGCGTTTCTCGCCAAGGCCGGCGCGGACGTCACGTTCATCGCTCGCGGCGCTCATCTTGCGGCCATGAAGTCGAACGGCCTGAGACTGGAGAGCCCGCGCGGCGACATCCATCTTAGCCCGACGAAGGCCACCGACGATCCGGCGAGCATCGGCCCGGTCGACGTGGTGCTGTTCTGCGTCAAGCTGTGGGACGTCGAAAGCGCAGGCGCGACCATCAAGCCGATCGTCGGACCCGACACCGCCGTCATCCCCTTGCAGAACGGCATCGACGCTTCCGAAAGACTGACCCCCATCCTGGGCGCCGAGGCGGTGATGGCTGGCGTCGCAAACATTGCCGCGACCATCATGGCGCCGGGCGTGGTCCGGCAGACCGGCACCGGCCTACGCATGGTGTTCGGCGAGCTCGACGGCCGTCGCAGCACGCGCGGCAAGGCCTTCGCCGACCTGTGCGCCACGGCCGGCATCGACGGAGTGCTGGGCGAGAGCATTCTCGGCGACCTCTGGATGAAGTTCATCCTGCTTGCCTCGAACGCGTCGATCATGGCGCTCGCCCGCCTGCCGGTCGGCAGACTGCGCGACGATCCCGACATCGGGCCGTGGTTCGCCCGGGCCTACGAGGAAGTGGCCTTAGTCGGCCGCGCCATCCGCGTTGCCCTGCCGGACGATGCGGTCGAGCGGACGCTCGCCTTCAATCGCAACGCGCCGCCGCATCTCATGGCGTCGATGGCGATCGACCTGGTGCGCGGCAATCGCATCGAGTTGCCCTGGCTCTCCGGCAAGGTCGTCGAGCTCGGCCGCAAGCATGGCGTGCCGACGCCGATCCATTCGCTGATGTACGCGATGCTGAAACCGTACATCATGGGCAAACCTGCCTAGGAGACCGCGATGCCCGCCCTGCTGATCGTCCTGTTCGTGCTCGCCGGCCTGTCGCCGGTCGCCGCCGCCGACCTGAAGGTCCTGACCGCAGGCGCCTACAAGGGTACCCTGCTCGAGATCCTGCCTGACTTCGAGAAGAGCAGCGGCCACAAGGTCACCGTCGACAACGACACCGCGGGCGGCCTCGCCAAGCGCGTCGAGGCCGGCGAATACTTCGATGTTGTCGTCATGCCGCCGGAGCGCATCGCGCCGTTCCTGGGCAACCGTCTGGTCCAGAGCAGCGCCAAGCCGTTGGCCCGTTCCGGCATCGGCGTCGCCGTCAAGCAGGGCGCGACCAAGCCGGACATCTCCACGGTCGACACCTGGACGAAGAGCCTGCTCGCCGCCAAGAGCATCGGTTACGTCGATCCTGCCTCCGGTGGATCGAGCGGCATCTACCTCGCCAAGCTGTTCGAGAAACTGGGCATCGCCGAGCAGCTGAAGCCCAAGAGCGTGCTGGTGAAGGGCGGCCTGGTGGCCGAGAAGGTGGCGAGCGGCGAGGCCGAGATCGGCATGCAGCAGATGAGCGAATTGATAGTCGTGCCCGGCGTCACGCTCGTCGGGCCGCTGCCGCTGGATGTCCAGCACTACACCATCTATTCGGGCGCCGTTTCGTCGGCATCGCGCAACCGCTCCGCCGCCGACGAACTCATGCTCGCCCTGGCCGATCCGCGCAATGGGCCACTCCTGAAGAAGCGAGGGCTGGACGGGCCTTAGGGTTGTGCCATCGCCAGGATCGGCATCGGCGTCTCGAGCCCGCGCAGGATATGCTCGCCAACCGGGCGCCAAGGACCGGGCACGGCGGCCGCGAAGGGAGCGGTCGCGAGCAGCGCGCTGTCGACCTGCTTCGTCAGGTCCTGCACGCGCACGACCTCGTTGACGGCCGCCCCGACCACCGTGAACTGCAGGCGCTCGGGCACGCCGACATTGCCGTGGATGACCTGCCCGAGGTGCAGCGCGATGCCGAAGTCGATGGGCAAGTTGCTGGTCTGCTCCGCCGCAGCGAGCCGGCGGCGCGCTTCATGGGCCGCGGCCAGCGCGCGCGAGCAGGCGACTTGAGGTGACTCCTCGACACGGAACAAGCCCAGCACCGAATCGCCGATCAGCGAGACGACCTCGCCGCCACCGTCGAGGACCGCCGCCGCCGTCATCTCGAAATACCGTCCGAGCAGCTTCAGGAAGTTCTCGGCCGATAGCCGGTCGGCCAGCGCCGTCGAATTGCGCAGGTCGCTGTACCACAGGGCTGCCGTGATCTTTTCGCCGTCGCCGCGCCGGATCAAGCCGTTGAGCACGGCTTCGCCGGCCCGTTTGCCGAGATAGGCATGGGCGACGTTGTGCGCGACGCTGCGCTCGATTCGCGCCTTCATCGCGCTCGCGAGCTCGCGGGTGATGCGGCGCAGCTGCACGATCTCGCCGTCGGTGAAGCCGGCGGCACGATCGCCCAGCCACGAACAGATGACGCCGGTTTCAGCCGCACGGTCGAAGGCCACCAGGAATAGGAGATAGTCGGTGCCGCCCAAGGCGCGGAACTCCTCGAGCTCCGCAAAATCGAAGACCGCCGTGTCCCCCGTCAGCCGGCGTCGCATAACGGGCAGCCGAAGGGCCAGGGCATGGCCGAACGGGCTGCGTCGAAATCGCTCCTGGCCCGCGTCGTCGGGGCGGAAAAGGCTGACGACGGCGCCCTGGTCGGCCATCCAGCTTATGTTGCTGGCGTCGTAGAGCGGGTGGAGGATCCTGAAGGCGACCACGCCGCGCAGGATCGGCATCCCGATGCCGCGCAAGCGCTGACACAGCTCGGCATAAAGCGCTGCCGGTTCGGAATCGTGCAGCGCCTCCTCGGCCAGCCATTCGCTGATCGTGCCGCCGAGAACCGTCGAGCCCGTCTCCTGCGTGTCCATCGCGCGCGACACCGTCACGACGCGTCAGTTCGTGCTCTTCAGCTCCCTGATCGCATCCGCCCAGGCCGCGACGGTATGGTCGATGTCGGCGCGGGTGTGGGCGAGGCTCACATAGTACTTGCTCTCGCCCTTCATGAGCCCGCGCTCGCGCAGCAGGCGGTTGAAGCGTGCCGCCCGCACGCCGTCGGCCTTCAAGGTGTCGCGATAGTCCTTGATCGGCTGGTCGGTGAAATAGACGTCGAACAGCGGCGGCTCGCCCGTCACCTGTGCGGGTATTCCAGCCTTTTTCAACAGGTCCGAGAGCGCCGCCATCAGCTCGCGTCCAGTGGCGAACACCTTTTCGTAGGTGTCCGGCCGCTTCAGCACTTCGAGCGTCGCCAGCCCCGCCACCGCCGCGACCGGATTGCCCGACAGCGTGCCGACCTGGAAGATGAAGTCCTCTTCGGCGGCGGCCAGCTTGTCGAAGTGGTGCATGATGTCGGCGCGGCCGGCCACCGCGGCGAGGGCGAAGCCGCCGCCCACGATCTTGCCCAGGCTGCAGAGGTCCGGCGTGACGCCGTAATACTCCTGCGCGCCGCCATAGGCGAAGCGGAAGCCGGTCACCACCTCGT
>Ga0081539_10007049_pt1 | contig 10400 bp, 11 predicted proteins | sample TabmetS4T2R2_FD_71023 | JGI IMG/M metagenome (GOLD analysis project Ga0081539, IMG submission 71023) | Tabebuia heterophylla rhizosphere microbial communities from the University of Puerto Rico - S4T2R2 | ecosystem: Host-associated > Plants > Roots > Rhizosphere ... | reverse complement strand
GATCAACGCCGGCATCCCCGACGTCAAGTGCAGGTCCGACGCGCGAGCGTCGCACATCGATCGAAAGAGGGCATCAATCTGATTCACGCGGCGGTCTCCGACAATTCAACGATGTGGGCGCTGTTGACGATGAAGGTGCCATCGCCGCTTTCGACATACCGGAAGGAGCTGAGCGACCTGGCGTAATCGCTCAGGCGATCGCGCCCCTCGGGCAGATAGAGACGGACCGCGCCGCGCAGGACGTAGCGGTTGGAGAGACGCATCACGACGTTGCGGACCGTCGCGATGTCGTAGCCGGCGTCCAGCTGCGGCTCCTCGGCGGCCTCGACGAGCCGCGCGGCCACCAGGTGCGCCCGGTTCACCATCACCGTGCGCGCCGGCTCGATCGTCTCGAACGGGAAGAAGCCGTCTTCCGAGTTCAGGAGGTCGACCACCCGCTCGGGGCCCGGATGCGTCGCGCTCGATCCCGCCAGGAAGAACGATCCGGTGAGTTGTTCGCCGCTGGCGAGCGTCAGCTCGGCGAGCGCGCGGCGTTTTTCGACCCGAAACTGCGACATTTAAAGGGGTATCGGTTCCACACTGGAGCGACTTGATATCGAAGCCCGAGCGGCTGGTATATTGGTCGCCCATGGGCTTCACAAAAACCGAGAAAATCTGGCTGGACGGCAAGTTAGTCAACTGGGACGATGCGAACGTGCACGTCCTGACGCACGGTCTCCACTACGGGACCGGCGTCTTCGAAGGCATGCGCTGCTACGGCACGGCCGACGGCCCGGCGGTCTTCCGCCTGGATGCGCACCTGGAACGGTTCTATCAGTCCGCGGCGCTCTACGAGCTCGAGATTCCCTATAGTAAGGATGCGCTCGCCGAAGCCACGCTCGAGTTGATCAGGGCTAACCGCCTTGAATCCGCTTACTTACGTCCAATCGCCTTCTTCGGCGCCGCCACGCTGAGCGTCTGGACCAGCGAGTGTCCGGTGCAGGTGGCGATTGCCGGCTTCCCGACCGGCACCTACCTGGCCGACGCCGACAAGGGCGTCCGGGTGACGGTGTCGTCGATCCGGAAATTCGACAACTCCGCCATCCCCGCCTGGGGCAAGGCCTGCGGTCAGTACATCAACTCGGCGCGCGCCGTGCAGGAAGCCCGCCGCAAGGGGTTCGATGAGGCACTGCTCCTGAACACCCGCGGCGAGGTCTCCGAGGGCTCCGGCGAGAACCTGTTCCTCGTGAACAACGGCGGCATCGTCACCAACGATCGCGACGCCAGCATCCTGCTGGGCGTCACGCGGGCGTCGATTCTCGAGATCGCCAACGATCTCGGCATCCCGACACGCGTCGCGCCGATCTCGGTCGAGGACGTCTACCACGCCGACGAGCTGTTCTTCACCGGCACCGCCGTCGAAGTGACGGCGATCCGTGAAGTGGACGGACATGTGATCAGCGGAGGTAAACCGGGACCGATCACGCGTCGTATTCAGGAGACATTCAACGCCGCGGTCCGCGGCCAGCGTCCGGAGTACCGCCGCTGGCTGGCGTTCACGAGACAAGAGGTTCGGGCATGAGATTGTCTGCGATCGTCACGGCGCTCTCCCTCGCGTGCGTGGTTCAAGCCGTCGCCCAAACCGCGCCGGCGCAGCCGCCGCAGGGCCGCGGCGGACCGCCGGCGCCGAGCAATCTGCAGATCCTTCCGAAGGACATGCCGCGGGAGCAGTTGATCACGACGATGCAGGCGTTCGCGACGGCGCTGGGCGTGCAGTGCAACTACTGTCACGTGCAGGAAGGGCGCGGCGGACGCAACGACATGGCGTCCGACGAAAAGCCGGCGAAGAAGACCGCCCGGCAGATGATGGTCTTCGCCCGCGAGCTGAACGAGAGGCTGCCGGCGGTCGTCGGCAAGACGGGCAACGACACGACGCGCGTCGGCTGCATCACCTGCCATCGCGGCCTCGCGATTCCGAAGCAGCTCACACAAGTGTTGAACGAGGCCGTCAACGCCAAGGGCCTCGACGGCGCCATCGCGCAGTATCGCGAGCTGCGGACGAAGTACGCCAATACCATGGCGTACGACCTGAGCGAGAACGGCCTGATCGCAATGGCGCTCGCCGCCGTGAACGCGGACCGCGCCGACAACGCGATCACGTGGCTCAATCTCAATCTCGAGTTTTACCCGAAGTCGTCCCGCACCTATCAGACGATGGCGCAGGCCTACCAGCGCAAGGGCGACAAGGACGCCGCGGTGAAAGCGCTCGAGAAGGCCGTCGAGCTCGATCCGAACAACAACCAGGCGAAGCAGCAACTGCAGCAGCTCAAAGGACAGTAATCATATGCGTCGAATCATTCTGACTGTCGCCAGCGTCGCCCTGTTGGCGTCGCCCGCGCTCGCCCAGACCACCGCCAAGAAAATCACCACCAACGAGTTCGCGATGATGACGTGGCCGGAAGTAAAGGCCGCGCTCGCCGCCGGCAAGACTACCGCGCTCATCTACACCGGCGGCACCGAGCAGCGCGGACCGCAGAACGTCAACGGCGGCCATAATCTGATGGGCACCGAGATCGTGAAAGCGATCGCCGCACGCCTTGGCAACGCGCTCTGGCTGCCGGTCCTCCCCTACACGCCGAACAACGCGAGCGCCGATCTGCCGGGCACGCTCGGCCTCACGCCCGAGATCCTCGGCGCGATCCTCGAGCGGATCTCCGAGCAGGCCATCGCCACCGGCTTCAAGAACGTCGTCATCATGGGCGATCACGGCGGCGGCCAGCCGGCGACCTACGCCGAAGTCGCGAAGAAGCTCGAAGAGAAGTACGCGCCGCAGGGCAAGCACGTCTTCTTCTGCGACGAGGTCTACGCGAAGGCCCAGGGCGACTTCGACAAGTGGCTCGTCGAGCACGGCTATCCGAGCAGCTCGCACGCCGGCATCCCCGACACGTCGACGATGCTCTATCTCGGCGGCGACAAGGGCTGGGTGCGCAAGGAGCTGATCGCGACGGCGGAAGGCGATCCGGTGCCGCCGCCCGGCCAGCGCGGACGCGGCCGCGGACAGGCTGCCGACCCGAATGCGCCTCCACGCAAGAACAACGGCATCACCGGCGACGCGCGCCGCTCCACCGCCGCGCTCGGTAAGCAGGCGTTCGACATCAAGGTCGATTACGCCGTGAAGCAGATTCAGGGCTTCCTGGCAACCGTGAATAAGAGCACTGCGCAGTAAGGCAGGCTTGCCTCGCCGTAGCGCGCAGCGCGAAGGCGGGGCAGGACGGGAAGGACACAAAGGCAGGTGGACCTACACCAACTGGTGCGCGATCGGAGCTTACGGCTGGCCGCCGGCCTGGCCGTCGCGGTCGCGATCCCGGTGTCGATCCTCTTCTACTTCCAGTTCCGCTCGCTCTCCGATCTCGGCAAGTCGTCGACCGTGGTCCTCCAGCAGCTCAGTCAGACGACGGCGGACAGCGTCACCAAGACGCTGCAGGACGCCTTCCGCGCGCCGCGCGTCGACGTCCTGCTGAAGATCGGCCAGCGCCAGACCGAGCCGCTCGATCTGGCGATGATCGAGAACACGTTCGAGCAGGGCCTGGTCGCCGACCAGTTCGTCGACGGCTTCTACGTCTGGTCGGACGTGACGAACGAGCATCGCGGCGACGTGCTCGCCTTCGATCGCGTCGGCCGCGCCTTCGTCGTCAACCCGCCCGAGTCGGCGATGATCATCCAGCAGTTCCGCGATCTCGCGCCGGAGAAGCGCGCGATCTCGGTGTTCGAAGCGCCGCTGAACGGACGGCGGACCTACTTTCTCGCGCAGCTGCGGTTCACCTTTCCCTCGCGCGATCGGCTGACCAGCCTGGTCGCGCTGCGCGTCGACGCCGAGCGGCTGCGCAGCGAGTACGTGCCGCAGCTCATCGCCAGCCGCTTCACGAACATCGAGGGGCCGATCGGATTCCCGCCGCTCGTCATCAGCGTCGTCGACGGCGACAACCGCGTGCTCTTTCCGACCAACCGTCCGGTGCCGAAGCGCTTCGTCGACGAGCGGCGGTTCCCGCTCGTCTTCTACGAGCCCGACCTGACGCTGTTCGCCGCGCCCGGCAACGGCAAGCCGGAGACGTGGTACGTCCGCACCAGCTACGGCGATCAGACGATTCCGGAGATCATCGCCGCGCGCGAGCGGCCGCAGCGGGCGATGATGGTGCTGCTCGCCGGCGTGCTGGCGCTCGGCGTCTTCTTCGTCAGCCGGGCGGCGGCCCGCGAAGTGCGGCTCGCCGAGCTGAAGTCGAACTTCGTGTCGAGCGTCTCGCACGACCTCAAGACGCCGCTCGCCCTGATCCAGCTGTTCGCCGAAACGCTGGAGCTGGGGCGGCTGAAGAACACCGAGCGCGCGACCGAGTACTACCGCATCATCAACAGCGAGGCGCGCAAGCTGACGCGTCTCATCAACAACCTGCTCGATTTCTCGAAGATCGAGGCGGGCCTGCGGCTCTACAAGCGCGAGCCGACCGACTTGACCGAGGTGACGCGCCGCGTCCTCGAGTCGCTCGAGAGCCAGTTCCGCCACAACCAGTTCACCGTCACGTCGCGTCTCACCACGCCCGTCCCGGTCTTGATCGATCCCGAGGCGACCGAGCAGGCGCTCGAGAACCTGCTCTCCAACGCCATGAAGTATTCGCCCGAGCACCGCGACATCGCCGTCGACGTGGCGCGCGACGGGCAGTACGGCGTGGTGCGCGTGACCGACCGCGGCGTCGGCATCGCGTCGCGGTTCCACCGCCGCATCTTCAGGAAGTTCTACCGTATACAGACCGACGCCGGTTCCGGCCCGCAGGGCACGGGCCTCGGGCTCGCCATCGTCGACCACGTGATGCGTGGTCATGGCGGCTTCGTGCGCGTCGAGAGCGAGCCGGGACGCGGCAGCACCTTCGCGCTGCACTTCCCGCTCTATGCAGGAGACTTGGGACGTGACGAAGCGAATACTGGTGATCGAGGACGAGCCGCAGATGTTGCTCGGACTGCGTGACAACCTCGAGCTCGAAGGCTATGAAGTCGTAACGGCGGCGGACGGCGAAGACGGACTCTCGAAGGCGATCTCCACGGCGCCGGATCTCGTGATCCTCGACATCACGCTGCCGCGCAAGAACGGCTTCGAGGTGTGCCGCGAGCTGCGGGCCCGGGCCAATCCGACGCCGGTCGTCATGCTGACCGCGCGATCGCAGGAAACCGAGAAGGTGCTCGGCCTGGAGCTGGGCGCGGACGACTACGTCACCAAGCCGTTCAGCATCACGGAGCTGCTGGCGCGGGTGCGCGCCGTGCTGCGGCGCGCCGGCGGCCGGCCGTCAGGGCTCGAGACCTGCCGCATCGGCGAGATCGAAATCGACTTCCGCACCCACCAAGCGCACCGCGGCGGCCAGCGGATCGACTTCACCGCCCGCGAGTTCGATCTCCTGCGCTATCTCGTCGCGCACACCGGCCAGGTCGTCACCCGCGAGCAGATCCTCAATCAGGTGTGGGGCTACGAGGAGTCGCCGACGACGCGCACGATCGACAACTTCGTGGCGAAGCTGCGCCAGAAGATCGAGCCGTCGCCGCACGAGCCCGAACACATCCTCACCGTCCACGGCGCGGGCTATAAGTTCGTAGGGTAAGGACACAAAGGGTACAAAGGACACAAAGATGTGGCGCAGGGCTCAGTCCTGCTGGTAGCGGGCGACGACCGCCGTGCAGTTGTCGCGGGTGCCGCGGGCCAGCGCGGCGGTGACGAGGTTCTGGGCGATCGCTCTCAGATCCTGATCGCGCACCACCAGCTGGCGAATCCACCGGTCGTCGAGCGCACCGTGGACGCCATCGGTCGTCAGGATCAGCACGTCGCCATCCTCGATCGCGGCGTCGACGACGTGCACCTCGGTTCGCGATCGAGTGCCGACGACGTTGGTCAGCGCGTGGTTGAGCGGATGGTGGCGCAGCGTTCCCGGGTCGCGCGCGGGCTCGGCGGCCATCATGGCCTCGCCCCAGGAGTCGTCCGTGGTCAGCCGCGTCAACACGCCGCGCGACAACCGATAGAGCCGGCTGTCGCCCACGTAGCCGGCGGTCAGCCGCCCCGCGGCGGCGCGTGCGGCCACGACGGTCGTCCCCATGCCGGCATACTGCTCGGCCGTGACCGCGGTCTCCAGAATCTGCACGTTCGCCAGCAGAATCGCGTTTCGCAGGCGATTGCCTTCGGAGGAGAGCGACGGATCGGCGCCGAAAGGCCAGTCGTGATTGGCGAGGCGGCAATGATCGACGACCGCGTCGACCGCCATGCGCGCGGCGATCTCGCCGGCGTTGTGCCCGCCCATGCCGTCGGCGACGACACACAGACCGAGGTCTTCGTAGACGCCGAAACAGTCCTCGTTGGCGGAGCGGACCCAGCCCTTTTCGGAAACGCCGTATGCGCGAAGCACCGACCGGTGTATCGGCGCTTGGCGCGTTGGATGTTAGTAGTACTCGATGGTCGTCCGCCGACCCGTTAGAGGGGATGGTCCGGGAAGATCATCGACCGCCACATGTGCGCCGTCGGACTGCCGTCGAAGCCGAGGCCTTCCTTGGGCTGCTTGAAGTGGCGCCCGATGATGTCGATGAACGGATCGAGCGACACCTTCATGTCCGGCTGGAACGCGTAGAGATCGTGGACGGTGATCATCCGCGACTCCATGTACCACTTGTGGTTGCGGGCGTAGTCGTAGGTCTTCTTGATGTACGGCTCCGGCACGTAGTCCTTGCCGAAGATGCGGATGTAGATCTCCGGGTACTCGTAGCCCACCGACGGGTCGGGATAGAAGCGCAGCGCCTGGTGATGGCGGATGGCCCACGTCACCTTCTCGGAGACGTACGGCTCGATCATCTGCGCGCCCCACCAGCCGTGATCCACTTTGATCAGATTGAGCACCACGTCGTGCAGGAGGCAGGCGAGGATCGTCTCTTCTTTCTCACCCTTCTTCAGCGCGTCGGTCGCGCTCTGCAGGACGTGCGTGGCCGGCGCGAATCGCAGCTTGAAGAAGTCGACGAGCGTCGGCTTCTCGGGCATCCGCTCGAGGGTCTTGAGGGCGCGCGGCGCGCCGCCGTTCTGCCCTTGCGAGCCGAAGAGATCGCCGGAACCGCGCCGGATGACCAGCTCGTTGCCGGTGGTCTGCTGGTCGAGCAGATCCGTCATGTAGTGCTCGAGGGCCTCGGCCTTTTCCTCGTCCGGCATCCGATTCACGACGGCGGCCGAACCCAGGCTGGCGAGAAACACTCTGCGATCGATCTCCATGCGCGCCCCTCCCGGGCGTGAGGATAAGGCCGCGCCGGCCTCCTGTAAACCTTTTTTGCGGGCGTCGAAGACACTCGGTGACATGCCCGGCGGGGTGATTTGGGGTTTGGGATTCGGGATTTGAAATCCGAATTTGTGTATTTCGAATCCCAAATCCCGAGTCCCAAATCACGCTCCGGGCGCCCCGCGGCTACTTCAGCTCCACGACGATCAGTTCGATCGTCTTGTCGGTGTCGTTGACGTCCTTGTGCATCGCGCCGGGCGGCATCGGCGCCTGCCAATACGCCTTCCCTGTCTCGTAGCGCGTCACGGTCGCCTCGCCGGCGGCGGTGACGGTCTTCAAGTCACCGCCGACGATCGCGACGATCGTTCGATAGCGGTCGTGCCTGTGCAGCGTCGACTCGGTGTGCGGCGGGATGATGCTCTTCCACGACACCGCGCGCTCGTTCTCGTACTGCGGCACGCGCTGCATCTCGGGCTTTGCGCCGGCTTGCACGACGAGAACCGCGGCGAGCAGGAACAGCTTCGGCATCACACCCTCAGCAGCTTGGCGGCGTTTCCGCCGTAAATAGCGACGCGTTGTTCCTCCGTCACCGGCAGTTGTTTGATCGCCGACAGCATCGACGGGATGCTGCCGATCTGGTGTGGATAGTCGCTGCCGGCGAGGATGTGATCCGCGCCGGCGAACTCGATCGCCAGCTTCAAGGCGCCCTGATTGAAGTTCACCGTGTCGTAGTAGAACTCGCGCAGGTAGGTGCTCGGCTCGCGCTGGATGTTGGCGCGGCAGTCCTTGAATGCATGAAATCCGCGATCGAGCCGTTCGGCAAGGTAAGGAATCGTGCCGCCGAGATGGCAGAGCGCCCACCGGATCCGCGGGTAGCGCTCGGCAACGCCGCTGAAGACGAGTGACGCGGCGGCGAGTGTCGTATCGAAGAGGAATCCGCAGAGCGGCATCAGCCAGTAGTCGAGCATCGCCTCCACACCCACCGGATGCTCCGGATGAATGTAGAGCACGGCGCCGTGCTCGTTGGCGATCTCGTAAATCGGCCAGAAACGCCGATCGCTGAGCGCGACGCCGTTCACGTTGCTGAACAGCATGGCGCCGCGCATCCCCAGCGTGGTGATCGCGCGCTCCAGCTCGCGAGCCGCCGCCGGCGGATCGTTGAGCGGCAGCGTCGCCAGCGCGGTAAATCGTCCGCCAGGCCGCTCCATCGCCTCCTTGAACTCGTCGTTGACGAGCGAGGCCAGCCGCACCGCCACCGCAGGCTCCTCGACGTGCGTGCCCGGCGTCGTCAGCGTCACGACCTGCATGTCGACGCCGTGCTCCTGGAGCACGCTCTCGCGATAGGCGATGTCGCGATGGCCGCGCACCGCGATGTTGTAGTCGCCGGGATAGTGGATGTTCGGATTGCCGTCAGCGTCGATCGTGACCCGGACGCTGCTCTGCCGCGACTGGAGCGCCTGCATGTATTTCGGCGGATAGTAATGGTTGTGAAAGTCGATGATTCGCATGGTGTTTGGCGGCCCACAGCGCGTACACCGGAAGGCCGGCGAGCACGAGTCCGAGGCCGATCAGGCTGTTTCGCGGATCGGAGACGATCTGGTTGACGACGATGGCGAGGCACATGAGCGCGAAGAGCACGGCAGCGGCGGGAAAGCCGGCGGCGCGAAACGCCGGCCGATAACCGGGCGCGCGCCGCAGCCGCATCAGCGCGAGCGCCAGCGCGCCGAAAAAGATCCACTCGGTGTAAACGACGCGCGAGACGAGCGCGCCGTAGCTGCTGGTGAGGACCAGGCCGCTCGACCAGATCGCCTGCGCCGCGATGGCGGCCGCCGGCGTCTTGTAGCGCGGATGAACGGCGCCCATCCACTTGAACAGCAGCCCATCGTCCGCCATCGCGAGATAGACGCGGGGACCGGCGAGGATGATGCCGCTCATGCCGCCGAACGACGAGACGATGACCAGCACTGAAATCGCCGACGCAGCCGCCGCTCCCGCCGTCGCCATCGTCGCGTCGAACGCGATGTGCGTCGTCGCCAGGACGCGGTCGAGCGGCAGCACGAGCAGATACGCGGCGTTCAGCCCGAGATAGATCGCGACGACGACCGCCGTCCCGAGCATCAGCGCGCGCGGGATGGTGCGCTCCGGATCGCGCGTCTCCTCCGCCGCATACGTCACCATGTGCCAGCCGCCGAACGCGAACAGTCCGGCGACGAGCGCGCGCAGGAACGCGCCGGGCTGAATCGCCGTCGCGCTCGCGGGCATCTGCGGCGTCCCCGCGGCGAGGAGCAGGCCGAGCAGCGCCAGGATCGCGGCAACCTTGGCGATGGTCAGCGCGGTCTGCACCGCGCTGCCGGGGCGCACGCCGACGTAATTGATCAGCGACAGCGCGATGATGCCGCCGGCTGCGGTCAGACGGATGCCGAGATCTCCCATCGGCACGATCGTCGCGACGTATCGCCCAAAGACCATCGCGATCGCGGCGATGATGCCGGAGTGCATGCTCCAGAACATCGCCCAACCCCAAAGAAAGCCAACCGCCGGCGAGAACAGCTCGCACAGAAAGACGTAGATGCCGCCGGTGCGCGGGTAGGCCGACGTCAGCTCCGCGCAGATGCTCGCGCCGAACCAGGTCAGCGCGCCCGCCACGATCCAGACGAGCAGCATGCCGGAAAAGCTCGGCACCGCGCGGCTCACTTCCGACGGCTGCACGAAGATCGACGCGCCGACGATGGTGCCAACCACCATCGCGGTCGCTTGCGTCAGTCCGATCGAACGCGCGAGTTTCGACATGGATCGCTCGGCTAAAGCCCCGGCACTCGGCCAAAGCTCCGGCACCGCTAAAGCGGTGCCCTACCAGCGGCGTCGTACCAACGTGTCGGTAGGGCGCCGCTTCAGCGGCGCCGTGTCAGCCTATCGGTAAGGCCCGCTTCAGCAGCGCCGTACCAGCCTATCGGTAGGGCGCCGCTTTAGCGGCGCCGTGAGCTCCGGCCGAGCGGATGATATATCAGCGTACTGGCGCAGGGACGCCGGTGATCTGCTGGTAGATGGCTTGAATGGTCGCGAAGGTGTCGGCCTCGGCGGCGGTCTTGTCCTCGCGATAGCGCTTCACGCGCGCGAAGCGAAGTGCGAGGC
>Ga0081539_10007048_pt1 | contig 10402 bp, 9 predicted proteins | sample TabmetS4T2R2_FD_71023 | JGI IMG/M metagenome (GOLD analysis project Ga0081539, IMG submission 71023) | Tabebuia heterophylla rhizosphere microbial communities from the University of Puerto Rico - S4T2R2 | ecosystem: Host-associated > Plants > Roots > Rhizosphere ... | reverse complement strand
CCGTCGTAGTGCCCCCGCGGCGCCTGGAACGAGACCGAGTCCCCGCCCCGCACGGGGGAGGAGGCGCCCGGTTCGGACGGCCGCCAGGCGCCGCACGACTCGCCCGGAACGGTGGGACCGGGAAACGGCGACCACGGGACTTCTCCCTCCACGGAATAGCCCGCACCCATGTCGGCCGGCTTCAGCGCGGCCGCTCGCAGCGGGACGGGACTCGCGCTCGGCTCGGGAGACGGCGACGCGGGAGCCGGCGGCGGCTTCGTCGCCCGGTGCGCGGGGAGCACGGCAGCGGTGCCGGTCACGGCGGCGACCACGGCGGCCGCCGTGGCAAGGCCGGCGACGGCGCGGTGCACCCGCCGGCGTTCGGCGCGGCGCCGGATCACCGCCGGCTGGGGCGGCACGACCGCCGTCCGTACGGCGAGCTGCAGGCTCCGCAGCGCCTGGTCCACCCGGGCTTCGTCACCGGTGGGATGGTCAGTCACGATCCGCCACCTTCTCCCATGGGTCGGCCAGCAGGCACGCGAGCGTCTGCCGCCCCCGGTGCAGCCATGCCTTCACCGTGCCGACCGGCACGCCCAACTCCTCGGCCACTTCGGTGACCGGCAGGTCGACGACGTGGTGCAGCACGACCGCCCGGCGCTGATCGGCGGGCAGGTGCCGCAGCGCGGCGACCACGGCGACGTGGTCCGGGTCCAGACCGGGCAGGTCCGGCGGGCGCTGCTCGCGACGCAGATGCGCCCGGGCGACCCGAAGGTGCCGCCAGCGGGAGGTGGCCAGGTTCGCCGCGACCCGCCGTGTCCAGGCGATCGGCTGCTCGTAGCGGGAGACCACGTCCCACCGGCGCCACACCCGGCAGAACGCCTCCTGCGCCACGTCCTGCGCCTCGTCCAGATCCCCGACCAGGGCGAACGCCATCGCGACCAGGCGCGGATAGTACGCCCGGTAGAACGCGTCGAACTCGGCCTCGTTCGGGTTCACGCTACTCAAACGCGCTGCTCCGCCCCCCGGTTGCAGCAGCCCGGCAGGGCGGGCAGACCGTCGATGCTGTGCCCGTTGTGGGTGCGCCGGTACTGCGCCAGTTCCTCGTCGCTCTTCCGCTCCGCCCAGCGGGCGAGCAGGTCGCGGTCGCCGGCGTACGCCATCAGCGGGACCTGGTAGCCGCACGAGTCGCTGACCCGCTCGACGGCGACCTCGATGACCGAGCGCAGCCCGCGGGCCGGTTCGCCGGGGAACCACGCCACCAGGCGCGGGAACTCGGCGTCCTCGGGGACGACCACCCGGCCGTGCCCGTGCAGCCGGACGATCTTCGGAGGTCCCTGGAACGCACACAGCATCAGCGTGATACGCCCGTTCTGCCGCAGGTGCGCGATCGTCTCAGTGCCGCTGCCGACGTAGTCCAGATACGCGACGCGGTGCCCGTCCGGCACGGCCAGGCAACCGGCGCCGCCCTTCGGGGAAACGTTGACGTGCCCGCCGGAGCCACTCGGCGCGGTGGCGACGAAGAACACGGGCTGGGCCAGGATGAACTCGCGCAATCGGCCGTCGATCGACTCGTAGATTTTGCTCATGGGCCGATCGTGGCAACCCCGGGCGCGCCGGGCCAGCGGGTTCCCGAGAACGCGCATTCCGGGCTTGACAGCGGCGAGATTTCGTTATAGTGGTGAAGAAGGTTGAGCCACGTACGCTCAACTACAGGCCCTGGTGAAGGAGCACCAAGGAGGACATGACCATGCTGATGCGTACCGACCCGTTCCGCGACATGGACCGCCTGTTCGAGCAGCTCGCCGGCACCGCCGGCCGGCCTGCCGTGATGCACGTCGACGCCGAGCGTGACGGCGACTGGTTCTATGTCTACTTCGACCTGCCGGGTGTCGACCCCGACTCGATCGACCTCACCGTGGAGCGCAACGTGCTGTCGGTGAGGGCCGAGCGGAACCGCCAGCAGAGGGACGGCGCCGAGACCGTGATCTCCGAGCGGCCGATGGGTGTGTTCAGCCGGCAGCTGTTCCTCGGCGACACCCTCGACACCGAGAACCTGGAGGCAAGCTACGACAACGGCGTGCTGACCCTGCGTATCCCGGTTTCCGACAAGGCCAAGCCGCGCAAGATCAGCATTGCGTCGAGCGGCGACGGCCCCAAGCAGATCAGGGGCTGAACGCGGCCGGGGATGAACTGGTTCGCCGGTGACAGCGGCCCGGGTACCCGGCGGGTGCCCGGGCCGCTTGCGCTACAGTTCCGGCCGCTCGTCCTCCGGGGCACCGGCCGTGCCGACGCTGACGTCCGCGGCGACCCGGCTGCAATCGCGTCCGGCCGCCTTGGCCGCGTAGAGGGCCGCGTCCGCCGTACGGAGCAGGGTCGCCGCGTCACCCGCGTGATCCGGCAGGACGGCGATGCCGAAGCTGGCGGTGACCTGCCGCTGGATGCCGGCGAAGGTGAGCGCCGAGAGGGTGACCCGGACGCGTTCGGCGATGGTCATCGCTTCCGCGCTGCCGGTGTCCGGCAGCAGCAGAAGGAACTCCTCTCCGCCGTAGCGGCCGGCGAAGTCGCCGGTGCGCAGCACGCCGGCGAGGGTGGCACCGACCCCGGCGAGGACTTCGTCGCCCTTGTCGTGGCCGTACAGGTCGTTGATCTGCTTGAAGTGGTCGAGGTCGAGCAGCACCACGGCCAGCGGATCGAGAGTGCGCCCGGCGTGCGCGGTCAGCCGCAGGATCGTCTCGTGGGAGGCGCGCTGATTGGGCAGCCCGGTCAGGGCGTCGGTCAGCGCCCGGTGTTCGGCGAGCGCGAGATTGCGCATGTTGCCCAGCGCGGGCGCGGCGTGCCGGACCGAGTCCCGGACGCATCGCTCGTCCTGGTCGGACAGCTCCGACCGCTGCACGAGGACCGAACCGATGACCTCACCGCCGACGATCAGCGGCTCGCACCTCGAGGACGCCGCACCGTCGGCGCAGATCGAGCAGAGCACGAGCGACTCCCGCCCGGCCGTCGACGCGTGCGGCCGGGCGTGCCGGACCGCTAGGCAGGCCTGCGGTGTGGCGGCCACCAGCCGTTCGGCGAGTCCGCTGTCCTCCGCCACGACCGTCATGGGCTGGAGCCGGTTCGCGCTGTTGTTGCGGTTGAGCACCACCGCCCGGGATCCCGGCACACAGCGCTCGAGATGCCGCTTGAGCAGCAGATGCGCCTCGGACTCGCTGACGGCCACCTGCAGCGCGGCGGTCAGTGCGGCCTGCGTGTCGGCGTACTCCTCGTCCGCGGCCCGCCGCTCCACCATGTGATTGAGGGCTCGCCCCAGGTCGCTCAGCTCGTCCGAGCCGGTGGGAGAAAGCCGGGCGGACAGCTGCCCGGCGGCCACCTCGGCGGCGAATCGCGAGTAGGCGCCGATCCGCGGCACCAGGTTCCGGGTCAGCAGCAGCACGCTGCCGAACCCGGCCAACAGTGCCCCCGCGACGAGGTAAGTCAGCTCGTGGCGGGTGCGCTGATATTCGTCGTCGATGGTGAGCTGGGCCTGGCGGGCCTCCGCCGCCATGGTGGCGTTCATGTCGGTCATCACCGTGCTGGCCGCGTTCAACGCGACGATCAGCTCATCGGTCAGCCGCTGGTCGTCCCGCAGGGCGGTATGTCGGGTGACCGCCTCCTGGAACGCCGGCGACATGAGTATCGCCTTGAGGGCGTTCCACTTGTCCGCCATCTGACGCGCGAACTGGCCCTCCTCGTCCGATTCGGTGTCCCGGTTCAGGTCCGCGACCTGCCGGTCCAGGTCACTCACGTGGTCGTCGGAAAGGTGGTCCCGCAGCGGTTCCAGCCGGGTCTCATCGGTGATCGAGATCATCTCCAGGGCCGTCCAGCCCATCTCCGCCAGCGCCGTGCCGAGCACCGAGACCCGGTGCAGGTTCACGATGTTCTCGCTGTACTGCCGCTGCGCCTCGGCCTTCATCCTGGACTGCGCCACCGCGCCGAAGCCCGCGGTCATCACGAGGCTGATCGCCAGGAGGATCAGCACGAGGGAGAACTTGACCGCCATCCGCAGCCGCGGTGGCCGTATCCGGTAGCGCCTCATTCGCGCTCCCTCTCCCCCGGCGGACGAATGCGCTCCGTATTTATATCATCACACCAGGTGACTTGCCGTTTACTTCCCATTCCCTGCCATGAGGCCGCCCGGGAACTGCCGGCGGTGAGCCCGCGCCGTCACGCCGGCGAACCGCCGAACCGGGGGCCGGTACGGGTACGTTTTCGGCGAGTTGCCCGTAGCGGCACAAGATGAAAGGGCGCGACGACCTCCGCCACGGATGTGACCGGAGTTCGTTGGGCCGGCATGCGCCCCCCGTATTCGTGCGGCTCCGACGGCGGCGACGACGACACCGCGCCGCGGGTGAGCGCCGACCTGGACGCCGGGACCGTCGTCATGGCCCTACCCGACTTCTGGAGCCGGGAACTCGGTCACCGGGCCTGCCGGGCTGTCAAGAAATGCCTGAGTGAGCACCCCCGCGCCTTGATCTTCGATCTGCGCGGCATGACCGGGACGAACGGCGCGACCGTGACGATGTTGCTGAACGCACGGCGCGCCGGCGACAAGATGACACCGGCGGTAACCTCCTCGGCTCCGAACGGGCCGCTGTGGGAGGCGGCGGGCCACGGACTCGGGCTGGTCGACGCGGCGACCAGAGTATGGGGCGCCATACCCACCGCCGACGGGAAGATGGTGTGGGCGACCTTGCACGCGGGAGCGGGACATCCGTGACGACTCCCAGCCCGTACGCGGGCAGCGGTGCGCCGCCTCCCCTGAACGTCGCCATCGAGCTGCGGGGCGAGCGGCTCGTCATCCGCATCGCCGACTACATCGACACCGCCACCGCGGCGAGCCTGTTCACCAGACTGCACACCCTCATCCTCACCACCCGGGCCGCACACGTGGTCATCGATCTCGGCGGCCTGGATTTCTGCGACGCCGCGGGTGCTCGCGCACTGATCCGTCTCTGCCGGACCGCCCCGGACCACGGCGTCACCTGCCGGTTGCACCATCCCCGGCCGCACATCCGCTGGCTGCTGAGGAACTTCGGCGCGGAACATCTCATCGACATCTGACGGAGTCCGCGGACGCATGTCCACGGGCAAGGCGAAGGCACCCCGGCGGCGCCGGGGTGCCTTCGCGGTCGGCGATCAGGCCCGTGCGGGGTCGTCCGGGCCGGCGTACTCGATCTGCTCCTTGCGGATCTCGCCGCCGACGGTCTCCTCGTCGCGCACCGCCTCCTTGCCCAGCCGGACGCGCTCCACCGGGACCGCCTCGGTGTCCACGACCGGGCGCTCGGCGTGCAGCGTGACCTCGTGCTCCGACTCGGTGATCGCGGGCCCGTCGTACGCGGCACCGCGGTTCTCCTCGGTGATCGGCTCGCGCTCGAGGCGCACCTCTTCGCGCTGGACCGGCACGGTCACGCTCTGCTGCTCGGTGACCACGTACTTGCGCAGCCGCGCCTTGCCGGTCTGCTCGGTGCGGGTGCCCGCGACCAGCCGCTCCTCCGAGCGCGTCATGGCGTCGTCGTCGGAGGTGCCGCGGTCGGGCGAGCCCGAGTACGCCTCCTCCCGGCCGTCGGCGGCGGAGTACGTCCCGGCGTCCGGCGCCAGTCCGTAATGGGTGTACAGGTGGTCCTCCTCCTCCGGGCTCAGGTGACCGTCGGTGTCGATCCGCGGCGCGTCCTTGACCTTGGCCTTGTCGAAGTCGAGGGTGATCCGGTCGCCGGACAGGTCGGCGCGGTGCAGCGGGACGAAGGTCTCCTTCGTGCCGAACAGTCCGGTCCGGACGGTGACCCACTCCGGCTCACCGGTCCGGTCGTGCAGGTACACCTCGCCGACCGATCCGATCTTGTCGCCGTCGCGGTCGTACACGTCGGTGCCGGCAAGGCGGGCGATGTCATTCTGGGTAGGCATGGCTCGTGTCCTTTCCAGGGGGTCGTGCGATCGCTTGAAGGGATCACCTTAAAAAGGCATGGGACGCCATCGCATTCGTCGCTGAATGCGTCGTCTCTGCTTCGCGAAGATTGACGTACGGGCGATCGCCGGCGTCCCGACGTCAGGGAACTTGCCCTCGCGTTTACGTCGTAAACAACGTGATTCCTGGATTCTCGGCCGGTCGGGTCAACCGGGCGGCCGCCGGCGCGCGGGCAGCAGCGCCACCTGCTCGAGCCAGGCGTCCAGCGCCTCGACGAAGTCCCGGGCGCCGGCGTCGGCCGACAGCCGCGGCCGCAGCCGACGCAGCAGGGGGTAGCGGCTCAGGTCCTCGGTCGGGGCCACGTCACGGTCCTCGACCGGGCCGGTCTCCACACCCCTGCCGGACACCTCCAGCAACAGATACCCGAGAAGGAAGCTGCTGAACGCCCGGTACACCGCCGCCGCGTCCTCGTCCGAGAAACCCGCGTCGATCATCACCCGCAGCAGCGACTCGATACCGCGCGGGCTGCGCAGCGGTGGCCGCACCCAGGGCGCGGCCGGCGGCCGGGTGGCGATCAGCGGGAACACCTCGGGGTGGGCCAGCGCGATCCGGCGCAGCCCGTGCGCCAGCCGCCGCAGGTGGTCGGCCCAGCCCGCGGGCGCCTCCAGGCGGATCCGCGGATCGGAGAACAGTTCGTCGACCACCGCTTCGACCACCCCGTCGAGCAGCGCCTCGCGGCCCGGCAGGTACCGGTACAGCGCCATCGCCTCGACGCCCAGGTACGCGCCCAGCCGCTGCATGGTCAGCTTACGGAGACCGTACTCGTCGATGAAGCGCACCGCCGCGGCGATGATCCGCTGCCGGTCCAGGCCGGACCGGCGCAAGCCGGCGGCCGGCGGTGGGTCGGCTGCAGATGCGGGCACGCCGTGGAGTTTGCCACATGAGCCGCCCGCTCCTCCAAAAAGGACGCGGCGGCTGTCAGCGGGGCCGCACGCCTCGCCGCTGCCAGTTCCACACCGGGGCCAGGGCCGGCTCGTCGTGCAGCACCCGGACGATCGTCCGCAGCTGGCACAGATTCATCCCGTCCTCCTGCAGGCTCTCCAGGTAGCGCCCCCAGGCCGAGTCCGGTGCCGGGTCGGCGTCCGGGTTCATCCGGTCGAAGGGGAACGCGTTCAGCACGTCGGTCGCCTTGCGGATGCCGAGTTGCCGAAGCGCGGTTCTCGTCCGTGTCCCGGCCCGGCTTCGGGCGTCGACCGAGCCCTGCGCCAACTTCGCCGGTTGAGTCTGAGTGTTCGCGTGGCCGTTCAGGGCGCGGTCGAGCCAGCCTCGTTCGATGCGGTCGAAATGCAGGTACAGCTGCGCCTGGTCGACCCAGTCCACGAGCCGCGCCACCGGCACCCGGGTGTGCAGCATGACGTCGACGAAGTTGGCGGTGGCCAGGCTCTGCATGTCCTCGATCCCTTCCTCGAGGAGCCGGGCCTCGTACCAGACGCTCAAGCCGTCGATCTGGTTGAGGGGATACGGGGGGTTCAACGACGGCACCGCGGTTCGCAGTACCGCCGCGGCGCCGCGCTGTAGGGCGTGCATGCCGATCAGCGGGAAGAAGCCGACGACGAAGGCGACGGCCGCCTGGATGCGCGTGTTCTCGGTGGCCACCACCTGATGCAGCGCGGCCACCACGATGAGCACGGTGATGATGCGCAACATGGCGGCCGCGTACGCGGTGGGCCGCAGGTCGCTCTGGAAGTATCGCCGGATGAGCATCTGGAAGATGAACAGATAGGCGCCGAGAAAACCGAACTTCAGGACGTCCCACACGCCCGCGGGATTCCCGAGAAATCTCAGGTCCCACAGCGCGGCACTCCAGCACGCGGCCAGTGTGACCGTCGCCAACAGGACCGGGAAAAGCGTCTCGATCCGGACGGGATTTCCCTGGTGGCGACTGCTGTCGGAAACGGATTTCCCGTAATAGGCGTCGAACTTCTTCCGGTAGATGTTGTGGTGATTGCGGTACTGCGGACCGCCGTCGCGCCGCCACTCGTCGTGGAATTCCGAGGTCGCCGGCGGTTCGGGCAGATATCGGGGCTGATCCCCGGCCAGCCGGTGCAGGGCCAGGACGTACTCGTCCCACAACGCGCTCGCCCGCTGCCCGAGGAAACGGATGTACAACCAGCCGGGCAGGAAGGACAGGCACCACACGGCGAAGACGGCGAGCACCAGGTAGCCGTCCTGCGGCCCGTTTCGCGGCGGTGGCCCGGCCATCCACCACGTGACCGCGAGCACGACGGCGACCAGGGCATTCATCCAGACGCCGGCGATCTGCCGGCGGATCCACCCGGTTCCGGCGACCCGGCGGCCGACGGAGACCAGCCGGTCGCCGGTCGTGCGGAACCTTCCCCGCGGAGAAAGCGCGTGGGGCGGTACGGCCGTAGGCGTCGCGGTGCCGGCAACGATCACGGTGGCCAGCGCCTCGAGTGCCTCGTAGGTCCAGCCGTCCAAGGCACGCGCCAGGCGATCGAGGACGGCGGGGTTCAGCTCCGGATGCGGGTCGTCGGCCGCCAGGGATCGCAGTTCGGCGTCCCCGGCCGCGATGCTCCGGAGCGTACCCAGGACGTCGGGGTGGACGTGGGACACCGCCCCACCGTTCGGACTTCCGGAGATCACGTGCGGAAGCAACACGGCGAGGTAGTGGGACAGACGATGAGTACCGTCCAGGCTGGTTTGGGTCATGGACAGAGGAGGACGGCGCGGCGTGGATTGATACGTCGCGGAGGCGATCGGCGTGCCGCGGATCAGCTGGGGGTGGACGGGGAGGCCGGTTCGCGGAGCACCTGTCGGTGGCCGGCTCCGAGGCAGACCAGGCTCATCGCGGCGGCCCGCAGCGCGGGAGAGTCGCGACGGACCGTCCGGCGGACCGCGGCCAGGGCCTGAGCCGGCGGGACTCCGCTGCTCAGCTCGCTGTGCAGCTCGACCATCAGGTCCTCCATGGCGCCGTCGCGAACCAGTCCGAGCGGGCCGACGAGCGCGGTCGTACCGTGCGCGAGAAAGCCGGCGGCCAGCCCGAGAATCTCGTCGCCGGCCAGCGTGTGTGACGTGCCGCCGTCGCAGGCGGCCAGCACCACCAGCCGGGGCGCCCGCGCAAGCGTCTCCAGGTCGTAGACGGTCAGCGGGCCGTCGACCATCCGCAGGCTGGAGAACAGCGGGTTGTCGGCACGAAGCCGGCCGTGGGCGGCGATGTGGACGATGCTGCCGTCCGCCAATGCCGACTTGACCGCGGCGACGGTGGCGTCGCGGCCCACCAGCACGCGGACGTCGGGATAGAGCTTGGCGACGGCGACGGCCTCCGTCTGGGCGGCGAGGAGATCGGGACCGGCGGCGACGACGACGGGGCCGGGCCGCGGCGAAGTCCGCTGAGCCCGGTACCAGAGCGCCGCCGAGGGGACGACGGTCACCGGCCGCGCGGCGCACAGCGGCAGGGCGGACCACGGCACCGACTGGAGGCCTCCGGTCGGCACGATCACCAGCGGCCGGTCCGCGATCTGCTCCGACAACGGCGCCAGCAGGAACCGGTCGAGCCGCCGGCAGGCGCGCTCGAGAAGCATCATCGCCGCCGACGCGCTGTCGCTGTCCGATCGCCGCGGAGATCTGCGGGCCAGCCGGCGCAGCGCGAACGGTATCTGCTGCAACAGCGGTGTCACCTCGGCCGCGGCGCCCAGCGGCGTGAGCCGGACCCGCGACCCGGCGATCGTCACGGCGTGGAGGTTGGAGCCGTGGACGACGTACTCGACGAGGGCCGCGTCGCCGAGGGCGGCGCTGATCTCCGCGATCGGCGGCCGCCGCGGTGCCGAGGTCGTTCCCGGCGTTGCCCGGACGTGGTCGCGGATGGCTCGTTCGAGGTGCGCCTGGCGGATGACCGGTGCGTCGCGGGCGGGGGATCCGTCCGGCGGCCCCCCTTGAGCGCGTGCGGCATCGGTCTCGGCGACGGCCGCGCGCAGCTCGACCAGAAGCTGCGCCAGGACCGGGTCGTCGGGCGGGCGCGGCGGCTGCATGCGCAGGGCGGTGGCCCGTCCGCGTTCCGCCCACTGCAGGACCTGCCGGGCGCGGCCGGCGTCGAGAGCCAGCCCCGTGCCCAGCTCGACGAGGTCGGTGCGGTGCGTCGACACGGTGCTGCGCAGGTCCGCGGCGGCCAGCGTGGCCTGGTGGTCCTCCAGCACGGCGATGCCGGCGCGCAGCGCGGTCGCGGCGGATCGTGGCCGCCCCGCGGCCAGCCGTCGCAGCGCCTCGGCGTGCCATGCCCGGGCCCGCAGCTCGGCAGGTCCGTGCCGGCGCGCCGCGGCCGCGTCGCGCAGCAGCTCCTCGGCACGCGTCGCGTCGCCGGTGCGAAGCAGTAAGCGGGCCGCCGCCAGCCGCGCGTCCATGGCCGGAACGGCCCAGCCGGCGGCATCGAGGTCGACGGCCGACCGGATCAGGCCGCGGAACGTCCGC
>Ga0081539_10007047_pt1 | contig 10402 bp, 9 predicted proteins | sample TabmetS4T2R2_FD_71023 | JGI IMG/M metagenome (GOLD analysis project Ga0081539, IMG submission 71023) | Tabebuia heterophylla rhizosphere microbial communities from the University of Puerto Rico - S4T2R2 | ecosystem: Host-associated > Plants > Roots > Rhizosphere ... | reverse complement strand
GCTCGACGCCGGCGCCGACGACTACCTCGTCAAGCCGTTCGAGCGCCAGGAGCTGCTCGCCCGGCTGCGCGCGCTCCTGCGCCGCCGGCCGCCGCGCGGCAGCGCGTCGCTGGTCGTCGGCGACCTCCAGCTCAACCCCGACACGCACGAGGTGCGGCGCGAGGGGCGCCAGATCGAGCTGACGCAGCGCGAGTTCGAGCTGCTGGAGTACCTCATGCGCAACGAGCGCATCGTCGTCCCGCGACAGCGCCTCCTCGAAGAGGTCTGGGGTTACGATCCATTTGCCACGACGAATACCATCGAGGTGTTCGTATCGAATCTCAGACGGAAGTTGGAAGCCGGGGATGAGCCGCGTCTCCTCCATACGATCCGCGGCGCAGGCTACGTACTCCGCGCCTAGGCAGATGCCCATCCGCTGGCGTCTCGCCGGCGGCTCGGCCCTGCTGACACTCGTCATCCTCTGCGGCTTCGCCGGCGCCGTCGGCGGACTGACGTCCAAGCGCATCTACGCGGACTTCGACCAGCAGGTCGAGAGCGCGGCGAACGTGCTGCAGGCGAAGGTGCACTATACCTCCCCCGTCCTCGATCCCCGCACCAATCGCTACCACCTGGACGGCCTCAGTCCCGACCTCGACCAGGTCGCGCCCGGCACGGGAACGATCATCCGCATCGTCAACGCCGAGGGCCGGGTCCTCAACAGCACGGCCCAGACGAGGAGCTTCGGCCCGCCGACGGAGCGCACGGTCGAGAAGGACGGCTACCGGATCGAGACGCGGGCGCTGCCGACGACGCTCGGCGACCTGCCGCTGCTGGAGCGCTTCTTCATCCAGTACGCGCGCCCGCTGGCGCCGGTCGAGGCGACCGTCGGGCGCCTGCGGCTGTTTCTCATCATCGGCGTGCTGAGCGGCGCCGGGCTCGCGCTGCTGGCCGGGCTCATGGTCGCCCGCCGGGCGATGGCGCCGATCGCGGCGCTCACCGCGACCGCCCGCACGATCGGGCGCACCCGCGACACCGCGCAGCAGATCCCCGACGTCGAGGCCGACGACGAGGTCGCCGAGCTTGCACGCACGCTCAGCGGCATGCTCCAGGCGCTCGACGAGTCGCGCGCGGAGACCGAGGGCGCGCTCGCCCGCCAGCGCGAGTTCGTCGCCGACGCGTCGCACGAGCTGCGCACGCCGCTGACCAGCGTGCTCGCGAACCTCGAGCTGCTCGCCGAGAGCCTCGACGGCGAGCAGCAGGAGGCCGCCCGCTCCGCGCTGCGCTCCTCGCGGCGCATGCGCCGGCTGGTCGCCGACCTGCTGCTGCTCGCACGCCACGACGCCGCGCGCAACGCACCGCACACGCCGACGGACATCGGCCAGGTGCTCGTCGAGGCAGCAGCCGAGGTCGGCGCGATCGCAGCCGAGCACGAGCTGTCGATCGACGCGCGCCGCGCGATCGTCGACGGCGCGCGCGACGAGCTGCACCGCCTCACGCTCAACCTGATCGAGAACGCGATCCGCCACACCCCGCCCGGCACGCGCGTCCACGCGGCGGTCCAGCGCGTCGACCGCATCGTGCGCCTGACGGTCGAGGACGACGGTCCCGGCATCCCGCCGGCCCTCGGCGAGCGCGTGTTCGAGCGCTTCGTCCGCGGCGTCGGCGATCGCGGCGGCTCCTCCGGCCTGGGGCTCTCGATCGTCCAGGCGGTCGCCGGCTCGCACGGCGGCTCGGTGCGCATCGAGTCGCCGACGACGAACGGGGCCATCACGCCGCATGGCACCCGTTTTGAGGTGACGCTGCCGTTGTCGGCGAGCGCGCAGCAGAGCCGCGCCGTCGGCAGCGCCGCCACGTAGTCAGTCTCGCCCGCCACGTAGCCTGTGGTGCCGTGAAGATCGCTTCGCCGTGGCCGATCACCGTTCCATGGCTTCACCCTTCACGGCTCCTGCCCCCGAGCGACCGGCCGCCGTGGCGATGGTGACGCGCCGTCCGGTGCTCGACCGGACGCTGCGGACGGCCGGCTTCGAGCTCATCTTCGAGGGCGGCACGCCGCCGCCGCGCAACTGGCCGGACGAGCTCCTCTCGGGACGCCACCCGCTCTACGTCGGCGTCACGCGCGAGCTGCTGCTCAACGAGTGGCCGCTCGAGGTGGACCCGGCCTCCGTCCTGCTCGAGCTGCCCGCCGGGGCGCCGGCCGACGACCAGCTCATCGCCCGTGTGCGGGAGGCGCGCCGGCAGGGCTTTCAGATCGTCCTGCGCGACGTCGGCGGGCGCGCCGGCCCGGAGCCGCTGCTCGAGCACGCCGACGCCGTCAAGCTCGACGTCCTGCGCCTCGGTCATCACCAGACGCTCGCCGAGCGCGAGCGCCTGGACGGCCTCGGCGTGCGCATGCTGGTCGAGGGCGTCGACACCGCCGATGCCTTCGAGGTCTTCAGCGACGCCGGCTTCGAGCTCTTCCAGGGCCTCTTCTACCAGCTCCCGCATCTGCCGCCACCCCCCGAGCCGCCGGTCGATCAGCGCGTGGCGTTCGGCGCGCTCTGCGAGCTGCAGCTGCACGGCGGCGACTTCGAGGCCCTCGAGCAGGTGATCCGCCGCGACGTCGCCCTGAGCTTCCGCCTCCTGCGCTACGTCAACTCGTCGTTCGTGGGCCGCCAGCGGCAGATCGGATCGATCCGCGACGCGCTCACCGTGCTCGGGACCCGGGCGGTCCGTCAGTGGGCGATCGTGCTCGTCCTCACGGGCCTGGAGCGGCGCCCGCACGCCCTGCTCTCGACCGCCCTCGTGCGCGCGCGCACGTGTGAGCTGATCCTCGCGCCCTACGACACCGAGGTCGCGTCCCAGGGTTTCACCGCGGGGCTGTTCTCGCTCCTGGACGCGATCATCGAGGCGCCGATGGAGCGGATCCTCGCCGACCTGCCGCTGGCGGACGAGGTCGCGCGGGCCATCACCGCCCACGAGGGGGTCGTCGGCAAGACGCTGGCGAAGGCGCTCGCGCTCGAGCGCGGCGAGTTCGAGTCACCGCTGCTCGCCGGCCACGGCCGCTCGGCGCTGACGATCGCCTACACCGACGCGGTTCAGTGGGCGGACGCGCTCCTGTAGGAGACTGTCACTCATGCCCGTCCTCGTCGAGCGCCGCGGTCCGGTGACGACCGTCGTGCTGTCGCGGCCCGCGGTCGCCAACGCCGTCGACCGCGAGACCGCGCTGGAGCTCGCCGAGGCGTTCCGCGCCTTCGACTGCGACGACGACGCGCGCGTCGGCGTCCTCTGCGGCGACGGCCCCAACTTCTGCGCCGGCGCGGACCTCAAGCGGGCCGCCGCCGGCGAGCCGAACCGGATCGCGCCCGACGGCGACGCGCCGATGGGCCCGACCCGCATGCTGCTCTCCAAGCCGGTCATCGCGGCGATCGCGGGCTATGCGGTCGCGGGCGGGCTCGAGCTGGCGCTGTGGTGCGACCTGCGGATCGCCGACGAGGACGCCGTGCTCGGCGTCTTCTGCCGCCGCTGGGGCGTGCCGCTCATCGACGGCGGAACCGTCCGGCTGCCGCGGCTCGTCGGCCTCGGCCGCGCGCTCGACCTCATCCTCACCGGCCGGCCGGTGGGCGCGCAGGAGGCACTCGAGCTCGGGCTCGTCAACCGCGTCGTGACGGGTGGGACCTGCCGCCCAGCCGCCGAGGAGCTGGCGCACGAGCTCGCGCGCTTCCCGCAGACCTGCCTGCGCCAGGACCGGCTCTCGGCCCACGAGAGCCTGGACCTGCCGTTTGCCGACGCGATCGTGAACGAGTTCGGGCACGGCCTGGAGTCGCTGCGCAGCGACGCGGCCGCGGGCGCGGCGCGCTTCGCGGCCGGCGAGCGGCGCCACGGGACGTTCTGAGCCGGCTCAGATGTCGCCGTGGCCGACGAGCTCGAGGCTGCGGCGCCACAGCTCGGCGCGCGCCGCCGGGTCGTAGGCCTGCGGATTGGCCGCGGCCTCGCGCGTGCGATCGAAGAAGCGACCGGTCGTCCGGGCGAGCGCGGGGTCGCTGACGAGCCGGCGGGTCGCGGCGACTCCCTGCTCGAGGCTGTCGACGCTGTGGCCGACCTCCTGCAGCACCATCTTCGTCGGCATGTAGGTGGCCGGGTGGAGGCTGTTGACCGTGACCTCGCCGGCCGGGAGACGCTCGGCCAGCTCGAAGCCGGACATGATCTGCGCGAGCTTGCTCTGCGCGTAGGCCCTGACGCCGTCGTAGCCGTGCTCGAGCATGAGGTCGTCGAAGTCGAGCGGGTACTGGCCCAGCGAGGCGACGAGCACCACGCGCGCCGGCGCGGAGGCGCGCAGCAGCGCGAGCAGCTCGAGGGTGAGCAGGAAGCCGGCGAGGTAGTTGACCGCGAAGCGCAGCTCGTAGCCGTCGGCGCTCTCGCGACGCGTTCGTCCGTCCGGCTCCCCGGACCCGATGCCGGCGTTCGAGACGAGCACGTCGAGGCGGGGCGCGATCGCGCGGACCTCGTCGGCGAGGCGCCTGACCTGGGCGAGCTCGGACAGATCGGCGAGGGCGGTCGGCGGCCGGGAGCCGTGCGCGGCGGCGAGCTCGTCCGCCAGCTCGGCCAGCCGCGCCTCGTCGCGCCCATGGAGGATCAACGCCTCGCCGTCGGCGGCCAGGCGCCGTGCCAGCGCTCGGCCGAGGCCGTCGGTCGCACCCGTGACGAGGATCGTCCTGCCCGCGGACACGAGCCGCGCCCTACACCTCGACGACGACCGGCAGCACCATCGGGCGGCGCTTGAGGCGCTCGTAGACGAACGCCGCGAGGTCGTCGTGGAGGATCTCCTGCAGCAGGTCGATCTCGCGGATCTCCTCCTCGGCGGCGCGGCCGAGCGACGCGTCGACGGTGTCGCGCAGCTCGTCGAGCAGCTTGTCGGCCTCGTCGGCGAACGGCACGCCGCGGAAGATGACCTCCGGCTCGGCGACCGACGAGCCGTCCTGCTCGGAGATCGTCGCGACGACGACGAAGATGCCGTCGGCCGACAGCATGCGGCGGTCGCGCAGCGCGACGTCGGTGACGTCGCCGATGTCGACCCCGTCGACGAAGATCATCCCCGACTGCTCCTTGTCGCCCCAGCGCGCCCCGCGCCCGTCGAGCTCGAGCGGCAGCCCGTTCTCGCCGCGGAAGATCGCCGCCGAGTCGACGCCGACGGCCTCGGCCAGCCTGGCGTGCAGGTGGATGCGCTTGTGGTCGCCGTGGAAGGGCATGACGTGGCGCGGCCGCGTCAGGTTGAGCATCAGCTTGATCTCCTCCTGGTAGCCGTGGCCGGAGGCGTGGATCGGCGCGTCGCGCGTCGTCACGACGTCGCAGCCGATGTGGTACAGGCGGTCGATCGTCTCGTTGACCGCGCGCTCGTTGCCGGGGATCGGCGTCGCGCTGAAGACGACGGTGTCGCCCTCGTGCAGCTCGATCTGGGGATGGTCGCGATGCGCCATGCGCCGTAGCGCGCTGAGCGGCTCGCCCTGCGACCCGGTCGAGACGATGACGACGCGCTCGTCGGGGAAGTCGGAGATCTCCCGCGGGCCGACGAGGATCCCCTCCGGGATCCGGATGTGGCCCAGCGAGCGGCCGATGTTCGTGTTCTTGCGCATCGAGCGCCCGACGAGGCAGACCTTGCGGTCGAGCGCCGCGGCGGCGTCGATGACCTGCTGGACGCGGTGGATGTTCGACGCGAACGACGTCACGACGATGCGCCCGCGGCAGCGGCTGAACACGTCCCGGAGGTTCGGCCCGGCCACCTTCTCGCTCGGCGCGAAGCCGGGACGGTCGGCGTTCGTGGAGTCGCCGCAGAGCAGCAGCAGCCCCTCGCGCCCCAGCTCCGCCAGGCGCGTGACGTCGGCGGGCACGCCGTCGACCGGTGTCTGGTCGAACTTGTAGTCGCCGGTGATGAGGATCGTGCCCAGCTCGGTCGTCAGCGCGACCGCGCTGGAGTCGGGGATCGAATGGGTCATGTGGACGAGCTCGACGTCGAACGGGCCCGCCTCGATGACCTCGCCGGGACGCACGTCCTCGACGTGGACCTCGCGGACGAGGCGATGCTCGTCGAGCTTGGAGCGCGCCATCGCCATCGTCAGCGGGCCGCCGTAGACCGGGGGCGCGTCGTCGGTCCCCAGCTCGCGCAGGAGGAACGGCAGGCAGCCGATGTGGTCCTCGTGGCCGTGGGTGATGACGATCGCCTCGATGTCGCTGACGCGCCCGCGCAGGTATGCGAAGTCGGGCAGCACGAGGTCGATGCCCATCATCTCCGCGGTCGGGAAGCGCAGGCCGACGTCGACGACCACGATCTGGTCGTCGTACTCGACGACCGTCATGTTCTTGCCGATCTCCCCCAGTCCCCCGAGGGGGAGAACGCGCAACGCGCCGCTCAACCTACCTCCACCGCAGATCGTGGACGGCTCGGCGCGAGATTCGGTGGATCCGGCTTCAAGCCGTGGCTCCGACGAGCAGCCCGCGCTCCTGCAGCATCGTGCGGATCGTCGCGGCCTCCTGTTCGTCGGCCTCGACGTAGGGCAGCCGCGGCTTGCCGACGCTGTGGCCGAGCAGGTTCAGCGCGGCCTTCGTGGCGATCGCCGCCGGCGCCACGCCGAGGGCGGCGAAGACCGGCAGCAGGCTCTCGTGGATCGCCGCGCGCTCGTGCGGCTCGTCGACCATCCGCCGCATCTCGGGGCCGACGATGTGGCTGGCCACGAGGATGCCGCCGGCCTCGCCCATGTCCAGCACGGCGGCGAGGATGTCGTCGTTGCCGGCATAGATGCGCAGGCCGTCGACGGGCGCGAGGTTGGCGTTGTTGGCCTGCTTGACGGCCCCGATGTGGTCGAGCTGAGCGAGCTCGGCGAGCAGGTCGTTGGGCATGTCCGAGCCCGTCCGCTGCGGGATGTTGTAGAGCACGATCGGGCGGTCGGCGGCGCGGCTGACCTCCCGGTAGTGGGCGACGATCCCGCGGCGGTTGGGGCGGTTGTAGTACGGGTTGACCGACAGCAGGGCGTCGGCCCCGAGCTCGCAGGCGCCGGCCGTGAGGTGGACGGCGTGGCGGGTGTCGTTGGAGCCGACGCCGGCGACGATCGTCGTTCCGGGCGGCCGCTCGGTCACCGCAAGCTCGATGACGCGCAGGTGCTCGTCGTCGTCGAGTGTGGCCGCCTCGCCGGTCGTGCCGCAGACGACGAAGCCGTCCGAGCCGTTGCCGGCGAGGTGGCGCATGAGGCTCACGAACGCCTGCTCGTCGACGGCGCCCTCGTCGTCGAACGGGGTCACGATGGCGGTGAGGATCGATCCCAGCTCGGTCACGGCGCGGAGTATCGCAGGCGTGCGGCCGGCTGCCGTCACGCCACGCGAGCGCGTCGCATGGACGCCGTCGTGGCGGCCGAGCGCTCGCGCAGGCGGGCGATGACGTAGACGTGAAGCAGGATCGACACCGGCACGAGGAACGTCGGGATGAGCACGAACGGGTAGCGCGTGATCGCCAGGTTCGGATCGTCGAGCGCGAGCTGCTGGAGGATGCTCGGCGAGCTGAAAAAGCCCGTGCCGACCGCGACGACGAGGTCGGCGATCCCGAACGCGCACCAGGCGAGCACCGCCGTGCGGGCGCGCGCCGCCCCGCGCGTGGCGACCAGATAGGCGACCGCCACCGCGGCGATCCCGACCGCGATGTCGCCGATCCCGGCGGGCAGGGCGAACTCCCCGGGCATCTCGTCGCGCGCGTAGGCGACGAGGAAGAGCCCGCCGAGCACGCGGTAGAGCTGGACGCCGACGAGCCACTGCAGCGGGATGCGCTCGATCGCGCGACGCACCCCGGGCACCCGCAGGAGCGCGATGCCGGCGACGATCGGGACGGCGATGCCGAACGCGATGACGGGGATCGTCGTGCCGGCGTCGGTGGCGAAGACGTCCTCGCGCGCGAGGACGAAGGCCAGCACGCCCCAGGCGACGACACCCACGGCCGCCAGGACGTACGGCGCGCGGACGGCGCCGCGCCGCCGCGTGCGGGCGGCGTAGGCGATTGTGGCCAGGACGGCCGTGCAGACGATGATGTCGGCGGCCACGACGGCGGCCGTGAGCGCTGTGGAGGTCATGCTCCGCTCCTTTGCGTGTATATGCACCTATATGGTGCTTGGATGTGCCGGCGCCGTGCGTCTGGCGTCATCGCTCAGAGCCGGCCGGCGTGGGTGAGTTCCGACAGCTCGCCGAAGAGCTCGCGCAGGCGGTCCTGCCCGAACGCCTCGGTGACCTCGTGCTGCTCGGCGCGCCAGAGCTCCAGCGCATGCGCGAGGACCCGCAGTCCCTCGTCCGTGAGACGCGCCAGCCTGATGCGGGCGTCGTGCTCGGCCGCGCTCACCGCGACGAGCCCGCGTCGCTCGAGGATCCGCAGGTTGCGCGTCAGCGTCGTGCGGTCGAGCCCGAGGCGCTCGGCGAGCGGCACGATCGGGACCGGGTCGCCCGCGCCGAGCGCGACCAGGATCGGGAACTGCGTCGCCTTGATCCCGCTCGGCGCGAGCGCGCGCTCGTACCGCTGGGTCATCTCGCGCGCGGCCCGGCGCAGGCCGCTGGACGCGCAGGTTGCCCGCACCTCGGCGCACGCGGCGCGCACTGCCCGAGGGTCCGGCTCCTGCTCGGTGCTGCGTGGGGCCATGTGTGTATATACACATAAACTGGGTGGCGTGTCAAGCATGGTGCGACTCGCAGCGCCGGCGACGCGCGGGACGCTTGCGAACGGCGGGCATCGAGGGACGCGGGTCGGGCGCTGCGCACGGCCGGCCAGCCGCGAGGGTTCGGCGAGCGCATCGCGCTCACCCGACCGCACGCGCCGCGCGCCAGCGAGCCGACGCGCCGCGCGGCCCCTACGGCGCTTCGGACACGGCCGCGGCGAGCTCCCTGAGCTCGTCGTAGAGCGCCTGCAGACGCTCCTGGCCGAAGCGCTCCTCGACGACGTTCTGGACCGCTTCCCAGTGCGCGAGCGCGCCCGCCAGCGTGTCGGCTCCCTCGGGTGTGAGCGAGACCATCCGGACGCGCGCGTCGTCCTCGTCCTCCTCGGTCCGGATCAGCCCGCGCTGCTCGAGCACCCGGAGGTTCCGCGTCAGCGTCGTGCGGTCGAGCGACAGCGCGCCGGCGAGCCTGGTCACCGACAGATCGCCCTCGGAGCGGAGCGCCACGAGGATCGGCAGCTGCGTCACCTTCAGGCCCCCGGGCGCCATCTCGGCCTCGTAGAGCTGCGTGATGCCGCGCGTCGCGCGCCGGAGCTGGTTGCAGGCGCACATCGCGCGCACCCGCATGCAGAGCTCGATATCGAGGTCGTCAGCGGCCGGGGACGTCATGCATGTGTTGCTACACCCAATTCGCGTCGCAGTCAAGGGTACGTGGGAGACTTGGCGAGTGACGGAGCCGCCGCAGCACGCCTCGCCGCGCGATGCGGCGGCGTGCGAGCTGACGGCCGAGGTCCTCAGCGTGCGCTGGAGCGACCCCGCCGGCGACTTCGCCGTCCTTGATGCTATCTGCGACGACGGCGAGGCGGTCGTACTCGTCGGCGCGCTCGCGCACGTCCGGGAGGGCGAGTCGCTCGCCGTGCGCGGCAGCTGGCGCTGCCACGCACGCCACGGCTGGCAGTTCGCGGTCGCCGGCGCGCGGATCCTCGAGCCGGTGAGCGACCACGCCGTCGCGGCGTACCTCGAGAGCATCAAGCACATCGGGCCGCACGGCGCCGCCGCGCTCGTCGCCCGCTACGGCGCCGGCGAGGTGCTCGCCGCGATCGATCGCGACCCCGAGCGCGTCCTCGGCGGCGTCCCCGGGATCGGGCCGCGGCGGCTCGGCGCCGCCGTTGACTCCTGGCGCGAGGGCCGCGACCTGCGCGAGCTGCGCCTCTTCCTCGACACGCACGGCGTCGACGCCGCCGCCGCGGCGCGCATCGCCCGCCACTTCGGTGCCGGCTCGATCGCTCGCCTGCAGCGCGAGCCCTACGCGATCTGCGAGCTGGAGGGCATCGGCTTCGCGACCGCCGACGCGCTGGCGCGGGCGCTCGACACGCCCCTCGACGCCCCCGACCGGCTCGCGGCCGGCGTGCTGCACGCGCTCAAGCTCGCCGAGGCCGACGGCCACTGCCATCTCCCCCGCCCCGAGCTCGTGCGGCGCGCCGAGCGCCTGCTCGGCGGCGGCGACGTCTCCGACGCGATCGACGGGCTCGCCGCCCGCGGGCGCGTCGTAGTGGAAGGCGACCGCGTCGCGGACGCCCGCCTGCACGCCGTCGAGTCCCGTCTGGCCGAGCACGTGCGCCGCCTGCTCGCGGGCGAGCCGATGCTCCGGCTGGGGGCCGTCAAGCGGTCCGCGAGCGGGCGCTTCGTCCCCAGCGACGACCAGTGGCGCGGCGTGACGCAGGCGCTCGGGCACCTCCTGTCGATCCTCACCGTCGGCCCGGGCA
>Ga0081539_10007046_pt1 | contig 10403 bp, 12 predicted proteins | sample TabmetS4T2R2_FD_71023 | JGI IMG/M metagenome (GOLD analysis project Ga0081539, IMG submission 71023) | Tabebuia heterophylla rhizosphere microbial communities from the University of Puerto Rico - S4T2R2 | ecosystem: Host-associated > Plants > Roots > Rhizosphere ... | reverse complement strand
TCTGACGGCGGCGGCCACCCTCATCTCCAGCCCGGCACGTGGCCGGCTTGATCGATCCAGGCGCGGAGCTCGGAGCCCTCGGCCTCTTCGAGGGTCGTGACCTTGACGTAGCGGCTCCGTCCGGTCTCTCCGAGCGGCGGCGGAGGATCGAAGTCCGCGCCTCCGAAGAAGACCACGTTGACCGAGACGTCGTACGCGGCGATCTCCACGATCCAGCCGAGCTCCGGCAGTCCGTAGTACGCGTTCTTCCATTTCACGGCGTACTGAAGCCCGGGGACCGACTCGCGGATCAGCCGGTCCAGCCGCTCGACGATCGGCTGGAGATCCGGCATGACGCGTCGGATCCGGTCCTCGATCTCGGCGTGACTCTCCGTCGGCACCGGGGGCTTCTTCGACGTCTCCGGCTTGCGTGATTTCTTCTGCATCTCAGGGTTCCCGATCGTCCGTCCGTCGACCTCGGCGAGCCTTGGGGCTTCGCCGAGCGGCGCCGTCGATCACGTGGCCGCGGCCTCGATCTCGCCGTCGTGCCGGCCGAGCATAGGCTGTGTGCGATGGGCTGGTACCTGCCGCTGAAGCTCGTGCACGTCCTCTCGGCGATCGTGGCGGTCGGCACGAACCTGACGTACTTCGTGTGGCTCGCCGCCGTCCGCGGGCGCCCGCAGCCGGCGCAGTCGTTCGTCCTCGAGACGATCTCGAAGCTCGACAACCGGCTGGCGAACCCGGCCTACGCGATCCTCCCGACCACCGGCGTGATCATGGTCCTGATCAGCCCGCTCGGGTTCACGACGTTCTGGATCGCCGTGGCGATCGGCCTCTACGTGCTGGTCGGCGTGTTCGCTGGAGCCTTGTTCACGCCGGCGCTCCGACGACTGCGCGACCTCGTGGCCACCCAGGGACCCGAGGCGAGCGGATACGCGGACGCGATGCGCCGGACCCAGGTGCGGGGGCTGATCACGATGCTCCCGATCGCCGGGATCCTCTACCTGATGGTCCTGAAGCCGACGCCCTAGGCGTCAGAGACGGCGGTCCCGCCTCGCAGGGAGCAGGGAGCGTCCGATCAGCCACACGCCGACAGCGGTCAGCACCGCGAGGGTGGTGACCAGGAGGACGACGATCAGGAGCAGCGCGATCGCGCTGGGGCGGCCGTCTCCCACGATCTCGACGATCGCGTAGATGCAGAACGCGATCCAGAGCAGGAGCGCCAGCACCCCGGAGAGGAGCGTGAACACCGCGGTGCTGCCGATCGCCACGACGACGCTCGCTCCGGTGCCCTCGCGGAAACGGCGGTCGCGCATCGCGCTCACGCGCGAAGCCTATCGGCGGACCGGTGCTAGCGTCGGCCTTCGAGATGGACGCATCGCGCCGGGACGTGGCGTGGATCCCCGTCGCGGCGGCCGTGGGTGGGTTCCTCGTCGAAGCCGTGGTCGCGTCCACGCCGGGGTCGCCGCTCCAGCCGGTGCTGGCTCCGGGCGCCGCTCCGGGCGCGCCGTTCGCCTCGATCGGTGCGGCGCTCCGGCTCGACACGGTCGGCTCTGCGTTCCCCGCGGTCTCCGTGATCGCGGTCGTCGCCGGACTCGCGGGGTTCCTGCTGGTGCTCCAGGCGGCGTGGCGGGGCGAGGTCCCGCTCCGCCTCGCCCTCGGCCTCGTGGTCGTCCTGCACGTCGCACTGGTGTTCCTGCCGCTGCTCGTCTCGCGCGACGTGTACTCCTACATCGCGAGCGGACAGATCGTATCGGTGCACCACGCGAACCCCTACGTCGCCACGCCCGCCGACTATCCCGGTCTCCTGACGCAGCGGCTGGTCGGCCCGAAATGGGTCGACACGCCGACGGTGTACGGACCGCTGTTCTCGCACCTCGCAGGACTCGTCACCCGGATCTCCGACCGGCTCGACGTGCTCGTGGATGCGTTCCGTCTGATCGCGATCGCGGCGAGCCTCGCGACCACGCTGGTGGTCGGGGCGATCGTGCGCGGCGTGCGTCCCGCTCGCGCCGCGTTCGCGGTCACGGCGTTCGGGCTCAACCCCGTGATCCTGTTCCAGTCCGCGGCCAGCGGGCACAACGATCTGCTGGTCGCGCTGTTCATCGCGCTCGCGGTGTGGCTCGTGCTGCGCGGCCGGACGCTCGCCGCGGTCATAGCGCTCACTGTCGGCGCGCTGATCAAGGCCCCGGCGGTCCTCCCTTTGCTGCTGCTCGTGGTGTGGGTGGGGTGGAAGCGCCCGCCGCTCGATCGCCTGCGAGCGTTGGCGGTCCACGGTGGTGCGGCGGCGGCGATCGTGATCGCCGTCGCCGCGCCGTTCTTCCAGCTGGAGGACCCCACGCTGGGGATGGTCGAGCTGGCGGGGCACGAGGGCTGGCTCGCGCCGTCGCGGTTCCTCGGCCGGTTGCTCGACGCGATCAGCGGCGACACGCTCGGGGTCGTCGCCCGCGCGGCGTTCGCCGTGCTCCTGCTCGTGGCGATCGTGTGGCTCGTTCGCATCGTCGCGCGGACGGCGGCGGCCGATGGCCCCGCGCTGGAGCTGCCGGCGGCATGGGGATGGGCGCTGCTGGCGCTGACGCTCCTCGGGCCCGTCCTCCTCCCGTGGTACCTCGCGTGGAGCCTCCCGCTCGTCTGGGTGCTCCCGTCCGTCCCTCGAGCGGTCCTGACCGCGCTGTCCGCCGTGCTCGCGCTTTCGCAGTGGACCGCGGAGCCCCGCCTGTACCCCGGCGCCTACGACGTCAGCGTGCTCGTCGGGCACTACGTCCTGACGCCGGTCGTGATCGCGCTCCTCGTCTGGGCCGCGTTCGACCTAGCCCGTCGGCGCTCTGCGGCCCTCCCGCTTCGCGACGAGGAGCCAGACGAGACCGCCGAGGCCGGCGGCGGCCGCGGCCGCGATCGCGACCCCGAGGTCGTACAGCCGTAGACCGGCGGTATCCAGGGCGACGGCGGCGAGCGAGACCGCCGCCGCGCCGAACGCCGGCGCCGCGGCCAGGGCGGTGATCAGATCGTCGAAGGTCACGACCGCGTAGCCGAGGCCGAGCACCGCGAGCACGATGAGCGCGCCCAGCGTCGCGAGCGCGATCATCGGCGCGGACGCGGGACCCCACGAGAGCCGGCTCGGTTGTGCGACGACGTTCACCGGAGGTGACGGCATCGACCCCCACATCCCTTCGGCGATCCGTTGCAGCCGTGGGTCCGATCGGACATCGGAGCCTCGGTAGAACTGGGCGATCGCGAGCACCAGCCGTTCTCCGGTCGGGATCGCCCCGAGGGTCCAGGCGGAGACCGCGTCGAACTCGGGATCGCCTCGCTGCGTCGGCCTCTCGGCGAAGAGGTCGGTCGCGGTCCCCAGGAAGACGTGAAGGTCTGCCCCTCGGTCCGGGGGCGCGGCCGCCCGGAGGGTGTTGGCCGCTCGGGCGAGGAGGAACGTCGAGGCCGGATCGCCCTGATCGACGAGTACGACGATCGGTGTACCGGGCTCGGTCACCGCGGCCGCGTACCGCATCACCGAGGTCGTCGCCGTGGACTCGTCGATCGAGACGAACGGTCGCTGGCGGAGCCACGCGATGAGCGCACCGCCGATCATCCACGCGACGAGCGCACCGACGAGCGCCAGCGCCAGCAGGCGTCGACCGGAGAGGCGCTCGACGGTCCACGCCGCTCCGATCGCGGCGGCGACCGGCACCGCGAACCCGAACGTCACGAGACGGTCCGGCGGGTACCAGCCGGTGATCCAGCCGAGCGGGATCCCGACCGCCATCACGAGGAGCCACGACGTGAGGAACCGTCGAAGGAACCCGTCGCTCTTCGCGGTTCCGACGACGGCCAGCGGGACGGCGATCCACTGCACGTACCGCGCGGCGCGCAGACGGAACCGCTCCCGATAGGCGTCGACCAGCGAGGCGTCCAGCCCGGCTCGGCGGAGGAACGCATCCTTCGAGGTCTCGGCGGCGATCGGGCCGGGACCGCCGAGCGTCGCGAGGACGCCGGCGCCCGCGACGAGGCCCCCCACGCCCGCGGCCAAGACCACGTCGCGGGCCTCGTCGCGGGCGCCGGCTCGCCACGCGAGCACGGCGACGACGGCGAGGATCACCTCGCCGTGGATCAGGAACGGCGGATGCGCGAGGCCGCCCCCGGCGAGCAGCAAGGCGGCGGCGCCCCACGATCGGCGGGCTCCCGCGAGGCACGCCGCCGCCGCCAGGAACGTGACCGCGAAGATCAGGTTCGCCAGGTACCCGGCGACGAGATGGACCGAGAAGACGCCGGTCAACACGCCGGCGAGCCACCACGACGAGGCGAACCGTCCGCCGGCCGCTCGCACCAGGCCCGCCGCCGCCGTGCCGGCTGCGACGCCCAACGCTGCGGGGAGCGCGGCCGTCACAGCGGCGGCGTTCAGGTTCAGCACGCCGGCCAGCACCGCGGCCAGTGCCGGCGCCCCCTGCCGGCTTCCGATCTGCGAGAGCCCCTCGGACGCACCCACCCTCGTCCACCAGAGGTAGACGGGAACGTCGGGTCCGACGCCGAAGCGGAAGCCGTCGACGAGATAGGGCCAGGACATGACGAGCAACAGTCCGACCGCGACGCCGACGAGCCATGCGAGCTCGCGAGCCCGGACGCTCACGCGTCAGCCCGACGCGGAGAAGGAACCCTGCGCCGAGACGGTCACGGCCCCCGTCGTGTCGGTGAGGCCGGAGCACGTGAAGACACCGCCCATCGTCGTCGGGAGGGCCGGCGAGATCGTGATGCTGCACTCGCCCGTCTGCGAGCTGAACTCGAGCGGTCCATCCGGTCCGTCCACGGTGAAGGAGAGGACGCGGTCGCTGCTCGTGGCGGCCCGGCTCGAGAAGGACGATCCCGAGATCCTGAGCGTCTGCCCGCCCGGATCCTGCCAGGCCACGTCCATCGGAGCCGGCGGTACCGACCACGCGTCCGGTTCGACGAGCGTCGAGAAGCCGACCTGCAACGCGAGCCCGCCGGTCGTGGAGACCGACGCGCTCCCGGTCTGCAGCGGACCGTCGTCGGTGACCGTCGGGGAGGGCGTCCCGTCGACCGGGGTGGCGGGCGCCGGTGTGCCGACGATCGGCGAGACGGACGGTGTGACCCCGTGTCCGATGCCCGTCGTGCTGCACGCGGCGAGCGCGAGGAGGGTCGGAGCCATCCGCGTGACCCGCATCCCGTCGAGCCTACCCCAGGTCCCGGGCGCTTCCGGGCGCTCGCAGGACCGCTGCTAGCATCGCGCGATGCTGCCGCGCGAGCTCGTCGAGGACGTCCTCGGCGTCGCCCGTCGTCGCGGCGGCTCGTTCTCGGAGCTCTTCGTCGAGGAGCGGACGTCGACCTCGATCCGTCTGGACGACGGCAAGGTCGAGGAGCTCACGACGGGACGGGACCGCGGCGCCGGCGTCCGCGTCGCCCTCGGCACGTCGTACGGGTACGCCTATTCGAACCGGCTCGATCGCGACGCCCTGCTGGAGGCTGCCGAGGCGGCGAGCGCTGCGCTCGCCGACGGCGAGGCGGGCGACGTGATCGACCTGACGGCGCGAGAGGGCCGAGGCACGAATCGCACCGATCGGCCGGCCGGAACGTTCCCCGCCGCCGACAAGGTCGCGTGGCTCCGGGAGCTCGACGACGCGGCGCGAGCGCTGTCGCCGCACGTCGTGCAGGTCGGGGGCGCATACGGGGACTCGCTGCAGCGCAAGCTGATCGCGACCTCCGACGGAACGTGGGTGGAGGAGGAGCGACCCCGGATCCGGCTCGTGGCGCAGGTCGTCGCGGCGCGCGACGGCGTGATCCAGACGGGGTTCTTCGGTCCGGCAGCGTGCGCCGGCGTGGAGTTCTTCGACCGCTTCACGGCCGATGCGATCGGTCGGAAGGCCGCCGAGCGCGCCGTGACGATGCTCGACTCGATCCCGGCGCCGGCCGGTGAGATGCCGGTCGTGCTTGCGCCCGGGATGGGCGGGGTGCTCTTCCACGAGGCGGTCGGTCATCCGCTCGAGTCCGACGCCGTCGACAAGGAGGCGAGCGTCTACCGGGGCCGCGTCGGCGAGCGATGCGCGAGCGCGTTGGTGAACGGCGTCGACGACGCGACGATCGCCAACGGATGGGGGTCCTACGACTTCGACGACGAAGGGGAGCCGTCCCAACGCACGGTGTTGTTCGAGGACGGCGTGCTGCAGGGATTCCTCTACGACCGTCTCCGCGCGGAGAAGGACGCGGTGTCGTCCACCGGGAACGGTCGCCGCGAGTCCTACGCGCAACCGCCGATCCCGCGGATGACGAACACGAACATCCTGGACGGGGCCGACGACGTGGACGGCATCGTCGAGGGCACCGACCGAGGCGTGTTCGTCTCCTCGCTGGGGGGCGGACAGGTGAACCCGGCCACCGGCGACTTCGTGTTCGGCGTCTCGGAGGGCTTCTTGATCGAGGGCGGCAAGGTGACCACGCCGGTCCGCGGCGCGAACCTGATCGGTCGCGCGATCGAGGTGATGTCGGCGGTCGACGCCGTCGCCGGCGACTTCGACACCTGGGAAGGGGTCTGCGGCAAGGACGGGCAGCAGGCGCCGGTCGGCAGCGGATCGCCGACGCTCCGGATCGCGCGGATCACCGTCGGAGGCACCGGTGCCTGACCTCGCCGACCTGTGCCGGGTCGCGGTCGAGGCCGCCGAGGACGGCGAGGCCGTCGAGGCCTACGCCGAGGAGTCGAAGCGCACCGAGGCCAGCGCGCTCCGCGGCGAGGTGGAGGGGCTCGAGTTCGCGGAGGGGCGGGGCGTCGGCGTCCGGGTCGTCCGCGACTCGCGACTGGGCTACGCGTGGGCGGCCGACCCGGACGCCGACGAGGTTCGGGAGATCGTTCGCCGGGCCCGGGAGAACGCGGCGCTCGCGGGGGCCGACGAGCACCACGTCCTGCCCGATCCCGCGCCGTGGGAGCCGATCGCGGAGCTGTTCCGCGAGGCCTCGGCCGACGTCGCACCGGAGACGAAGACGAAGCTCGCGCTCGACCTCGAGGCGCGCGCGATCTCGCGCGATCCCCGCGTCACGAAGATCGACGAGGCCCAGGTCGGCGACGCGGTGTCCCGCGTCGCGATCGCCTCGACGACGGGCATCGAGGCCGAGTACGCGCGCACCGACGCGTGGTGCCTGGCCGTGACCCTCGCCGTCGAAGGCGACGAGACGCAGACGGGCTTCTCGTTCCGCATCGCGCGCGGACTGGACGAGCTGGCCTGGGAGGACGTGGCCGACGAGGCCGTCGAGCGCGGAGTCCGGATGCTCGGCGCCGCGAAGCCACCGACAGCACGCCTGCCGGTCGTCTTCGATCAGTTCGCGGCGATGTCGTTCCTCGGCGTCCTCGCCGGCGCGCTCTCCGCCGACGCGGTGCAGAAGGGTCGCTCGCTCTTCGCGAACCTCGTCGGCGAACAGGTCGGCTCGGAGCTGTTCACGCTCGTCGACGACGGCACGACGATCGAGGGCCCGGGCGCCGCGCCGTTCGACGACGAGGGCGTGCCCAGCGGACGGACGGAGCTGTTCACGAAGGGCGTGCTGAACGGGTTCCTCCACGACGCGTACACGGCGCACAAGGGCGGAACGGAGTCGACGGGCAACGGCAAGCGCGGGTACCGGACGCCGCCCGGCGTCGGCACCTCGAACTTCTTCCTCGACGCCGGGACCTCGTCGCGCGACGAGCTGCTTCGGGCGGCCGAGGGCGGCGTGCTGATCCAGGATGTGAGCGGGGTCCATTCGGGGGCGAACCCGATAAGCGGCGAGTTCAGCGTCGGCGCGACCGGCCTGCGGATCTCCGGCGGCGAACCCGGCGAGCCGCTCCGCGAGATGACGATCGCCTCGACGATCCCCGACATGCTGAAGGCGATCACCGGGGTCGGCGACGACCTCCGCTTCTTCTCGTCGGTGGGGACGCCGAGCGTCCTGGTCGGCGAGATGACGCTCGCCGGCGTCTAGATGTCGCGGGTCTATCGGGCCGTGACTCCGCTCCCGTACCTCCAAGCCGCCATGGGGCTGGTGTTCCTCGTGTTCGGGGCCGTTGCCGTCTGGGCCGCGATCTCCACGGGGCAGACAGGAACGGGTCGAGTCGAGATCGGGCTCTCCGCGTTCTTCTTCGTGTCCGTCGGCTTGCTGTTCGTCAGGGTGAGCCGGGCGCGTCTGGTCGCCGACGACGCCGGAGTCGAAGTCATCAACTATCTCTCGACACGCCGATTCCGGTGGGCGGAGATCGATCGATTCGAAGTTCGGTCCGCGTATATCGGGATCTCGCTCATCCTGCGAAGCGGCGAGACGGTCAAGGTCAACGCGATCCAGAAGTCGAACCTATACACCTGGCTTCACAAGCGAGGTCGAGCCGACAAGGTCCTCGAGGAGTTGAACGCGCTGCTCGCCGAACATCGGAGCACGAGCGTTCCGCCTCTCCCACCGCCCCGTCCGTCAGACGGTCCTGGCGCCTAACCGCTGGCACTTCGCACGTTCGCGACGATCAGGACCACCACGATCGCCGCGAGCGCGATCCGGTACCCGAGGAACACCGTGAAGTCGTGGCGCCGGAGGTAGCGGAGCAGACCCCAGATCACGAGGAACCCGCTGAGCGCCGCCGCGGCCGTGCCCAGCGCGAACTCGGTCCCGTAGCCGCGGAACCCCGTGTCGAGCAGATCGAGGCCCTTGTAGACACCGGCCCCCGCGATGATCGGCAGCGACAGGAGGAACGAGAACCGTGCGGCGGTCTCCCGATCGAACCCCATCGCGCGAGCGGCGGTGATCGTCACGCCCGAGCGCGAAACGCCCGGCTGGAGCGCCAGCGCCTGCGCGGTGCCCAGGAGAAGGCCGTCGAGCGGGCGGATCGTCCCCTCGTCGCGATCGGATCGCGCGCGACGGTCGACGACGACCAGGAGGATCCCGAACGCGACCAGCATCATCGCGATCAGCCACGGGGCGCCGAGGTGTTCCTCGATCGCTCCCTCGAACGTCGCGCCGGCGATCGCCCCGGGGATCGTCCCCAGGACGAGTGCCCATGCGATCCGTTCGTCGGACGTCGCGATCCGACGCGCCGCGATCGAGCGTCCCCACGCGGCGACGTACCGCACGACGTCGCGTCGGAAGTAGATCAGCGCGCCGAGCAACGTCCCGAGGTGCAATGCCACGTCGAACGACTTCTGGAAGTCGGCGTCGCCGGCGAGCGTCCAGCCGAGGATCCAGGGGACGAGGATCAGGTGGCCGGAGCTGGAGACGGGCGCGAACTCGGTCGTTCCCTGGACGAGGCCGAGCACGATCGCCTGGAGCGGGGTCACGGACACCTTCCATCGGAGGTGCCCGGATGCTAGCCGCCGGTCCCGCCTGAGCCTCAGGCGGCGAGCGCGGCGTCCGCCGAGCCGAGCACCGCGACCGAGATCGTGGCGAAGGTCGCGGCGAACGCGAGGCGTTCGGCCTCGCCGTCGGGCGCCAGGACGATCAACGCCGCGGCGGCCTGCGACGCGCCGCCGGCGAGCGTGGCCGAGCCGCCCGCTCGCGTGGCGAGGACCTCCAGTCCCTCCGCGGTGACCTCGGTGTGAGCGCCGCCGCCGCCGAACGTCGAGAGGACATCGACCAGATCGCCGCGCTCGACGCCGGCCGTCGTGGCGACCGGCAGCTCGACGGCCCGCATCCCCGGCGGGACGAGCGACGCGATCCGGCCCGCGCCCTCGCCGGCGAGCCGGAGCGCGGTCACGATCTCGCCTTGCGCGAGATCGGCGACCGCCACCCGACCGATGGCGCGGGCCGGATCGCGCAGGGCGCCGGGCGGCACGAACCGCGCCGGCACGACGATCGGCGAGAGCGCGTCCGCTGCGAGCGTCATCCCCCGAGCGATCGGACGGGTGGTGGCGACCAGGGTCGTCGGTGGTCCGCCGTCGGGCCTCGTCGCATCGAGCCGCCGGGCGTACGCGCGCATCACGAACCCGGCGCTCACGGCACACGCCACCGAGATCGACAGCAGGACGAACGAGGCTCTCGGGAGCTTCCGACGGAAGAGGCGCATCGCGGCGGCGACGCTAGCGCCGGCCGCTCGACCCCGCCGTGACGACGCTCACTCGACGGGCCGGAGGCCGCCGCGTTCGCCCTTCGGACGCTCGAGCGGCAACTGCCGGACCCGGAACTCTTCCAACGCTTCCTTGCCGACGATCGTGGCCACGGCTTCCCGGACCCGATCGGCGAGCTGCTCCGGCTCCTCGCCGGTGACGAACCGCAGCTCGATCGAGACGAGTCGCTTGGCCGCCATCACCCGTGTCCGGTCCCCGCGAGCGCCGTCGCGCACGGGCACGTGCGCTCGGCCGGCACCGTGGGGATCGCGCCGCGGAGGAGATCGCGGAGCTTGTCGATGTTCTCGCCGAAGACCTTCAAAACCTCCTCGTGCGTGACCGGCTGGATGTCGTCGACGCCGACGTCGT
>Ga0081539_10007045_pt1 | contig 10405 bp, 6 predicted proteins | sample TabmetS4T2R2_FD_71023 | JGI IMG/M metagenome (GOLD analysis project Ga0081539, IMG submission 71023) | Tabebuia heterophylla rhizosphere microbial communities from the University of Puerto Rico - S4T2R2 | ecosystem: Host-associated > Plants > Roots > Rhizosphere ... | reverse complement strand
TGATTCATGGCAGAACCAATGCTCTCACGAGTTGCTAACTCGTGACCACTCGCTCATTTATCAAATGTGTCCAGACCTCAGGGATGAAGGTTAAGACTCAAAGATTTGACTTCCTCTCGTTAAATACACTTCTGGTGTCGTGTGTATCACTGATTCTCGGGGCATTCACGCATGTCTCGTGGGACTCGTTCACGCATGAGGACGGTTGGGCTGTAAAAAAATGGTCGGTATTACAATCGAGCATTTTCAGTATTACGGAATACGAGCTTAGACTTTTTAAATTGCTTCAGCACGGTAGTACAGCAGTTGGCCTTCTTCTTCTCGCATATTGGTTTTGGGGATGGTTCAATGCGGAACCGGCGGTAGCAAAAAGGGTTGAATTCAAATCAAATTATTTGAAGGTGGCGCATAAATCAGGCAGCGATGCGCCACCGCGCTAAGTCCAACTGTTCTTTGATTTGTGCCATCGGCCTGCCTTGCCGATAGTTGTTCAAGAAGATGATTTGATAGAGCCACACGCTCGCCAGCACGAATGCTCCATTGCGTGACCATCCTTTAACCGGACAGGCTTTGAGGTCGCAACTCTGGATCACGCGCTGGAAGAGCAATTCAATGGTTTCTTTGCGATACGCGTAGAGATCATCTTTCCAACTGCGCCGCTCTTCGGGCAACTGCTGTGGCGTGAGCAGCCAACCACCGCTCTCGGCATACGAGGCACACAGGGTTGCGCCGCCAAAGGTCGAGTCGCCCAACAGCACCGGGGTGACTGGCAAGCATTGTTCTTTGAGGGCAGTTGCCATGATCGTCGCTTCGCCTTCGTTGTTTAGTCGCCACGCGGCAAACAGCGGCACAGGATAGGGGAAGACTAAGCCCTGCAAGACTAAGCGATAGCCTTGCACCCAACCGCGATAGCCGCTCTTGAACCACGCGCTGTCCGTGTCCACGTTGCGTAGATTGAGCGGAATGAGGCCGAGTTTGCGGTGCTTTTTGTGCCAGAGCGGCCCCTGCGCGGCATACATCCGCCCGTCAATGGCGCTCACTTGCGGCTGTTCAGCAGTCGGTTGCACCTCTTGTTTGATCTGCTCTCCGAGATGAGCAATCTGGAGTTCGGCTTCTGGGATTAAAGACTGCATCCGGCGCTCGACGGTGCGCCGGTGCGGGATGCGGGCAAAGCCCAAGCTCTCACGCAAGCCGACATCTTTGGAGAGCAGGCAATGCAGTTCACGTTCTTTGAAAGTGCGTAAAGTGACAGCGACCACCGCCAACAGCAGAAACGATAGCCCTGAGTAGGTTCTCGGTCGGCCTCGTTTTGCGATGACAGGTTGCACAGAGTAGCTTTCTCGCACTTGTTCGATTAAGTTAAGGAGCGCGTCAGGGGGTTGGGTAGTGTGTTGGTTCATACCGCCCAATATGACAGAAACTGCGCGGTTTCTGCGCCCCTGACGTTTTATGCGCCATCTTCAATTATTTAAGACGTAGGGTCCTGATGATCTTGGTGATTACCACATGTGTCTGTGGCCTGGGTGTAGGGTTGTGGTCAGCAGTGAAAAGGCCGGGACCCGGATCTTTAAAAGTATTTGTAGTGCAGTTTGTTATAGGTGGTATGGTCGGCTTTGCTATCAGTTTATTAACATTCAGTCTTCTCTTCAGACGGCGGGATAACGGCTACTAGAAGTGATGATTTCACCGCTGCGATGATGTGGTAAGGCGCATGCCTTCGGGCTTTCAGGATGGACAATAGGTTCCTTTTCATGTCCGCGTCCATTTGATTATCGGTCCGAACAGGTGAATAGCTAAAGTGATCGGCCAGGTTGAAACATTTATTAAAAGGAAAGGCATCCGAGCCAGTTTCAGGCGATTCATGACATATACGAGCGTACTCGATTTATCTGTGAAAGGGTCTGACCACCCCGATAAAATCGCTGGGATGCTGTACAGCATCAAGGAGAAAGCTGCCCCTAGGACAGGTATCAAAAACCAACTAGGAACAAGCCGTCTAAGGTCCCCCTGCCAAAATCGATTCAGGAGAAGAGCGGCGGCCAAATAAAGGCACACGGTTGGGAGTCCTACAGAAGCCAGCGCGTAGTAAACACTGATCTTCATATCGGCAATCAATTTTAAGAATGTCAGGGCGGCACCGGTTACAAGGCCCGAAACAATAGCTTCGAGTAAATCAACATTCAAGCTATTGTCATAAAACCTTTCAATGTAATCGCCGAAGCGGCCAAATCTTTTGGCTAGGATGACGGTTGCTGCTCCCAAATCGGGATCTCCGCTGTGACCCGCAGTCATGATGGCCCCCTTCATCGGTGTAACTCAGTAGTTGATATTTGCCTTACCTAGGCAGATGTTTGTGTAGAGGAGTGCGCCCACCCCTTGATCGCCCTTCCTCTGTAACCAACTTGGGTCATTCTTCAGAACTTTCCCCAGCTTATAGGCTACTGAGCCTAACCGCACGTCCCCGGGATTATCAGAGTCAGCGAACGTGTGTACACCTTTTGTAGCCCGTGAGTCGTTAATCCCAAGGCTCAGGTAGGCAACTACGTGGTGCGTTTGATCTTCGGCGCGGTTTTTAGTATCCAAGAATTTCTCGGGGAAGCCGTTCGTCCCGAAATGGGTGGGATACAGTTCGGCCCCCATCTTACCCAGGTCCCCGCCATTTTCTCGTAAATAGTTGTAGTAGCGCATGGCTCCGATGAACGAGTCCATCCGCCTACCAACATACCATTTGCTTAACTGCTCGTCGAAGGCGTTTAACGCATCCTGCCCGCTCAGGCCCTGTGCAGTAGCCATGTCGGCGGCTTCTTGGGCTTTGATAGCCATCTCCCGACAGTGATTCATCTGTTGCGTGGTATTCTGCGGGATACGTCTATGAACTACTATTGATTCGGAGGGAAGTACTCTGGATGCTCTTCTTTGAATTTCTTAAGATCAGGTGGCCGATCCTCTAAAATGTTTCCAAGAACTCTTTCTGCCTCGCTCTTGTTGTCCTTCATATTAGCCATTACTTCTTTTAGCAAATCAAGAGCCTCTTTCTCATTTTTCAGTTTGTAGTTGAAAGTATTCATGTGCTCAAATACATACATCAGCATTATCTGTCTGTGTTCTTGCTTTTCCTCTTTTAGTCTCTTTACTAGAAATGGCACGGCTTCCTTACCTTCACTAGCAATAACGTCACCTAGTTCGAGTTCAGGAGGATGAACATAACTTGTCGCAGCGAGGTAATAGTCTATTTGCTTATCAATGGATAATGTTCGTAGCTTTGTACGCTGCTGTTCTATCGGTAAGTTCAAGAACTCACCGTACTCAGGCGGGGTTCGATTGCAGTTCGAGATAAAAGTAATAAGTAAGACGGAAGTAGCCATCCTAAGAAACTCAAACAAATTCGCCGAAATTTGCAATTTCATAATCATTAATCCCTCATCTGGCTTTAGGTGATAAACCAAGCTTCCCGCAAGGGTCATCACCGTATGTGTTCTTTATATACTCCTTCATGATGTCTTGTACTTGATAAGCTTCTTTTTCATATTTGTTATCCCAGTATGGGTCTTTACCGTTCCACCACTGCTTTGATGATTCCCATAGATAACCGGACTTGGTTAAACCGTTGGCATATTGAAGGGCGTGCCATGCTTCATGTGCAAGGTTAGCCAATCCAGATACGGTGCTGGCGTCATACTTGGATAAACTTCCAGCGTCAAGGTAAATCGTATTACCGATAGTTACCGCACCCGGGCTAATGGTAGCAAAATCCTTTAACGATTGCGGAATACCGACACGTACTCGAAGGTCATTGACATTCAAAGCAGAGCCATTGAATAAATCGCTTAGTACTCTTTTGGCGCATGGTGAGAGGGAGACCCCTTGGTATCGCAGTTTCTGCCAATCATTTGACCATATTGAAGAGTCCTGCGGGGCGAAGGCAAGCGAGGCGAGCGACAGAGACAGGCTTCGCGGCACCCCGTCCGCGAATCTGTAGCCGGAGTTGATCTGGTCCTGCGCGGCGAGCAGCCCCGCGTACATGTTGTAGACGTGCTCCTGCTCGTGCAAGCCCATCAGACTCCCCCCGTAGAACGTCCCCAGCCCCAGGTCGTACGCCCGCGCCCTCTCCACCTCTTTGCGCCATCCGTCCCACGTCCTGCGACGCCCCAAGCCCTGGAACATCGCCGAGCCGCCACCTCGCAATATCTCCTGGAAGTCGCCAGCACACGCCGCGGGCGCGCTCCCGTCCTCACACCCGACGGCGAGGTTCAGCGAGTCGCCGAAGCGCGGCGCGATGAACTCCTGCCCCATCTGCCGCTCCATCTGCAACCCCACCCAATCTATCACCCCGGCGTCCACCCCCATCGGGTCTAACTCCGTCGAGGCGTGGAGCGACGCCATGCCCCCGCTCGCCGTAGTCCACCGTTGGCTGCCCGTGACCGGGTTGCGGTGCTGCCACTGGACTTGACTACTCTCATACTTGGCTAAGACCTCGCCGCCCATGTGGATGTAGGAGCGCACCCTCTGCCCCGTCGTGTTCAACTCGGCGACTATCGCCCCGCCCATCACACTACTGCGCAGGTAGTAGGTCACGGCCTGCCCGCTCTCCTGATGGCTTGTCGTCTGCCCGTCCCCGTCCATCCCCTTCCAGACCGTCACGCCCGATGGGAAGCGCTCACGCTCAGCCGTGTCCTGCACCACCGTCACGCGCCCAGCCGCGTCATATGTGTTGTGCAGCGACTGCTGCTGCGTCGCGTTGCCAGCCGCGTCATACGCCCACGCCGTGTTGCGCCCATTAACATATGTGGCCACAAAGCCGTCCACAGGCTCGCTCCAGTTGCGCCCCTCGCGCCCCGTCATGTGGCCCAGTGCATCGTAAGCATAGGTCTGGTAGAAGGGACTGTCGTTGCTCACCTGTGCGTTTGAGCGCGCGTCCGCGCCCGTCAGAGCCTCCACCAGCCTCCCAACGTGGTCGTAAGCGTACTTGCGGTCGAACCGGCTGTTTGTCTCCATCAGATCGCGCATGAACTTCACCAGCCCGTCGTTGTCGTTGTTGCCCGGAGTGGCGTACTCATACTCCATCCCCATCACGCCCGCCACCTCATAGTGCGCCAGTTGCAGCCTGCCGTTGTAGCCCGCCGACATCTCCTTCCCGTTGCCGTAAGCCATTGCTTTGACCGCGCCCCACGCGCGGTACTGAATGCCTGTGGCGAACTGCGTCACCCCGCCGAAGCCTGAGCCGCCGACACCCGTCAGCCGCCCCGCGCCGTCGTATGAGTAGCTGACCGCCGTGCCGAAGTTGTCATCCGTCACGCCCGTCAACTCGTTCATCAGGTTGTACGAGTAGGTGAGAGAATACGTGCCGACCGGTAACTGTCTCGTCTCCGAAGTGAGGCGTGAGAGTGTATCGTACTGGTAAGTCGCCTGACCCATCCCGTCCGTCATCTGCGTCCGATTGCCCGCCGCGTCGTACTCGTACCTTACTTGCGCTGGTACGGGGACGCCCGACGGCGCGTTCGAGTAGCTGATGCTGTTGACAAGATGGCGATTGTTCGTATAGCCAGCAGAGTTGGTGTAGCCGTAAGTCATAACGACGCCGCGTGGGTCTGTCACGCTCTGGATGGTGTCATCCTCGTTGTACTCATAGGTGACGGTTGCCCCCGCGTCGTACCGCGGCAGGTGTCGGGTCTTCAGACGCCCGTAGCCGTCGAAAGTCATCAAGGTGAGCTGCGCCGCGCCGTTCGTGCCCGCCTGTTCTTTCACCTCTCTGATCTGGTCGAGCGCGTTATAAGTATTCGTCACGGTCGAGTAGACGCTCCCATCCCAGTTCAGAGTTTCGCTCTTCCATTGCCTGCCTAAAGAATCGCTGTGCGCTTTGCGCTGCCTGCCCACCTCGTCCGTCAGTGTGACTATCTCGCCGCCAGCGCATCCGCACCCGTCGTAAGCAGCACTAGCTTGCGTCCCGTCCGTGTTGGTCGTTATCCTCGGACGCCCCTTCCAGTCGTAGCTCTGTGAGGTGTAGAGCCACCCGGCAGCGTCGTCCCCCGCCGGATTCCATAGCCCGTCTATCTCCGCCGGGTTAGATTGCTTCACGGCGCGCCCCATCAGGTCGTACTGCGCGACCTGCGCCTTAAAGCCGCCCGTGCTTCCGGGATTATTACTAGCCACGCCGAGCACACGCCCCATCCCGTCGAAGACCGTGTTCGTGTAAGCCTCGTCCGCCACAGTGTTGACCGTCGAGAGCGTAACCACATAGTTCGCACCGTAGAGGTAGCGCACGTATGCACCGCTGTTCTCAGTCGTCACGCGCTCGACCCGCGCCGCCGAGTCGTAAGCGACGGTCTGGATGACGCCGTTCAGCTGACCGGCGGGCGGCGGGCCCTGCATCCTCGTCCTCGCACCGAAGTCGAAGTTGTATTGAATCGAAGACGAGAAGCCGTCGGCGTCCATCAAGGTCGTAGGATAGGCGAAAGTGTTGCGCGAGTTGTTGCCGTCAGAGTATGAGTCCGTATAGGCGATAGAGTTCTGATGGCCCATCACGTCGGTGCCGCTCACGACCGAGCCTGCGGCGTCGTAGCTCGCCTGAGAAGTCAGAGCTTTAGCGGCGTTATTGATGTCGGTCACGTCCCATCGAGAGACGCCCGTCAGATTGCCGCGCGTGAGGAACGAGGAGCTGAACGACTGGTCGTGCCCCACGGCGGTCGTCGCCTGCGTATTGATGTTCGCGGGGTTATCGTAAGCGTAGGTCGTCTTCGCAAGCCACTGCGCGGTCGCCGGGTCGTAGACCTTGCTCGACGACACCAGCCCGATGATGCGCCTGTCGAGATAAGCCTGGCTCACGTTGTAATCGGTGTAGCTCTGTCGCAAAGGCGTTGAGCCGTTCGAGGCGTATTCCGTCACAAGGTAGGGCAACCCGTACTGTGCATACTGGCCGTAATCTATCGTGGTACGGTAGCGGTTGCTGAACGAGTCGTAGACGTTCGCCTCAACAACGCGCGGGTTGATCTGGTAGCTTACCGCAACGTCGTCCTGTGTCCACTGTGTTGTCGTCCACTTCTGCCGCGCCCCCCCCGACCAGACCTCACTCTGTGTCACAAGCCCTTTCTGCCACCCCTCCCCGTAGAACTTCTTATAAAGCGTCCCATCTGGAGTCGTCATCTCGTGCGAGCCGTTGCCGAGGTCTCTGAACTGCGTCACGACCTCCGCCGGCACGCCGTTTACCCCAGTCCAACTGTCAGCCCACACCCTCGCGGCGATGACGCGTGGACAGTCGTCGGCCAGCGTCGCATAGTCGTAGGTCATGCGAGCGCGCTCGACATTATCCGAACTGTGACGGCGGATGATGCTTAGCTGCCCCGACGAGTTGTACTCGAAGTTGTAGCGCACGCCGTCATCTAACCCTACCTGCGTGAGGACGGGTATTGTCTCGCCGCTATACATACCGATGGCGGACAGGCCGGAAGCACTCGGCTGCAAGCCTTGCGTGCCCCAGCCGAAGCTCGCCCAAGTGTGAGTCTGCGCGACGCCGTTAACCTGCCACGTCTGCGTGATGGTGCTTATGTTAGCGTTCGTGTCGTAATTGAAGGTTATGATCCTACCGAGCGTGTCGGTGATGCTCGTGATGTCGCCGCGCCAGTCGTAAGCGACGCTTATGAAGTTGCCGTTCCGATCCTCTATGGCTGTTGCGCGCCAGCCGTTGGCGGAGTTCGAGTAACTCACTTGCGTGCCGTCTGTAGAGCGCAGCAGGAGAGTCCCACCAGCTATGAGTTGTAGGTAAGAGGAGTCGCCGGCCTCGTATGTGCTCGTCGTCCCCACCTGCCGCAGCTCCACGCGGCTGCCGGATGAAGTCGTAAGGACGTAAACATTCTTCGCAACTCGGGCGTCGAAGTACGGCCCTTGGATAGTCGCGAAGCCCAGACGGAAGCCCGGACTCGGAGAGCCTCGATCCTCGTCGAAGTAGGCGTAAGGGCCTGAGCGCGTCCACACGAGCGACGAGTAAGACAAGCCAAGACCGAGGTCTAGGCCAGCGCGACCGGGAAGATTTAAAAGCGAGGCACCCCACTCGCAATCGCGCGCACGCAACGTGTCGCCCGTCTGATTGAATGGGTCAACGCGGGCGGTCGCTAATGAAGAGACCGCGCTCGAAGGCGGGCCGCTCGCCGTAAGCGTCGCGACGATCTGGCCGAACTCGATGGACTCGTCGAAGGCGTGGCGCAACTGCTCTCTACCCATCGAAGGTAGTTGACTCTCCCACCACGCCCACCCTGATGGGTCGGGGTCTCTCATCAGGTAGGTCTTGTAGAGGTCGTAAACGTACCAGTGGTTCGAGCGGTTCCTTGCGGCGTACTCCGAGGATTCGAAGATGGTCATGCCAAACTCGCGCATGGCGAGGAGCATCGAAGTCTGACCCTTCGGGTAGGCGGCGCGTAGGATGTCGCTCCAGTACGAGCCTTCGTTGCCGCTCGGCTGTCGGGCAAGTCCCCACAACAGAAAGTTCTGCACGAACTGGTCGCTCGAAGAAGAAGAAACGCTGGCCGTCGTTGTGGCGCTCGCCTGCGCGCCGAGGTTGTCCGTGACGGTGAGCGTGACGGTGTAAGTTCCCGCCGCGGCGTAAGAATGGGTCGGCGAGACGCCTGTACTACTGCCGCCGTCGCCAAAGCTCCACGAGTAGCTTGCGATGCTCCCGTCCGAATCGAACGAGCCTGAGCCACTGAAGACCGTGTTCTGCCCCGTGATCCCGCTGTACGAGCCTCCGGCGTTGGCGACTGGCGGCTGGTTGCCACCGCCCGAAGTCCAGCTTGAGCTGTAATCGCCGAACTGATTGACCGAGAGATTTACCAGCCCGCTGCCATCGGCGTTCATCACCCACACCTGCGAGGTCGGGTCGCAGCAGTCGCGCAGGCGGTCGCTGCGGAAGACGAGCTTCGTGCCGTCCGGCGACCAGTAAGGGGAGTCGTCATTCCCCGCGTCATTCGTCAGCCGCATCTGGCTCGTGCCGTCCGCGTTCATCAAGTAGATTTCTTTATCACCGTCGCGCGTGCTGACGAAGGCTATCTTCGAGCCGTCCCTCGACCACAAGGGCTGCTCGTCGGTAACAGTGTCGGCACTGAAGGTGAGCCTGTGCTGATTAGTGCCATTCGCGTTCATCACGTAGATGCTCGCGTACCCAGCATGGTCTCGGTCACTCGCAAACGCTATCTTCGTCCCGTCCGGCGACCAAGATGGCTGCCGGTCATTGCCCGTACTGTTGCCTAGGTTGACTTGATTGCTCCCGTCGGCGTTCATCGAATAGATTTGATAGTGCTGACCGTCGCGCAGGCTCTGGAATACTACCTTCGTCCCGTCGAGCGACCACGAAGGGGCGCAGTCGTCGCCAGCAGCGGTGGTAAGCCGCGTCTGCCCACTCCCGTCCGCGTTCATCACGTAGACTTCGTTGTTGCCGTTGACGGTGTCGTCACGGTCGCTCTGAAATAGAATTTTCGTGCCATTAGGAGACCAGCGTGGGTTGTCGTCGTTGCCGTCGTTATTTGTGAGCCTGACTTGGCCGCTTCCATCAGCATTCATCAGGTAAATCTGTGTGCGCCCGTCTCGGTTGCTCGCAAACACAATCTTTGCACCGCCAGCTTGCAGCATCGAGAGGGCGAAGAAATCAAACGACGAATTGAGGTCGTAAGCTGGCCCTACGAAAGAAGGGGAAACGGAAATGGATTGAAGTTGTTCGTATGAAGGCGAGACGAGGAAGCGAGTAAAGTAGGAGTCATAAGGCTCTGTTCCGTTATAGGCGATCAAGGAACTGAGCGTGTCTAATGAACTGAAGTCCGCCGGACTCGCACCGCCCCCTGCTGCCGGCACGATGGGCGTGGGCACTGGCACAACGGGTGTAGGCACCGGCACTACTGTCGGGGTGGGTAGCGGATCGCCGACCCTCCTGCCGCCGCGCGACACGAGCGGCTTGTGCCGCGAGCGCATCATCGAGGGGATGGGGGGCGGCGCTTGCGGCGCGATGGGTAGTTGCTGTCGCGCGTCGTCAAGGTTTGGCAGCGATGCTGCCGGAGCACCCGGCTGCGCCGGCTCCGGCCTGACCTTGCGGCCCTTGCCCGTCTGCGGGCCTCCTTTTCCTTGTCCTGTCCCTGCCTTTCCGACAGAAGTAGCTAGGGATGGTGCAAGCAGCGCACAGCAAAGTATAAGGCTGAGGAGACGAACAATATGCCGGGAAAATATGCGGCGGGAACTCCGATTCGGGTCGTGTAGTCGGCGTGAGGATTTCATGTGAGCGGTTCCCCACTATTGAAACTGAAGTCTAGTACTCCGTCAGTCTAGTTTTGATGATTAGCTCTTTGACCGGGTATAGTCTGGTTCAGACCAGAGAATGGAGTTGAACCACACATGCCCAAGAAAAAGTACCTCGTCGATTTATCCTCGG
>Ga0081539_10007044_pt1 | contig 10407 bp, 11 predicted proteins | sample TabmetS4T2R2_FD_71023 | JGI IMG/M metagenome (GOLD analysis project Ga0081539, IMG submission 71023) | Tabebuia heterophylla rhizosphere microbial communities from the University of Puerto Rico - S4T2R2 | ecosystem: Host-associated > Plants > Roots > Rhizosphere ... | reverse complement strand
CCAGGTCCGTGGCGGTCTCCGGACAAAAGCCAAGCTGTGGGACAGTCTGCGCAGCTTGTTCAAAGTCAGTTTTTTTCCCACCATGGATTCCTTATACCGGCAAATGGCTGATCTGTACGACATTCAGCTCTGTTGATTTTTCGACCCGGGAATTGCCAGCAAAAATCGAATGTTCTCCCGGAACCCGATAATACGTGATAGAGGATCTCGAAGTATGGCTTCACGAAAAGATCGCAAGGAATCATTTCGAGACGGATGGGTCAAGCTTACGCCTGAAGAGGCAAAGTGGTATTCGGACGAAGGCAAGCAATTCATCAAAAAGAAGGTTGATCAGGCCGTCGAACACCACATGAAACCGCAGCGGATCAAGAACCGGGTCGGTCGCGATGAGTACGGTGAGGTCTATGATCTATATACCAAGTGGCACGGTAACAACCTTATTCTGATCGCCAAACGCCGAGGTGGTCGATCACTCGGCCGGCAGGTTGAAGACTTCGAGACGAAATCGGGCCGGCTGATGCTGGTCGGAGCCGACCTGTTCGATGTCTCGTATTTTCGCCATACGGACAGGTGGTGGACAATCGATACTGATTGTAGTTTGAAGAAGGCGCTCAAGTATTTTCAGGAACCCAGCCCAATCTGGCCATGGTAGCGATGTTGGCAAACTTTTTGCCATGTCAGTGGCGGTCTCCGGACGAAGGGCAAGCTGTGGGAGAGTCTACGCCGTCTGTTCAAAGACTAATTCCTCCTTTTATACCAGCAAGGGCTGATCTGGATGGCATTCAGCTCTGTTAATTTTTCAAACCGGGAATTGCTGATGATTCATATGGTGCAAACCGATAGCCATGCCATAATAGAAGATGCAGACAGTTGGCTTGAATCACACAACAAAAGGGAGCATGGGAAATGCAAGCTGAATTGCTAATCGAACGAATCAAGGCATTGCCTCCGGAAAAGATTGCCGAAGTGGAAGATTTCGTGGAATTTTTGTGGCTCCGGATAACAAAATCGGAGCAAACTCATGAACCCGCCGAGTGCGCGGCCGAGTTAAGAGCCATTGCCGAAAGTATGAAGGCGAACACTTTCACCGGCAACCCGCCCCATTTCAGCCGTGAGGAATTGCATGAACGCCGTTGATACGAACGTTCTGATATACGCACATGATCCCCGTGACCCAGTCAAACAGAATCGGGCGGCGGAGTTGATCGCGTCGCTGACTGATGGTGTATTACTCTGGCAGGTGTCCTGTGAATAACCCACCGAGATTCATTACTTATTTCAAATGTAAAGGCTCTCTCTGGTAAGCGGCACATTCATGGGTCGGTCGTCAGTCTTGAACTCATCAACGGAAAAGCCTGGCTGCAGATCGATCACACCAATTTGCGAATTATGCAGCGACTGGAAGAAGCTGGCATTCCCAAAAGCGATATAGTGCTGGGTTTCCAACCGCCGCAGATCAGACCGTACACAGAATACGCCGTCGCCTAATGACTTGAAGATGACGGCAACCAGGGGCAATCATTTTTGCTACAAAACAGGCTGCGCAAAGGCGGACTCTATTCAATTTTATGCACTACTCGCGAGACGGAAACAGGGTTTAGACTCAGTTACATGCAGTTTATGAGATTCTATTCAAAATCTCATCTCGACTTTGTCCATTCTGAGATCGGTGCGAAACGCCGATCTCAGAATGATGAGATGAAGCAGGTGACTCCCTTCGCCGCAAGTTGGTATCCTCGCGGTTGAATGATTCAGAGAAGTGAAAGGAGTCACCATGACTATTTATTGTGGCGTTGATTTTCACGCTCGGCAACAAGTCGTCGCTTGGTGTAATACCAACGACGGCGAAATTCAGATCACCAAACTCGATCACGCCGACCTGAGAGGGTTCGCGGATTTTACTCCGCTCTCTCCGGCGAAGTGATCGTCGGGCTGGAAGCTTGCGGCTACAGCCAGTGGTTTGAAGACTTGCTCTTTGAACTTAAACACGAAGTCCGGATCGGGAACGCGACGGAGATTCGCAAGCGGGCACGTTCTCGACAGAAGACTGATCGACGAGATGCGGAGAACATCCTTGATCTCTTGATCAAAAACGAATTCCCTCAGATCTACCGGCCGACGGCCGAGAGCCGCGCGATCTTGCAAAAACTTCGGCATCGCCATCGGCTCGTGCAGTTGCGGACCAAGGCCATCAACCATCTCCACGCGATTGCGATCTCGGCCGGCTTGTCAATCAGATCGAAATTGATGACTCAAGATGGACGCAAAAAACTCAAGGCACTGCTCTTAAGTGAGACTCACAGAGAACAACGCGATGAGTGGCTCGCACTGGTCGATCACCTGACACCGATCATCGAACGGATCGAGAAAGAATTGAGGCCCTTGGCGGAACAAGACCCTCAAGTTTCTCGATTGCTGACGCATCCGGGAATCGGGCTCTTGACCAGCCTCGCCTTGGTTCACACCTTGGGACCGGTCAAGCGCTTTGCTTCGACGCGCAAGGTCACCGCTGATGTCGGCCTGGACCCGCTCGAACGCTCGAGCGGCGAACGCCAACGCCTCGGCTCGATCAGCAAGCAAGGATCAAGGTTGCTCCGTTACCTCCTGACCGAAGCCGCGCAGACTGCTTCGCGACACGATCCGGATCTTAAACGATTTTACTACCGCGTGCTCCAGCGACGTGATCGGCCGCGCGCTAAAGTGGCGGTCGCACGTCGACTCCTCGTCCGAGCTTTTATCTTGCTGCGCGACGAGATTGATTACGCCGAATTCCGGCGGAGAGCTGTCAAAGCTTAGGTCTGCCCTATTTGTCCATGAGGCGGCGAGTGCCTGTTAGAATGATTGGGCGACCAGCCTGTGGCCGCAGATTGCGCAATCCTTGTGGCCACAGGGCCAATGACTCTTCATGGGCTTCGATGCTCGAATAGATGGTTGGTTGGCGGCTCTGTCCGCTGATCGAAACTGAAGTCAAGTTATGCCTTCTCTGATTCATTCAAAGAGCTGTGATTATCTCGATCAGCTATTTAATCGCTGCCGAATTGGCAGATCAGGTGAAGTGTTATCATTTTTCGCTTGACACGGTCACCTGCTTCATAGATGGACAAAGTCCCATTTAACTGTTAACCGTGCGGCAAATGACCTATCTATCTGCATCATGCTCAAGCTTTTGAGCTTCGGTTAAATGCGCGGTTAACGATATGTTAAGCGACCCCGTTCGGCGGTCGATATTTTTCAACGTCATGATTGGTTGACGACGTCGAAAAATGGCGATGACTTTGTCCTTTTTGTGGCGCGGGGGCTTGCGCCTGCGCCACAAAAAGGACAAAGTCGAGCTAAGGAGATTTAGTGGAACCGGTCATCAAGACTAGTAACTCGGTTGGCCTTGACGAGATCATCATCACGCAGGAGCTCGCTTTGCGCCCCCGACATGAGATTGACACCACGGCTGAATGCGCGGCCCTCCATACGCTCGCCCGGGAGCTTACGGGAACGCCGCAAAATCTCCTCGACGCTCTAATCCGAGTTGCTCTCAAGCTTTGCCAGGCGGATACAGTTGGCGTCAGTCTCTTGGAAAAAACAGGAGCCGGTGAAGAAATCTTCCGCTGGGTGGCGCTGGGCGGCGTCTATGCCGACTACGTCGGCGGTACAACGCCGCGCGATTTCAGCCCTTGCGGCACATGCCTCGATCGGGGCTCACCTCAACTCTACTCCTATCCGGAGCGTTATTTCACCTACTTCCAACAGACGCGCCCCCCCATTGTCGAAGGGCTTGTGGTGCCGTTTACTGACGGCGCTGAAGAGCTCGGCACAATCTGGATCGTCTCGCACAACGAAGGCCGGAAATTCGACCAGGAGGACGAGCGGTTGATGACCAGCCTCGCCGGGTTCACAGCCGGGGCATTGCGATTACTTCGGCTGCAACAAGAGAATCGACGCAGCAAGCGATTAGTCAAGGCAGAAACGACAGGACGTAGACGAGCGCTCAAGGAGAAGCGCGAGACGGAGGAGTTTAACCGGCTGCTGTTTGAAAACAGGGCTGACTGTGTCAAGGTGCTGGACCTGGACGGGCGAATCATTGCCATGAATGAGCAGGGGCAGCGGCTGCTCGAGTTTGATGAGTTTAGCGCGATCAGAAATCGCGCCTGGACGAGTTTCTGGCCGGGCAGTGAGGACGCCGCGCGTCAGACGCTTGAGACCGCTCTGGCTGGGGGGACGGGGCAATTCCACGGTTACTGCCTGACAGCGAAAGGGACACCCAAATGGTGGGACGTGACCATTACCCCCATCGTGGATGCACATGGGAAGGTTGTTCGGCTTCTTTCCATTTCGCGTGATGTGACCGAACGCCAAAAAAGTGAAATGGCGCTGCGTGAGAGTGAGGAGCAATTTCGGCTGCTGTTTGAGAAGAGCGCGGATGCCATCCTCATCGCCGATGACGCGGGGAACTATCTCGAAGCCAACCAGACTGCCTGCGAGACGTTTGGCTACGCGCAGGAGCAATTGCTGCGGATGAATGTCGCCGAACTGATGACGATCGACGCGCCGACGGCTGGAGAGCGATATCAGGAATACATCCAAAAAGGGGCCGAGGCTGGAGAATTCTCCTTCGTGCGCCCGGACGGTGAGCGCCGCACCCTACAATATAACGCCGTCCGCTTCGCGCCGGGCCGACACCTGAGTATTCTTCGGGATATCACGGAGCGCACCCGTGCTGAGGCCGCCCTGAAACGCCGCTACCGGGACGGCATCAAACTGACTGAGACGAACCGTGCTCTGCTCGGCGCCTTTGAATTCGATCAGGTGACGGAAATCGTGTGCCGCGCGGCCCGCGAACTGACCGGGTCGGATGGGGCAACTTTCGTGTTGCGCGAAGGCGACCGCGTGCGCTACGTGGCGGAGGACGCCATCGCGCCGCTCTGGAAAGGACAGGATTTCCCGATTGAGCGTTGCCTCTCCGGTTGGACGATGTTGCGCGACGAACCAGCCATCGTGGCGGACATCTACGCAGACGAGCGAATTCCTCACGACGTATATCGCCGGACGTTTGTTCAGAGCCTGGTCATGATGCCGGTCGGTCCAGCCATCCCAGTTGCGTCAATCGGCGTTTACTGGGCACGCCAATATCAGGCAAACGATTATGAAGTTGAATTGTTAAAGTCCCTCGCGAGCGCCGCGGACCTGGCGCTGGCCGGCGTGCGTGCTTACGACGAAGCTCGCCGGGCAAGGACACAGGCGGAGCAAGCCAACCGCCTTAAAGATGAATTTCTCGCGACGCTTTCACACGAGCTCAGAAATCCGCTGAACAGCATTGTCGGGAGTGCGGAGATCCTTCTCAGATCGGCCGAAGTAAAGCGCGATCCCCTGGCGCAGCGCGCAGCCGAAATCATTCGGCGAAACGCCGGTTCGCAGGCACAGCTGATCAATGATCTGTTGGATCTCTCGCGGCTGCATAGTGGCAAGTTCCAACTCGATCGCCGCCTGATCATCATCGGCCCTGTCATCAGTGACGCGGTCGAGGCCGTGAGATCTCAGGCGCAGACCCGGCAAATTGAGCTGCACTTGCGCCTGCCGGATGAACCTCTTGTCGCCAACGCCGACCCGGTGCGCATTCAGCAGATCGTCTGGAACCTGCTCTCGAATGCCGTTAAGTTCACCCCGAATGGGGGAAGAGTGACTCTGCGCCTGCGCCACGATGAGGATCAGGTAGCGCTTGAAATCGAAGACAACGGCCAGGGCATCGAGGCCCACTTTCTGCCCCACGTCTTCGAGATGTTCCGACAGGCTGACGCCCGCATTACCCGGCAGTATGGCGGGCTGGGCATCGGACTTGCGCTCGTGAAACAACTCACCGAACTGTACGGGGGAAGCGTTCAGGCGCGTTCCGATGGCGCCGGGCGCGGGGCCTGTTTCACCGTGCGATTGCCACTGGTTAAGGCGGAAGCCGCCGCCGGCGGCGTTGCGCACTCACGATGCGGAGGGTTGCAAAATGCACGCATTCTAGTGGTGGACGACTCGCTGGATTCGCTGGAAATGCTTAACGTTCTGCTCCGCAGTGAAGGCGCACAGGTGACAAAGGCCGCGAGCGGCGACGAAGCATTGAATCTCGCCCAGTCACAGGACTTTGATCTCATCATCTCTGACATCTCGATGCCGGAGATGGATGGTTACGAATTGCTGACCAGACTGCGAGCTGATGCGCGGCTGTCAAAGGTGCCGGCAATCGCCCTCACCGGCTTTGGGAGGCCTGAGGACGTGGCACGGGCGGAGAAAGTCGGCTTCACCAGTCATATTACAAAGCCGTTAGACTTTGATCGCTTGATTGAACTTGCCCGCACCGCGATCTGCTAGCCCTGTCGTTCGCCAAAACTCAATCCAACTTCTCTTTTCAAGTTCTTAACACGTTAATGAGTGGGAACGGGACGCCCCGGACGAAAGCTTTGAGTCTGGCGGATCGTGATCGGTGCCTCCCGGGCTTCCGCCGCTCTGGTGACGGCCTCACGCACGAAAGTCTCGAGGATTGCCGGATCGATCGCGACTCTGGCGTTGACGATCAGTTCCACCTCCCTAACGCGGCTGTGGGACGGCAGCGACAATTCGGGCTCACTGTCGCGGCTCACCAGGTTGGCCACGCCGAAAAACCCTTCCCAGAGCCCGATCACCTTCAGATGCGCTGTCTCGTACTTTTCCGCGCCGAGCCGCTCGCGGAGGGAACGCACGACGTCGAGCAGCAATCCATCCAATTCGAACTCCCGGGAAGCGGAGACCGTCGGCTGCTGTTGAGCCATCCAAGTTCGGCTTCGCCCGCGGCGTAAATATCATAATCGAGATCCAAAATCCGGCGGCCGAAATTCCCTTCCTGGGCCAGCAACTCCTCGAGCGCATCGAATCCTTGTCCGGTCTTGGCGGAGATTCGCAGGATTGGGACCTCCCCATTGACGCCCTTGACCAGCGCCGCCAGTTCGTCGGCCTCCGCGGGCGCCAATTAGTCGATCCGATTGAGCAGGATCGCATCGGCCTCCTCAAGCTGTTTGCGAAAGATATAGGCCGCCTTGGGTGAGAAGCCCGCATCCGGATCATCGCGGAGAATCCGTAGACCGTGACTGGGCTTTAAGATCACGGCATATGGACCGGTTTGAAAACGGTTGGGATAGAGCTGCTTGATCGGCTGCACGACGGTCGCCACCAAGTCGGTACAACTGCCGACGGGTTCGGCCAGAATGATATCAGGAGTCTGGGATTGCTCCAGGCGGCCAATGGTCGAGAGCAGATCATCGAACTTGCAGCAGAAGCAGGCGCCCGGGACCTCTTCGACATCGACCCCTCGCTGCCGCAGAGTGTGAGTGTCGACCAGATCCGTCGCCTGATCGTTGGTCACAATCCCGACTCGCAGCCTCTTCTCCATGTAACTGTTTGCCAAACGGCCGAGGGTCGTTGTCTTGCCCGCCCCCAGAAAACCGCTGACCATCAGAAAACGCATTTTACCCATTAAATCGCTCCTTTGGAGTTGATGAGATGATCGCAAATTTCGCGGGAACCGCCGATTTATGATGCGATACGCGTGAGGCCGGCACAAGGTTTCGATAGCCCGAATAAAAACCGCCTGTTTATCGGTCCGCCGAAAGCCATGATCGCCTCGCTTTAACTGAAACCTCACGGTCGAGGACGTGTTCCTGCGGCAAGCTCACCGCGCTCGCATTCAAACACTCGACCGCCAATATCTATCAATAGCTTTCATATCATTCACCGTTTTTTGGTTTCCCTACTTATGAATATATGTATAATTGCGCACATGTCCAAAAGAACCGCGCCGCGAAGCTGTAAAAAAAATACAGTTGTAGAGTTTCTCTTCGCTTTCAGCGCGGTCGGCGTGGTGAAGAGTCCGACCGTGATTCCGCAGTCCCCTACATCCGCTTCCTTCGATGTTCACGGAGACTCCGACATTTGGCCTGATGAGCCGCCGCTGTCTCGACAGTCGATCGGAGTCTCAAATTAGCCTTCGATATTCACTTTTGAGAGCCTATCACGATGTTTACTGAACCTGTTAGAGTCATCGATCTTGGTGTTTTCCTGGACCAGGCCGCCTATCCGCCCTGGGGGTACAGAGCTAATCATGTGACCCATCAAAGCGGCGCTAAGGCCATGGCGAACTTTCTGAACGTTCGCTATTCAGCCCCTGAGAAGAAGGTCGGCGAGAACGATTTTCCCGAATCACTGGGGCTAGCCTGGACTCAGGTTTCGATGAGTGATCATACGGGGAACCATATCGACGCGCCTTACCACTTCGGCCCGGAAGTCGAAGGTCGTCCGGCCAGGACGATCGACCAGGTGCCTCCTGAATGGTGTTTTGGTCCGGGCGTGCGTCTGGACTTTCGGACGTTTCGGGGGCGAGACGTGGGAAGAGACGATCTCCGGCGCGAACTCGACCGCATCGGCGTCGAGCTCAAACCCAGCATGATTCCTCTTCTCTGGACCGGCGCCGACGACCGGATTCACGACGACGATCGGTATTGGCAGGAGCAGGGCGGACTTTCGGAAGAAGGACTCCACTTCCTGCTGGACCAAGGAGTCATGCTAGTCGGCATCGACGCCTATGCGATGGACGTCTCCTATCCCACCATGGCCGAGAGCCACCAGGCTAACGAGCCTCGCTTTTTCCCGCTCCACTTCGTGGGGCGCGAGCGGGAACACATGCATCTCGAGAAACTGACGAACCTCGGCGCGCTGCCACGTGCGCACGGATTTCTGTTTGTCGCTTTTCCCATCAAACTTCGTGGTGGGAGCGCAGGATGGGTGCGACCCGTCGCGCTTGTTCCGGAAAGTCACTTTCCTACAGAGGAGAACAAAGCATGAAGATGAATCGCATCGATCGCCGACAATTTCTGGGTTGGGCCGGCGCCGCAGCCAGTGGCGTTTCGATTCTGGGATGTCGAAATACGGATTCACAATCCACCACGACATCGTCCGGCGCTTCCGGAAGAGAATTTGCCGGCCAGACGCTCCGGCTCTTCATCTATTCCGGCAATTGGGAGAAGACCATCCGCGAAGCCTTCGTGCCGCGTTTCCAGGCTCGGACCGGCGCGACCGTGATTCCCGATCCAGGCTGGTGGGATTCGATCCCGAAGCTGAAGGCATCGCCTCCCAGGCAGCCGGCCTTCGACCTTGTCCTCACGGATGCGACCCAGGGTTACCCCGCGATCCGTGAGGGGCTCTTCCAAAAGATCGACTTCAAGCGCATTCCCAATCTCGGAAATCTGGCCCCTTCAGTGCTCAACAATTGGGTCTATCACGAAGGCTACGGCATCCCGTTTCCGGAGGGGGTTATGACGCTGGGCTATCACAAGAAACTGGTGAACTTCGAACCTCAGAGCTGGGGCGACTTGATGCGGGATGACGTGAAAGGTAAGCTCGGCCTCTACAACTCCTTCTATATGTCGCTCTACACATTCGCGTGCCTCAAAGTGGCCGTCGAAGGACGGCCCGGCGCGGCGGCGGCGGAGTGCGCAAGCAACCTGAACGGCGTGATCCAGTTCGCCAGGGAAAATCGCGACAGGGTCAAATACTGGTGGCCGACATCGACCGACATGGCCTTCAACCTGTCCCAGCAGAACTGCGCCATCGGCAACATGCACAGCGGAGATATGCTGTTGGCCCTGCGCCAGCGGCCCGAGCTCGGCGCCGTTGTGCCTGACGCCGACCGCGCCTCCGTCCAGCTGATGTGGGTGATTCCGGTCGGCGCCCGCAAAGAACTGGCCGAAGAAGCCATCAACTTCCTCCTCTCGGAAGAGATCCAGGAAGCCCTGGTGATGAATGGGTCCTGCACGTCCGTGCTTTCAGTCGCGCAGAAAGCGGCGGCTTCCGATCCGCTGTGGGGCCGAATCTTTCCATCGACCGAGGAGGCGTTAAAGAACGTGCGGTATTATCCGTACGATGCCTACTTCAAGGATTGGAACAACATAGTCGCCACCTGGGACGGGGAGATTCTGCGCAAAGGCAAAGGATGATCCCATGTCGATGATGGAGTTACGGGATGTCGTCTGCCGCTACGGCCGGCGCGTCGTCTTGAATGAAGTCTCACTCGCCGTAGAGGCGGGAGCATTCTGTTGTCTGCTCGGTCCTTCGGGCTGCGGAAAGACGACGCTTTTACGGATGGTCGGCGGTTACATCCAACCGGAGATTGGAACGGTCTTTCTGGATGGTCAGAACGTGACCGGATGGCCGCCGGAGAAACGCGGAGTCGGCATGGTGTTCCAGAACTACGCGCTCTTCCCTCACCTCTCCGCGCGTGAGAACGTGGGATTCGGTCTCGAAGCCCGGCGCGTACCTGCAGCGGAACGCCGCCCCCGGGTCGAAGAGATGCTGGATCGGATCGGGCTGTCGCCAGGCGAGCGTGGACGCAAGCCGCGCGAG
>Ga0081539_10007043_pt1 | contig 10411 bp, 8 predicted proteins | sample TabmetS4T2R2_FD_71023 | JGI IMG/M metagenome (GOLD analysis project Ga0081539, IMG submission 71023) | Tabebuia heterophylla rhizosphere microbial communities from the University of Puerto Rico - S4T2R2 | ecosystem: Host-associated > Plants > Roots > Rhizosphere ... | reverse complement strand
CCAGGTCGCCTTTGGCTTCCAGCTTCGAGCGCAGTGCCGGGTCATTGAAGGCGGATTCCGACGCGAAAACTTTGGTCACGGTGCGGACGAAATCATCCTTGTCGAACAACCACACTTCGATGGCTGCGGCTTTGGCAGGATCACCTGTGCCAATGCTCTCCGAAACTAGTGCGCCGCATTCACCGAGGAAGCGTTCCTGCTCATCCTCAATCGTATAAGATTCGTCGTAAGTGCCGAAGCCAGGAGTGTAGGTGGACATCTTCTGCATCAGTGGCGGACCGTAATCGGTTGTCGCCACGAAGTCTGTCTTCTTGGTTTCCATCAGCCGCGCGGCTTCGACGCGCTGCTTGCGTTCCTGTACGACTTCTGGGCTAGCTTTGCTGCCACGTTTCACCAGCGGCTCGATCAGGTTCGGGTAGATGAACATGCCCCACAAGATGGCGACAATGGTGCCTACGACGGTGACCACCAGCGGCGCGAGGATGAACGGAATAATATTGCCAATCACGCTCGTTTGCGGTGGCTGGACGGCGACAGGTTGTGCTTGTTCAGCGAATGGTCGAATCGCTTCGAGCTTGGCTCGGTTGACTTCCTCACCAGGCTGGTTCAGCAGCCGATCTACAATCCCAAGCGGATCATCGACTCGGCTGAGCAGGTTGGTGATGTTGGCGCTGATGTTAGCGTTCGTTTCTTGCGCGTAACGGTCTGCCAGCAGTTTGACCCATTCATCCTGCCAGCTTTGGTGCAGCGCGCGGGGGTCAGCATCATAATAGACCACAGGACCGAGGGTATATGACCAGATCAGCCCCAGAAGCACCCCGACCACCAGTACCGCGAGCGTTGTTGCCTTCGGCATATACGGTTTCAGTAAAACCACAAATAAACCGTTGTAGCTATCTCTGAGAAATTTCATCACGAAACGACCTTTCCTCGGACGCCCACTTCTTATGATTGTAACGGAAATAACAGTGACGCGACAATTATGAATTAGGCTAGCGCCAATTGTTAGAAAATGCAAACGCTCACACGGGAGGCGTTAGTGAAGAATCAGGGTTAGGTTTGTTTGTTGAGCAGGCGGGGTGAAGCTGGTATAGAAATAAAAAGCGCATCATTCCACTGTAGGGGCAGAATGATGCGCTTGAAGTGGAGGTTTAGTTAAGCCGGTTCGATGGTCTCCTCGATCAGCTTATCCATCTGGTACGTGCGCTCGCAGTTGGTACATTGCGCTTTGGAGCGCGATTGCTCGACCAGCAGTCCACCGCAGTTGGGGCAGGGCTGCGCCAGCGGCTTCTTCCAACTGGTGAACTCACATTCCGGGTAGCGCAGGCAGCCGTAGAAGGTGCGCCCGCGCTTGGAACGGCGTTCGATGATCTCGCCTCCGTGCTCCTGCCCGCATAGCGGGCAGGGGATGCCAAGCCGCTCGAAGAAGGGTTCGGTGTAACGGCATTCCGGGTAGTTGGAGCAGCCAATGAACTTGCCGAAGCGCCCATAGCGGATCACCAACGGATGCCCACTCTCCGGGCAGTTGCGCCCGATTTCTTCCTCGTGGTTGATCGGCGTAATCACAGTTTGTGCGTTCTTCAGGTCGCGCTCGAATGGCGTATAGAACTCGCTCAGCATTGGTCGCCATTCCTGTTTGCCTTCGGAAATGTCGTCGAGCTTGTTTTCCATCTGCGCCGTGAACTGGTAATCCATGATGTCCGGGAAATATTGAACCAGCAGGTCATTGACGATCCTCCCGGTTTCAGTCGGGATCAGGCGCTTGTCCTGCTTGGCGACGTATTCACGATCTTGAATCACCGCGACGGTTGGCGCGTAGGTGCTGGGACGCCCAATGCCGAATTCTTCCAGCGTGCGGACGAGGCTGGCTTCAGTGTAGCGCGGCGGCGGCTGAGTGAAGTGCTGTTCCGGCAGCAAGCCGAGCAGGTCGAGCAGCTCTCCGGCGCTCATGTCTGGCAGGATGCGCCCTTCGTCGGCATCCTCGGCGATGTCTTCGTCGTGTGCGTCCTCGTAGAGTGCAAGGAAGCCGCTGAACTTAATCGTGCTGCCGCTCACGCGCAGGTGATAAGGCTGATCTTTCACAGTCAATCCGGCGTTGATGTCAACGCGCAGAGTGTTATAAACTGCGTTTTCCATCTGGCTGGCGAGGAACCGCTGCCAGATCAGGTTATACAGCCGAAACTGGTCGCTGGAAAGCGATTTCTTGATCGCGTCTGGCTCGCGCATGACGGAAGTTGGGCGAATGGCTTCGTGCGCTTCCTGAGCGCCTTTGGCTTTCGTCTTGTACACAGGCGCTTTCTTCGGCATGAACTCCTTGCTGAAGCGCCGCTCGATGTAATCCCGCGCTTCTTTTTGCGCCTGCGGTGAAATCGAGAGGCTGTCGGTACGCATATACGTAATCAAGCCGACTGAGCCTTCTGTGCCGACTTCGATGCCTTCGTACAATTGCTGTGCGACTGCCATCGTCCGTTTGGCGGTGAAGCCAAGCCGCCGCGACGCTTCCTGCTGGAGTGTGCTGGTCGTGAACGGCGCAGACGGCTTGCGAATCCGCTCACCGCGCTTCACATCAGCGACGGCGTAGATGCTTTTCTCAAGAATATCCAAGTGTGGCTGCACGTTGCTCTGTTTGGTAAAATTCACGTCATGGCTGCCGATTTTCATCAGCCGCGCCAGGAACGGCTTGTTCGCCGTGCCGTTCTTATGCTGTTTGTTGAGCTGCGCGTCAATCGTCCAGTATTCTTGTTGAACGAATGCTTCAATTTCGCGTTCGCGTTCAACGATCAGGCGGACGGCGATACTCTGTACGCGCCCAGCGGAAAGCCGGTTGCGGACTTTGTTCCACAACAGTTCGGTGACGTTGTATCCCACAAGGCGGTCAAGGATGCGCCGTGCCTGCTGTGCGTTGACCAGGTTCATATCAATATCGCGGGGGTGGTCGAACGCTTCCTGAATGGCAGGCTTGGTGATTTCGTGGAACACCACTCGCTTTACGGGCGCATGCGGGTGATCGTCGATTTCGGTAGCTGCCAGCAAATGCCAGGCAATCGCTTCACCTTCGCGGTCAGGGTCAGTCGCCAGATAGATTTCTTTTGCGTTGTCGACGGCGATTTTCAGGTCTTTGACCGTGTCGCGCTTGTCGTTCATCACGCGGTACTTCGGCTCGAAGTTTTTCTCCACGTCCACTGAAAGCTGCGAAACCAACAGGTCGCGCACGTGCCCCTTCGACGCCTTCACAGTATAGCCGTTGCCGAGGAACTGACCGACGCTCCGCGCTTTTGCTGGAGATTCGACAATTACCAGCTTGCCAATCGAGCGCCGGACGGGTTTCTTGCCCGCACCGCTGCTCGTCAGTGACTTGCCTTTCTTGGCTGCGGCGGTGGCTGTGCGCGCTGAAGCGGCTGTGCTCCGAGACTTAGTCTTTGCCTTCGTCCGGCTCGTTTTCGATTTAGCTTTGCGTGCAGTTTTTTTCGGTTGAGCGACGATCTCCGGCTTGGGCAAAGTGGCATGGGCTTCAGTCGCGCCCATGCGAAACAGCGTCGTCCCGCACACGGGGCAATTCCCCTTCACGCCGGGGGTGCCGCGCGACGTGAAAGTCGCCTGCGCGTTCGCAATCTCGCGCTTGGTCTTACATTTTACGCAATAGGCTTCAAGAGTCATGCCGAGTCTCAATTTCCTTATAGATAGTGGTCGTGTTGCATTTCACGCAGCATCTCGACGACTTTTTTGACGTCCTGCGTGCGATCTTTTCTGCAAACCATGAGTACATCAGGTGTATCGACGATGACGAGGTCTTCAACGCCAATCGTGACGCTTAGCCTGTCACTGTAAACCAGTGTGTTCCGCGTGTCAATCATCAAGCGGGTAGAAGCAGTGCCTTTGACGACATTTCCGTTGCTGTCCAGGTCGAGCACGTCAAAGAGTGCATCCCAACTTCCAATGTCGCTCCAGCCGATGTCAACCGGAATCACGGCGATGCGCTCGGCTTTTTCCATAACGGCAGTATCAATGGGCAGCTTAGGCAGCGTTTCCCACACTTCCGCTAATTTCTTGTCGTATGCAGGCGTGTCGACCGTGGGCTGCAACGCCATCATTCCTTCGTAAATTTCGGGTTGGTAGCGTTGAAACTCCGTGAGCGCACGATCTGCCCGCCAGATGAACATGCCGGAGTTCCAGCTATACTCGCCGCTCAAGACAAACTCAGTAGCGGTTTCCAGGTTGGGTTTTTCAGTGAAGCCGCGCGAATGATAACAGATGAAATCGTCAATCTCGCGAATTTCGTCGCCGCGCCGGATATAGCCGAAGCCCGTCGAAGGCATGTTCGGCGAAATTCCCAGCGTGACAATGTAGTCGTCTTGCGCCAAGGTATATGCGGCTTGCAATACTCGGCGAAAGCCTTCTTTATCAGCAATATGATGATCAGCCGTGAGCAGGACAATAGTCGCTTCCGAGTCGCGTTTTTGGATCACAGTTGCCGCCAGCGCCGCCGCCGCTGCTGTGTTTCTGGCGTGCGGCTCGATCAGAAAATTCTCCGGTGGAATATCCGGCGTATCGTCGCGCAGAGCGTCGGCAAAACCTTCTCCCGTGACCACGTAAATCCGCTCAGGCGTGAAAAGCGGCGCAAGCCGCTCGACGCTCACCTTGAACATGGATGCTTCTTCTACTAACGAGAGCAGTTGTTTTGGCACACTGGCGCGGCTCATGGGCCAAAGGCGCGTACCGCCGCCGCCCGCCAAAATTACTGCGTAGTAGTGTTCCATAGTGCTAAAACCTCGAAGGCTCATCTTAAGTCAAATGTCTGAAATACCGCCGGGAATGCTTACTCTCGGTAACCAACACGGCGGTAATTGCCACGCCCGTCCGCTTCAACATAACCCTGAAGTTCCAACAAGGTGAGTACGCCCAACAGTTCTGAAGCGGGAAGGGCGCTCCGCAGTACAAGCTCGTCAACCGGTAGTGGGTCGCTGCTCAAAAAGCGCAAAACTGCATTCTCATATGCTCCGGTTGCGCTCTCTGCCGGAGCAATTTGTTTTGTCAGCGCACGGGCTTCTACCTTGCGCCGGGCGATATTGAGTTCGTCTAGAATATCCTCGACTGTGATGACCAGTTTTGCGCCATCCTGTATCAGACGATTGGTTCCCGCGCTTGCCATATTAAAGATACTGCCAGGAACGGCAAACACTTCGCGCCCCTGTTCAGCCGCTAGTGTCGCCGTGATCATCGCGCCGCTTTGCTCTGGCGCTTCGACGATCAAGACTCCCAGAGAAATGCCGCTGATGATACGGTTGCGGCGCGGGAAGTTACGGGCTTCTGGCTTGACGCCGAGCGCAAATTCACTGACCAGCGCGCCCTGCTGAGCGATGTGCTTGGCAAGTTCTGCGTGATCTGGCGGGTAAACTCGGTCAATGCCGCAGCCCAACACGGCAATGGTGCGTCCGCCTGCTTCCAGGGCGCTGCGGTGTGCTGCGGCGTCGATGCCGTGCGCCAAACCGCTGACAATAGTCACACCCTCGTCGGCTAAATGTCGAGAAAAATAAGCGGCGGCGTCTTTTCCATATCCGGTTGCCTTGCGCGTTCCAACGACTGCGAGTGCGAGGTCATCCTGTGCCGTGAGCCTGCCCCGCACATAAAGCGTCAGCGGTGCATCAGGCATGTTCTTCAACAGGGCAGGATAGTTGGCATCTTCTGGTGTGAGCAAGTGCGCGCCAACCTGCTCGACTCTGCTCATCTCGGCGTCAAGGTCGAGCTTTGCCTGCATTTGCAGTAGGTTGGCAGTCGTTTCCTCGTCCAGACCTGCTGCTCGAAGCTGGCTTTCGTTGGCTTCCCAGGCGTTGGTCAAGTTGCCGAAGGCCTTCGCCAGCAGTAGTAGGCGCTTGGGTCCAATGCCCGGAACCAGGCTAAAGCCGAGCCAGTATTTACGTGTGTTCAAGGCGGCGACCGGGAATTCCATAACACATTGCGCCAGCATATAGTTAGCTTTGGATACTGTCAAGGGGGGAGCGTCAGCGTATTGCGATAAGAATTTATGAATAATTTGCCAGAATTTATGGCTTCCCTACGCCGTAATGAGTACGAAATCAGTGCCAAATTGGTACGAAAATATCCGAAATGAGTGCTAATCGGCGACGTTTTGCTGCGAATCTGGTATCAAACCTTCTGGCAGGTTGACGATCAGCACGCCTTCGTCAATATTAGTGGCGACGATGGTTTCAGGAATTACCGGAATGAGGATTTCGCCATGCTGTGGGCTATCAACAATGTAAACGTCGTTTGCCCCGGTTTCGAGCACTTCAGTCAGCGTGCCCAGCGTTTCGCCCAGGCTGGTCACGACCTTCAGCCCGATCAACTGGTAAAGATAGAACTCACCTTCTTCGAGCGGGACAGCGTTGGCAATATCGACCAGGACAAACAAACCGCGCAGCCGCTCTGCCTGATCGCGGTTGGTGATTTCGCGCAGTTGCAGCAAACCGAAGCCCTTATTCATGCGCATTCCGTGCACCTGGTAGGGGGTAACCTTTTCCGCTTTAGGGGATTCCGCTAGAAAGACGGTTTTCAACTTGGCGATGCGCTCCGGGTAATCCGTCATCACGCGGATGCGAAGCTCACCACGCACACCGTGCGGGCGCAGAACTTCACCAAGCAGGAGATACTCTGGCTTCAACTTAGCTGATCTTCAGAATGACGCGCTTGCCATTGGCGGTTTCCGCAGCGCGGAGCAGAGTACGCAGGGCATTGGCGACCCGCCCGCCCTTGCCGATGATGCGTCCGGTGTCATGCTGAGCAACGTGGAGTTCCAATATAACAGACGTGCCTGTATCCTTGCGTCTTACCTTGACCTGGGTCGGATCATCCACAAGGCTTTTTGCGACGTATTCAATTAACTGTTCCATAATACATCCTAAGCGGTTAGGTGCTTGCTTCCCTTCGGGGACTTCGTTCGCAAGCCTTAGCGATTAGCTTTTAGCAAAAGATTAAATGCGTTGAATATTGATGCTTTGATTATAAACGAACAAGGGCAGGTGCGAAACTTCGTTTCGATTAACCCGCCCCTGCGAATCTCCGAAAGGAAACGGTTATTCTTCCTTCGGCTTGAAGGTGCCTTTGCCAGCTTCCGGCGAGGGATAGCGCGTCTTGGGGTTAACCGGCGTCGCAGCGGCGGAAGCGGCGTTCGCTTCTGCCACCAGCGCATCTATCGCCTCGCCCGCCTTCAGGCGCTCGTAGCGATCCAGCGTGCCGGTGCGCTTGAGCATATAGACGACGCTTTCGCTCGGCTGCGCGCCCACGCTGAGCCAGTAAAGGGCGCGGGCTTCATCGACAATATCGGTCGATGGTTGCGTGCGCGGGTTGTGGTAGCCGATGGCTTCAATAATGCCGCCGTTACGGGCGGAACGCTGGTCAGCAACGACGAGACGGTAACTGGGCTGCTTCTTGCCGCCCACACGACGAAAACGAATACGAACCATGTCTTTACTGCTCCTTGCGAAACAAGCGTTTCGCTTCTACGCTCCCATGCGCGGGTGATACCCTAGCGATCACCTCACGGAGAGCCACTGAGAGAAACATACTCAGTTGCGGAAAAGCGCACGTCGCGTTAGCGGCGTTCGCTCTAGCGCGGCAAACGCGGCATTCCGGGCAAACGCCCGGTACGCATTTGACTCATGAGTTTTTGCATATCCTGGAACTGCTTCAGCACGTCGTTCACGTCCCGAACCTCGACGCCGCTGCCCGCCGCGATACGCTTTCGGCGGCTGGCGTTGAGGATTTTTGGATTCTGTCGCTCGTTGGCGGTCATCGAATTGACGATCGCTTCGATGCGGCGGATTCGCTTTTCCATGTCCTGCTGGTCGATCTGATCCTTAAAGCGATTCATGCCAGGGACCATATCGAGCAACTGGGTGATCGGACCCATGCGTTTGATCTTCTTGAGCTGGTCGAGAAAATCTTGCAGGGTGAACTGGTTTTGCATCAGCTTCTTCTGGAGTTTGAGGGCTTCTGCCTCGTCAAACTCCGCTTCGGCGCGCTCGATCAGGGTCATCACATCGCCCATGCCGAGGATGCGCTGCGCCAGACGGTCGGGGTGGAAGACCTCGAAGCCGTCGAGCTTTTCACCTGTCGCCAGGAACTTGATCGGCACACCTGTGACGGCGCGCATCGAAAGGGCAGCGCCACCACGCGCATCACCATCGACTTTGGTGAGGATCAAGCCCGTGATGCCGAGGCGCTCGTTGAAGCCCTGGGCGATGTTGACCGCTTCCTGACCGGTCATCGAATCGGCGACGAGCAGAATTTCGACCGGGTTGGTGCGCCGCTTGATTTCCTCAAGCTCCTGCATCAGGCGCTCATCGATTTGCAGGCGACCTGCCGTGTCGATGATGGCGACGGCGGCGTTCTGCTCTTTGGCGACTTTCAAGCCGTGAACGGCAACATCCGGCGGCTTGACACTGGTGCCTTCTTCAAAATACGGTACCTGAATCTGCTTTGCCAGGGTAACCAACTGATCAATGGCGGCAGGGCGGTAGGTATCGGCGGCGATCAGGAACGGCGAACGCCCATCGCGTCGCAGTTCGAGCGCGAGCTTGGCGGCGGTGGTGGTTTTGCCCGCGCCGTTCAAGCCTACCAGCAGGATGACGTGCGGCTTGGTGCTGCCAGAAAAGTTCAGGCGCGCACCTTCGCCGAGTGTTTCCAGCATTTCCTCGTGGACGATCTTGACGACCTGCTGACCGGGCTTGAGGCTGCGGGCAACATCCGCGCCGACGGCACGTTCCTTGACGCGCTTGACGAAATCCTTGACAACTGGCAGCGCCACGTCGGCTTCGAGCAGCGCCATACGCACTTCGCGCATCGCCTTGTCGACATCGGCTTCCGTGAGTTTGCCGACGCGCCCTAAGCCGTCAAAGACATCCTGTAAACGGTTGGTGAGTTGCTCAAACATTGCTCAATCCTGGTGAAAAGCAGCGAACATTGTAGTGGAGCGAGGGGGAATCGTCAAGGTGAGCCTTCGGTCGAGACGCCTGCCGTTTCCGCTCGATAGGATACACTATACTCCGCAAGAATTACGTAGGATGAAAGGCGAGATGATCCACCGAGTCACGCTGTTGACGGGACCTGCTGCGTCCGGCAAAAACACGATTGCGCATGTCTATGCCACGCGCTACTGCGACCGCTGCGCTGTGATCGACGGCGACGTGGTGCGCGCGATGCTGCGCCAGCCGCACGTCGCGCCCTGGAAAGGTGAAGAGGGCTTGCGACAGCATCGTCTGGGGGCGCGACACGTCTGCACGCTGGCACAGTCGTTTGTGCGGGAGCAGTACGAGGTGGTATTACTGGACGTGCTTTGGGCGGATTTGCCTCAAATTTACTACGAGGAACTGGAAGGCTATTTGTTCAAAATCGTGCGGCTGATGCCGACGTGGGAAGCGGCTCTAGCGCGGCTGCACGAACGCCCGCCGAGTATCAGCGACGAAGAGGCGCGTTGGGTCTACGAGACACAGGTGGGGCTGCAAGACTTTGACTACAGCATCGACAACAGCGCGCAAACTGCCGAGGAAACGACTGCCGAAGTAGCCTTGTTTATCCGAGGATAATGTGATCAATTGTCGTTAAGGCGCTTTCTGCGCAATTACGAAAATGTCCTGCGCAAAGCTGGGAATACGCTGCTGACCACCAAGCAAACGGGCAGCGGTCAGGATGCCGCTGCGGGCAATCGTCGCCCCTAGTGGGCTGTTGTAGGTCTGAACGGGGCGGGGAACGAAGGTACGGACGGGGACTAAGCCGTGCTGTTCAAGCACGCGGCAGAGATTTATAGCATCCCAATGAATGACATGCTCTTTGGCATCCCAGCGGTCGTTGCCGCGCACCATGAAACGGCGTAGAAAATTAGGGAGCGCACGAACCAGCTTACTTTTCAGCGCGGTGAAATGAGCGTTGGGCGTTTTGAGGAACAGATACCCGCCAGGCTCTAGCACCCGAACGGCGGCATTGAGAAAGCCGTGTATATCCTCAGGCAGCACGTGTTCGATAACGTCGGTGGCGATGACGCCTGTGTAATAGCCGTCTCGCTCCGTCAGGGCTTGCAGGAAGCCGGTATGAATAGTGATGCCAAGACGTCGTCGGGCGATTTCTGCCTGTGCGATGCTGGGTTCGACGCCTTCCAGTTCGTAATGGTGTGCAGACTTTTGCAAGTAGCCGAGCAGCCAGCCCGCGTTACAGCCCACATCGAGAATACGCCCGGAAGGGATGAGGCTTTCGATAGTATGCACCTCTTCGAGATAGTTTTCGTGGCGGTCGTGCAGGCGTTCGCCCCGGTCAATCGCGCCATATTTTGCTTCCCATGCCGCAGGATCGTATTCGTGATATGGACTCTGCGGGTCGTCGAGGCGGGGCCAGGTGATGTACAAGCCGCAGCCGGGACAGC